>PDWJ01000003.1_pt1 | contig 325027 bp, 273 predicted proteins | sample 1430881 | NCBI WGS metagenome assembly PDWJ01 (sample SAMN01162460, study PRJNA174530) | Oral metagenome, whole genome shotgun sequencing project. | biome: Marine environment; feature: Marine mammal; material: Swab sample of the gingival sulcus; isolation source: swab sample of gingival sulcus...
TGTCGCAAAAGAGGGACTCTATTTGGCATTGCATCCAAAGAATCCGAAATACAATCCTGACTCTTTGGCCTTTGAAAAAATGATTGTTTTAGATAACTAGTACTGTAATCTTCTTTATGATCTCAGTTACAAAATCTCCTTCAGAATTGCTACAAAGTAGCGCAGGATGCATGAAGAACTTGCTAATTCTAGGCACGTGTTTAATAATACAAATGTCATGTAATCAGCTTTCGTTTGAAGAAAAGCTGATAATGAAGTCATTAAATCGAACAGTAGATCTGAGTATGTTTGAGATTGCGCATCACTCAGACACCATATATTCTTTTGAAGCCTTCCGAAATGAATTCTCCTTTTTATATTTAGTATACCTCCAGGATGGTTGCAGACCATGCTATCAGGAATATGTAACCTGGCAGAAGGAAATGAATAAACTATCCTTGACTAAAGATTTCTCCGTTCTGTTTATTATAAACAGTACTAGCTATAATAGCTTCATTAGTGAGTTGATGTATTATGAACCGGACTTTGACCTTTCAAGTGAACGGTTCTTTATAGCTATGGATCCAGAGCAAAACTTCATTGAACGTAATTCAGATATCGATCCCAGAGTCATTCATAGGTCTATTATGATTAATGACGCAAACAAGATTTTACTTATTGGTAAACCGTTCGCGTCAAGGCAAATGGCAGAGCTATTTCAAAACTCCATCTTGGAATAAGCAGGTTTTATTGTAATATAGACTGATTTGGCAAATAAAAGAATCCAAGGCAAATATAAGTTCATCAGTTACACATTTGTAATTCTCTCGATTTTTTCCTTTTCCATTTTAATTCGGGTGTTAGTATTCGAAGCGTACAAGATACCGAGCAACTCAATGGAAAATACTATTTTTAAAGGAGATAAGGTTTTGGTGAACAAATTATTGTACGGAGCAAGGCTCCCAATGTCACCCTATGAAATCCCGTGGATCAATATCCTTTTCCATATCAGTAGATCATATTTAACCGTTAACAATGTACATTGGAAATACAGGCGTATAAGAGGTTTTTCGAAGTGCAATAAAAATGATATTGTTGTATTCAATTTTCCAGATGAAAACGAGGTATTGATCAAAAGATGTATTGCAGGTCCTGGTGACACCTTGCTGATCGATAGTGCTGAGGTATATATAAATGGAACTAGGCAAGAGTTTCCTTATCTAATAAAACACAGATATAAGATCTGTACGTCTATAGATTCAAGGCGGTTTGAATCATGTATTATTTCCCCTAACTATTCGAATACCTTCAGAATTCATAAAGAAGGAGATGAAAGTTGTATTGATCTGGATTTATACCAAGCAAAGCGTTTAATTGAAGCAAGCTTGCTTGATTCTCTGCCAAGATGCTTTAATTTTAATCCAATTTCGTCGGAAGCGTTTGCAGTATGCAAGGAATTAGGCTGGTCTATAGACAATTTTGGTCCATTAATAGTCCCAAAGGCAGGGACTAAGATAAAACTGAACCATGAGAATTTTAATAAATATAAGACGACAATTAAGGCATTGGAGCAATGCGATATCTTTTGTCGAAATGATTCATTTTTCATTGATAATCAATTCGAAGAGTATTATAAGTTCGAGAATGATTATTATTTCTTTATGGGAGATAATCGATATAATTCAAGAGACTCCAGATACATCGGTTTGATCTCAGAACAGATGATAATAGGCAAGACAAGAATGTTGCTCTTTTCTAACTCAAAAAGCAGATCATTACGAGAGAGATTTTTTAGAAGGATAAAGTAACAGTTTGTCAAGCGTTAAAACTATTTGTAATGTACGATAATATGCCGTACATTTATGAAAAAATAAATCATGAAAGCACAATTAAGCAAAGATGAAAGAATTGAGATAAGGGTATCTTCTCATGACAAACGGATTTTTCAAAAAGCTCAGAAATTAAGTGGAGATAAATCTTTTAGTAGCTTTATTGTTAGGATTGTAAAACAACAAGCCGAAGAAATAGTTGAGAAGAATAGTAGGATTATTGCAAGTGAAAGAGATCGACAGATTTTTTTTGATGCGGTATTTGGAGAGAGTACACCAAATTCAAACTTAGTTGAAGCAGCAAAAAAGTATAAATCTCAAAGCGCCTTATAGTGAATATTCAACTATTAGAAAAAAGGCACAATAGGAAGCACTTTAAGTGTGAGGAAGATTCTTTAACAGAATATATTAGAAAGCAGGTAAGTCAGGATATCCGTAAAAGGCTTGCCATTTGTTTTGTTGCACTTGACAATGAAGAAAATGTAGTAGCTTACTATACATTAACAAGTGAAAGTCTTGGTCGGGAATTAATACCTGAAAAATATTTAAAACAGGTACCAAAGCATTACAATGCTCCAGTTATATTGTTGGGTAGATTAGCAAGAGATATTTCAGTAAAGGGGGAAGGCCTTGGAGAGCACCTTCTTTTAGATGCATTATTCAGGAGTTACAAATTGTCGAATGACAGCATTGGTGCAATGGCTGTAGTTGTGGATCCGATAAATGAAAAAGCAGTTGAATTTTATAAGCGATATGGATTTACACAACTTCCGGATAGTGAAAAGATGTTTCTATCGATGAAAACAATAGAAAAATTACTATAAACGTACCACAGAAACCCTTATTGGCTATATTGTGTGTCAGGGCACGTTTTTATTCTATTATCGTCCAATTACAATTTGGTTTATTGTCCCAAAACTCAACGATCCCTTTGTCTTTAATGATTTTAACACTTCCAAACCTATTATAATCATTTTTTTCCATAACCACAGTGTCACCAAAAGATTCCAAAAATTTGTCGGAATATTGATTTTCAATTATTCTTTCTATTTCAAAATTATCATTGCTCAATTGAGCATCATAGAAATTACAGACTAAAATTGAAGTATTACTTTCGTTAAAGAAGTGAATCCTTCCTTCAATTTTTATAGAATATTTGTCTGAATCATCCGTATCAAATCCAGCATCTGCTTCACATGCACATTTACAATTCCAATCAAAACTATAGCTGTCAGAAGTCCAGTATTTATTAATTTTTAATGTAAGCGTATCATTATTCGTGTTTATGAATTTAAGTTCATCACCATTACTATATGGAAAATACTCAAGCAAATTTGTTGGAAATGCAGGGCAATGAGTCTCTTTGCAACCGCTAAGGCTTAATGCTATTATGACAAAAATTAATGCTCTCATCATAACTTTAGTTTTTTACAATTTTATGTGTAATCTTTTTGAAAAACTTCATTGGTTGCAAGAATAAAAATAGTTACGCAGCCTGTTCCTAAAATATTTAGTGAAGGGTCTCCTGATAAATTTTATGCTTTCATATATCTTTTGGTTTTTTTACGATTCCAAAATGACCAAAACCTTTTCCAATATCTTTTCATACCGAGGTTTGTAATACCTGCAATATATTCAATTATCCGTGAATGCATCACCAAAAATCTTTCTTTCAATTGCCTTATCACTATTGACCAAGGAACTTGCAGAAGAACCAAAATAGGCAATACCGCCACCTTGACTTCTTATCCAACTTTCTCCAATGCTGGTAGATCGTTGGGGCCATGGAGCTGACTCTCCCCCCGGATGCTACTGCTTCGGTGCTGGTATTAAAATAATCAGCGTTATTCTTCGTTTTAGAACTGTATAACTTCAACGACCTTGTAGATGAAAACCAGACTCTTTCTTTCTGTTTTGCTCGCCTCGCTCGTGCTGGCTTCGGCATGTGATGGGGAGGAGCCCATAGTGCTGCCGGGTAAAAGTGCGGTGATTGCCAACGATTCGGTGGCCTTTGAATCGGTATTGCGGTCCATCCCCGGGCAGTACATTGATGCAGCGCGCAATAAGCTGCACATTGCTTATCAGCATACCTCCCACGGTACGCATGTGTCCCGCGGCCTTTTTGGCCTTCCCGGGTACAAAGACGGAGATGAGCTAAGCTTTGCAATTACAAAAAACGATCCGCAAAGTGGTAAGCTCGATTTCAGAGACAATGCCATAGCGTCATACGCAACTTCGGGTGAGGATGCTTCTGATCTGAGCCGGAATGAGACGGCCTTTGTTCAGGCTACACGCAACTATCTCGACGATCCCGATAATGCGGAGATCAACGTGGTTATGTGGAGCTGGTGCAACATCGCGGGTCATGATGTCGCGGGAAATTACCTGCCGGGTATGCAGACCCTGATCAATGAATATGGGGAAGGGGGAAGTAAAATCGGCAAGGGAAAGCGTAAAAATCCGGTGGTCTTTATTTTTATGACCGGCCATGCGAATAAAAATGCCAATGTGGGTGAGGGGAAACCAAAGAACCAGGCCGATCTGATCGTGAACTACTGCAGGGAGAATAAGTTTTACTGCCTCGATTACTATGCCATTGATACCCACGATATGGATGGGAACTACTGGGAGGATGCGGGTGATGATGGCGACTCCGATACCGGTGGGAATTTCTATGCCGACTGGCAGGACAGCCATGTTTTGGGAACGGACTACTACGAGAATCGTTCATATCCGGGAGGCCCGGCAAAGTACGGATCGCATAACAGTCAGCATATTACGGCCAACCGCAAGGCCTATGCCATGTGGTATATTTTGGCCAGGATTGCCGGCTGGGACGGCGTCTGAGTCAGGAGACTGCATCCGGGGATGCAGGGCTCGCTGGTGTGGGTGATTCTTTTCGGAACCCTCGGGCCTGGAAATCAGCGGTCATAGACCTTGACCGGTGCATAGCCCACATTTGCGCCACAGACCTTAGTCCTCTGTGCTCGCTGTGCCGATCGCCGGGCTGTAATGCCCTGTTCGGATTCTTCCGATACATCGTGTAGCCAGGACCGGCAGCAAAGCCGGAATGCCGGCTTTCCGGGATCTTGCCTGTTGTGCTAAGCCTTTCTTCCTTTTGTCATCAATATCCCTGCATTCATGTAAAAGATTAGCCGTCAGTCAATGTTTAACCCGGCTAACAAAGCAAATTTTCTATTTTGTGTCAGCAATTCAGCGATGACATTGGTAGGTCTCATATCGTCCCAGCAACCCGGTATCAGCCACGCTGATCTTGAAGCAGCCCTGCCTGCCTTTCTTGAGGGTAAGGACATCCATCTGTTCTGGATAGACTGTTCCCCACAGTCCGACGGGGTGTACAGACTGACAGCCAGGTTGGAGATTAACGGGCAGCCGCTGTTGCTTGGCAGTTTGCTTAAAGAGGATGGAATGCTGGATGACTGGAATGCGGAAGATGAAGGCCTTCACAGCCAAATCCGGCTCCTTGCGCTCGAGCGCATTCTTACCGATCCCGACAATGCGGAAACCCTTATTTCACTTTGATTACCTGAACTGTTCGAAAAAGGAAAGGCTGGCATTGATGACGGCATTCCGCTGAGCGTCCTGCTCCATGAACAGTTCATGCATGGCATGTTCAACCCCCAGAATCCTGGCGTCTGCTCCGGCTTTTTGGGCTTTTTCGACAAAGCGCAGGTTGGCCTTTGGATCGACCACCACTTCATCACTTGCCGAGAATATCAGTACTGGGACCTTTAGCTCCGGGGCTTTTTTCTGCACCTGTTTTATGTGCTTACACGACTCGGTCAGCCAGGGATAGGTCGCCCCTCCTAATCGTGCTTCCGGGGTTTCTTCATAGGCCTCGACCATGAACTGATAGCGTTCTGGCGAAAAGGTAAGCCCATTTCCCTCAAAGGAATCTTTGCTGTGTTTATAGCCGCCTTGTGAGATGGCATATTTTGCCTTTTCCCCGCCGAAGATGTTTGCCAGTGCACAGATGGGGGCTTTAAGCCCCAGCATGGGCGAAGAGAAGGCCGCAGCGGTAAAATCGTCGGGATACTGTTGCAGATAGCTCATGCCAATGCATCCGCCCATCGAATGGGCAAGCAGGAACACCTTGTCGTGATGCCCTTTAATTGCCAGCTTGTAGAAGCTTTTCATGTCGTCGACATAGCGCTGGAAATCATCGATATAGCCCATTTCTGAGTCCTCCGTCATGCGACCCGACTGCCCCTGTCCCCGGTGGTCGTGAATGTAAACCGTATACCCATGCTGGTAAAGGTCAAAGATCAGTTCCTTGTATTTCACGGCAGCTTCGGTGCGTCCTGTCGAGATTAGAATGGCCGGGGCCGGCTGCTTCTGCTTAAAGACCTTGTAAAAAATGCTTACCCCGGCTTCTCCTTCAAAGCGCCCCTGATCGCCCTTGTCATAGAAGGTTTTGATCCTGGCCAGGCAAGTGCTGTCGCTCAGACAGGTCGTAGTGCTTAATGTGCCATCCGGCTCTTCCAGAGCGAGGGGGACCAGGCTGCTGCTGCAAGCCGAAATCAGGAAGGCGAGCGCAATAAAAACGGGAAGCTTGTGGTTCATCTGCATGTGTTTCGGGCATCGGCCTTAAAGTCGAGGGCCTGTTACGAATTTATCCTTTTCCTTAAAGAATAGCAAATGGACTGCTGAGGCATAAGGTATTTGTTCATTCATCTACAAAATCGACCCGTTAATAAAGAAATATTTCCTTAATTGGAAAAATATGAGTAGTTTTGGTACGTGAATGAAGGCAAACAATATCGAATTCCGGAACCGAGTCTGAAACGTTTGCCCAGGTATTTATACTATCTGAAACAGCTCAGAGAAAGTGGATTGTTAACTATTTCAGGACCAATGATCGGAAAAGCACTCAATTGTGATCCTACCCAGGTTGTAAAGGACATTGCCTTTACAGGTGCCAGTGGCCGGCCCCGTGTGGGCTACAGCATTCCGGAACTGGTTAACAGCATCGAAAACGCGCTGGGCTTTGATCATGAGAATGAGGCCTTTCTTGTGGGAGCGGGCCATTTGGGCATGGCCCTGATGTCCTATCCGCGTTTTGCCGACTACGGACTCAGGATTATTGCCGCCTTCGATTGCAATCCGGAGAAAATAGGACGCAGCCGTTCGGGAATCAACGTCATTCACGTTGATAAGTTTGCAGATATGGCCGCCAGGCTTCAGGTTCAGATTGGCATTTTAACGACCCCGGCCGAGGCTGCACAGCAGGCCTGTGATATGATGGTCGCCTCCGGAATAAGGGCCATTTGGAATTTGACACCAACAGAGCTTGAGGTACCCGAAGAGCTCGTTGTGCAGAATACAAGCATGTATGCCAATGTTGCGGTTCTCTTGCAGAGCCTGAAACTAAAAGATAATCAGAGAAACCTTTAGGAGGAATTGCTATGAAAACGATAAAACACCAGGTAACACGGATCGATTCAATAAAGAAAAATGTCTTTAATCGACTGCGTCACACCCCGGCCATGCCCCATTTGGAACAGAACCAGGCCGAAGCCGATTACCTCAAGTATTACAGGCAGGCTACACGCTGGAAATGGGATGATTAATAGCTGATTGCTGCGCTTTTTGCGTTGCAAAACATTTGGGTTTTTGCCCCGTCTTTGCTTATTTTTGTTTCTATGAGAGCACTGGTAAAAAGCGAAAAGAAAAAAGGGATCTGGATGGAAGATGTCCCCATGCCGGAGCCCGGACCAAATGATGTCTTGATCAGGATTTCAAAAACAGCTATTTGCGGGACCGATTTACACATTTATAAGTGGGATGACTGGGCTCAGAAAACGATCCCGAAAGGACTGACCATTGGTCATGAATATGTCGGTCATGTAGCCAGGCTTGGAAGTGAAATCAATGAATTTAAGGAAGGTGACCGGGTGACCGGTGAGGGCCATATAGCCTGTGGCCATTGCCGGAATTGCAGAAGGGGAAGGCAGCATATTTGTGAGAAGACGCTGGGCGTAGGGGTGAACATCAATGGGGCCTTTGCCGAATATCTCTCTGTTCCCGCCACCAACGTTATGAAGATCGATGCCCGCATTCCGGACGAGATTGTATCCATCATGGATCCCTTCGGAAATGCTACGCATACGGCCCTTTCGTTTCCGCTTATTGGGGAGGATGTGCTCATTACAGGGGCGGGCCTGATTGGCAGCATGGCTGTATCCGTAGCACGTTTTGCAGGGGCACGTTATGTGGTGGCGACAGAGACGAGTCCATACAGGGCAGAGCTGGCCAGGAAGATGGGGGCCACCAGGGTGGTGAACCCCCTGGAGGAGGACTTGAGACAGGTTATGAACGAGCTTGGCATGAGGGGATTCGATATCGGTCTGGAATGTTCCGGATCCCATGCTGCCTTCAATCAAATGGTTGAACACATGTACAATTCGGGCAAGATCTCCCTGCTGGGTATCCTTCCGCCCTCAACCCAGGTCGATTGGAACCAGATTATCTTCAAGGGGCTGACTATGAAAGGTATCTATGGCCGTGAGATGTTTGAGACCTGGTACCACATGGAGCAAATGCTGATGTCGGGCCTGGATCTTTCTCCCATTATTACCCACCGCTTCCCCATTGAAGATTTCCAGAAGGGTTTCGACATTATGGAAGAAGGCCGTTGCGGAAAGGTTCTGTTGAGCTGGTCCTGAGAAATCAGGCCGGGATACAGGGCTGTCAGCTTTTTTTATTACATTGAGCATCAAACGAGTCCGTATTGTATGCAGCATTCCTTTCGGCCATTTCTTCCGCCATTTCTCCTCCTGTTTTTTCAACTTGTAGAGCTATCGACCCTGGCTAATACTCCGGAGGAATGGAGCGAGGAGCGCTTTGCGATCCGGCACTATGGTGCCATGGAGGGGCTTAATCAGGAGTATATCTACCAGATTGGCCAGGATGCAGAGGGCTTTTTACTCATTGGAAGTGCCGACGGACTGTATCGTTTCGATGGTCTGCTGTTTGAACGCATTAGCGGAAAGGCGGGTGATTACACGGTTTTTGTGCGGAAGATGCTGACCGACAGCAAGGGGCGAACCTGGATCGGATTGCAGGACGGACGCCTGGCCCTTTTAAGCCAGGGACATTTTCAAATGCTGTCGAAAGGGCTGCAGTTGTCCCATTCGGTCGAAGACTTTTTCGAGGATGAAAGTGGCCGGATTTGGGCCAGTGATGGCAGTCCGGGTCTGTGGCTCCTGGAGGACAGTGCGCATATTCGTTTTATTCCGCTCGAGGGCATGGACGGCAGTCCGGATGAGGCTTCGGTACGCTTTGGACAGGCCGGTGACGGGCGTATGCTTGCAGTTGGCCCGGCTTCGATTGTCCTGTTTCACTTCTCTGAAGAGGAAGACCGGCTAGTGGTCGAATCAAGGCTTGCTTTGAAAACGGAAATGCAGGCGGCAGCGATTCTCCACCTGGAGGGAAATCGCTTCCTGCTGATATCCAGTCGGCACGATCTATCTATCGTCGAGTGCAGAGACAATGGCCATATTGTCCTTTTTGAGGGAGAGTCTGGCGATGCCGATCCCCTGTCTCTGGTGCAGTCGGTGATCCTCGACCGGCAGGGACTGCTCTGGATCGCCACCAGAGGGAAGGGGGTGTTTCGCTACCGGCAAAAGCCCGACGGACAATTCATGCTGCACGATCATGTTGGTGTTGAGAATGGTTGTCCTTCTGTTCAGTTGAGGGATGTCTTTGAGGATGTCGATGGACAAATCTGGATGGGGAGTTTTGGACACGGCTTGTTGCAGGTGCGACGGAAGGATCTGCATTTCAGGTTCTTTGATCAGGAGGCACGTTCGCCGGTAGTACTCTTCGGTGAAGGGGAGGGACTGTGTTGTTTCTACAACGGAAAGTTCCTGAAAGCAGGGGGAGAAGAATGCGGACGATCCCCGGCTTTATCTCTCCCCGGCACCAGTGAATCCGATCACCTGAATACCTGCCATATTGATGAACAGGGGAATGTCTGGTTGGGCTATGAGCTTTCGGGTTTGTATCTGCAGCCTGCAGGGGAGAAGAGTTTTAGCCCCGTTCCACTTTCGGATAACATGCTTTCAAATTCGGTCAACCATATCAGCAGCACTCCGAAAACTGTTTGGGTTGCAACCAAGGGTGGGCTTTGTAAGATTGATGTAGAAAGCCTGAAACAGAAATGGTTCCGGAGGGAGGACGGACTCCCGAATGAGAATGTCAGGCATGTATATCATGGAAGCGAGGGGCGCAGCTATCTTTCGGTTCTTGGGACAGCCCTCTATTACATTGATGAACGCGATCGCCTCCTGAAATGGCCGGGCAGTGAGATGTCGGCCCTGAGTGCCCTTGTTGCTGTCTGCGAATCACCGGAAGGGGATTTATGGGTGGCAACCCAGCGGAACGGGGTTTGGCGGTTTGGAAAGAAGGAACGCCGTCAGTATGGCATAGAATCCGGTCTCTTCTCTCAGGAATGCAGGGGCATTGCCATGAGTGAGGCGGGCTGTCCGGTGGTGAGTCATCAGGGAGGCTTGTCCCTGATCCGGCCCGATGGTGGTCCGATTAGGGTCTATGGCCAGGCAGATGGTATTCCCTCAGATGCGGGCTTTTACCGGAACAGTTTTCAGCTTGTCCAGGGGAAAGGACTGTACTGTGGGAGCAGGCTTGGGCTGTGCCTGCTCTTTCCCAAAGCTGAAATGGATTCCATTCGAAGTCGCCTTGTTCTGCGGCAGGTGATCCTGGATGGCGATAGCCTCGGTCCTGCCACCTCATATCGGGTCAGAGCCGGAAACCACAGCCTTGAGGTTCATGTGCACAGCCTGAATTTCAATTGTCCCGAATCGCTACGTTATCAGTTTTTTCTGGAAGGATACAATAGAAACTGGACGCCGCTCTCGACCGATAACCATTTTAGCATTGAGCAGCTGGGACCGGGAAAGTACCATTTAAAGGTAAGGGTGTTTAATGAGGGTGGTGAAGCCGAATTGCATGAGGATGTGCTTGATCTGCTTATCAGCAAGCCCTTTCATCATAGTTTTTTGTTTTACCTGGTCCTGGTTCTGCTACTTTCATTGGCCATCAACTTCCTGCTTCAGTGGCGCGATCGGCGCAACCAGGCGGTGCAGGAAGGCCTGCTCCAGCGAATCAATGAAAAGTCCAGGGAGGTATTGCTCAAAGAGGAGATCATTCTGGAACGTGACCGAACCGAGAAAAAACTGCGTGAAGCCAAAAGAAAGGCTGAAGCCTCGGATCGATTGAAAACAGCCTTTCTGGAGAATATTTCTCATGAGGTAAGAACGCCCATGAATGCAATTGTGGGGTTCTCGCAGATGTTGAACGATCCCGGGCTGGATGCGGAAACCCGGCAACGCTTTCTGGATTCGATCTCCACCAGTGCCCGTTCGCTGATGAGGCTGATCGATAATGTGCTGGATATGTCCCAGCTGGAGGCCGGTTCGCTTGAGCTTCGGCCCGAGTCTTTTTCCCTGCAGGAAGTGATGCTCGAAATCCAAAAGAAGTGCAGGAGGGACCTTGACACCATGGCTAAGGGGGATATCGTCGTAAGGGTGGAGCTTCCAGAGGGAGAACTGACCCGGTTTATGGGCGACGAGCGTCGCTTCAGACAGGTCATGGACTGCCTTCTCGATAATGCGATGAAATTCACGGAAAGCGGGCAAATCAGTTTTGGTTTTGTGTCTGAGGAAAGCGACTGGCTTTTCTTTGTGGAAGACAGCGGTGTGGGTATTTCAGATGAGGACCGGGAAGAAATATTCAAGCTCTTTATGAAGATCGATAAGGGGAAGAAGAAACTCTACCGTGGAGCAGGATTGGGGCTTGCCCTTTCCCGGCAGCTGGTCGATCTGATGGGAGGGGAGTTGGTTTTTGAATCGGAAGAGGGCAGGGGTACACGCTTCAGTTTTCGCTTGTCCAAATCCGCTTAATTCTTCCCGAATCGCTTGCGATGGAAGAAAAAGGCCTCTTTTTTGGCCTTGTAATGAAAAAAATCCCAAATTGCTATAACTTCAATACAGACTTATGAATAAGCGCTATAGTGTTAAACGATGCGAGGAAAATCGTCTTCCTCTGGTAGATTGGGACAGTCCCGCCTGGTCGGGAGCTGAGACCCTGGATATTGCCGGTTTAATGGGGCCGGAGCCTCTCTTTCGGCCTGTCACCCAGGCCAGGTTGCTCTATAACAGTGAGGCCCTGCACGTGATTTTTCGGGTGCAGGATCGCTATGTTCGGGGTGTTACTAAAGAGATCAACGGGCCGGTCTGGGAGGATTCCTGCGTTGAGTTGTTTTTTGCACCCGACGGGAATCTGCCTTTACGCTATTTCAACCTGGAAGTGAATTGCGTGGGGACAGCCCTGATGCATTACAATCGAAAGCCCCGTGAGGATCAGGATATTCTGGATCCGGCACTCATCCGGAAAATAAAGATTGCAAGTTCACTTAAAGGCCCTTTTGAGGAGGAGAGAACAGGGGACCTGAACTGGACCCTGGCCTACGCACTTCCCTTCGATCTGATGCAGACGCATGTAAGCATTGACAGGCCGGAGCCCGACGTTCAGTGGAAGGCCAATCTCTATAAGTGTGCAGACAAGAGTTCGAATCCACATTTCCTGACCTGGTCGCCGGTTCGGAATGCCGTGCCCGATTTTCATTTACCCGCCTTTTTTGGGGATTTGTTGTTTTCCTGAGGCCCGGGTTATCGGGATGATGTGGATACTGAACAGGATGAGCCGCATTTGTTTGTACATATCAGGCTGATATTCGGATTTAATAACAGCCTTGGGATGCACCAGGTAAAAGGGGGATTGTTGTGAGGGGTTTAGCTGAATAGCTGCGTGACGGGAATAGCTGTAGTAGCGGCAGGGGCGGCCGTAACAGGAATCATTGCTGGTGGAGCTGGCATAGAACAGAATGGTAATCATTCCTGTCTAATAACTGGAGTTAAGAAGAGCGTAATTAAGTCAGGAATTTGACTTTTTAAAGAGTTTTGGGTGTAGGCTTTGATTTTGTTGTGTAGAAGGATGCACTCAAGTTTTTCTGTTACTGTAAAAACTGGACTCATTAATTAGTGAAAAAGAGCCGGAATGTACCTGATACCAGATAAACTCAAAACTAAGGCTCACATAGTATTAGCCACATTTTATTCTATTGCGGTATTCATATACATTGTGGTATTATTCTATTATCCGGAAGGAGATATGTTTGGTATTTTCTTAGGGCTAATTTGCATGGGAAACGCTCTAATTTTCCTATCCAATACTTTTTATTACACCTATTGTTTTGATCGCTTTGATCAAAAGTACTATTTCCTTTTCCCTATGAAAAAGTCAAAAGGAATAACACTGGAAATTTTGTATCAACTCAAGTCATATCGAAATATTTCTATTCTTTTCGTTAATACAGTCTTTCTATTTCTGATGGTAAGTGGAACGGGAAATAACGCATTCTTAGTATTCTTACTTATGCTTACTCAGTACCTATGTATTATTGTACTACTAGTGCTGGTTAAAAATTTAGAGTTTGAACATCGTAGGCGAGTTAAACTAATTGGGAGTATCTCGGTATATGTAAACCTTATTACTGTGTTCGCGGTAAGTCCCATCACATTATTATCAGTGCCTGGTAATTATTCTCCTCTTCACAAGTCGCTCTACTTTATGAACATAACTTCGCTGATTTCATTTGTTGCTTTGGTTATTGTCATGTTTTTTATTTTTCAATCTGCTAAAAAATGGAAGTTAGGCTAGTATTGGCAGCTTACGCAGTTTTCCAGAAGTTATTTTTTAGGGATCTGATTTTGATTTTAGTCTCCAATCTTATTGTTGGGCTTTCGGCTTTTTTTTTAAGAAATGTCTTTTATTATATTCTGTCAATCCAGATTATCTCTTATTACAAGATTGCATCGATTAGACGATTGGATTCTTCCTTACCAATTCTGACTTTTCTGAAGCTTATGCCAGTTAGATATGGTGACATTGTTATTGCAAAAACACTTTTGGAATTGTTATTATTTCTATTTCAGAATATCTTCATTTTAGGAATTCTCCTAAAGTATAATGTATTTTGGGTGATAGTATTTAGTCTGTTCTTTTTCGCTTTAAATGTGGTCGTTAGAGTTTTTCTTGGTTACAAATTGAGATGAATAATGATAGAATTTAAGAGTGTTTACAAGTCTTACCTTAAAAACAAGTTAGTCCTTGACAATCTTTCATTTGCCATCCAAGAGCATGACTTCTGTGCATTAATTGGCAACAATGGTTGTGGGAAGACGACCACGATAAATATTATTTGCAATCTTATTAATTACGATTCGGGAGAAGTCTTTCTCTTTAAACATAAGGTCAATCCTAAAAGCTTTTCTTATAAGAAAAAACTAGGAGTTGTTTTGTCTGAACAGCACTATATTCCGGAGTTTAAATTGACTGAATACTGGAAGTTTGTAGCTAGATTTCAAGAAGTTTCGAAGAATGTGATTAAACAACGAATTGAAGATCTTATTGCTCTGCTCGATTTAGATAATGAGCTGGACAAGCCTATAAAAAAGCTTTCTTCAGGCAATCAAACCAAGGTAATTCTCGGAGCAGCAATTATTCATAATCCGGAAATTCTCATTTTAGATGAGCCTTTTATAAACCTTGATTTAAATACATGCGAAAAATTAGTAAGTGTCTTGAAATCTTTTACCGGTAAGAAAACAATTTTTATTACCTCACATAATCTTGATATGGTAACTGATTTATGTAACCGTTTTTTAATTATGGACAAGGGTCGGATTTTAATGGAATTAAGGAAATCCGATTTTGAAACAATTGAAATACTTAAGACACATGTTAAGGAATTACTAATAAATAAGGACAGAAACGTAAATATATCATGGCTAAATTCATGAAAACCATATCTGTCCTGCGGACCCCGTCTTTCAGGATTTGTAGATTTGGTACACGCGAAAAATCTAAAGACACAGCCGGGTGGCGATGTTCGCACGCATTGAGTCCTGCAAGAATGCCATGCCCTGAGACTGGATGAAGCACTGCCGGTCATTAATGCGCCGGGAAAATGGATCGTGGAAACATACAAGACTTCGGAACCAAAAAGGGGCAGCCAAACTGGCTGCCCCTTTTATTGCTGGAAATCAAAACCATTAATGGAAGAAGTTGTTGACCTTAATCCCGAGGTTAAGGGTCCTGGGCATACAGGGTCCATAGATATATCCTGCATCCCGGAACATTCCCTTATCGTGAACCGATTGGGTCTGATCGAAGATGTTTTTCACGCCGGCATAGATTTGCAGATCAAATTCCCGGCTCAGCGGAATATCGTAGCTGATCAGCAGATCAAGGATGTAAAACTGCTCCGATTCTTCCAGTCTTTCGCCTGCAATCACTTCGCCATTTGCAAGTGCAGCCTGTTCAAGCGGGTCCGTTGTAGCGGGGTCGAGTCCAAAGTGGGGCACGAGCATACTGCCTGTATAGTTCAGATTCATATTCAGATTGAGGGGGCCTTTCGGATCGAACTCCAGACTGGCATAGCCATAGCTGTTGGGCGTGCGGATGAAATCACTGCTGGTACTGCTCTCTTCTTCACCCCAGGTCTGGGGGGAGTCGTAGCGGCTCTTTTGGTAGGTGAAGCCAAGTTCGGAACTGAGTCGGGGCGACCAGTAGGAGCTGAGCTCCAGGTTTATTCCACCTACAAAAGCGCCATCCTCTGCGTTTACCCGCATATTGGCCCAGCTGTCGTCCTCTCCTTCCAGTTTGTAGTATTCATCGGCAAAGGGATTCTGAAGACGGGTATAGAAGCCTTCGGCAAGAAGGGCATGTGCACTATTTCCCAAACCAAAGTTTGCATTCACCGAGCTGGTGAAGGCATGGGAAACTTCCTGTACGAGATCGGGATCGTTCAGATGAATTACCCGCTTGGCAGTAATGAGTTCAATGTGAAGGTCCTCGTTGAAGACCTGGGGTGCACGGTAGCCTTTCCCGTAACCAATGCGCCAGCGCAGATTGGGTTGAATCTTGTAGAGTACAGAGAACCTGGGTACAAAAACGGTATTTTGGTATTCGGCATGCTCCACTCCTTCAGTTTCGTCCAGATCCTTGATCTGGTAATTGTCGACCCGCAGGCCCATTGAAAGGTTGATTTTCCTTCCTTTCCAGTCCTGTTGAACAAAGCCACCCAGGGTGTTTGCCGACTGCTTGGTGAGCGTGGAATTTGGCTTGCCTCCGGATCCCAGCTTCTGGTCGAAGATGTGGTTGTGGTTGTTTTCCACTCCCAGGACCGTCGTTGAGGCTGCAAAAAGGAAGTGTTCCGCATTGATGATATACTGGCCACCGGCAGAGGAGGAAAAATCGACGGTTTTTCCATAAGCATCGGGGTCCTTCATGGCGCCATAGTAGGAATCGCGATCGACTTGCTGAGCAGCCATAAAGAGGGTAAGCTTGTCGTAGTTGTCGTTTGAGAACCAGTCGAAGGCCAGGCTTCCGCTGGTAATATTGTGCTCCAATTGTTCGGTGATATCTGTCTCGTGGGGAAGATAGTCCTCCTTGTTTCCACCGCGTCTGAATTCATTGATTCGATAGCCGTCGAGCGTGAGTTTGCTCCTGGTTCCGGTCTTGTGGAAGGCGTTGAATCCAAAGGTGGTGTTTTCCATGCTGACCATCTCGGAGTAGCCATCCCCGTTCTCATCAAAGGATTCCCGGTCGCGGAACATACTGTAAATATAGGCTCCGGTTTTGTTGTCGTCCGAAACTACCGAGGCGTTCATGTTATATTGTGCATCGGCTGCCGGGTTGCTATCTTCATGTCCCAGGCCAATCATGCCATAGCGGCCGTCGAGGCTGAAGGAATTGGTTTTTGATTCCTTTGTGATCACATTTACCGTTCCGGCAATGGCATTGCCTCCAAACAGGGCCGAGCCACCGCCCCGGACAATCTCCAGGCGTTCGATCATATTCGCAGGGATCAGCTCCAGACCATATACGCCTGCCAGTCCCGAAAATACAGGCCTGCTATTGACCAGAATCTGGGTATAAGGGCCATCAAGGCCATTCATACGCAGTTGGGTGAACCCGCAATTCTGACAGTTACACTCTGTTCTGACACCGGGCGTGAAACACAGCCCTTCGGCCAGGTTGAGCGACTGGGTTTGTGTAAAAAGAACGGGAGATACTGTTGTAATAACCACCGGGGCTTCTTTTCTGTTGGTCTTGTTTCGGTCGGCACTCACCACGACCTCTTCCATCTGGAGCACGTCTTCCTCGACGACGAATTTGAACTCCTGGGTTTTGTTCGCTACTGTTTGGATGGTTTGGGTTGTCGGTTTGTAGCCTATTCCGCTGACCCTGAGCGTGAAGCTTCCGATGGGCAGGTGGTTGAGCTGGTAGTGGCCGGTGGCATCTGTGGTGGTCCCGATGGTGGTCCCGTCCAGGGTAATGTTAATAAAGGGCACGTGTTCGCCATTGCATTGCACGTCTCCGACAATGGTGGCATCCGTTAGTTTATTTCTTTGTCTTTTTCCTCCATGGTCATTCTGAGCGGAGAGGGTGCTGCTGATCAGTACACAAAATACGAGTAGAAGTAGATTTTTATGATTCATTATAGCTGTTTTATATGGATTCAACAAGGTCAGGACAAGTCCTGAAAGGATCGTCTATAGCTGGGAAAGGGTCAGGTTTAGGCTTTGTTAATCAGATTATTGGGGGAGCCCTGCCAGCGGGGGAAGGGGTGTAAACAATTTGCAGGCATGCCCGGATTTGTGGCCTTCTGAGCACCAGGGGAGGGGTGATGATGACCAGGGCGATGGAAAACAGGGGCAAGACGCCTCTGTCAACCAGGCTGAGCAACAGAAAGTCGGTAAGGCTGTGGGTATGCTTATGGTCGGCTTCGGCTCCCTTGTTAAAGGGGTGGGCATGCGTGACAATACTTCCATCCGGCAGCAAATGGCTGTGGGTGAATAAGGCCTTATTGATCAGGTGTCCACCCATCATGACGATGAGCAGCCCGGTAATGAGCTTTCTGCCGGTGGTTGTTCGGAGTATTGACATTCGTAAACAAAATAAAGGCATCCCGCCTGGAACTACAATACCATCTTATGGCTATTTTTTCATCCGCCTTATTTCCGCTTCCATTTTGGCAGGGCTGTTTCCGGTTTAGCCAGTCCTCATGCAGGAAGGAGGCGGATGGGTTGGACCTTTTTCGGCCGGGCAGATGCCGGTCCCGTGTCCCCGGTCAGACCGGGCTATCCTATGTTCTTGTAAGCGATTCCGGTCATTTTGACTCTGGTTTTGCTTCACAGCCTGTGCAATACAGAAAGGCTTCCTGAGCTCAGGTAATGCAGGGGAGGCCGTGGCCATCGCAGGCTTGCATCAGGGCCTGATCAGCTTTAAGGCCTTCTCGATTTTCTTGTGAAGTGTTTGTCTGTGAATGGGTTTGGAGATATAGTCGTTGCAACCTGCGGAAAGAGCGGCTTCCTTGTCTCCGGCAAGGGCATAGGCAGTCTGGGCAATGATGTATACATCCTGGTTGAAGGTCCTGATGCGACTGGTGGCAGTAAGCCCGTTTAGGTTGGGCATTTTGACATCCATCAGAATGAGCTCGCAGTCGGGATTTTGACGAAAGAGCAGAATGGCTTCTTCACCGTTTGAAGCATGGAGTATTTCGCTGGCATACTCCCTCATAAGGATGCTTAAATGCCGGAAAGAGGCCTCGTCATCTTCTGCAATGATCACCTTTAGTTTTTGCATCGCCTCGGTTTCCTTGATTGCGTCGTCATTTTCCAGGTCTTTTTCCTCTTTGGGCACTTTAAGGGGTTCTTCTTCGGCTGGGATTGTGAGGTAAAAGGTGCTTCCTTTTCCAGGCTCGGATTCCAGTTCGAGGTAGCCGTCGAGCATCTCGGCATAGCTTTTGGCAATAGCGAGTCCAAGGCCTGAACCCTCTCTGGCCATACGATCTTCAACGTCTGCCTGTTCAAAACGGTTGAATACCGCCTTTTGCCTGTGCTTGGGTATTCCCACTCCGGTATCACTGATGCAAAAAACAACGCACCTCTCATTGCCCGATCCTTCCACCTTATAGCCCATACTCACATACCCGGTATCGGTAAATTTGATGGCGTTCTTCAAGAGGTTCGAGAGAATGGATTCCAGTTTCGTTTTATCCGACTCCAGGTTGATTTCTTCAGCCTGATCAGGGGCTTCATACCTGAGTTCAATGCCTTTCTTTCTGGCTTCCGGTTCGAAGAAGCGGAAGTTTGCATCCAGGAGCCTGTTGACATTGATCGTATGATAGTGTATTTGCATCTGACCTGTCTCAATCTTGGATATATCGATCAGGTCATTGACTGTATTCAAAAGGCGATTACCACTCTCCCTGATAATGTCGATGTAGCTCTTAAATTCTTCTTCGGAGAGCCTGGGGTTATTCAGGAGGCTGGTAAAACCAAGTATGCCATTCATTGGGGTCCGGATCTCATGACTCATATTCGACAGGAAGGCCGTTTTTAGCCGGTCGCTTTCTTCCGCCTTATTCTTGGAAACCTGTAACTCCCTGTTTTTTGTAATCAGATCCCGTTCCGCCTTTTTTCGCTGAGTGATGTCAAGGGCTGTAAAGGTGATCCCCAGATCTGGTTTCTCCGCATCCAACAGGGTTGTGGAAAGCAGTATTTTTTTCGTTTTTCCTTCCTTGCTTCTCCAGACTGTTTCTACCGTTCCGGTACCGCTTTCGAGGATCTGATCCCTCCCGGCCATTTCGACTCTTTGATACTCGCGTTCATCTTCGAAGAGTATGCGGCTGCCATTTCTCAGCAATTCTTTTTTGCTATAGCCGGTTATCTCACATAATCGGTCGTTCACCTGTATGATGTTCTGGCCCAGGACCACGCCTATGCCTGCCGGGGCCGCTCTGAACACACTCGCCAGATACTGGTCCTGCTGTCTGATCTGGGTTTCGGCTTCTTTCTTTTCGGTGATGTCCTGGATAACCCCGTTGACAATCATCTGTTCCTTGTTGAATTCAGCAATGGACCTCACAGCCCGGATTTGACCGGTTTTCCGGTTTTTTATTTTGAATTCCAGATCATAGGCCTGGTTTTTCCGTATGAGGGCCATCAGACTGTTTTCCATTTCTTCCCTGTATTCGGGAAGGGGAACTTGTATAATCTCATCCATGTTGATGAAATCGTGGTCATCAAAACCATAGAGCTGCCTTGTAAAATCCGAACCGTAGGCAAGTCCCGTTTTCAGATCAATGCTCCAGCTTCCCATCTTACCGATGTTCATGGCCCGATGCAGGTCCATCTCTCTTTCCTGCAGTTCTTCTTCAGCCTTGAGATTGTCGGTGATGTCAATGCAGGAAGCGATGCTTATATCGGTACCGGGGATCATGTCCACCAGCAAGTGGATATGACGGATGTCTTTGGACCTTGGAATGAAGCGGAACTGGTATTCTTTTGGCAGACCTACATCCGAAATGCGTCTTTGCTTGTGGTAGGCCAACATGCGTTCGAGGTCTTTTTCGTGCACGAAACGCATCCACTTGACCTTTCCTTCCAGCTCCTTAATCGCATAGCCCGAAAGCTCTGCAAATTTTGTATTGGCCAGCACAATGGTGCCATTGGAGGCAAGCAGGCAGGTGGCTGTGCCTGTATTTTGAAAAACGGTGCGGTATCTTTCTTCGCTTTTTTTCAACTGTTCGCGAAGTTCATAGGTCTTGGTGGTGTCCCGAATGGAGATGATCCTTACCCGTTTCCCTTTGTGAAAAAGATGGCGGGTATGGATCTCCGAGATAAACTCCTTCCCCTTAGCGCTTCGAAGTCTGATGTCGTAAAAGGAAGCATTTTCTTCCTCCATTTTAGCCAGGAGGTGAGCCCTGTCACTTTCGTGCACGATGAACTCCATCAGGTTCCGGTTCAAGTGCTCGTCGAGCGAAATCTCCAACATCCTCAGGGCCGACTCATTCACGTCCAGAATATTTCCCTGTTCATAGACCACAATGCCTTCAACTGTTGCATCGGCCAGGAATCGATATTTTTCTTCGTTCTCGATGGCGTGCGCAAGTACATGCTTTTCCCGGGTGATGTCACGAACAATGGAGACGATCAAATTCTTGCTCTCAAAAACTTCCGAGACCACACTAATATTCCGGCCCTGGTATTCCACCTCAATGGGATCGGCTTTGCCGGTTTCCATGAGCCCTTTCAATTCGTTGAAAATGGACGTTGTTTCACTCTGAGCCAGGAGGATTTCGATGAGCTCTGCAAGGTGACGGCCGTGGAGCTGCTCCCTGGGGATTCCGATGATTTCGCTAAAAGCGGAATTGCTATCTACGATCTTGAATTCCATGCTGCTGACCAGGACCCCATCGCGACTGTCCTCCATAACTTCAAGTAAGCGATGGTCCAGTTTGAACATGGAAAGGCTGAGAAACCTGCGTCCGTCAGCACGATGTTCCTGTACCAGTACTCTAAGCTCTACCTCTTCTCCATTTGCAAATTTGAATGGGATGCTTTCGAAATCTTTCGCACTAATATACTTCTCAGAGATAATCTCGGAGCTTGGCTTCCCAATCAGCTGATCGGACGACCAGCCTGTCATGTCCAAAGCCTTTTGATTGGCATCGACAACGATCTGTTTGTCTCTGTCAATAAGCAGAGAAGCAGAGGGGTAGTAATCCAGGAGAATTTGCTTCATTGATGGCTTTTCTTATAACACATAAAGTTAATACTTAATCGATCAAGAAAAAAGCTGTACTGCGAAAACTGGTTTGCATCCGGGAAATGATTAACTTGTACTAAATATCAAGTAAGTAAGTTATGAAAAAATCACTTAGAAGCGGTCACATTGGAGTGCTTACTTCAGGTGGGGATACGCCGGGCCTGAATGCCGCCATCAGGGGGATCGGGAAAACAGCCAGCGGGAGCCATTCCATGCAGATCATTGGATTCAGGGATGGATTCAGGGGGCTGATGGAGAATCGCTCGGTTCGGCTTGATGATCAAATGCTTTCCGGCATTCTGACCCTGGGAGGCACGATCCTGGGGACTAGTCGCGACAAACCGAATAAGATGCCCATGGGTGGAAAGAAGGTCGATATGACAGATGTGATCATTGAGAACTATCATAAGCACCATCTGGATGTGCTCATGTGCCTGGGAGGAGGCGGAACCCTCAAGAATGCTTACCATTTGTCGCAGTGTGGGTTGAACGTGATTCACCTGCCCAAGACCATAGACAATGATATTGTGGGCACCGACGTAACCTTTGGCTTCGACACGGCCCTTGGAATTGCCGTAGATGCCATCGACCGTTTGCACAGTACGGCTTCGAGCCACCACCGGGTGATTATCGTGGAGATTATGGGGCACCGTGTGGGATGGCTTGCCCTGGGAGCCGGACTTGCCGGTGGGGCAGATGCGATCCTGCTCCCCGAGATACCTTATACCATCGATAAGCTTGCTGATAGCATCCTCGAGCGTGTGAGCCGCGGGAAGCGTTTCAGTATCGTGGCTGTGGCCGAAGGAGCCATTACCGTTGAGGGCCACAGGCAACTGAGCGAGATTCAGAAAAAGCTGGAGGGAGCGAAGGGGAAGGAGCGTTCCGAGCTCAAAGCCAAGCTTAAAGCTGTGGAAGCCCGGTATCGGGGATCGACCATGCAGATGGCTGAGGAATTGCAGATGATTACAGGCCTGGAGACACGCGTTACCATTCTTGGGCATCTTCAGCGTGGCGGAACACCTTCAGCTGCAGACCGTATCCTGGCAACCCGCCTGGGTACCGAGGCGGTGGACTACATCCGGAATGAGCAATTTGGTGTAATGGTGGCTGTGAAGGGCGAAAAAACCCAGGGAGTGCCCATGAACGAATGTGCCGGCCGGGTCAATTATGTGCCGGCCGACCATCCATGGATTCTCAGTGCCCGCAACCTGGGAACCAGCTTTGGGGACTAGTCTCCGGCCCGAAGGCCCCATCCTCAGATGCCTTTCTTGTTGAGCAGGATGTGGATGGGTTCGAGCAGTACCAGGCAGCCTTTCGGCATGCCCACCAGGTCGGGTTTCAGGTGTTCGTAAAAGGCCTCCAGTTTTTCGTTTTCGTCGATGAGTTCTATAACGATGGGCAGCTTTTCGGTGAGCTCCCAGAATTTCGACGAGCTAATACGACAGCTGCTTCCGTAGCCCATGATCCCCCTTTGGACCGTGGCTCCTGCAATGCCTGCTTCCTGCGCTTTTTCCACGACATACTGGTAGAGTAGTTTGTTCCCGATTTTATCGGTAGTGCTCGCATGAATCTTTAATATGCTATTGCTTTTTTCTGTCATCGTTTACACCATTTCAGGCGAGCAGCCGGGTCGAGGCATAGCCCAGCCATACGGCGGCCAGTCCAAGAATCAGGCTCAAACCTGTATATAACAACATACTTCCGATCTGCGCCGAGCGCAGAAGCATTAAGTTCTCACCTGCAAAAGATGAAAAGGTTGTGAAGCCTCCACAGAGGCCAACCATGAGAAACAATCGCCATTCTATGGGAATCAGATCACTTTTTTCCGAAATCCCGATGAGTATGCCAATGACGAAACTACCGAGCAGGTTTACCGCAAGGGTTCCGAAAGGAAGGGATAAATAGTCGATTCGGGATCCAAGCCGGGTAACCAGGTAACGGGCTATGCTGCCCAGAAAACCTCCGGCACCTGTGAGTAGGAGATGTTTCAGCCCGGTCATTTTAGTCTTTCAGCCACTGGTCGAGCCAGGATTTAAACTCGCGCTGCCAGAGGATGCCGTTTTGGGGTGAAAGCACCCAGTGGGTTTCCGAGGGAAAAAACAGGAATTTACTGGGGACCCCAAGCATCTGAGCCGAATTGAAGGCTGCCATACCCTGGGTGTAGGGGATGCGGTAGTCGTGTTCGCCATGGATGACCAGGATGGGGGTGTCCCAGTTTTTTACAAAGTTGTGGGGAGAGCCCTGGAAAGATTTCTGGGCTACTGCATTGCTTTTTTCCCAGGGAGCACCTCCCTTTTCCCAGTTATCGAAGAAGAGCTCGTCGGTGGTCATGTATTCCATTTCCGAGTTAAAGACGCCACAGTGGGCAATGAAGGCCTTAAAGCGCTGCTGATGGTTTCCGGCCAGCCAGAATACGGAGAAGCCCCCGAAGCTGGCCCCGATGGCCCCAAGCCGGTCTTCATCGATGTAGGGTTCTTTTTTCATTACATCAATGGCCCTCAGGAGGTCCTGCATTGCCTGCCCGCTGTTGTCCTTGCTAATCTGGTCGGTCCATTCCTGGCCCATGGTCAATACACCCCGCCGGTTGGGGGCGACTACAATGTAGCCATTGGATGCCATCTGGCTGAAATTCCACCTGTAACTCCAGAACTGGCTAAGGGGTGATTGGGGACCGCCTTCACAGTAAAGCAGTGTCGGGTAGCTTTTTGCGGGGTCAAAATGGGGCGGATAAACGATCCAGGTCAGCATTTTTTGGCTGTCGGTGGTCGTAATCCAGCGCTTTTCAACGCTGGGCATGGTAAGTTGCTCAAGCAGGTGTTTGTTTTCGAAGGACAGTTCTGTGGCCTCCCCGCTACCTGGGTCAACACTGTAAATCTCCTGAGGTTTGCACATGTCGACCCTTGTGGCAATCAGCCTTTCGCCTGCAAGGGCTACGGAATGGTAATCGTGTTGCCCCTTGGTAAGTGCAACGATATCCCCGCTTTCCACATCCATTCGGAAGATTTGATAGCTTGCATGTACACCGGCTACAAAATAGAGGGTCTGCCCATCCTCGGCCCAGACGAGTCCGGAGGGGCTGTAGTCAAAGTCTGCTGTGAGGTAGCGCTTGTTTCCGTCATCCAGGTTCATTTCGAAAAGGCGATCCTTGTCGGCTTCGAATCCGGCCCGCTCCATGCTAAGCCAGTAGATTTTCTTCCCATCGGGAGAAAAGAATGGGGCCTTGTCATAGCCGGGCATGCCTTCCGTCAGGTTTTGCGTGCTGCCATCCTCCAGTTTATAGAGGTAAATGTCCGAATCGGTGCTGAGAGTATAGTCGAGGCCCTTTAGTTTCTTGCAGGTATAGGCAATTGCACTGCCATCAGGCGACCAGGCCAGTTCTTCCAGTCCCCCAAAGGGTGTAAGCGGGCTGTCCCAGGCCTCACCGGGCATGATGTCCCTTGCATTGCCGATGCGTTCACCATCGAAGGGGGCTAGATGAATGTGGCTGTAGTACCCATCCTCCCAGGTGTCCCAGTGCCTGTACATCAGGTCGGAAATAATCCGGCCATCGGCTTCGGGCAGATCGGGATAGCGATCGGCCGTGCTTTGGTCCACTTTGATTTCTTTTGTCAGCAAAACATGCTTGCCATCGGGCGAAAAAACAAGGCCGCTTATGCCTCCCTCAATTTCAGAGATTTGTTGCTTGTTGCTGCCGTCGGACTGCATGCACCAGGCCTGTACCTCACCCGATGCAGCTGAGAGATAGACAATGCGTTTTCCATCGGGGTGCCAGACTGCATTGTACTCATTTTCAGGACTGTGTGTTAGTTGTAGCTTATCGCTTCCATCTGCATTCATCAGAAACAGTTCCCGGTTGCTCCGGTTTTGTTCTATGCTGTAATAACTTACCCCAAAGAGGATGCGGCTGCCATCCGGGCTGACCCGGACATCGCCCAGGCGGCCAAATGACCATAGCACCTCCGGGGTCATAATGTCTGAGTTCAGTACGAGTTCGTGTTTGCCAATGAGTTCGGCCGCATCCTTATCGCTCTGTCCGCTTTGACAGGCAATAAGAAGCGTTGCAAGGCATAGTAAGGCCGGAATTTTTTTCATGTCTTTTGCGTTCAGTTGTTAGTCATAAATGTATGAAATATTAGGGATTGGAAGCTGCAATATGTCATAAAGAAACTTTAAGAGCTGCGATATCGTTGGCAGATGTAAGGAAACGGTTTAACTTTGGCTGGTTAACAAAAACAAAATTTTACAGGAAATGAAAAGAAATATCTTTTTTCAGGGAATTGGGTTCATGCTTTTACTGGTGCTGGTCGGTGCATGTAAGAAAGAGGAGGATGAGCCCGAATTCAAGCCCATGAGCTTTGATTCGGAAGAAGTACTGGCTAAACTGCCCTCAGGACTGAAGAGTTCTTCTGATTCTTATGCAGAGGATTGTGTGGAGTTTATTGAGACGGCTGTGGATATGTCGTCCTTCATCGATAATATGTTACCCCCCGAGGATGCAAAATTGTCTGTTAAGAATGGTTCATCGCAAACCTGGACCTGGACCTGGAGCTATCTGGGGCAGAGTTTTAGCTTTATCTGGACCTACGAAGAAGACAAGAGCAGGCGTTACTGGAGCATGGACATTCAGTTTAATGACGGCCCGGTCAAAGACTATCTCAACGCCTGGGAGAGCCTTGACGGAAGTGAAGGCGAGGTGGTCTATAATTTCAACTGGGTGCTCATTGGCGATGACGATCTGACAGACTACGAAGATCTTTACTGGAAGTATAGCTGGAAGCAGGAGAAGGACGGAACCTATCGTTATAGCTGGCAATACGATTCTTCCGATCCGGATCACACCTATTACCTGCAACATAATTTCGTGATCAATCCCGACGGTTCGGGCAGCATTGATTACTATTCCCTGGACGAACTGTCTTATCACATGGAATGGGAGGCCGATGGCAGTGGTACCTGGTCTTACCATCTGGGAGGTGTTGAGTTATCGGGCAGCTGGACAGCCGGATAAGAACCAGCCTTATTGCATAAAAAAAGCGCCCTCTCTCAGGAAGGGCGCTTTTTTTGTGAGGCCTGTTTTTTTTAAGGTGCGGTATTGGCTTCCAATACGGCAAAGAAATCGGAAATAATGGCATCCCGGTCGAAGTATTCCCAGATCTTGATTTCTCTTTTGTTCGAAGGCCTTTCGACCCATTCCCCGTTTACCAGGATGGGGGCAGGTATTTCGACCACCGAGGCCCAGGAAGCATCCTTTACAATAGCTACAGCGGCTACATCAAAGAGTGAGCGATAGCAGCCTTCCTCAAGGTATTCAATGTTTCGAAACAGGTCTACAGCGTAGTCGCCAAAGCTGTTAAAGGCATTTCCGTGCCTGCCCATTACGGCCTCTTCCTGGTAGGGACCAAGGCCCGGCAACCTGAAGAAAACCTCTTTTCTGCGGATTTTCACAGCATGGGTGCCGGAGGCTTTACCCGGGCGAACGGTAACAATCTCGAAGGGAACTTCTGTGTTCAGGATGAAGTTTAGTGCAGTCGTGTCGTTTATCTGGTTGTATTCTCCGGGTTCCGGGTAGTTGGAACCCAGCCAGACCACCCTTAGTCTGTTGGCAATTTCGGGGGCTTTCTTCAAAGCGAGCGCGATATTCGTGAGCTTACCGACCGGAATGAACACCAGCGGAGAGGAACGGGGTTTGAGGGCTTCCTCAATGATGAAATCGACGGCTGCCTCACCATCGAAGCCGGGCTGGTCGATGGTTTCTACAATCTCGGGAAAGCTTTTGCCGGCTCCCGGCTTCAGGGGAGCTTTTCCCTTCCAGCCACAAAGTTCCATGATTCTCCCGGCTTCTTTCAGATGCTGATCGACTCCGCCTCCGCTGAAGGTGGCATTTACGGTGATTCCCCTGACATCGAACACAGCCTCATTCAGGAGGATGTAGGCAATGGCATATTGATCGTCGAGTTCGTTGTTGGCATCGCTGTCGAGAATTACGGGGATTCTTTTATCACCCTCCGGGTTTGGGCCTGCTGAGGCCAGAATACAACTGTGAAGGGCGATGAAGATGAGGATAAGTGGTGTAGGTTTCATGTTTTTTAGTGTTGGTGAAAAGCATCTGAGACAAAGGAAAGAACCACAGGCAGGGATTCGCGCCAGTAGCTCCAGTTATGGGCCCCATCCCTGATTCTGAATTCATGGGGAATACTATTCTTTCGCATGGCAATGTGAAGCAGGGAATTTCCTTCAAAGAGAAAGTCGTCATCACCGCAGTCGATAAACCAGCGTACAGCATTCTTATGCTCTTCGGGCATGGCATTTACAAGCTCCAGTGCGCTGTGCTGCAGGTACCAGGCCTCTGCAGCTTTGGCGGGTACATCGTCCCATCCGTTCCACTTCAGGCGCCGGTCAAGATCGGCTCTGTTCAGGGGGCCACAGCTTGCACTCAGCGGGCAGGCCGAAGAGAACAATTCGGGGTGGTGCAGGGCGTACATCAGTGTGCCTCCTCCCCCCATCGACAGTCCGGCAACAGCCCGGTAGCGTTTTTCGGCCCTGATCCTGTAGGTTTTCTCAATGTAGGGCATAAACTCTTCAAAGAAGAAGTCTTCGTAGCGCCATTTGTTTTCCGGATCATTGAAATAGCCCCTGTTTCCGGTATTGGCATCGGGCATGACGATAATCATCGGGGTGGCTTTACCCTCGTTGATGGCCTTGTCGGCAATGTGTAAGACCTCACCGAACTGTACCCATCCACTTTGGTCATCCCCTGCGCCATGAAGCAGGTACAGAACCGGGTAGCTCCGATCCGAGCTTTCATAATCCGGGGGGAGGTAGATGGCGTATAGCCGGTCCATATTCAGGATTTCGCTGTGCATTTTTCGTGCATCGCTCACCTTTCCGTGCTGTGCGGAGGCAATGCTGCAGCCCACAACCAGGAAGGCCGCAATCAGGAAGCGTTTTAGCATGGCCAGTTGTTTTATCGTTTAAAAAATCAGGCTTCGCACAAGATAGGAAAAATGGCTTAAAAGGCATTTGATCTATTCCCGAAGAAATGCCTATATTGCATACTAATAACACTTATTTCAAAGAAGGTAGCACGATGACTGTTGTTCGTTTTGGGGTGTCATTCGAGAAGGAGGTCCTGGATGCGCTGGACGACTATGTGAAGGAAGGTCGGTTTTCCAATCGTTCCCAAGCCCTTCGTCAACTGGTTAACCGGCACATTGTAGAGAAGAAATGGATGTGTAATAACCGTGTCGCCGGTGCCATTACCCTCGTTTACGACCACCATAAGCGTGCACTCCAGGATCATCTGGCAGCCACCCAGAGGGAATATGCCGAAGAGATTCTTTCGATGCAGCGTTTTACCCTGGGTAAACAATACAGCATGGAGGTGATTTCCGTATTGGGGATTTCCGCCAGGCTAACCGAATTGGCAGATAAACTCCTTTCGGAGAAGGGTGTTCAGCACGGGAAACTGACAATGACGCGTTTCGACTGAAGCCAATGGAAGGCAGGGCACATAAGAAAAGGGCACTGTTGGATTGGCTCGCCTCCCGAAAGGGCTGCATTGTGGCATTTTCGGGGGGAATCGATTCTTCTTTTCTCTTGTACATGGCCAGGAAAGCCCTTGGCAGGGACCGGGTGCTGGCTGTTCTGGCAAGGTCGGAGAGTCTTAAGACCAGGGACTATGATTTCGCCCGGGCTTTTTGCAGGCGATACGATGTTGTGTTAAAGATCGTTTATACCAGAGAGTTGGATGATGAACGCTACAGCAGCAATCCCGTCGATCGCTGCTATGTCTGCAGGGGCCACCTCTACCGGGCTCTGAATGAACTGAAACAGGAATATCCGGGTTTTGATGTACTGAATGGTACGAATGCCGACGATCTGAGTGACTATCGTCCGGGGAACAGGGCAGCAGCAGATTTTCAGGTGTTTAGCCCCCTGGTCGATTGTGGAATCACCAAAGCCGAACTCAGGGAAATGGCACAGGCGGCTGCTTTACCGAATTACGACATGCCGGCCAGCCCCTGTATGAGTACGCGGATTCCTTATCACCAGGTGGTTACCCGGGAAAAACTGGCGCAGATCGAGGCAGCAGAAGCCAGCTTAAACAGGATGGGCTTCAGGGATGTGAGGGTGAGGCATTATGGAAAGATGGCGCGGGTAGAGGTGGAGAAGGCCATGCTGGGTCGCCTGAAAGAGTTGGAGCCGGGGGTGAGAGAAGCGATTGCCCGTTTGGGATTTGACCGGGTCGAGATTGATGAAGAAGGCCTGGTGAGTGGTAAAATGAACAGGAAAATGGAAAAAGAAGATGGAAAAGGTATTGTATTATGATTGTTTTGCCGGAATCAGCGGAGATATGCACCTGGGGGCAATGGTCGATCTCGGCGTGCCTGTGGCCCATCTGGAGCAGGAACTGTCTTTGTTGAAACTGGAGGGGTTTCGGCTCGAACATGGCCGGGATAAGCGCAAGGGGATTGAGGGAACCGCAGTGCGGGTTGTGGTGGACCATCCCGACAATGAAAAGAACAGGTCCCTCAGTGTTATTGAGGAAATCATTGAAAACAGTATGCTTGCAGAGGAAATCCGGTCAAGGGCGCTGGATATGTTCAGGCGTGTGGCGCGGGCCGAGGCGCGGGTTCATGGCATTGAGCTTGAAGAAGTGCACTTTCATGAGCTGGGAGCACTGGATTCCATTGCCGATATTGTTGGGGCGGCGATTTGTCAGGCTTATTTTAAGATCGATCGGATTCTGGCTTCTCCCGTTCAGCTTGGGGGAGGTTTTGTGGACTGTGCACATGGAACCCTGCCGGTGCCTGCGCCCGCCACAGCCGAAATTCTCCGTGGCATTCCGCTAAAGTCGGGCCTGGTCAACTACGAGGCCTGTACCCCTACAGGGGCAGCCATTCTGGCATCAAGCGTAAGTGAGTTCGGCGACCTTTCGATGCTGCGGATCAATGCTACGGGCTATGGAATTGGCCAGCGCGACGACGAACACATCCCTAATGTACTCCGGGTTTACCTGGCCGAAATGGAAGCTCCGGAGGAGGAAGAGAAATTGCGTGCAGACGTGGAAAGGTCTGGCTCCCTGATGCTGGAGTGCAACATCGATGATATGAACCCTGAATGGTATACGGCCCTGCTTCCCTCTCTTTATGATGCGGGTGCCAGGGATGTGTTTCTGACCCCGGTCCAGATGAAGAAGTCGAGGCCGGCGCATGTATTATCGGTGCTCTGTGACCAGGAAACCGCAGATGCAATTCGGCATGTGATTTTCAGTCAGAGCACGACCATCGGGCTCAGGCAGTACAGTGTTGAGCGTTACATGTTGCGACGAGAGGTCCTTCAGCTCGAAACCGAGTATGGACGCGTTGCGGTGAAACGCAGCTACTACGGAGGAAGAATGGTGCATGAGAAACCCGAATTTGAGCAGTGTGTGGCACTTGCACGTGCAAATAAGGTGAGCCTGGAGGAAATCCATCGGGCCGTTCAAAAGAAACTGTGATGGACCATATCGAAAACATGGGCTTTGCAGCCCTGGATACCGATCGTCAGAAAAGGACAGGGATTCCGGAGGTGATTTATGCAGCGGGAAAAACCCCGGTTCAGGTCGCTGAGATTGCGGGTAGGATGGCAGACAGGGGCTTGCCGGTACTGGCATCCAGGGCCAGCCGGGAAATGTATGAAGCTGTGCTTGAGAAAATCCCGGAGGCTGTTTACCACGAGCTCCCGGCCATGATCTGCTATCAGCCCGGGGCCATGCCGGCTTCAAATGGCTATGTGGCTGTGGTTACTGCCGGGACCTCCGACATGCCTGTGTCTGAGGAGGCGGCCATTACCCTTGAATTCCTGGGAAACCGGGTTGAGCGCATTTACGATGTAGGTGTAGCCGGGATTCACCGGCTTTTCGATCGCATTGAGCAGATCAGAGAAGCCGAAGTTATTATCGTGGTAGCAGGTATGGAGGGAGCGCTGGCCAGTGTGGTGGGTGGCCTGGTCGATCAGCCGGTCATTGGCGTTCCGTGCAGTACGGGTTATGGAGCAAACTTTGGTGGTGTTTCGGCACTGCTTTCCATGCTGAACTCCTGTGCCAACGGGGTGAGCGTTGTAAATATTGACAATGGATTTGGGGCAGCCTGTCAGGCCCACCTGATCTGCAGAAAAACGAAAAACTGATCTTATGAACGAATTGAGTTTGTTATTGCTTTCGGCAGCGAGCCTGGGGATTGGGCATACCCTGCTGGGGCCGGATCATTATTTACCCTTTATCGTACTGAGCAAGGCTCGTTCGTGGAGCAGGGGAAGAACCCTTTGGATTACCTTTATTTCGGGTCTGGGCCATGTAGGCAGTTCCGTGATTCTGGGTGCGGTGGGTATTGCCCTGGGTGTCAGCCTTCACAGGCTTGAAGCCATTGAGGCCGGCAGGGGGAACCTGGTCGGGTGGATGCTGATTCTTTTTGGGGGGCTCTACACCATCTATGGAATCTTCAAGTATGTTCGAAGAGGGGGACATGTGCACCTCCCGGCCTTTCTTCGTCCAAAGGCTATTCGCCACAGGCACTTAGGTATTCGCGAAGAGGATGTGCAGGAAAATGCTGAAGATGTTGCTAAGCTTACCCCCTGGATTCTTTTCCTGATATTCGTTTTCGGGCCCTGCGAGGTATTGATTCCCGTGCTGATGTTTCCGGCGGCCGAGATGAATGGAATGGGCATTGCCCTGGTGGCCATTGTGTTTGGGATAGCCACCGTGGGTACGATGTTGTTTGTCGTTCTGTTGGGCTATCAGGGGGTGTCGCTGGTCAGGCTGAAGGGACGCGAGCATGTCATGCACCTGGTCGCCGGCCTGGTCATTCTTTCGGCCGGTCTGGGCATGCAGTTTCTCGGGCTATAGTCAGCACTTAAGCCTACCCGCGGGTATCACGACCTAGAGGGGACGGACCCAGATATTGCGGAAGGAGACGGGGTTTCCGTGATCCTGCAGATGAATGGGCAGCTTGTCGGCATGGGCTTTGTAGGCGGGTTTCCCAATGTAAAGGGTGGGGCCAAGCAGCTCAACATGGTTCTGAATCAGGACGCCGTTGTGCAGGACGGTGACATAGGCCGGCGATTCGAGTGAACCATCTGCGGCAAAGCGGGGTGCCTCGAAAATGATGTCGTAGCACTGCCATTCTCCCGGGCGACGGCAGGCATTCACCAGCGGAATGTGTTGCTTGTAGAGGCTGCCTGCCTGGCCGTTGTAGTAGGTTTCATTGTTGTAAGAGTCGAGTACCTGGACCTCGTAAAGCCCCATCAGGAATACCCCGCTGTTTCCACGGCCCTGGCCTTTGCCCTTTACTTCGGAGGGAGAACGCCACTCAATGTGCAGCTGCATGTCGCCAAAGCCCTGTCGGGTCTTAATGCTTCCTTTACCCGGATTTACCGTCAGGCATTCTCCGGCGTTCCATTTTGCCGGACCACTTTTTTCACTTTCCCATTTTTCCAGGTCGGCCGGGCCTCCATAGAGGACGATGGCGTCCGATGGCGGTGCAAAGTTCTCGCCGGGCTTAACAATGGCGGGTTTTCTCGACCAGTCTTCAGTGTCTTCGGGTTTCTGGGCCAGCAGATTGCCAGTAATGAGGGCAAGCAGGGCGAGTGTTACAGCGTTTTTCATAGGAACTGAAATCTTGGCCTCAAATTACTAAACTTTCCGCACTTGGCCTCCCGGCCGGGAAGTGAAAACTTCATCGGACTGTATGAGAACACGCAGATTTTTCAGAAATTTGTAGTCCTGACCTTAGCAGGCAAGTCGTTTATTTAAGTTTGATTAGCCATGAATCATGATGACAGAGAAACCATCATCCGGATTCTCAGCAATGCGTTTGACCAGAATCCCCGTATCCGTACGATGGTCAAATCGAAGAATTCAGCGCATCATATTCGGACCATGACAGAATATGCCCTTCAGCTGATCGAAAAATTTGATGGGGTTTATTTCTCAGAGGACCGAACGACGGTTCTTTTGTACTATCGAAAAAGCCAATACAGGCTGGGGCTTCCTGATAAGTTGAGGTATTTACGGATGGTCCTGCGAACGGTCAGGCCTTCCCAGTTTCTGCCTACCCGGAGACGTGAGCGGATTATAGAAGGCCTTCGGCCTGATTACGACGATTACATCTATGTCTGGGTGTTGGGAAGCGATCCCGACCAGCGGGGCATCAGGGGACTGGCCGATATCCGTGATCACTTATTCGGGCTTTCCGAGCAGCTGCAATTGCCGATTCTGATTGAGACCACCCTGGAGAAACTACTGAAGCTCTACCGCTACGTGGGCTTCGAGGTCTATAAACAATGGCGCGATGAGGAAGCCGGGCTGGATATCTGGCTTCTCGAACGCGGGTTGAAACCGGCTGAAAATCAGTCAGCTCAGGCTTAAAGGAAAATGAGGAGAGCCAGCTTTGTCATACACGCACGCTAGAGATGTTCAGCAAGCCAGTCTCCCACCTCGGAAGTCCGGCAGGCTTTTGCCGTGGCGATGTCCTCCGTGACCATGCCCTCTGCCATCGATCTTGCTACAACGGTCCTTACGGCTTCTGCCTCTTCCAGCAGGTCCAGCGACTCCAGGAGCATGGCTGCTGAAAGAACCGTAGCCAGGGGGTTGGCAATGTCTTTTCCCGCGGCCTGGGGATACGATCCGTGTATGGGTTCGAAGACCGAGGTGTGAATCCCAACCGAGGCCGAAGGCAAGAGTCCCAGTGAACCGGTAATGACACTGGCTTCGTCGGACAGGATATCGCCAAACATGTTCTCGGTGACCATGACATCGAATTTCTTTGGCCATTGAATGATCTGCATGGCTGCGTTATCCACAAACATATAGTCGACTTCGATGCCGGGGTGCTGAGGACTCTTCTCCTGGGCTGTTTCACGCCATAGCCGTGAGGTGGCAAGCACATTGGCCTTATCAACCACGGTCAGCCGCTTGTTTCTTTTTTCGGCATAATCAAAGGCCAGATCGAGGATGCGATCGACCTCGGAACGGGTATAGAGGCAGGTGTCATAAGCCCTGCTTCCATCCTCGGAGCGGCCACGGGGTTCTCCGAAATAGATGCCGCCAGTGAGTTCCCTGATAACCACAAAATCGGCTCCCTCTACCAGATCGGTGCGCAGCGGCGATTTATGAATGAGCGAAGGGAAGGTGGTAACGGGTCTGATGTTGGCATACAGCCCCAGCTTCTTACGCATGGCAAGCAGCCCCTGTTCCGGCCTTACCTTTGCCCTGGGATTGTTGTCATATTTCGGATGGCCAATAGCTCCAAAGAGCACGGCATCGGCGTTCATGCACAACTGAAAGGTCTCTTCCGGGAAGGGATCCCCTGTTTCATCGATGGCTGTCGCGCCAACGGGTGATTCAGAAAAGGAAAAGCGGTGACCGAATTTCTCGCCTGCGGCTTTCAGTACCTTTACTGCCTGGTCAACAATCTCGGGTCCGATCCCGTCTCCGGGCAAAACAGCTATCTTAAAACTCATAGTGGTGGATTAATTTGAAGGTTCGATGGTTTCAATAATGTTCAGCATACGCATGGTGCACTGAATAGAGGCTACCGTCTGGTCGGAGTCGAGGGCACGTGTCTTAATAATCTGGCCTTCGTGCTCCCAGGTAATGAGGCATTGTACAAGGGCATCGGTTTTTCCCCCGGGGGGGATGCTCACTGCATAGTCTTTCAGCCTGGGAAGCTTTTTACCGAGCCGGTCATAGATACGCCAGAGGGCGCGCATAAAGGCATCGTACTGCCCGTCTCCGGAAGCTGTTTCTTCATGAATTTCGTGGTCGATTTCCATCGAAAGGGTAGCCACCGAACGGAGGCCCTTGGCTACCGACAGCTGGAAATTATTGATGCGAATGCGCTCCTCTATCCGTTTGCTTCTGAGCACATCGGAGATAATATATGGCAGGTCGTCTTTGGTAATGATTTCCTTTTTGTCTCCAAGTTCAATCACTTTTTCGGTGACCAGCTTCATCTCCTCCTTCCCGAGCTCGATCCCCAGTTCTTCAAGGTTTTTCATAATGCTGGCCTTGCCCGACATCTTCCCCAGGGCATAGGTTCTTTTACGCCCAAATCGTTCGGGCAATAGCTCGTTGAAATACAGATCATCCTTTTGGTCCCCGTCGGCATGGATGCCGGAGGTCTGGGTGAAAACACTCTCACCGACAAGGGGTTTGTTGGAAGGAATGCGAATGCCCGAGAAGGATTCGATCATTTTACTTACCCCATAGAGCTTGCTTTCATCCACCCCCATTTCATAGCGGAAGTGGTCGTTGACCAGCCCGATTACACTGGAAAGGGGAACATTTCCGGCGCGTTCACCCAGACCGTTTACGGTCGTGTGGATGCCGGTAATTCCTGCATCGATGGCCGCAAAACAGTTGGCCGCAGCCAGATCGTAGTCGTTGTGCGCATGAAAATCAAAGGCCAGTTCGGGGTAGCGTTGACGGATGTCCTGACAGAAGCTGAAGGTCTCATTCTGGTTCAGGATGCCCAGGGTATCGGGCAGCATGAAGCGCTCAATGCTTTCATTCCCCAGGGCATCGAGCAGCTGATACATGTAGTCCGGGGAATTCCGCATCCCGTTCGACCAGTCTTCGAAATACACATTCATGCGAATACCCATATCCCTGCCATAGGCGAGTACCTCTTTCACATCGGCGATGTGTTCTTCGGGGCTTTTCCGCAGCTGGGTTTCGCAATGCTTCAGGGAGCCCTTCATAAGCAGGTTGTCGACCTTCCCCCCGGCTTCCTGGATCCATTTGAGCGAAATGTCGCCATCGACAAAGCCCAGGACCTCGACCCTATCGAGCTGCCCATTTTCAGCAGCCCAGTCAAATATGAGTCCGGCGCCTTTGAATTCGCCCCTGGAAACCCTGGCCGAAGCCACTTCAATGCGATCGACCTTCAGCTCTTCGAGAAGTAGTTTTGCGATATTCAGTTTCTCGGTTGCCGTAAAGGACACACCCGAGGTTTGTTCACCATCCCGAAGGGTGGTATCCATGATTGAGATATACATAGCCGAAGGGGTTAAGGTTTCCTGGATTTCTCGAATGACGCGATTTTATCTTTGATACTCAGGAGATAGTCGATGTCGTCATAGCCCTTGAGCAGGCATTCCTTTTTATAAGGATTGATTTCGAAGGGGCTCCGCATATTCCGTGCGGGAACACTGATTTCCTGGGATTCGAGATCGACCACGATTTCGGTGGAAGGGTCCGATTCAATGGCTTCAAACAATTTGGCCAGAAAGGCCTCACTGACCTGAACGGGAAGCAGCCCGTTGTTCAGTGCATTGTTTTTGAAGATGTCGGCAAAGAAACTCGATACCACCACCTTGAAACCGTAATCGTGAATAGCCCAGGCCGCATGTTCACGGCTCGATCCACTGCCAAAATTTTTTCCGCCAACCAGGATGGGGCCACTGTAGGTTTGCTGGTTCAGCACAAAGTCCTGCTTTGGCTGGTTTTTCTCATCAAAGCGCCAGTCCCGAAAAAGATTCTCTCCGAAACCTTCACGTGTAGTGGCTTTCAGGAACCTTGCCGGAATGATCTGGTCTGTATCAATGTTCTCAATGGGCAGCGGAACTGCGGTAGCGCGAATGGTGCTGAATTTATCTAAGGCCATGAGATATGCTTGTATGGGTAAAATTGCGACTATAAGAGTTTGCGAGGATCTGTTACCTTGCCGGTAAGGGCTGCTGCTGCGGCTGTAACGGGGCTGGCCAGCATGGTGCGGGAACCGGGCCCCTGTCGCCCTTCGAAATTTCTGTTCGATGTGGACACAGATCGTTTTCCGGCCGGAATCTTGTCGTCATTCATCGCCAGACAGGCCGAACAGCCGGGCTGTCTGAGTTTGAAACCGGCCTCCTCCAGGACCTCCACAAGCCCTTCTTCAATGGCCTGCTTCTCAACCTGTTTTGATCCGGGAACGATCCATGCCGTTACGCCCTCTGCTTTTTGTTTTCCTTTTACAAAGCCGGCTACTTCCCTCAGGTCCTCAATACGCCCGTTCGTGCAGCTTCCGACGAAGATGTAGTCGATTGGGCTGCCCTCTATGGGGGCTCCTGCATCGAAGCCCATGTATTCCAAAGACTTTTCGTAGGAATCCCGGGCCGATTCTTCAATGGCTTCAGGACCGGGAATGCAGCTGGTGATCTTTTCTCCCATGCCCGGATTGGTGCCATAGGTGATCATGGGTTCGATGTCGGCTGCATCGAATTCGAGTTCAAGGTCGAATTCGGCATCCTCATCGCTGTAGAGCTTGCTCCATTCCTCAACAGCCGCATCGAATTCGGCTCCGGTGGGTGCAAATTCCCTGTCGCGCAGATAGTCGAAGGTGGTCTGGTCGGGAGCGATAAGTCCGCCCCGGGCCCCACATTCGATGCTCATATTACAGACGGTCATCCGTCCCTCCATGGACAGGCTCCGAAAGGTCGAACCTGCATATTCAATGAAGTAACCGGTACCTCCCGAGGCCGAAAGCCTGGAAATGATGTAGAGGATGAGGTCCTTTGCGCCAACCCCGTTACCAAGGCTTCCCTCAACGGTAATGCGCATGCGTTTGGGCTTGGGCTGAAGGATGCACTGGCTGGCCAGAACCATTTCCACTTCGCTGGTGCCGATGCCGAAAGCCACACTTCCAAAGGCGCCATGGGTCGAGGTATGGCTGTCTCCGCAAACAATGGTCATACCGGGCTGGGTAATGCCCAGCTCGGGTCCGATCACATGCACAATGCCCTGGTAGGGATGATTGAGTCCATAGAGGGTAATCCCGTTCTTTTCACAGTTTTCGGTGAGTTTATTTACCTGGAACCTCGACAGATCGTCCCTGATCGGGAGATGCTGGTCGATGGTAGGCACATTGTGATCGGGGGTAGCGACGGTCCGTTCGGGACGGAATACCCCGATGCCCCTTTGTTCAATCCCGGCGAAAGCCTGAGGGCTTGTTACCTCATGTATCAGGTGCTTGTCAATGAAGAGTACCGAAGGCCCGCCCTTTATTTCGTCAACCACATGTGCATCCCAGATCTTGTCGAAGAGTGTTTTACCCGCCATTGAATTCTATTGAAGATGATTAGCCGACAAAGGTAAGAATTCTCTCTACAATCTGCTTACCGAACAAGCGGAATGATGACATCCCGGTGCAATAATGGAGGAAAAAATGATAAACCGTAAGAGAGCGAGGGGCTTTTCGCTAGAAACAATCAATTCTTCAGGCCCCGTTTCCTTCGCTTTCTCCTGCTTTCCTTCCCGCTCCACCTGCAGTCTCCACCCAGAGGAAGCCTGTCCGGATCATCCTTCCGGATCATGCTCCGCTTGTTTCGGGGACATCCGAAGAGCAGGCCAAAGCCCCATTGGATTTGCAGGCTGCGGCTGTCGAAGGGGTAGAAGAACCCTGCCAGATGATCACTTGCAATAAACAGCTGCAGGCCTTTTCCCTGCCAGGACAGGGCTGCGCCGATATGCAAGGGACTGTGGTTCATCCATGACCAGCTCAGGCTTGCGGTAAGTGCTTTCAGAACTGTTGCGCTGCCCGACAGGGTCAGGGCTGTATGGAGCTTCGTTCTGTAAATGGTGTTCGTACTCACTGCTCCCAGGCTGAAGGTTTCGTTCAATTGATGCGAGGCTCCCAGGTATAAACGGGGTGGCAACATGGTGTTGAAGGCCTCATGCGTGATGAGCTGCTGCTGAAGCTGAAACAGCGAATCGGCCAGGTGGAGCAGGTTGTCGCGTGAAACGAGCTCTGTGCCTGTTTCCACGCGCTGAAAAGAAAACGATTCGATGAATTCAAGAGAATTCAGATCGCTTTTCCAATGGATGAAGCCCAGGTTGAGGAGGCTGGCCGAAAGGAAGCTTTGTTCGCTCAGACGATAAATCAGGCCCAGGTCAAGGGCAAATCCGGGGTTTTCGCGGTTGAGCAGGTATGCCGCCGGATCGATTTCCTTTAGCCGGATCTCGGGGAAGTTCTGACCATCGGGCCTCTCGACACTTAGCGGGAAGGAGGCGTCCAATCGATAATCGAGATTGAGGTCGATGTAAAAATGCTCTTCCGATGTGCTTAGGCTGCTGCGGGAGATGCCTGTATGGATGGCCGATTTTCCGAACAGGAGCCTGGCGCGAAGGCCCGCCCTCAGTCGGCTGTTCAGTGCACGGGATGCTGCCAGGGTCCAGGCCCGGCGGTGCAGCCCCACGATTCTAAAACCATTTAGCCGGACCGTTTCCCCAACAAAGGAACCGTTCCCTTTGATTGCGAGCCGGGGCAGGTCCCGGGGAAGGCTTAGGGCTGCATCCAGTTCTTCCAGCAAGTCGAAGCGAAGGGTCCATCCTTTCAGCTTGTAGCCCAGGGATAGCAATGAGGCCTGTGCCGAAACCCCGAAGAGATCGCTTCGGTGCAATTGCCCCAGAATGGTTTCCAGGGGCCAGTTCTCGGCCTGTAACAACTCGTTTGCCGTAAAGGCCGTGTTGTTATAAACTACAGCATTCGATGTCATGCCGGGCAGGCCCACGAAATACCGGCAATTGAGTCCGATGGCCGGATTGAGCAAACTGCTTTGCTGCACGCCATGCATCAGATAGAGTGTCGAAGCACCCTGGGCCTGGAGCCCTGCCGACAAGGCCGACAAGAGCACGAGCAAAGGAATGTATGCCTTATAGCTCATCGGGAGCCTGCACTAAGGTCGAGCATCGCAGAAAGATGCACATGAAAACGAAAATCGGGATAGTAGGGGATGAGCAGGGTGTCGATGGCCGGGTTGGCCAGAATAGCCCTGAACAAAATATGGGAGACCCCATCGAGTGCCCCAATTTTTTCGCTGTTGATTCTGGCATCCTGCCGGGCGTGGGTTTGCCCGATAACATGCCCATCGTCAGCGACCTTAGCTGCATCTAGTACAACGCTTCCTTCGGCGAAGAGGGAATCGATGGAAAAGCGCCAGGGATCGATGAAATAGGCCTGGATCTCAATCTTGTTAGGGAACTCATTGTAAAAGTTGAGCCTGAGCAGGAGCTCTTTGATGCGATCACTGTCCTGATTCAGATCGTCGAGGCTGAAGCCCGACAAGCCTTCCATGATAATGGTCTGTCTGGAAACCCACCTGGGAAAGCCACTTACACTGTCGAGTTCGAACAGCACGCTGTCCACCCCCGATTCGACGTTTAAACCAAAGGAGTCTTTTCCGATCGGGAAGGCCAGGCTGCCTTCCCAGACCAGGCCATCGGGGAGGTTTTCGGGCATGTCTCTAAGGCAGCCGGAACAGAGTAGGATGAGGGCAAACAAAAGGGCAGGCCATCGTAGTTTTTGCATAGCATGTCGGTTTAGGGGGGCCAACGGCGTATAAAGTTAGGCATTCCTTAAAAGATAACGCAGATCCCTGGGCGAATCATACAGAAAAGCTTGTTTGATTCGATTTTCCCCCAAAAATAAATCCCCAATTATAGGGATTGTGAAGCCTTTCTTAAATGCTACCTTCGCGTCGTATTATGTTGCTCAAAAACCTCACAGCCATCCTCTTCTTTCTGACATCCTTTTTGTTTGTCGGTGGGCAGGATATTCATCTAAGGGTCCTTGATAAGGAAAGCGGAGCGCCTGTCACTGAAGCAAGCATTGTTCTTGAGAGCATAGCCTCGGGCAGGCAGACGAGCGGAGGAATTACCGATTCACAGGGACAGCTGACCATGAAAATGGATGAACGCTCTGTTGTACATATTTCCTGCATTGGTTACAGTACACTGAGTGCAGAGCTGAGCCCGGGTTTTGAAGGGGTATTCTACCTCGAAGCCGATCCTTTTCAGTTGGAGCAGGTGGTGGTTACAGCAACCCGCACGGAGAAGGCGCTGAAGGATGTTCCCGTTCTTACGAATCTGATCAGTTCGCGCCATATCGAAAGCGGTGGCTACGACAATATTACCGGGATCCTTGAAACAGAATTGCCCGGTCTGGAATTTCAGCGGCACGGAACCAGTATGGATGTTGAAATGCAGGGGTTGGGCGGACGCAACATCCTGTTTCTGGTGGATGGAGAACGCCTGGCCGGGGAAACCCGGGGGAATGTGGACTATCACCGGCTCAACAGCATGGATATAGGGCGCATAGAGGTGGTCAGGGGGGCTTCTTCAGCACTGTATGGATCGCAGGCCATGGGGGCAGTGGTGAACATCATCAGCAAGGAAAGGAGGGAGAAGGTCTTTGCCGACCTGTCTATGAAATACAGCAGTTTTCACATGCGGGATTTCACTGAGCAGGAAAAAAAAGCGGAGAATGGGGCGTTTTATAGAAAACTGGATCTCCCGAACCTGAATCTGGATGCAACAGCCGGATTCAACTGGAAGGGATTGCGGTCGAAGACCAACCTCAGTTTTCGTTCGCTTGACGCTTACCGCCTGTATAACCGTGATTCGGTCGTGAAGGAATTCCAGAGTCCCGATACAACGGTGTATGAAGAACTGGATACAGATCCCGTGGAGATTGAAGGCCACGCGAGTATGAGCATTGCCCAGAACCTTCGCTATACAATTAGTAAAGCGCTCTACCTGGAGGCTTACGGTGGCTATTACAAGCGACACAAGTATGACTATTACCAGATCGACAAGATGCACGAGTACTTCGACGACTGGAATTATGGGTTCAGGGCCGGCTGGTCGCCCGGTGAAACGGGTTCCCTTCAGTTCAGCCTGCATTCCGATACCTACAACAAATACGAATACAGGGAAGCCCTTGGTTTAGCAGACCTTGATTATAGAAACAGCTATGTGAATCCCAAAGTAGTCGGGAATTTCCGGCTGGGGAAGAAACAGGAACTCGTGGCCGGGCTGGAGTATCTGTATGAGAGCCTGCTAACCGATATGTTTGTTTACGGAGAATTGATCAGCAAAAGGGCTTCGAGCACGGTTGCCTTCTTCCAGGATGAATTGTCGCTGGGCAGCCATGTTACGATTAGTGCCGGAATGCGTCTGGGTCGCCACACCGCCTTTGGCCCATATCTGACTCCCAAGGTGTCGGCCATGTTCAAATGGGCACCACTGACCTTCAGACTAAACTATGCAGCGGGCTATCGCTCTCCAAGCCTGAAGGAACTGTACATGAACTGGAATCACCTCGACATGTTCATGATAATTGGAAATCGTGAACTTCAGCCCGAATCAAACAATTATTATTCGTTTTCGGTCGAATTCACCAGGGGAAGGCTGAATGCTTCATTGAATAGCTATATGAACCTCTTCAGGGATAAGATTGAGGGCCGGTGGGAGGATGACCAGACGATTTACCGGTATACAAATGTGAGCGAGTCCAGCCTGAGCGGTGCAGACTTTCAGTTTCGTTTTCGCTTAGCGAATCCGCTCTTTCTTAAAGCGGCCTATGCCTATGTGAACGATGCCAACAGAAAGGATGGTGTCAGGTTGTCGAGTGTGAGCCCGCATTCTGCAAATATGCAGTTGGAATACCGGTTCAGAAGACCCAATTACCAGCTAAATGCGAAGCTTTCGTGCCGCTATATCGGAGCCAAGGACTTTCTGACCAGCAATAACCTGGAGATTGATGGGGAGGAAGTGGAGGCCTGGTATCCGGTGCACTATGATGCCTATTCCGTCTGGCGCCTTGCGCTGGATCATCGGATCAGACGGGGCATCAACCTGGTGCTTGGGGTGGAAAACCTTTTCGGCTACAGTGCTCCGATCGTAACCTTCAATAGCAGTATTTCTCCGGGTCGAAGCTGGTTCTTACAGCTGAGACTGGGACTTAATCACTTATGGAACAGTACACATTAAACACAACTATTTCTTATGAAAAAATCAGTCATTTTAGTCTTATTGCCGCTTTGTTTCGGCCTCCTTTTTGCCGCTTGTGAAGAAAAACAGCCAACACCTGATAAGCCGGATGAAGAACAAAACTGGAAAGATGTGACACTTGATGCTACGGCTTACGAAGATTGGGTTTATTTCTCCTTTGAGCAGGATGCCGAGGTGCAGGTTAGTGATTACCTGAACTCGATGGACTGGGACATTGCTTTCCATCGCTACGATGTGAGGCTGAACTGTGGTACGGCCGGACCGGGGCAGGGCGGAAGCCAGAGCCTGGGCGTGGTAAGTTTTGATTCGGTGACCGAAGCCCCTGAGAGTGGCTATTCCCTGAACGATTCCATTGGGGTTGTCCTGGAATCCGGTGTCTGGGAATTCACCAATGTACCGGGAGATACAGTGCTTGCAAGCTGGATGGAGTTTCAGGGTCCCCCGCCCACCTATACGCTGAGCAATGAGATTTATGCGATCAAAACGGCCAATGGGAAGTATGCCAAGATCTGGCTGAAGGACTATTACAACGACATGTCCGTTTCCGGTTATGTAACTATGCGCTATTTTTACCAGGACGATGGCACCCGGAATTTTGAGTGAGTCCCTTCTTGGTTTCGGTTGCCCAGAACAGGTTTATGATCAGTTTTTTTCGTAAAAGCCACAAGTGGCTGGGAATTGGACTAAGCCTCTTCCTGCTTCTGTTTGCGGCATCCGGGATCGTATTGAATCATCGTCGGCTCTTTTCAGCGGCAGAGGTGAACCGGCAGCTGATGCCTGAGGACTATCACTTCACGAACTGGAACAATGCCTCTGTTCGGGGCAGCCTGCGCCTGAGCCCCGATTCCATACTGGTTTATGGCAATATCGGAATCTGGCTTACTTCCTCCGATTTCAGCGAATTTGAGGACTTCAATCAGGGATTCGGAAAGGGCATCGATAAGCGGAAAGTGAGTGCCGTATGCATGCTTCCTTCCGGAGAACTCTATGCCGGAACCTATTTCGGACTCTTCCGCCTCGACAGGGTTTCGGGTCAATGGCAGGAAGTTGCTATTCCCGTGGAGAAAAAACGGATCACAGATTTGAGTCTCAAAGGAGACAGTCTGCTGGTCCTGACCCGGTCCGAATTGCTGATTCGCGACACGGCCGGAGCCTTTCATAAAAAGGATTTTCCGCCTCCCAGGGGCTATGACAACAAGGTGGGCTTGTTTAAGACCCTCTGGGTTGTTCACAGTGGAGAGATCTATGGCCTGGTTGGAAAGATCATTGTAGATGCCATAGGCCTGATCTTTGTTTTTCTCACCATAACAGGGCTCGTGTTTTTTGTAAACCGTTACCGGATCCGCAGCCGGAAGAAGAGGGGAAAGGAGCGGAAAAGACTCAGCCGGACGAACAGATGGAGCCTGAAGTGGCACAATAAGATAGGCTGGACGACCCTGGCGCTTCTCCTGCTGACGACAATAACGGGGATGTTCCTGAGGCCTCCGCTGCTCATTGCCATTGCTTCGAAGAAGGTAATCAAGATACCGGGAACGAAGCTGGACAGTCCCCAGGCCTGGTTCGATCAGCTGAGGGCTATTCGCTATGATGAAGCAGGCCGGCGTTATCTGCTGGCGACTTCGGGTGGATTTTACCAGGCCGATTTGGAACTCAGGAATGAGTTGGAAGGTCTGGATGGCCAGCCTCCCTTGAGCGTTATGGGCATCAATGTATTCGAGGAGCTTTCTGAGGGTAGCTGGCTGGTTGGGTCCTTTTCCGGATTGTTCATCTGGGAACCTGACAGTGGAAAGGTGGTGGACCGGATTAGCATGGAAACCTGGAAACCCGAAGGCCGTCCCGGAAGGCCCATTGGCCGAAACATGGCCACAGGCCTGATTCGGGATTACCAGGGAGGCATGGCCTGGTTCGACTACAACAGGGGAGCCCTGATGCTGGATTCCGGGGCTGAGTTTCCGGCGATGCCCGAAAAGCTTGCCAGAAGCCCTATGTCGCTGTGGAATCTCGCCTTGGAGGTGCATACAGGACGCATTTATAAACCCGTTTTTGGGATGTTCTACATCCTGGTCGTTCCCCTGGTGGGACTGCTGACCCTTTTCATGTCGGTTTCCGGTTTCATCGTATGGTATAAGCAACACAGGAGGTCTAAAAAACGATTGTGATATGTGGCAGATACTGGCACTGCTATCCGCTTTATTCTCAGCTGCAGCTGCAGTGGCTGAAAAGAAGGCCTTGTTTAGGATGGACGCGCTTGACTTTTCATTTTTGCTCTCGGTTTTCACCTTCGTGCTTGCCCTTCCTTTTCTCTTCCTTGCAGACTTTAGCACACTGAGCCTTTCCGCGGTGTTCATTCTCTATTTGAAGACCATCCTGGGTGCGGCAGCCTTTCTGCTGGTCATGCACGGAATCCAGAAAAACGAATTGAGCAACTCCCTGCCCTTACTGGCTCTGACGCCTGCTTTTGTGGCCCTTGCCGCCTTTTTCATTCTGGGAGAAACCATTGGTTCGCGCGGATTCACCGGAATGGTTCTGCTCCTGGTCGGAACCTATTTCCTTCAGCTGGAAAGGGGGGGCAACTGGAAGTCGCCCTTTCTGTTTCTGAGGAGAAACAATGCACAGTGGTACATTCTGGGCGCCATCCTTCTTTTTGGGACAACCACCATTCTGGACAAAACCCTGCTGAGGGATTTTAAGCTGCAGGCCGAGCTCTTCTTACCCCTGCAACAGCTGTTTCTGGGGCTGAACTTCCTGCTTTTTCTGCTTCTGCGAAAGCCCGGGCTTTCTACCCTTCCCGGGGGATTCAGGCAGGGCTGGAAGCTGGTATTGCTGGTCGCCGTGTTTGCGCTTACTTACCGCTACACACATCTTTTAGCGATGAAAGCAGGACCGGTAGCCCTGGTGCTGTCGGTGAAGCGTAGTTCGGTATTCTTTGCTGCTGTTTTCGGAGGGCAGTACTTCAGGGAAGAGGAGCTCTTAAGGCGGGCTTTGGCGGTGCTCGTGATGCTTGCAGGGGCCGTTTTTGTGATTCTGTCCTGACAGGTCGTGGCTCGTTTTTTCCCGCCCTTTGAATAGTAAGCGAAACTTAACCTGAATAAAGCGGGTGAAGAATTTTCGCTGTCCCAGCAGCAGGCCATAGCCATAGAGGATCAGGGTATAGAGGGGGAGGATCAGGAAAATGAAAACCAGAAGCCTGAGCCAGAAATTGCTGTCATGATCGATCCCCAGTAAAGCATTAATCTGTTTGTGAACGAAGAGGGTTGAAAAACCGGCCAGGGAAAACACCACCAGGATGAGCAGTACCTGAAAGGTATTGCTTATGCCCCAGTAGCCCTTTAGTCTTTCCAGCATTCTAGCCTTGCTCATGGTAGCTAAGATGAATAATGCCTTCGCCGGCAACAATCATGATTAGTTATGATTTTCTGCAGGCTAAGCTAGGGATTGTCGATTTAATTCCCGGCCATTCAGGCCGGATTTCGACCGATTTGATGCAAAAAGGCATCATCGACAGCTCGTTTTGTATGGGCGATGGGGTGTTCACCATTTCATTTCCCTGCCTGGTTGTAAATAGCCATTTGTTAGGATACCTGTTATCAGGATAACACTAATTTTGTATTTAGTCTAAATAAATAGTGCTCTATCTGATATATGGATGATTGAATGCATATAGAGGTATGAGGCTTCAAGGGGTTCTGATCCGGAGGAATTCTGACGGAAAGGAGATTGAAATCGCAACACTACAGCACATTACTATGAAATCAGATCGCAAGCTTTTAGGAGCAACACTTGCAGTATCAGGTCTGTTTATGGCTTCCGGCATGGTCGCCGGCCAGGACAAAAGTTCCATTTTCTCGAATCCAATTTCCCTGGGCGAGGTAAGTGTTTCCAGTCTTCGGACCGAAGGCCTGCTCAGACAGCTACCCTCATCAATTGTGGTGACGGATACCTCGGATTTTGATAAGCAATCGGCTCTTTCACTCTCTTCGGTACTTGATCTGGAACCGGGTGTTTCAATGGGAGGCGATGGGATTTGGGCTACAAATGTGAATATCCGGGGGCTGGGTGAGCAACGCCTGGTTACCCTCGTAGACGGATGCAGGGTGGAGACGGCCACCGAGCTGACAGCTTCTCTGAGTATGATCGATGTGAATGAGGTCGAACGTGTGGAAATTGTCAAGGGTGCACAATCGGCGCTTTATGGTAGCGGGGCAATGGGAGGGATCGTGAATATTCTTACCAAAGACGGTCATTTTTCTCCGCGGCCATTCTTCTCGGGAAATGTTAGTGCGGGCTATGCTTCGGCCAATAAGCTTTTCTCGAGCCATGCAGCCATCAATTCAGGTTCTGAGAAGTGGTACTTTCGCCTGAGCGGAACTTACGCCGATGCCGACAACATCCGTACACCGGAAGGAGAGCTTCCAAACAGCCAGTACAGGATGCACAATGTTGGAGCAAAGGTGGGAATTAAGCCCTTTAGCAATCATCTGCTGAGGATACAGTACCAGCGTAACTGGTCCAAGGATGTGGGCATTCCGGGCGGAGCAGCCTTCCCGGGTCCTTCTGAAGCCACATATACAGATATCAGCCGTGACCTCTTGGCTGCCAGTTATGAGATAAGTCAGCTTTCGGAAAAACTATCCGCTCTGAAGCTAAGCTACTTTACCCAGTTCATCGACCGGAATGTGAATCTGGTCCCCAATCTGGTATCGGAACGCGTACTTCCCAATGGAAATACCCAGCGGATCTCGCCCATTTTATTTACGCCAGCTGCCACCCACCTGACAAACGGGCTTCAGTTACAAAGCGACTGGGAGTTGTCGGATTGGAATAGGCTTATTGCCGGAGTGGATCTATGGGGCCGTAAGATTACCTCACAGCGGGAGAAACAGATTAGCGTGGAAGTCTTGAACCCTGACGGGGACGTGCTGGTCACCAAGGAACTGGAGCGGGGGGAAACGCCACTCCCGACTTCCACCTTCACGAGTGCAGGCCTTTTCATGCAGGACGAAGTCCGTCTTTCGGATGACAGACTCAAACTCAGTTTTGGCGGAAGACTGGACGGTATTCGGGTCTGGAATGAGGAGGCCCATGATGTGGACTACCTCGTCCTGAATGGGGTCGTAAATGACAGTCCACCCCGACGTATAACCTTCGAGGAAGGAGAGAGCCAGGAGCTGTCGTGGGCTGTCAATGCGGGCATGCTTTTCCAGCTGGCCGATCATGTGGACTTTAGTCTGAACCTTGCTCGTTCCTTCCGCTCGCCATCACTGGAAGAACGCTTCAAGTATATTGATCTGGGCTCCTATGTCCGGCTGGGGGATCCTTCTCTGAAACCCGAAAAAGGCAACTCGGCCGACCTGGGACTCAGGGTCTGGAGCCCGCGCTTCACCCTGCAATCGGCGGTTTTTATCAACCACATCGAAGACATGATTGTGGAAAATCCGGGTGAATTCATTTACACAATGAGCTCGGGGAGCGACCCGGATACCCTGCCGGCTCTTATCAATTCCAATGTAAGCGAGGCCCTTCTGTATGGATTTGACATTGGTTTCGAATACAACATTTACGGAAATGTCGTTCTGTTCGGATCGGGAGCTTATGTTACGGGAAAGGATATCAAGGCCGATTCCTACCTTCCCCTGATTCCTCCCCTAAACGGAAGGGCAGGGGTTCGCTATGTTTACCGGAAAGCTGGTTCAATTGAATTTGCTGTTCGTGCGGCAGCAAAACAGGACAGAATTGCTGATGGGGAGACAGAAACTGATGGCTACTATCGATTCGACCTTGCCATGAATACAAAGGAGTTTCGTCTTTCCGGGGCACGCCTTCAGTTTTTTCTGGGGATAGATAACCTGACAGACCAAAGCTATACAAACCATCTTTCAACCAACAGGGGCGAAATTACCATAGAACCTGGGCGTAACATTTATATGCGTTTAAAGCTGTTATTCTGAATATGAGTGATTTCATAAACAAATTGTTTTCCGAGTCCAGGAAGTTCAACAGTTCGCTGGAGGGAACATACAACATAGGGAACCTGCGTTTTGTCTTTTCTACAGACTATTCCTGTCCGGGCTATTTCTCATCCCGCCTGGTTTATATCACATTTCCGGGGCCCGGGCGAGACTTCTCCTCCATGTGCCTGATGGAAAAGATACAGTGCACAGAAAGGGAATTCCTGAGTTTTGACGAGATGCGCTTCGAAAGTGATCCGGTGTATATGCAGGAGGAGCTGGCCCGGCTCCGCAGACTGGGCCAGCTTATGAGCGCCGACTACAAGGATCTGAAGGCCCGGATCAGGCATGAGATGAGGACCAGCTCGATTGAAACGATGCGGTATTTGGAGCTCACGAAGAGAGGGAGCGAAATCAATGCCCTCTACCAGATGTTGCTGCCCTTTATCGCGCATTCTTATGCGGAAATCCAGGAAACCCTCTGTGCCATAGAAGAGATCCCGGCCTGGGATCAAGCGCTTATAAGGGAATACAGGGCTTCGACGGAGCTGTGTCTCGATGTGTTGAACAGGATCATCCTGCTCGAGAATGCCATGTGCAGAAAATATGCAGAAAAGCGTAAGCCGCTTAACGGTTCTCCCGTTTTGCAGTTTGCCTTTCGTGTTTGATTACCATTAATGAACAGAGAAATATGTCAAAGAGAATGATTACCATTGACGGCAATACAGCTGCCGCTCATGTGGCCTATGCTTTTAGTGAGGTTGCGGCCATTTATCCCATTACACCATCCTCGGATATGGGGGAATATACCGATGCCTGGGCAACTGCCGGCAGGAAAAATATTTTTGGCCAGCCGGTTTCGGTGGCAGAAATGCAATCGGAAGCCGGGGCTGCAGGAGCCTGTCACGGCTCCCTGACAGCAGGCTCGCTGACAACGACTTTTACGGCGTCGCAGGGCCTGCTGCTGATGATTCCCAATATGTTTAAAATAGCAGGCGAGATGATGCCGGCAGTATTCCATGTTTCTGCACGTTCCATTGCTGCACAGTCGCTTTCCATTTTCGGTGATCACAGTGATGTGATGGCTGCCAGGAGTACCGGCTTTTGCTTTCTTTCCTCGGCCAATGTACAGGAGGCCATGGACCTGGCCACAGTGGCCCATCTTTCGACCCTGGAGGCCAGCATACCGTTTGTGCATTTCTTTGACGGCTTCCGCACATCCCATTCGGTACAGAAGGTCGAGAGCATTGATTATGATACCCTGGCATCCATGCTGGACATGAAGTACGTGGAACGCTTTCGCAAGGGCTCGCTGAACCCCGACCGGCCTTATTGCAAGGTTGGAGCCCAGAATCCCGATGTCTATTTCCAGGGCAGGGAGACGGTGAATACCTATTATGAGGCCACCCCCGGGATCGTCCGTAAGTATATGAGATTGCTGGAAGAGAAAGTGGGCCGCAAATACGACCTTTTCCAATATGTGGGTGATCCCCGGGCGGAGAAAGTCCTGATCTCGATGGGATCTTCGTGCGAGACCATTGAGGAAACGGTAAACTACCTTTGTTCGAAAGGAGAAAAGGTGGGGGCCCTGAAGGTCCGTTTGTTCCGCCCCTTCTCCGTAAAGGACTTTGCAGCAGCTATTCCGGAATCGGTAAAGAAGATTGCCGTACTGGATCGGACCAAGGAACCAGGTGCTGCGGGTGAGCCCCTTTACCTCGATACGGTGATGGCTATGCAGGATCGCCATATAAAGATCATTGGCGGCCGTTATGGGCTTTCTTCGAAGGAGTTTACGCCCTCTATGGTGAAAGCAGTCTACGATCACCTCGATGGGGAATGCAGTCATGACTTTACTGTGGGGATTACCGATGATGTATCGCATAAGTCATTGAAAATCAGAGAGGAGATTGATACAGAACCGCAAAGTGCAAAGCGTTGTAAATTCTGGGGCTATGGTTCGGACGGAACCGTTTCGGCCAACAAAAACTCCATTAAGATCATCGGTGACGATACAGATCTCTACGCACAGGGCTATTTTCAGTACGATTCCAATAAGTCGGGTGGCTACACAATCAGCCATCTCCGCTTCGGCGAGGAAAGGATACAGTCCGAATACTTGCTGAACAACTGCGATTTCATTGCCTGTCACCGTCAACAGTACATTGGAAAGTACGATTTGCTCCAGGGGATTGTCGAGGGTGGAATTTTTCTTCTGAATTCCACCTATGAGCCCGAAGAGGTTTTTTCCAGGCTTACCAGAGAGATGCAGGACACCATTCGGGAGAAGAAAATTAAGGTCTATAACATCAATGCAGCCAGCATTGCCAGAAAGGCAGGCTTGGGTAACCGCATCAATACCGTTATGCAAACGGCCTTTTTTAAGATCTCCGGGGTACTTCCCGAAGATGAGGCAATTGCATTGATCAAAAAGGCGGTGGAGAAGCAGTTCCTGCGTAAAGGGAAAGACATTGTAGAAATGAACTGGGCAGCCATTGATGCATCCCGGGATGCGGTAAAGGAGGTTCCCGTTCCGGAGGCCGAAACTGAGTCGGCACCGGCAATACCGGTGATACCCGAAGCAGACCTGATCCCTGAGGGAAGCCGCGACTTTGCACTGAATGTTATGGAACCCGTGATCCGGCTTACCGGCGACACGGTCCCGGTTTCTGCCATGTCGGTTAACGGGGTAATTCCTACAGCGACCAATCGCCTGGTTCAACTTGGTAAACAGGCCAAATCCATGCCCTGGATTGCAAGGGAACTTGGTCTTGACAGTGAGCAGTACAGTGCTACCTACTTTGATTTTCCTGCTTCCTGTCAGGGCTGTGGGGAGGTCAATTACATTTCTATTGTTACTCAGCTTTTTGGCGACCGAATGTTAATTGCCAATGCCACGGGTTGTTCTTCGATCTATGGGGGTACTTTCCCCGCTACGCCCTATTCCACGAATGAGGAAGGCAGGGGGCCGGCCTGGGCCAACTCGCTGTTCGAGGACAATGCCGAGTATGGCTTTGGGATGCGTTTGTCTGTCGATGCCAACCGGGCCCTTTTAAAAACCCAACTTGGTCTGGCACTGGATGCGGGTGCCGATTCGGAAATCGGCGAGGTCCTGAAGAAGACCCTGGAATTGTTTGAGGACCTTGGTCCGGAGGCAAAGCAAAACGAGAAGCGCCTTAAGGCCATGCTTCCGGCCGCCATTGAACAGGCCGAAGGGGAAGTCCGCAAACACCTGGAGATGATCCGCCAACTGGAAGATTTCATACTGGAGAAATCGGTATGGATCTTTGGAGGAGATGGCTGGGCTTATGATATTGGTTTTGGAGGCCTGGATCATGTGCTCGCATCCGGCCGCAATGTAAATGTATTGGTTATCGATACCGAGGTGTATTCAAACACAGGAGGACAGGCATCGAAATCTACTCCGCGTGGTGCGGTTGCCAAATTTGCGGCTTCGGGCAAGAAGATGGGTAAAAAGAACCTGGGCCTGATGATGACCACCTACGGAACGGTGTATGTGGCCTCCGTGAATCTGAATCAGGACCGGAAGCAGGTTGCCCGGGCAATTTGGGAAGCCGAGCATTTCGATGGCCCGTCCATTGTTATCGCTTACGCACCCTGTATTGCGCATGGCTATAACCTTGGAAAGGGGGCTCAGCAGGCAAAACTGGCTGTTTCAACCGGCTATTGGCCCCTCTACCGGTTTAATCCGGCACTCAGAGAGAAAGGGGAGAACCCCATGATTTGGGATGCCGAAGAGCCCACCAGGGATTTCAGCGAATTTGTGAAGAATGAAGGCCGCTATAAAATCCTCTCAATGAGCGACCCCGAAGAGGCGGAGCGGCTGCTGAATCTGGCTAAGCGAGACAATAAAATGCGGATGGATGCACTGAAAGATCTATCGGATTAAGTGTCGGTTCATAAGTAGTTTAGCAAGACAGGGGGGCCTTCTCAGGAGGGCTCTTCTGTTGTTTTAAGCCGAAGGATTGCAGGCATGGGCTTTTTTGAGCACTTTTGTGCCCATGTTATGTATTCGTTCAACTACCCTCGATCCGGCCTTTAATCTGGCTACTGAAGAATTCCTGCTCAGACACAGGGAGGAAGACTGTTTCTACCTCTATATCAATCGGCCTTCGATTATTGTGGGCAGGCATCAGAATTCGGTTGCCGAGATCAATGAAGCCTATGTGAGAGCGGAGGGCATAGATGTGATCAGACGCATGTCCGGCGGCGGTGCTGTATTCCACGATCCGGGCAACCTGAATTTCACCTTTATCAGGCAAGCTGCCGATAAGTCGGTGGATTTCAGGAAATACACCCGGCCTATTCTGGATGTGCTGAATGAGATGGGGGTTGATGCACGCTTCGAGGGCAGGAACGACCTGACGATCGGAGGAAAGAAATTTTCGGGCAATGCACAGTGCCACTACAATGGCAGGATCCTGCAGCATGGCACCCTGCTTTTTTCCTCCAATCTGCCCGACCTTTCCAAGGCCTTAAAGGTGAATCCGCTAAAGTACAGGGATAAGGCAGTAAAGTCGGTTCGCAGCAGGGTTACCAATATCTCGGAACATCTGGCCGACCCGATAGGGCTGGAGGAATTCGAAGACCGGATTATTGCCCATGTCATGGCCTTGTACACCGATTCCCGGCTCTACACCCTCAGCGATGCCGACAGGAAGACAATTGCGCAGTTGGTAAAGGAGAAGTACGGGACCTGGGAATGGAATTTCGGATCCTCGCCCCGCTACAACTTTCAGAAGGGCATCAGAACCAGTGGAGGCCATGTGGAACTGAACCTGGAGGTGAAAAACGGGGTCATTGAAAAGGCCAGGATCTTTGGAGACTTCTTCAACATGCGCGAATTGGCTGAATTAGAAGAGCTCCTGACGGGCTTAGCTCACGAAAAAGGCGAAATTCAGCAAAGGCTGAAAGAGGTCGCGCTCGGAGACTATATGGCGAATGTCAGTCCGGACGAATTCCTGGATGGACTGTTCTGATTGTATGCCCGTTTCTTTGGCCTTTGGTCCGCAGGAACAACCTTCCGGTTCCTCTTATTCCCAGTCCAGGAGGCGCTGCTCGCCTTCGAGGCTGCGTACGGGTTTAGCGTCATAGCTAATCTCGACCACGCCCCGGTATTTGCCTTCGGCATCCCTTACGGCAAAGTACTGGATGTGGATAAACTTCTCCCTGAAATCGATCCAGAAGCTGGCCTCATTTTTCTCCCCTTTGCGGAAGGCATCGACGATGCGCTCCACCATGTGCACGCTTTTGGGTGGATGGCAGTACTTCACCTGTCGTCCGATGATGCCCGGAGAGCGGGGAAAGATTCGGCCCTCGCCCTTGTTGTAGAAGCGAACCTCGTTGTTTTCGTCAACATAGGTCACATCGAAGGGCAGATGGCTGAATATAAGGTTGATCTGTTCGGGGCTGATGCATCCGATTTCCAGGTTTATGCCGGCTGTCCCGGAGAGGTCGGATTCTGGCGGCATGCTTTCCGGGGCAGCTGTGGAGGGATGGGTCCAGAGGGGATTCCACATGGGCGGCTTGGGGATCAGGCACCAGCCTATCTCGTCTTCTCCCTTTCGGATTTCCACCCATTCCTCCTCACTGAGAAGCTCCAGGCTGGTGGGCCAGAGAATTTTCTCTTCCTTGTAGATCATGTCCTCGATCGCGGAGAACAGCATCTCCTGGGTGGAGAAGAGTTCCTCAAATCCGGCACTCTTGACAAGTTCGCTATAGTACTTTATAAGCTGGCGGACATCGTCGTGCAATGCCCACATTACCGTGGAAGGTTTGTCGAAACCTTTGTCTTCAAGATAGGGGAAGAGCTGGTTTTCCTTGCGCACATAGTGCAGGTTGATCTGTCCGATCTTTTCATAAGCCACCTCCCAGAATTTCTCCTTTGGCATTGTGCTGTTCGCCCGGGAATTTTCTTCCCGGACTTCCCGCAGCAATTCCTGAATAGCCTTGTTTTCGCGGATGAAGGTTTCCACAGGGTGCCCTTCTTCCAGTCCGCCGACCTCAACTTTTTCAAAGGAAGCCCTGAAAACTTTCAGCAGCTCATCGATCTGCTCCTTGAACTGCAGGTCGCTTACTTCATGCTCCTGGACCTTCTGTTCGGCCAGTGCAAATTCCGCGGGTGAAATGCTGCCACCCAATTCTTTTTGGATGACTTTTTCCAGTTCATGAGGGGCTTTTCCGGCAAAGAAATCCCTGATGATCTCCAGAATTACTTCAATCCTTTTGGCATCAATATCCAGGTGCTGACTCATGTCCTTCAGGGGCTGCCAGGACGCGGGGGGTGGATCAATGATCCAACCGATCTCATCCTCACCCTTACGGATTTCCTTCCAGTTGTCATTGCTCAGCAGTTTCGAGGAACGGGGCAGCAGAACCTTCTCTTCTTTGACGATCATCTCATCTACTTCGCGGCTTACCCTGGCAAGGAGTGTTTTCGACTGCGCTTCGTTCTTCTCATCGACCGCCTTCCGGAAGTTTTTGGCAAGCATCCGAATCTCGTCATGCAGGCTCCACATAATGCTGCTCGGATGTGAGAAACCTCGTTTTTCCAGAAAGGGGAAGAGTTGGTTCTCTTTCCGCAGGTAGTGCAGCTCTGCTTGTTGAAACTCTTTGGCTATCAGGACCCAGTCGGAATGAAGCCTGGTAAAACTGTTCGCCGTTTCCAGAAGCTTACGGGATCGTTCCACGAGCTTGCGCAGCATTTTGTTTTCCTCCCGGAAGGTGTGAATCGGATGGCCGGGACCATAGTTGCTCAGATCCTGGACGGGGATCTTCTGATCGATCACCGCAAAGACCTTTCTTTCGATGCTCACGTGTTGTTCGGCATTATCAAATACGCCCTCGTCGTCCAATTCCTGGGCCGTTTTAGCTATTTCGTCTGCAGAAATCTCAGGGACCTGGTTCATAAAGACTTCAATCAGTTTATCAGCTGCCTCTGTTTCATTGGCTGCCAGATGGCGCATGATCCGGGCCAGCAATCCTAATTTGTCCTTCATTGTTTATTGTGCTTGTTGCAGAGCCAGTTTCCTGTACCAGGTCCAGCCCTTCCAGTAAAAATTCAAGTCCTGTTTAAGCTCTGTTGGGATGGAAATCTCTGCTATGACGGGGATCAGTGCTCCCAACTGAGAAAAGAAGCGTTGTATATTCTTGCCAAAGAGCTCCCCGGCAATCGACAGGCTTTCGGGAGAGGCATCCTTTCGAAGGAAAACCATTTGCGGTAAAACCAGGCTGCCCTCTGCGGGGATGACCGTATCCAGGTTCTTTCCCATGCTATAACGCGTAAATGGCAGCGGTAAGAGGCCCACATCATAGTACCCTTTGTTTACGCCTGTGATCACATCGAAGGGCATGCCGCTGAATTTCAGCTTTTGCAGGAAGGCGTCTGCGGCCGCGCCAGCCATATCGCGCATCAGGAAATCGAAGGCCATGCTTACAGGGGTTTGGGCATCGGGGGCGATAACTCTTCCTGCGAAGCGTTCGTCCAGCAGGTCCATCCAGGAAACGGGATAGTTTTCCAGCTCCTTATTTACGAGCATGATGACCGGTGTAAAGAGCAGGGGCCTTAGCAGGGGGAGGTCGCTTTCGAAGCCCAGCGCCCTGAGATCGGGCCTTAAGGGGGGGAAGCCTTCCTCAATTGTTCCATAGTGTTCGCTAACAGCCGGGTCCTCAAAGTACTTCAGGATTTCGGGCTGCAGGGTGACGACCAGATCCGGGAGGGTATCTCCCGAGGGCTTGCCGAATGCCTTTTCAAAGTATTTAAGCTCTTCGGCCGAGGAGGTGGGGCTGATAAACTCAGCGTCGGGAGCCTTTCGTTTGAGGAGCTTTTCCAGGTTCCGCCCGATATTGATGGGTACAAATATGTAGATTTTACTGGCCATTCCCACCTTCTTTGATCATGATCAGGAGCATCTTGAAGCGCTGTTCCGCTTCCAGGGCATGAGGAACATTGGCGGGCATAATGATCATCTGGCCCTCGTCGAGCAGGTGGTCCTTCCCGGCTATTGTTACCGTGGCTTTTCCGTCCAGTACCTGAACAATGGCATCGAAGGGGGCCGTATGTTCGCTGAGATTCTGGCCGGCATCAAAGGCAAAGAGGGTCAGGTTTCCCCTGTCGTTGCGGGTAATGATCTTGCTAACCGTAGCTCCCTTTGCGTATTCAACCATCTCTTTCAGGGTATAAATCTTTGAATTGTCAAAAGCGTTCTGCATCGTTTTATCGTTTTAGTTTGTTACCAGAAATGCGTCTTTCAGGAATTCTTTGAAATCGTCGTCATCATCCACCGTGAGTTCCTCAATCACCCCGCCTCTGAACATCATGAAGATGCGGTTGGCAAATTGCACCACCTCCTCCGGTGAATGGGATACATAGAGTACGGGTATGGGGTTTTCTTCCAACAATTCCCGCAGCATGGATTCGAGAATGGATTTCAGGCTGAGATCCAGGGCTGTAAAGGGTTCATCCAGCAGGAGCAGCCCCGGATTGATGGCAAAGGCACGGGCTAGGGATACGCGCTGCAACATTCCTCCCGATAGTTGTACGGGGTAGTGCTTCTCAAAGCCGCCCAGCCCCATTTTTTCAAGGTAGGCAGAGGCTCTTTCGCGTGCCTCAGTTTTGTTGAAACCATTGTATAGCAAGGGGTAGTACAGGTTATCGTGGGTGCTTCTCCAGGGAATCAGTCGAGGCTCCTGGAATACGTAACCAATGCGCCCGACCCGGTTAATCAGCACTCCTTTATCGGGTTTTTCAAGGCCGGCGATGATCTTTAGCAGGGTGGACTTTCCCACGCCACTTGGTCCCAGGATTCCAATGATATCGGCCGAGCCAACGCTGAAACTCAGGTCCTTTATCACCTCGAAGCTGCCATAGTGCCTGGCTATATGCCGGAGTTCTATGCATTTTTCCATCTCAGGAAGTAGTTTTCGAGGGGTTTAAAAAACAGGAATTCGGCCATGCCCACCAGTATCAGCGTAACCAGCACCCAGGCATACAGCTCGGGGGTATTTAGGTCGGTGCGGGCAAAAGAGAGTTCGTAGCCTATACCCGAGTTTGTTCCCAGCACTTCTGCCAGGACGATCATACGGGTTCCCGTGGTTATGATGATGGTCATGGCTGCCGAGAGCGGGCCGGCAAGAGCGGGTATGTAGATGTGCCTGAGCAATTGCAGGGTGTTGAATTTGTAAACCCTGGCCATTTCTACAATCTGTTCATCGACCATTTCAACGCCTTTCATCGTATTTACATAGACGATGGGTGCCAGGAGGAAGGAAGAAATGCTGATGACCATCTTCGTTCCCATTCCGAACCAGAGCATGGCAATGACGACCACGATCACCGGTGATACGCTCATGATGAGCCAACGGGTAGGTTCGAGGAGGTGTTTTAGTTTTTCATTCAGGCCTGCGAGAATTCCAAGGATGAATCCGGCCAGTCCTCCGAGAAGGATTCCGGCCGACATGCGTTCGACCGAAACCAGGGTAGCATTCCAGAAACGCGAACTGGCCATCATTCTGAACAGGGCCGAAAAGGACTTGAGCGGGGAGGCGAGGATGATGTCGTGCATAAAAAGGGATGCGATCTGCCAGGTGCTGAATAGCAGAATGACTCCCAGCACCGAAAAAATGAACTTGCTCGTGCCCAGGTAGGTGCTGAGGTCTTCCCATATTTTTGCTGCTTTGGATGTCATGGATGATAGTAAAACTCCTGATCGGGGAGCTTTCCTCCCACCAGTGCCGGTTTGGAGTTCAGCAATACCTGATAAAAGTCTTCCAGCTCCTTTTGTGCATCCACTGCGTTCACAGCTTTCAGTTGTACGTGACGCATGGCCTCGGCCACGCCTTTCTCCTTCAGTTGCGGTATGTATTTAACAGCCAGTTTGGCTGTTTCATCGGGGTGCTCCATGCACCAGCGGGCTGCTTCGTCGTAGGCTGCTGAGAAGGATGCAATTAGTGAACTGTCCGACAGTACACTTGCACCGGCCATCATTCCGGCAAAAGGCAGTTCACTTCCACCGCCAAAAGCACCGGCCCATTCTTCCTGCAGGTCCACAGAGCGGAATAGATCCGGTGCGATGATTCCGGCCGGGCCCGATTTTGTCTTCATCAGGATCATGGAAGCCATCGGATCAACCAGTACGGCATGGTTTACTCTTCTCATAATCAATTTCTGAGCCACGTCCATGGGGGTGGCCTCAAAGACCAGGGAAAAGTCTTTCTCCTGATCGAGACCCTGGGCGCGGGCAATCTCGGCGAATACGATATGGGGCATGTCTCCCTTAAAGGGCATGGCGATCTTCTCTCCCTTGTAATCAGCCAGGGTGTTTCTTCCTTCGTCCCGGGATACGATCCACAGGAGGCGCCAGATAGAGATATTAAGCAACCTGACATCCACCCCCTTGTTGTAAAAGCTTGCAGCCGTGTTGGAGGGAACGGCAAAGAAGTCGGCCTGTTCCCCAATAATCAGGGCTTTGAGCTGGTCGGGTGTGTTCCAGAGAATCAGGCGGGTGTCTATGCCATTCTTTTCGAAAACACGGTCTTCCAGCATCTTGAAAACCGGATAGGAAACAGGGGCAAAGGGCAGGGCAAAAACCAACTCTTCTTCCGTGTTAGGGAGATTGTCGATTTCCGGGTTTTTGGGATGACTGCTGCAGCCGAAACTGAGAAGAATAAGTGCGCTAAAGAGTAGAAAGGACTTTTTCATAGGTCAGAAAGAATAATATGCTACACAAATGTAGTATTTAAAACCGAAAAAAGAGGTTAATTTATAATTATTTTAAATAGTTTGCTTTGTTTTGAAAGCCCTTGCCTCTTCTGCAAACTCTGTCAGGGAGATCGATGTGAATATTTCCAGAATCTTTGCTCTGCCCTCTGCCCATTTGTCATGGACCAGACAGGGGTTTTCGTCGGAGCAATGTGCAAATCCAAGTACACAGCCCGTATACTTGGATTCTTCGTCAACCGCTTTGATGATGTCCATCAGAAAAATCCTGTCCGGAGCTATGGCAAAGCGATACCCCCCCTCTCGGCCCTGTATGCTCCTGATCAGACCGGCCTTACTTAAGTTGGTCATAATCCTTCGAAGGTATTTATCGGGTATCTGCAACTGTTCCACCATCTGTTTGGCCGTATGGATCTTCGCCTCCCCGGCAGCCATGTGCCCCAGGATGCGGATGGCATATTCAGATGTTTTGCTCAGATTCATATATACTACCCTGCAGTATTATTAAGGAGTCCTAAAGTAAGTTTTTTTTCCGAAAGGCACATCCGATAAATCATCACATTTTAGGGTACTATCAAGCGTTGTCATTTACTACTTTTGAGTGTTCTATAAACCTTAATCTGATTGGTATGAAAGCTTTTAGTCAGATTGTTATAATCCTGCTCCTTTTGGGAAATCCCGTCATGGCACAAAAGACTGTGCTCTACGACAAGGCGGGGCTAATCGAACTCAGGGATCCAATGGCCGTGATCACCGGTACGCGTGAGGCCGGAGATGATATCTTCCGTTTTTCCCTCAGGGATGTAGGGAAATTTACCGGCCATGTCTGTGCTGGTACCAGTTCGGGGTTCCTGTTGACAAAACAGGCCCTTGATATGCTCTATCCCGGTGATGAAATTCCCCTCAGGGGACAAATCAGCATTGTGGCCTCATCGGGCAGCGACCTTGCAGCTTTGGCAGCCTACATTGTGCGGGCCAGCCCATTTTCCGGGGATGAACAAGAACACAACAGCATGGTCATTGATGCCGGGATTGGGAGTGGGCCGGGAACGGTAACACTGATTTTTAAACGTGCAGATACCGGGAAAAAGGTGAAGGCGGTATTTGACAAATCCAAACTGGCAGCGCCCGAATACATGAAGAAAACAGAAGGCCTGAAAAAGAAAGTCTTGTCGGGGCAGGCAACTGCGTCGGAGAAACAGGAGTTTGCCACTATCGTTCAGGCTTTGGTAGAGAAGGTTATCAGCCATAGGCCCGGAGGCCTGATTACTGTTTCAGCCTGCGAGGAGTAGCTCTGTCATCTGGTACGAACAATTGGATCTGAAGTTCTGAAAAAGGGCGACATGGCGAAGATATCCAAATACGAAGAACAGATTAAAACAAAGCGGAAGAAAGGGATTCCGAGGCTCCTGCAGATAGCAGGGACCAAATCGGTTTACCTTTTCGTGGCATGCATCCTGGGTGCAATTGCGGTGGTTTGTCAGATCAGCCCCTATGTTACCATTTATCTTCTGGTTCGGGAGATTGTGCCAAACATTGGCAATTTGGCAGGGCTTGATGTGGCTTATGTGAGCCGCCTGGGAATCCTCACCCTGGCCGGGATAGGCCTTTATGGCTTGTTAAGTTATGCTGCGAACATGCTGACCCATGTGGCGGCTTTCAACATTCTGTATGAGATCAGAACCGCCCTTGCAGCTAAGCTGTCACGGATGCCCATGGGCTACTTCAACATCAACACCAATGGCAGTATAAAAAAGGTTCTTCACGAGGATGTGGAACGCATTGAGCTTTTTGTTGCCCATCATATCATTGATCTTGTCCAGGCTGTTTTCCTTCCCCTTTTATCGCTGGTTATTCTGTTTTATTTCGACTGGAGGCTGGCCCTGGCTACACTGATCCCCGTTCTACTCTCATTTCTGATCATGTTGACCATGTACACAGGGGCCAACATTGCTTTGTATACCCAGTGGCAGGAAAAACTGGCAGCCATGAACGGAACCATCGTGGAATATGTCCGGGGGATGCCCGTTGTAAAGATTTTCAATCAAACCATCAAGGCCTTTAAACGCTTTTCTGATGATGTCTATGCCTATCGCGATCTGACCCTGCACTGGATTGAAGAATCAAAGCTGTCCTACGGTGGGTATATGGCCCTGTTGAGTTCCTGTGGCGTATTCATTATTCCTGTGGCCGTTTTTCTGATCAATCGAAGTTCCGGGGAGGGATATGCGGACATGGTCAGCATGGTTTTTCTCTTTCTCTATATCGGGATGGGAATTGCAGTTCCCATGTTTAAGCTCACTACGATGGCGTCCTACATGGTGCAGGTACAAACCGGGCTTTCGGGAATAGATGACATTCTTGAACAGCCGGAGATTCCCGATACCGGCGACGATTCCGATCCTGAGGGATACGATCTTGAGTTTCAGCATGTGAGTTTTTCCTACGAGGATGTCAGGGTTCTCAAGGACATTTCCTTCAGGGTTGCCAGGGGGACCGTTACGGCCCTGGTGGGCCCCTCGGGTGGTGGAAAAACCACCATTGCCAATCTGATGGGACGCTTCTGGGATGTGGATTCCGGTGAAATCAGGATCGGGAACAGGGACATCAGGGATATGGCTATCGAGAAATTGAACGACACCGTTTCAACCGTATTTCAGGATGTTTTTCTGTTTTTTGACACAATTGAGGAAAACATTCGGATGGGCAATGACCATGCCAGTTTTGAAGAAGTTCAGGAGGCTGCAAAAGCTGCGCAGATACACGATTTTATCGAGACCCTTCCCAGGGGCTATCAGACCCTGATCGGGGAAGGAGGCACGTATCTGTCCGGGGGTGAACAGCAGCGTGTTGCACTGGCCAGGGTCATTCTCAAGGATGCCCCCGTTGTGGTGCTGGACGAGGCCACTGCCTACGCCGATCCGGAAAATGAAGCTCAGATACAGAAGGCTTTGTCGAAAGTGCTTAAGAATAAGACGGTGATTACTATAGCTCACAGGCTCTATACCATTACCGAGGTGGATCAGATCCTGGTTGTGGATGAAGGAAGGATCGTTGAGGCTGGCAGGCATGCCGATCTGCTCGAGAAAAAGGGGCTCTATCATAAGATGTGGGGAATCCACACCAGGGCACGTGACTGGAATATGGACATGGGGAGGGAGGAAACGGCATGATCGGATTTCTAAAGTCGATAACCGGCAACAATCTGCGGGTTCTGCGAAAGCCCATGCTGACTTCCATGCTCAGGTCAGTTTTTCAGGGCCAGCCCTTTTTTGTCATCCTGATGGTGATGCTGGAGTTGTTCCAGCCCCTGATGGAGCCGGGAACCGGCGTGAATACAGCAAAGCTTATAGGCTATTCGATATGGTTGATGATTAGTGTGCTCATGCTCTTCATGGTATCGGTAATCGGCTATAAATCAGAGGCCACTGTTGCCTACGAGCTGGCTGCAGATGGAAGATTGAGGCTTGGAGATCATCTCAGAAAACTGTCGATGGGCTTTTTCAGGTCGAAGGATCCAGGTGATTTGACCTCCCTAATGCTTTCGGACTACAGCAATATCGAGGTCATGCTGGGGAACCTCCTGATGAATGCAGTGTCGGCTGTTGTCCTCCCTGTGCTGTTTATTGTTTTTCTACTGCCCTTCGATTGGAGAATGACCCTGATTACCACTGCCCCGATTCCGGTGGCCTTCCTGGCAGCATTGATTACCAGGGCCATTATTCAGCGGACAGGGAAGCGTCACATTGGGGCCAAGAACGAAGCCACCTCCCGTATGCTGGAGTATCTCGACGGGATGAAGAATATCAAGGCCTATAACCTTCACGGGACGAAATTCGATCGTCTCCGGAAGTCCTTTCATGAACTGAAGCGCATCAGTATAAAACAAGAGGCTGTCGCCGGACCTTCGGTCATCCTTGGCCTCTGGTGCCTGAACGCAGGAATTGCCCTGATCATGATTGTCGGGATCACTTTTGTGGTGAATGGAAGCCTTCCCCTTCCGGTTTTTCTGGTTTTCCTGATTCTGGGGACGCGCATGTATGATCCACTCTCAATGTTCCTGGTGCAGTTTGTTGAGCTGAGTTATTTTTCAATATCCGCAAAACGCCTGAGGGAGATTCATAACAGCTCTCCGCTGCCAAGCCCGGAGGAGGCAGCAGCCCCCGAGAGCTTCGATATTGAATTTGATCGTGTCGGTTTTCACTACCATGAAGCAGATGTCCTCAAAGAGGTAAGTTTCAGGCTGCCCGAGCACAGCATGACAGCACTCGTGGGCCCTTCCGGGTCGGGAAAATCGACCATCACCCGGCTGATCGCCCGCTTCTGGGATGTGAACGAAGGCCATGTCCGTATCGGCGGGAAGCCTGTGAGTGCCTATAGAACTGAAGACCTGCTTGCACAGATCAGTATGGTCTTTCAGGAGGTCTATCTTTTTAATGACACCATTCTGAACAATATCCTGGTGGGCCGTTCTGACGCAGGCATGGATGAGGTGCTGGAGGCTGCTGAGAAAGCCCGTTGCAGGGAATTTATCGAAAAAATGCCCGATGGATTTAACACCATGGTCGGGGAAGGGGGAGCAAGCCTTTCCGGGGGTGAGAAACAGCGTATCTCTATTGCCCGGGCAATTCTGAAGAACGCTCCGATCATTCTGCTCGATGAAGCTACAGCCTCACTTGATCCGGAAAATGAACTCTATATTCAGGAGGCGATTGCTGAGCTGATCAGGGATCGGACACTTGTGGTAATCGCACATCGTTTGAGTACCATTACGGGTGCCGACCAGATCCTGGTGCTCAAAGAGGGCGAAATTGTTGAGCGTGGCAGGCACGAAGAGCTTCTTGCAAGGGGTGGGGCTTACGCGGCAATGTGGAACGAGCAGAAGCATGCGCACCACTGGAAGCTGGCTGCCGGCACATAAAAAGCATGCTTTGTTTTGGAGCTGTCCGCCTGGCCCGGTGAGGAAGGCCCGGGTTTTGGCTCAGTCTTCCCCGTGTCCGGACAGGGCCGATATGTACGCAATGGTTTCTTCCAGTTCGGGTTCAAGGCCTTCCATTTCGATGCCGATATCCAGGAATCCACGGACGATCAGGGCAATGGCCTGCATCTCTTCCAGCCCTTTTGACATCAGGTAATTAACTTCTCCGCGATCGATGCGGCCAATGGCGGCTTCGTGGGACATTCTGGCTTCGGGATGAAGGGCCCTCAAACCCGGTATGGCTTCAATCTTTCCCCTGTCGCTGAGCATGAGTCCGGAGCAGTCCACGTGCGCTCTTGCACCCTTTGCTGCTCCGATGAGCAGCCCGGTCTGAATCACGGTTCCTCCATGGTTTACAGCCCTGGCCACGAGCTCGGCCCCGGAGTCTTCGCCTTCGATAAGGACGGTTCCCCCAAAATCGCTGTAGGTATCGGGGAAGGAGGCGAGAACGCTCATGTACTTGGCACTGGAACGCTTCCCTTTGATGTGGGTGAAGGGATTGCTTTGGATGTTTTTTGCCGGTTTTACAGCATAGTAATTGCTGACGTAGGTGGCATCGTCTTCTACGATGGTGCCGCTCCTGGGACGTACTACGAACTCGCTCCCCCAGTTGTGGATCATGGTGCTAACCAGTTTGGCTCCTTTGCCCACATACTGTTCGCTCAGGGCGATGTGCAAACCGCCCCGGATGCTGCAGCCTGCTGTGCAGCCCGTAATCAGATGCAGTGAAGCTCCTTCTTCCAGGACCACGATGTTGTGTATGCACATCGTACTCATTTCCTTGTGCATGAACAGCCCGGTATGAAGCGGATAGTCGAGGCTTACATTCTTCTTTACGCGGATGAAGTAGCCGTTCGGCTCTTTTTCAAAGACTGTTCTGCTAAATTCATCCTGCTGTGGATCGACGGCTTTGAAGTAATACCTTTCCCTGATATCGGGATAGCGCAAAAGGGCCTCTTTCATGGGGATGATCTCCACCCCCGGGATCCAGGGGGCAATGGTATAAATCTTTGTTCCATGCATCAGGAATTTACCCGTTCCGCTCCGGTCCTCCATGTTCACACCCACTGCCCTGAGTGAAGCTTTGTCTTCATCGCTCAGTTCGAGCTTTTCCGGGGATGCATACGCGTCTTTGACAGTTTCGATTTCGGCAAAAGCCGACAGATCGATTACAGGATCCAATGCTTTCATTACACCGCTTTTTTAGTACCACTATGGCATTCTATACAGTATTCATATCCTTTTGTTCTGATTTGTTCCATCATGCTTCGGGGATCGCCACTGCAACGAATGGCTCCGTCGAACAGAACGTGTCCCCTGTGCGTGGGGATGTAGTCCAGGATGGTTGCAGAATGGGTCGAGATCAGGCCGGAATTGTCGCCCGAGCGCAGGGTCAGGATGATCATGTTTCCGATCTCTTTCAGGTTTTCGGGATCCACACCCGAATCGGGCTCATCCAGTAGCAGGAACTTTGGTTTGGTGATCAGTGCAAGGAATTGTTCGGCGCGCTTCATCTCGCCGCAGGAGAGTCCGTCGTTGATGTCCCGGTCCAGGAATTTCGACATGTTGTATTTTTCCAGCACCTCTGTTTTGAAGTCCTTGTTATCCATGAGGCCCGGGGCCAGCAAGCCGATCAGGTTTCGGAGTTTTACGCCCTTTATGGCCGGTGGGCTTTGTTCGGAGACGCCAAGTCCAAGCCTGACCCTCTCATCAATACTCAATTCGGTGATGTCTTCATTCTTGTAGCGTATAGAACCCTTTGTGACCTCGTATTCGGGGTAGCCCATGATGGTCGAAATCAGGACACTTTTCCCCGAACCATTTGGCCCGAACAGGGAGTGTACTTCCTGTTCGGGGACTAGCAGATTTATGCCCTTCAGAATCTCCTTATCGCCCACGCATACATGAAGATCGCTTATTTCCAGCATGATATATTAAATAAGACTAAATTAAAATAAGACCCCAGGATCTTGGCTTCAATCATCAGAAACAATGATTTTACCATACTAAACTCATTAAAAAAGGGGATATCACCCCTCCAGGATTCGCTTCAGACTGGCATCGTCTTTTTTCATGTCTCCCATGATCAGTTCCCAGTTCCCCTGTTTCCGGAAAAAGACCTTGAAGAGCAGGAAATTGCCAATCTTTCCAAAATAGGATTCCCCATAGCCGAAGCTTTCGGTGTGCGTGAAGACGAGGCGCTCAGGCGATATGGCCCTGGCCGAGAAGGTGATCTCGGCCAGGCCGGTGGTCGATTCGACTGTAAAGCTGAAGCCTTCTCTGTCCACTTCTCTGGAGATGATTTCGGCCTTCACCTTGTACCAGACTCCTTCCACACATTGTTCAAAGTAAATGATATCGCCCGGTTCCAGGCCTCCGCTCAGGAGTTCGAATTTGGTGTGCCTCTCGCTCCAGGGAACGAAATTGCTTTCCAGATGCACAAACCAGTCGTAGAGTTCCTCCACGCTCGTTTCGATCTCTATGGAATCCTTCAATACGATCATGTAGTTTTTTTCCTTGTTCCTGGCATAGACACTGAAGGAAAAACCTAGTATCAGGAGGAGCAGAAAGCGTTTCGTCTTCATGGTTCGGGTTACTTAAAAACTATACTTTGCCTTGATCCAGATTTCGGAATTTTTCTTGTACAGGGCGAACAAGCCCTTATCACCATCGAACCAGTCATAACCCGCGAGAAGATGGATCTGGTCGGTGAGGGAATAATCGGCCGATCCGCGCATAAAGAAGCCCTGGTTGTTCAGGTCTACATAGCCGAAGACTGAAAGGCCGAGGGTCGAACGGAGCAGCTTTTTCGTGATGCCCATTGTTCCCAGGGAAGGGTTTTCTTCGGCCATTATTCCGTCGACATGGTCGGGAATATACTTGTAAGTGTATTGGGCACTCAGGGTCCAGTCCTTTCCCGGATACCAATCCAGCCCCAGCAGAAAGTTTGCTGTATTTCGGCGGATGGGCTCATTCCAGAATGCGGGTTGGCTGGCCTGGACTTCATTCAGGTAGGCAGCTGCCTCAGCTCTGATAACAAACTGCCAAAGGGGGAAGGAGAAGTCCATGCCCAGCATGTCCATCCGTTTGTAGAGCCCATCTGCATAGATCGTGTCGGACCGGGGTAAGACTGAGTACTGGAAAACGGGCATTTTATTCCATGTGTGCAGGGCGGAAAGGCTGAAGTCCAGGCCCGAAAGAAAGAAACTTATTCTTCCTCCAAACTCACTGTTTTTCAGTGTTTTTTCCGGGTATTGTTCCAGGTCAACTTCATACACTAATGGGTCTATGGGAGGAAAGAGCGACCAGGGATGTTGACTGCTGACCGGGAGGATGTAGTAGGAGGAGGAGGGGATGAAGATCAGTTCGCTTCGCAGGAAGGTATTGCTGTAACCGACTTTCAGGGCATTAACCGGGATGCGGATGTCATCGTAGTCGCGGGCCAGAAACTCGGTCATGTCCATGGGCGATACCACATCGGTGATGCGCAAGCCATCGCTCACTCCCCAGATTACAATTTGTTTTCCAGCCCGGATATTCCAGTGTTTCGATGAAAAGTCGAAATAGGCTTCTCTGAGTTCGATGCCTGTCTGATCCTCGATGATCCCATTGTACATGGCATTCATGGAGGCAAAGAGGCTGGAGTTGCCTCTCGACACGTCCAATTCGGTCCGTAAACGGGTTCGTGAGCTCAGAAAATTCCATGGCTTCGAGCTGCGAAGGGCATGGTAGGTGTCGGCAAAGCCGCTTAACTTGAATTGGGTCTCATCCTGCGCCCGGCAGTGAGCAAACAGGGCGAGGAGGCATACAAGGCAAAACCGGGATTTCATTTTTCCTTTTTAAAGATGAGGTGTCCGTTGTGTTCGATAAAAGGGATGAGCTGAAGTTCGGAACCCAGGTAATCTTTTAGTTCCCGCTGATTCAGATCATCCTTTCCAAAAAGTCTCGACCCTGCGCGACTCATGTAGCTGAGTTTTCCATCGGGTTTGAGAACCCGGGCGATTTCCTTCAGCGCCGCGTGCTTGTCCTTTACCAGGGGCAGGGTATTGTGCAGGTAAACAATATCTGTACTTTCGCTTTCCAGACCCGTATTGCAGTCCGAGAGGGAGTAATCAATATTCCGGAGTCCGCATCGGGAGGCCTTTTTTCGAACGATGCGAAGGGCCCGGGGACTCACATCCTGGGCGATTACCCTTCCGCCGATGCCCACCTTCATGGCTGCCGGAATGGTATTGTATCCCAGGCCACAGCCAAAATCAAGGATGCGGTCGCCTGCCCTGATTCCGGCAAGGCTCAGCTCTGCATCCACGTTTCTGAAGCGCCTGCGCAGCGACATTACGGTGCGCATTACTGTGAAAGCCAGGCCCGACATGGGCTTTTGGGCTTCTTGTCTGTTGCGATTCATCGTTGCAGTTAAATTTCTCCCTTTTCCAGATTGGTAACCGAAAAAGCCTCTCCGCTAAGGCCGATGTTGTACTTTGGATCATCGAAGCTGAGAACGGTCTGGTGCTTCGTCTGAACATTGCGCATTTCTAGCTTTCCGGCAGTCCAGAATCCATCCACCTTTTTGATGTCCGAAACCTTCAGCTCGCGGTGCAGATTTCCCTGCCGGTCGTAATACTCAACCTTTACAGCCATCAGGCAGTCCTTGCGGATCCAGCTGATCTTTTTGGAGTAGATATCACGGGGATCCTTCGATACGGATTCCACGACCCAGCAGTCATGGCCATCCACGCTCTCTTCCTTCAGGAGCTTGTGCTCATCCTCGTCGATGTTCCGGCTTCCCATGTCATCATAGGTGAAATCGGTTCCCATGAAATAGTCTTTTTTAGCCGAAGAAGCACTGATCCGCCGGGTTTTCTTCATGGCCGGAAGGTAGAGCCATTTGTCGTCATCTTTTCCGATCTGGTCATAGTCCCATGTGAGAAAACCGGTTCCGGCAACATCCCCGGGATAGGTGAAGAACATCAGGGTTTTATTGTCCTTTCCGATGTCGATGGAGTAGGTTTTGATTTTCCGGGTGCGCTCCTTGCCCTTCTTGCTGATCAGGGTCATGGTCATTTCTGAATAGCGGTCGTCTCCATCGGGCCGATCCTCGGCCTTCTGCATGATTTCCCGTCCGCTTTGGGCGTACGACAGGGTCGTAATGAAGAGTAGTGTCAGCGCTAAGGTGTTGGTTTTGCGTATCATGGTTATAGGTTTTTTGTTTAACTGATTTGTTTGAAAGGTCTATTCTTGCGATGACTTTGTGTCTGCTGTTTCTTTTCCAAAGGGTTTGCCCAGCATAATCAGGGCCGGGGTAACCAGGTAATCGGTAAAGAGGGCTGTGAGCAGGCCGATGGAGGCCAGGAGTCCCACTCTGCCCAGGTTGGCAACCGGTGAGGTCATGTACATGGCAAAGGTGGCGACAAGTATGATGGTGGTCATGGCCAGGGTTTTCCCCACTGTTCCGAAGGCGGTGATGATGGCTTCCCTGTAGCGGCCGCATTTCTCAAATTCATATTTGATGTGGTTGATGAAGTGGATGGTATCATCTACTGCAATCCCCAGCAACATGGGCATGATGGTCATTGTCATCATGTCGAGGGGCGAATCAAAATAGCCCATGATTCCCCCAAGAACAATAAGAGGTGCAAAGTTCGGTACCATTCCAATGAGGCCGGTCTTGAAACTGCCAAATACAGCAATAAGCAGCACAGAGATAATCAGAAGCGCACTGGCCACCGATTTCAGCTCACCGGTTACAATCTTTTTATTCAGTTCGGCAAACTGTACGGCCGAACCTACGATGGACAGTTCGGCACCGGGCATCTGGCTTCCGACAAACTCCCTGATCTGATCAAGCTCTTTTACGATCTCCAGGGACTCGAACTGGTACATCTGTACCTGGGCCCTCATGGTTGTGTAGTCCTCATCGATCCATTCGAAGGCTTTGGTCCCTCCCGACATTTCATAGAGCAGGAGCACCTGGGCGATCATCTGGCTGTTGTCGGGGATGACGTGGTATTCTATGCTGTCGCTGTGGAGTGTCTGGTTCATTTCTTTTATGATGTCCACGATGGAAAATACCCGGGGTACCCCCTTGTTTTTCTTGGTCAGTTCGAATTCCCCCACCATACCGAGCAATTCGTCAAAAGCCTTCATGACCTTCGGGTCCTTAATTGCATCTGCCTCGTCGTAACTGATGGAAATGTTGTAGTTCACATAGGAACCCAGCTGGGAATGGACCACCTCGTACAGGCTCTTGACATAGGGGACCTTTAGTCCCATGAAGGAGAAGGAATCTATACTGGTAGTCATTTTCCGTATGCCTGGTGCAATGCCCAGAATCAGCAGGGAAAAGACAAGGACGATGCTCACGCTTCGTTTGAGCACGAAGGCGCCTAGTTTCCGGAGCCAGTTTTCGATGAAATTGCTCTGTCTTTGGAGGCTGTGATCCCGCATAGCCCAGCGCCAGCGGTTGAAGGTGCTCAGCCAGCGTTTCAAAAAGAAGGCCTTTTCCGGTGCAGCCTCTGGTTTCGCTGTATGATCATTTCCGAAGCTCATGAGTACCGGAATCATGGTCATCACGAAGAGGTAGTCGGCCAGGACCACTGCAGCACAGGTGAAACCGAGCCAGCTGATGGTGAGTATCCCCACCGTGACAAAGGACATTACCGAGCCCATGGTGGTGGCTGCGGTAAAGAATATCGGCCAACCGGTTTCCTCTACAGCGACAATGATGCTTTCCTTTCGCTTTCCGGAATTTTTGAACTTGCGCTTGAAGGCATTGATCAGATGGAGGGAATAGCCCACCGAAAGGGCCATGCCCAGAAGCACAGGCAGGGTCATCATATTTGCATCGACTCCTATGCCAAGCCAGCCCATGATCCCGAAGACCGTAACGACTCCCATGACGACGGTGAAGATCGGTACGATCACCCCCCTGAAGGAACGGACAAAAACGATGAGCAGAAGCACCATGACCAGAAAACCGGATCCGATCCGCACCTTGGTTTCCCGGCTGAAGAAATCCCTTTCCTTGGTCTCACTGTAGGGCAAGCCTGCAGCCTTGAGGGTGTAGAGATCCGAATCCCAGTCTCCGCTTTCCAGGATGCGTATCACAACCTCTCCAACCTGGAACATGGGATCGGTTTCTGTTTCCTGCTTCCACACTTCCTTTTCGGGATATTCAAGCAGGTTAAGCGAGAGCCAGGTTTCGGTGCAATCGTCCGATACCAGTTTGTTTACCAGGGCCTGACGTGAGAGAATGAGCTTTCTGATCTCCTCAATTTCCTCCGGATCTTCGGGGATCCCGTCTTCGAAGGGGTTGATCACGGCCATCCCGTATTCTGTCCCGACCGAGATTTCGAGTTCTACCAGGGAGGTAATGTCATCGGCATAAGGGACAGAATCCAGAAAGGTATTGCCCAGGTCGCGGATCATCCTCAGCACCTCGGGATTGAATACGTCCTCGGCTTCAATCAGGATGCCGATTTTTTCGTTGTTTCCAAACTGGTCCTCGAAGGCTTCGGTCTGGATCTCGATCAGCTCTGCATCATTGAACCATTGATCGCGCGAGTTTGTGGTGTAGATCTTATCCAGTCCGCTAATCCCCAGGAGGACCAGGGCCAGTGCAAAAAGGAGTACGAGCCAGCGATACCTGACCTGTAGCCGGCCTATTTTGTGAAAGAAAGAATTGATCCTTGTGATTTCCATTTTTTGTGCTTACTGTTTATAAGGGGAAATGCCCTTGATTTTTATCCTGTTTGTTTGCTTTAGTGAATTCTCAAAAAAGAACACTGTTCCTAATTGTTCAAAAAAAATCATGCCCTCATCATCTTTTTCCAGCCTGCGGTTAAGAATTCGATATACTCACCAACAAAACGCTCAATATCCTCAGGACTGAGGTTGTGGGACACAATCTCTCCGATGATGGTTATGATCCATGAACTCATGGAGTGAAGGAAAAATTCTGAAATATCCGACTGGATGTAGGGATACTTGTCCGAAATCATCTTGCAGTATTCCAGCCCCATCACCGTTTGCCTGTTGGTGTATTCATCCCGAAAGCTTTCGAGGGATGATCCGTGCGATTTAAAAAGCAGGAGCTTTAATTCATCCCGATGGATGAGGATGAGGTCAACGAGCTGATTGATCCTGAGTTGCTGCTCCTCTTTCGAGTCGAAAATCCTGAGACTGATGCGTTCGGGACTGTTGTGGTCCTCCTCCAGTTTCCTGAAGCATTCGAGCAGGGGGGCCAGGATTTCCTGAAAAATCTGATCCTTGCTCTGGTAATAGTTGTAGATATTGCTTGTGGTCACACCCGAAAGCGCCGCAATGCTACGCATAGAACTGCCCTTGAATCCCTTTTCAATGAATTCTTTTTTGGCGGCATCCAGGATTTTGTGGCGGATATCGTTTTTCAGGTATTGCATGGTTCAGGCAACCTCTACCGGGCGACAGGGAAGCAGGTGGGTTTTTTCCTGCTCCCTTGTCTTTCTACCCAGATACCTTTTGCATTGTTGCTTTGAATCGTAACCCAGCATAATTCCCAGGATGAAGTCCTGTTCCGGACTGTAGTCGGAAAGGGACATCGGGCCAAATGACTGGATTACTTTTACACAATCGGGATTCCCGAAAAAAATATTGACCTTCCTACAGTTTACTTTAGCAACATGGTAGCACATTCCTTTCTGCTTCAGGATGAACTCGGCTTGTTCAAGTTCGGCATGCTCCATGGTATGCAACACCATATTCCGGACACCCTTCTTGTATTCGTAGATATGGTGAATCAGAATCTGTATTCCGGGCGATCGGAAATCTGCACAGGTGTATTTCAAAAGCTTAGGGATTTAATTGAACTCGTTCTTAATGCTTGAAACCCATGCATTAATTCTGTCTTCCGTCTGGTCGCCCTGGTTCTCTTCGTCGAGGGCTAGTCCAACGAATTTTCCATCAACTACGGCGGTGGATTCCTCATATTCGTAGCCCTCGGTGTCAACTGCACCTACAAGCTTACACCCTTTGTCTTTAACAGTATTGTAAAGGGTTCCCATGGCGTCAACATAACTGTCGGCGTAGGATTCGCTGTCGCCGTAGCCAAAAAGAGCAACGGTTTTTCCTTCCAGGTTGGCATCCTCGAGGTTCGAGATGAAATCTTCCCAGTCGTCCTGGAGATCACCGATCCCCCAGGTGGAGGATCCAAGGACCAGGTTGTCGTAGGCTTCCAGTTTATCGGAGGGATTGCTGGCTACGTCAAATACATCGGCACCAAGCTCCTTGGCAATTTCTTTTGCTGCTGCTTCGGTATTTCCGGTTGAAGAACCGTAAAAAACTGCTGTCTTACTCATTTTTAAAAAATTCAGATTAATATGAATGCTAAAATTATCTGTGCTTGCGCTGCCTGTCAATCACTATTGTTTGTGGTTTTGACACATTAATTCATGGAGAATTCCGGAAATCTTTCCATGCCAATATCCGAAGGGGCCGGTTGTTCCGGCTCCGTTTTTCCCAGGAGCATCATTTGCAGTTCCCGGATTTCGCTGGCATGAAACAGTGCGTGAAAGCCAAAGCTCTGGAAGGGAATCATAATCTTCCGCATACAGGGGGTTTTCAGGCATTGTCTCTCAAGCTCAGCGATGTCAAGCTCCAGGAAATAGTCCCTGAAACTGTTGAACTGCTCATTTGTGAAGGTAAAGTAGAGGTTGTTAAACTCAATGTGAATCCGGTTGCAGGTAAGGCACCTGAAAATTTTTCCAGACCTGGATTTGGCCAGAATTGTAATTTTACATTGTTCCATCGTTAAAGCAAGGTATATTCCTTCTTCCTTACAATCCTAAAATCTTATGATTTGTCAGGTTCAGGATCTGACATTATCAGGCGATATCAGGTTGTTCATAATCGCATAGACGGTTAGTCCGGCAATGGTCTTGATCCCCAGTTTGTCCGTAATGTTTTTTCGGTGGGAGATGACGGTGTTTACGCTTATGTACAGGGCTTCTGCGATCTCTTTATTTGCATAGCCCAGGGCCACCTGTTTCAATACATCCACCTCCCGCTCACTCAGGACAATATTGTCTCCGTTCTTTTGGGGGGCTGCCGAAGGCTCGGTGAACAGATCCCCAAGGGCTTCAAGCACCCTTTTGCTGCTTTCCTGGTAGAGCAGGGTGAAACTGCCGGAATACATGTCTGCATTGTTGTTGCAGATGGTCAGCACCCTGATATCGGAGCAATAGTTCATAACCCTCTCAAAATGAATATGTTTAGGACTTGGAAGGAGGTCTTCATCAAGGATGAGATGGCTAAAACTGTTTGGGTTCTTCGTCAGATTGATCAGTTGCTCATAATCAGCGGCCTCCGTGATCTCGGGATCGAGCCCCATTACCCCAAGCAGGGTTTTGATGCCCAGCCTGTTGGCGAAGGAAAGGGCAGCAATGATGATATGTGCTCTTTCAGCTTCCATGGTACTCCAGCAACTCGTTTTCTATCATAATAACCTTTGGGATGAGGACCTTGTCTTCTATCCTGGCATGGTTTTCCAGATCCGATTCGAGCCGGAATAATTCAAAGAGCAACTTACGGCAATCCTTGCTGGAAATGGGAGGGAGGTATTTGATGATGAGATTCTTCAGGTCGCTGAGCTTAATCTCTAAATTATCGTGGTTTTTTTCATAGGTACGAATGGGGTCTTTCAACATCTCCTGGTAAAGATCCTCCGGGACCTCTTTTGATTCGTAGGCTTTTTGAAGGGCCCGGATGTATGGAAACACCGATTCATCTTCTCTGGAAAGGTGCTCTCTGAGTTCTTCTGTGTATTCTCTGAAGAACTGATTCAGGTGCACGATGCTTTTTTGCTGGTTGCTGGAAGCATTCTCTTCCATCTCGTCGATGTAGGCCTGGATTTCGGGGATTTTGATTTCCACGTAGAACTCGTGAGTGTTTCTGAGGTAGTCGAGGATCAGGCTTACATTGAAGCGCTGGAGTTCTTTCTGGGGAAAGTACTCCGGGTTGTGAAAGGAGTTGGTGATCTCGAGGAAGAAACGGCAATCGACCCCATAGTCCAGACATACTTCTTCGACGCTTTTGTTTCCAAACCCGAATTCAATTCCAAATCGTCCGAGGATTGTGATAAGGCGGTAGTCCAGGTGGATCACATCGGCCATTCGTGTTTCTGCCAGAATTGCTAGATTCTGTTGCATTGGATCGTGTTTTTAGAAGCTGGTTACCTTGGTTTTCTTTTTTTCAAATGCCAGAACAAGCATCAGGATGATGAATACCATCAGGGTAATCAACATCTCGAGCCAGTATTGAAGAGGCTCAACCCAAATCTCTTTGAAAACATTCCAGCGTGCAAGAATTTCGACGAAATTCCAAAAAATGATCACAGTCGGAATGGCATAGCGTATTGCGTAGGCCAGCTTAGCTATTTTGAGCAGGCGGATGAAGAGGAAGAGGGACCAGAGCAGGCATCCAAAGGCAACGACGTAGGTCATTGCATGATGGTCGCCAAAGAAACGTTCGTCGTAAAGAATCAAAAGCACCAGATAGAAGGTCCAGAGCAGAGCGGTAAGCTCCATAAAGGTGGTCATGGCCACATTTCTTACAGCCGGCTTGAACTTAAGCTTTTTCGACAGCTTCAGGACCTTCTGCATCCAGGTAAAGAGTTTGCATCCGGTGCGGGTCCCGAAGAAATAGTAGATCATCAGAATGGCCCAGAAACCAATGGAGGAGGGCAGAATGAGGTATTCAGGTTTGGTGACAACTTCACCATTTACGACCAGAGGCTCAACCCCGAAACGATTGGCATAATAGACATAGGCAAACTCAATCCAGCCGGTCCAGATGAATAGCCCTGCGAATAGTCCCAGGAAGGTGGCCCGGGTTTCTTTATGGGACAGATTCCCCCAGATCAGGAGAAAAAAACCTAAGAAACCCAGAATTAGTGCAGCAACGATCACGTGCTGTTCCCCAAAGAACTTTTCCATCATGATCATGGCAGCGTGGCCCAGCGGCATGGTCAGAAGAACCATGAAAAAGGCCAGGATTCCCGGAAGCGGAGGTTTCAGTGTCGTTTTGGTTCCCGACTTAGTCATCAGTTTTATTGCGATCAGTGTCTGAAGCACAGCCATTACAAGGTAGATGACCAGCACGGAGGCACGCCCTTCGGTTAGCCATTCTTCGGCCCCCATCTTCAGGTACATAAAAACGGGGGTGATGACAAAGATCAGAACGGGAAGGATGAGTAGAACCCGGTTCCAGGCTTTGCTCTCGCTTCCTTTTCCGGAGGCCCTCAAAGCAAAGATTCCGGCCAGGAGTGTTAAAACGGAGGGCACGACCCCGTGCAGGATGGCCCCGGTGTGCAGGTAACCGGCTGCAACATAGCCGATTTTGAGAAGGACATACAAGGCGCCCAGGAACAGGTAGCCTCGGAATAACCAGGTTTTGTTCATGACTTGTGCTTTTTTTATTCGTGTTTTCCTTTTTTTGAGTAAAAGGTACTCACGTCGGGGTTCTTGTCGCCGAATCGTTCCAGAAGCATATCGACGATTTCCCCTCTGGGGCTTCCTTTTTCTTCCTGAACCTTCACCAGTTTATAGGCTGCAAAAAGTGCAGAGGGGCCGATCTCCGAAGCAAAATAACCCACCCCCTGGTTCCAGGCAAACATGGCAAAAACTTCATCAAATACAGCGGTTTCAACCCCTACTGAATAGGCCTTGACAAATTCCCTGACTGCCTGACGCATACGGCCTGCGCCCACCCCATTGGCCAGTGATAAAAGCAAGCGGGTTTTCATGTCGATGGCCGGGTTTTCTTTTCCCCAGATCTGTTTCCAGAAGTTTACCACCACGTCTGCAAGTTCTGCATCAATGGTATTGAAATTAACAATGGCTGTTGGTTTGAAGGGCAATTCGGGGTCTTCACTGCTGTCAGCCGATGCCTCAGTTGCCTTGTAGAAATAGACCCTGTATTCTGTTTCAGAAACTTTGTCGGTCAGGTGTTCAAAACCCAGATCGCTCATTGCTGAATAGAGGGGGATGGGTTCAAAGCTTTGTACGATGCACAGGCCTTGCCCGACTTGAAGGGATTGTGCCTTTTTCAGGATGGAAGGCAGGAAGTTCCCCTTGAGTGCTCGTACATCTTTGACCTCGAAACGATCTTTCTGTGTTTTCCAGTTTCGCATAGACTTCTTTTTCTGTAAAAAAAGGAAATATTCTACTCTGGTGAAATCCCCTTAATTGGCTATTTTTTCGGGGAATTCTGACCGATTCGGCCAGGGGATGGCGGGGATCAGGTATTCAGGGAAATGATTTTTTTGGTAATGGCATAGATGGTGAGCCCGGAGAGGCTCTTAATGCCGGTTTTTTCCACAAGGTTCTTTCGGTGGCTGATTACCGTGTGTACGCTGATGTTGAGTTTTTCGGCAATGTCCTTGTTGGAGCAGCCCCCTGTCAACAGGGTAAGCACTTCCTTTTCCCGTTCGGTAAGATCATCCGAATGAACGTCGTCGCAGGGGCAATGTCCAATGATGGACTTTATCTTCTGTTCGATGATTTCCTGGGGTTCATTCAGAAAGATTGTTTCATCAAAGACCTTGACGGTTTCCTGGTTATAAAGGGCATACAGCAGCCCGACCCAGGAACAATCCGCTTGTTTCTTTCTAAGCTTGTTCAGGAAGGAAAGTCGATTTAACACCAGGACCGGATTCATGATTACGATTCGGAAAGGGATATGGATGCCCTTATTCTCCAGATCGTTGAGGTCAACGACCCTGTGGATCACAAAGTGTTCATGCGAATGACGTAAGGAAGCCGACAGGCCTTCGAACACGATGTCGGAGGGCTCCAGAATGGCGATATGGATACGGCATTTATCCATCGATTTTGTCCTTCTCCAGTTTTTCGACCAGTGGAACCAGAATCTCTTCCTCAATCATTGAATGGGTTTTCAGATCGAATTCCAATTCGAAGAGGCTGTTCAGGAACCTGCGCTTGAGGTTGAGCCTCCCTTTAATGCTAATGTGCTTGAGCATCAGATTTTTCAAGTCCTCCAGCTTGGACTCAATGTCGCTGTGATGCTCCATGTAATCCCCTGCCGAGTAGTCCTTCCCCTTCCATTCATTCCCTTTGTCCAGGAGTGAACGAAAATAGGGGAAGGCGATTTCCTCCTCATAAGCGAGGTGTTCCAGCACCTCCTGAAAATAGTCCTTGAAGAACTGCTCCAAAAGCATTGCATCCTTCGAGTGCTGGTCCTCGTGCAGGCTAGCCAGCAGATCCATGATCTCCGGGTATTTGTCCTCTTTGTAGAACTGATGGCTGGAATGCAGAAAATTAATGATGGAGTCCAGGCTCCGGGCATTGCAGAGTTCCCCGGCTTCCGGGAGGATTCCATTGTAGAGGTTGCCTATCAGAATAAAAGCCTCCTCGTCGATGTTGTATTCCCTGCAAATCTGCCGCACCGTTTTATTCCCGAGGCGGAAGTCCACTTCAAAGTGTTCCAGGAAAAGCAGTACGGCACTTTTCCTGTTCAGTAAATCCAGCATTCTTGTATGCGGCCTGAAGGGGGCTTTGGTGTTGGGAAGCATTCCTTACTTTTTTCGTAAAAGTAATGATTTCGCCCGGAAAACAGCCTTTGAAAGGGATCAGAAAGCGCTTAGATGCCGCGTTGGTTTGCACAACCGGCAAACATCCGGGCCAGGGCCCGGATCAACTGATCCGGTTTTACTCATTTGCGCAGGGGCGTTCAGGAATACCTTCTTTTGAGAATTGCGTGGGCATTGCATCTATTGGAAATAAAAACCCAACCATCTGATAAACAGAAGATTGGGCTTTTTTGTTGGTCGGGGTGAGTAGATTCGAACTACCGACCCCGCGCCCCCCAGACGCGTACTCTAACCTGGCTGAGCTACACCCCGATCAATCGTGGGCACAAAAGTAATCATTCTATTCAAATTGCCAAACACTGTCCGGCGATTTGGGGAAATTTCTCAAAAGGAAGCAGCCATTCCGCCCGGAAGTGAAAAATCGGGCCGAAAGGAGGGGGATGAGTGCGGGAATTTGTATTTTCAGGCGGATAAATTCTCCGGTCCGGGAATATACCGTTGGCCACCCCGGCCTGGGGCTGCTCAAGAGGAGGAGGCGCAGATGGAGGGGCCGGGATGAGGATGCATGGTGATATTCCCGGGAGGAGGAATTCCAGGGTGAAGGAGGCGCAGATGGAGAGGCCAGGCGCTGAACTGTGACCGGGGTCACAGTTGTCTGTCTGAAATTTCCGCACCTTTGCACTACGAACTTTGAAACTTAAGACAGGAAGGATATGGATCTATTTAAACCCATGGATGCTGCCCCTGAAGGCAGCAAGGCAGAAGACAGGAAGCTGGACGTGAGCGAACATGTAAAGTGCCTGATTATCGGATCGGGGCCTGCCGGCTACACAGCAGCCATCTATGCTGCAAGGGCCAATCTGAGCCCCGTGGTATATACCGGTATGCAGATGGGTGGGCAGCTGACAACAACGACCGAGGTGGATAACTTCCCGGGCTATCCGGAGGGCACCGATGGTACAGCGCTGATGGAGGACCTGAAGAAACAGGCCGAGCGATTTGGAACCGATGTTCGTTTCGGGCTGGCTACGAAAGTCGATTTCAGTGGGAAAGTGAAGCAGGTGGTGATCGACGACAATACCCTGATTGAGGCAGATACGGTCATTCTGGCCACAGGTGCCACTGCAAAATACCTCGGACTTGAGTCGGAGGAGAAGTTCAAAGGATCTGGTGTATCGGCCTGTGCTACCTGTGACGGATTCTTCTACCGGGGCAAGGTCGTTGCCGTTGTTGGAGGAGGCGATACAGCTGCCGAGGAAGCCAGCTATCTGGCCGGCCTGTGTGAGAAGGTTTACCTCATCGTGCGCAGGGATGTGCTCCGGGCATCGAAGGCTATGCAGAAGCGGGTATTCAACACAGCGAATATTGAAGTCCTTTGGAAACACCAGACCAAAGAGGTCCTGGGCGACCAGGTTGTTACCGGGCTTGAACTCTATAAGAACAAGGGGGAATCGGATGAGTCTATCGTAAAAATCGACATTGATGGTTTCTTTCTGGCTATTGGACATACACCCAATTCGGAGGTTTTCAGCGCATACCTCGAAACCGATGAGGTGGGCTATGTAAAGACCGTCCCAGGTACGGCCAAAACCAAGGTCCCCGGAGTGTTTGCATGTGGTGACCTCCAGGACAGTACCTACAGGCAGGCCATTACGGCAGCGGGATCGGGTTGCATGGCAGCACTGGACGCTGAGCGTTATCTTGCCGAGCTGGAGTAAACGGAATCGGCGGGATAAGTCGGGCAGGATTGGCATGGCCAGAATACAAGGCTGAAGCGCTTATGTCTGGCAGGATGCGCCGATCTGTGACAAAAGAGAAACCGTCCCGGACCTCAGGGACGGTTTCTTTAATTTATACAGGTTTCGAAATCTCTAAACCTTCAGGGCCGAGATGTCGGTGAAGTCCTCATTCTGGTATTCACCTGCTTCCAGTTTGGTCCGGCATGCTTTGAAGGCCTCAATGGTTTCCTTCACATCGTCGAGGTTGTGCATGGAGGTGGGGATCAGGCGGAGGAGGATGTCCCCCTTGGGAACCACCGGGTAGATGACTACGGAGCAGAAGATGTTGTAGTTCTCACGCAGGTCCAGGATCAGATTGGTGGCTTCGATGATTCCTCCACGCATATATACCGGGGTGACCGGCGATTCGGTGGCACCCAGGTCGAAGCCGGCTTCCTTCAGCCCCGATTGCAGGGCCTTAACCACCTCCCAGAGTTTGGTTCTGAGCTCGGGCATATTCTTCAGCATCTCGAGGCGCTTCAGTGCCCCGATTACCATGGGCATGGGAAGGGATTTGGCATAGGTCTGCGAGCGCATATTGTAGCGCAGATAGTCCACGACTTCTGTATCGGTGGCAATGAATGCCCCAATGCCGGCCATGGCCTTGGCAAAGGTCGAGAAGTAGAGGTCGATCTTATCCTGAACACCAAAGTGCTCGCCGGTTCCCATACCGGTGGCACCCATGGTTCCAAATCCATGGGCATCATCCACCAGCAGGCGGAAGTCATACTTGTTCTTCAGTTCGCAAATGGCTTTCAGGTTGCCCAGGTCGCCGGCCATTCCGAATACACCTTCGGTGATGACAAGTACCCCGCCACCCTGCTGAGCAGCTCTCTTTGTTGCCCTTTGCAGCTGGATCTCAAGGTTGTTTATATCGTTGTGCGGAAACACATAGCGTTTGGCCAGCGACATACGCATGCCGTCGAGTATGCAGGCATGGGATTCCGAGTCATAAACAATGACATCTTTTCGCGAGGTTACGGCATCGATAATGGAGGCCATTCCCTGGTAGCCATAGTTCAGCAGAAAGGCGTCTTCTTTTTGTACGAAGGAGGCCAGTGCCTGCTCAAGTTCTTCATGCTTGCGTGTCTGACCGGACATCATCCTGGCACCCATGGGATAGGCCATCCCGTATTCCCGGGCGGCTTCCGCATCGGCCTTTCTGACTTCGGGGTGGTTTCCAAGCCCCAGGTAGTTATTCAGGCTCCAGGTCAGCACCTCTTTTCCGCGAAATTTCATGTGGGATGAGATTTCACCCTCAAGCTTGGGAAAGGCAAAATATCCGTGACCCGCTTTCTGGTACTGTCCGATAGGACCCCTGTTCTTGGTTATTCTTTCAAAAATGTCCACAGAATAAAGATTTAGTTGATTACGGCTGCAAATTTAAGAAATTTTTAGCGACCGGTATTCCATGCTAAAATACATTTAAAGACAGGGCCCGGGCTTTCCGGGAGGCAACAAAGCGGAATGGTTTTTGTTTCATGTATGGCGCATTTTATAGGTCCAGACATTTTATTATTAAACCATTAATTGTATTTTTGCGCAATGTTTCGAAACAGGGTTTTTACAGTGCTGTCTGTTACAGCACTTTTGTTTTCACTGACCGCTTGTGGTGAATATGAGAAGTTGCTGAAAAGCAGGGACTTCAAAAAGAAGTACGAGACGGGGGTTGCCTATTATGAGGAGGGCGAATACGGGCGTGCGACCACCCTGATCGACCAGGTAGCCACCATTTACAGGGGGACGGTGAAGGCCGATACCGTGAAATACTACCAGGCTAAGTGCTATTACGCCCAGCGCGACTATATGATGGCGGGGCACTATTTCAATGAGCTTTCGGTGACCTATCCGAATTCGGTTTTCCTCGAAGAGGCCGATTTTATGACAGCCTATTGTTACTACAAGCAGTCGCCCAGGGCAGAACTCGATCAGGACAATACCTACAAGACCATTACAGCCCTTCAGATGTTTATGGTGAAATATCCCACCTCTGACAGAGTTGGTGAATGCAAACGAATTATCGAGGAGATGAGCGACAGGCTGGTGGAGAAGTCCTATATCAGCGCAAAGCTTTACTTTGATCTAGGCTATTACAAGTCGGCTATAATTGCGCTTCGGAACAGCCTCATCGAATACCCCGAAACACGCTACCGGGAGGAGTTGATGTTTATGATCCTGAAATCGTCCTACCTGCTTGCTGAAATGAGCGTGCCCGAGAAGCAAAGAGAGCGTTTTCAGGCTGCGGTCGATGAGTACTACAGCTTTATAGGCGAGTTTCCGGAGGGCGAACATGCCAGGGAGGCCAGGCGTATCTACAAGCACTCATCAACATTTTTAGGAAATCAGAATAACAATTCATAATCAATGGATTACAAGAAAACCAAGGCGCCGTTAACCACGGTAACCAGGGACTTGAAAGACCTGGACGACGCAAACAACATTTATCAGACTGTGATGGTGGCCGCCAGGCGGGCGAACCAGATCAGTGTGGAGATGAAACAGGAGCTAAACAGAAAACTGGAAGAGTTTGCCTCTTACACCGACAACCTCGAGGAGGTATTTGAAAATCCCGAGCAAATCGAGATTTCCAAGTTTTTTGAGCGTCTGCCCAAGCCTTCGCTTATTTCTCTCCAGGAAATGTCAGAGGACGAGGTGTACTTCAGAATTAATGAAACACCTGAGGTCGAAGAGCAGAACTAAAAGCTGTTCTTATGAATCTTTCCGGGAAACGCATCGTTCTGGGAGTTACCGGCAGCATTGCTGCCTACAAGGCTGTTTATCTGCTTCGGCTCCTGGTGAAGGAGGGGGCCGATGTTCAGCTTGTTATGACTCCTGCCGCCTGCGAGTTTATTGGCCCGGTAACTTTTGCAGCCCTTTCGGGCAAGCCTGTACTTAGCGCGTTTTTTAAGGAAGAAGGGGGCGACTGGAACAGCCATGTGGAGATGGGGGTTTCGGCCGATTTAATGCTGGTTGCCCCGCTTACTGCCAGTACTTTGGGGAAAATGGCCAACGGGGTAGCTGACAATCTGCTTGTGACCACTTACCTCTCGGCGCGTTGCCCGGTTGTGCTGGCTCCGGCCATGGATCTCGACATGTATGCCCATCCTTCGACCCAGCGCAATCTGGATGTCCTCAGGGGCTACGGCAATTACGTGATTGAGCCGCAGAAGGGGGAGTTGGCCAGTGGCCTGGAAGGGAAGGGACGGATGGAGGAACCGGAGCGCATCCTGGATTTTTTAAAGTCCCTCGAGGAAGGAGACTCAAAAAAAAAAGCCCTGACCGGCAGGGTGCTGGTTACGGCAGGGCCCACACACGAAAGCATTGATCCCGTTCGTTATATTGGCAACCACTCTTCAGGAAAGATGGGGTATGCGATTGCCAATGCTTTTGCCCGTCGCGGAGCCGATGTGGTCCTGATATCCGGCCCGGTCGGGCCGCTTGATCGGGACGATCGGATCGCTTTGGTGCAGGTGCAGTCGGCGGCAGAGATGTTTGCCGCCTGTGAGGCCAGGATTGAAGAGGTCGACCTTGCAGTCTTCTGTGCGGCCGTAGCCGATTTTACGCCGACCGTAACTTCCGGTTCCAAGCTTAAACGGGGAAAGGAAGACTTAACCATTCGTTTGCGGCCCACCAGGGATATTGCTGCTGAGATGGGTGCCCGCAAAAAGGATGGACAGTTTTTTGTGGGATTTGCGCTGGAAACCGACCATGAGCGTGCAAACGCCAGGGGCAAACTTGCCCGGAAAAACCTCGACCTGATAGTGCTGAACTCCTTGAATGATGAGGGAGCCGGGTTTGGAGGCGATACGAACCAGGTAAGCCTGATCAGCCCCGGAGGGGAGGAAGATAAACTGCCTGTGATGCCCAAGACAGTGCTGGGCGACATTCTCGCAGAGCGAATCATAAAAATGACGCAAGATGCCTAGGACGATTTTAGTATTCAGCCTGTTGCTAACGGGACTGTGCCTAAACGCACAGGAATTCAGATGCAATGTATCCGTGGTCAGTCCGCAGGTTCAGGGCTCGAATAAACAGGTTTTTCAGACCCTTCAGAATGCCATTTACGAGTTTATGAACAACCGGAACTGGACCGACCACGTGTATGCACCCGAGGAACGTATCGAGGTCACCATGATGTTCAACATTACGGATCAGCCGTCGGCCGATGAATTCAAAGGGACCCTCCAGGTTCAGGTCAGGCGCCCGGTCTTTAATACCTCGCTCAACACCACAACCCTGAATTTTATTGACAACGATCTGCATTTTCGCTATGTGGAGTTTTCTCCCCTGGAATTTGATCTCAATACCCACCAGTCGAGCCTGACCTCCCTGTTGGCTTTTTACGCCTATTTCATCCTGGGCATCGACTACGATACCTTTTCACTCAAGGGCGGGGATCCTTACTTTAACAATGCCGAACGGGTTGTTATGAATGCCCAGAATGCCAATGCACCCGAGGTGGGGTGGAAGCCCATGGACGATCTTTCGCACAAGAGCCGCTACTGGCTGATTAAGGATATGATCGATGCCGACTACGAGGGAGTAAGGGAATTCAACTACCGTTACCACCGTCTTGGATTGGATGTGATGGATGAGAAGGTGGCCGAGGGGCGGGCCGAGGTTACAAACTGTCTGGAACTCTTGCAGGAGATTTATCGCAAGCGCCCCGATCCCTATATGTACCTTTTGAAGCTGGTTTTTGATGCCAAGGCGGACGAACTGATCAATATTTACTCCGAGTCCTATCCCGAAGAGAGGACCAGGGCCCATAACATTCTGACAGAGATTGACAAGACCAATTCCAGTAAGTACAAGGCCATTCTGGAGCAGAGCTAAATCCCGAAAATGATCCGATCTCTCTACATCCGGAATTACCTGCTCATTGAGAGCCTCGAACTGGAATTCACCGACGGCTTCAGTACCATTACCGGGGAGACCGGTGCAGGCAAGTCCATCCTCATGGGAGCCCTTTCACTCATACTGGGCCAGCGGGTCGATAATTCCGTGCTCAAGCTCAAGGATGCCAAGTGCATTGTGGAGGGTTGTTTTAGCCCGAATGAGGTGGTGGACGGGCTCTGCGACGAACATGGGCTCGATCGGGATGAAGAGCTTACCATCAGGCGGGAGGTTGCACCCAGTGGAAAGTCGAGGGCCTTTGTGAATGACACCCCGGTAACGCTGCCCCTGCTCAGGGAGATAGGCCTGCAGCTGGTCGATATCCATTCCCAGCACCAGAGTCTTCGTCTTGGCGACCGGCAATACCAGTTGGAGGTCCTGGACTATTTAGCCGGGCATGAGGATGTGCTCAGTGCCTATACCGGGCTTTACATTGAATACACCGAACGTTTGGCCAGCCTTCTAAACCTGAAGCAGGAGGCAGCCCGTGCGAAAGAGGACCTGGACTATATGCAGTTCCAGTTCGACGAACTCTGCGCGGCCAGCCTGAAGGAAGGCGAGATGGAAGAGCTGGAGGCCGATTTGCAGCGGGCCTCGCATGCCGAGGAAATCAGGAGTGGGTTTTTTGAATCGGCTAATGCGCTTGGCGCTGAGCAGACGGGCATCCTGGAGCAGCTAAAGAGGGTGGTGGATACCTTCGATCGCCTGGCCCGTTTTTACAGTCCGGCCGAAGTGCTGAAACAGCGCTTCGAATCGGTCTATATCGAACTAAAGGACCTGGATGCCGAACTCCTGCAGCATACCGAAAAGAGCGAGCTTGAACCCGGCAGCCTCGAACAGTTGCAGGCCAGGATTGATGAGCTGTACAGCCTGATGCAAAAGCACCGGGTGCAGGATGCCGATGAGCTGATCGGGCTTCGGGAGGAGCTGGGCAAAAAGATCGAAAGCGTGGCCTTGTCGGATGAGCGTATCCATGTGCAGGAAGAAAAGCTGGCCGCTTGCAGGGAGGCCCTGAATAAACTGGCCGAACGCCTCCACATGGGGCGGCAAAAGGCGGGGAAGGGCATGGAGTCATCCATTGTATCACAGCTGGTGGAGCTGGGGATTCCCCATGCCCGTTTCAGCGTGGAAGTGGAACGCAGGCGCGAATTCGGACCCTCCGGCGCGGATGACTTGCGTTTTCTCTTTTCTGCCAATAAGCAATTGCCCCAGGAGGAAGTATCCAGGGTGGCCTCCGGAGGCGAGATTTCCCGTCTCATGCTATGTATAAAGGCGCTTGTGAGTGACAGACAGGGCTTGCCCACGCTCATTTTCGACGAAATTGATACGGGTGTCAGCGGGGAAATTGCCGATCGCATGGGGGGCATTATGGCCCGGCTGGCGGGCAGCCGCCAGGTGATAGCCATCACTCATCTGCCTCAGGTGGCCTCACGGGGAAGGGAGCACTTCATGGTGTATAAAGAGGACAGGGCTGAGGCCAGCTATACCCGCATCAGAAAACTGAAGAAGGCAGAAAGGGTGGAAGAGATCGCGCGCATGCTCTCGGGTACCGAAGTCAGCGACGAAGCACTTTCCAATGCCAGGGTTTTATTGGGCCTGTAATTGTTTTCGCACAAAGTTTCCGTTTATTTGTTATTTCTAATCGCAAACCCGTAGAACTATACTTATCTATTATGGCTTATAATCTGTTGAAAGGAAAGAAGGGCATTGTATTTGGTGCATTGAACGACCAGTCAATTGCCTGGAAGGTGGCTGAGCGGGCCCATGAGGAAGGGGCCGAACTTGTTCTCACCAACGCACCCATTGCGCTTCGCATGGGAAGCATCGATGAACTGGCTGCGAAAACCGGGGCCGAGGTCATTGCTGCCGATGCTACCAGTATCGAAGATATGGAAAAGCTGATGAGCGGATCCATGGAAGTCTTCGGCGGGAAAATCGACTTCATCCTGCATTCCATAGGGATGTCGCCAAACGTACGTAAGGGGATTGAATACGATGTGCTCAACTATGACTACTACCACAAAACCCTCGATGTATCGGCCTTTTCATTGCATAAGCTGCTGAGTACGGCGAGGAAGTTGGATGTGATCAATGAATGGGGTTCTGTTGTGGCCCTTACCTATGTGGCTGCCCAGCGCACATTTGCCGGCTATAACGACATGGCCGATGCCAAGGCCATTCTTGAATCGATTGCCCGGAGTTTTGGCTATATGTACGGGCGATCGAAGCGCATTCGCATCAACACGGTCTCCCAATCGCCTACGCCTACAACTGCAGGTTCCGGAGTGAAGGGCTTTGATAAGCTTGAGGATTTTTCGGAGCGTATGTCGCCGTTGGGGAATGCCACAGCTGCCGATTGCGCCGATTATTGCGTCACCTTGTTCTCGGATTTAACCCGTAAGGTGACCATGCAGAACCTTTTTCACGATGGAGGTTTCTCGAGCATGGGGATGAGTTACAGGGCGATTGAACAATATGAGAAGTCCTTCAGGGATTGCATAGGGGAAGAGGAAAAAAGGGCAAAGGCAGCACCCGGGGAAGAGGAGAAAGAATAGATGAGTGCCCTGATTACTGCTGTTTACTTCCTGTTTCCCGGGCTCATTATGTTCCAGAGTATCAGACGGCCGATTATCAACCGGATTGGCATCGTGGTTATTTGCTATGCCACCGGCATTCTGATCGGAAATGTGAACATCGTCCCTGCTTCCATGAATGAAATCCAGGGCAGCATTATGGGGATTTCCATATTGCTGGGAATTCCCCTGGTATTGCTGTCGGAGAATGTACTCAGGTGGGCCCGGATGGCAAAAACCACCTTTATTTCCCTGCTTTTGGGTGTGCTTTCAGTTGTTGTTCTGGTTCTGATTGGGAATGTGGTATTCAGGGAGCGCATTCCCGAGATCTGGAAGATATCGGGAATGATGATCGGGGTTTATACCGGCGGAACGGCCAACCTGGCTGCGATTGCCCAGGGCCTGGGAGTAGAGGAGGAACTCTACATCCTGACCCATACCGTGGAGGTTTTTATTGGAGCCATCGTCCTTCTCTTCCTGATTGCGGGAGCCAAGCCTCTCTTTGGCCGCTTCCTGCGTCCACACAGTAGCACAGCCTACAGCGATCAAACCTTTATCAATGTAACCGACTATGAGAGTTATGAAGCTTTTTTCTCCAGGAAGTCCTTTCCCGGATTGCTGAAAGCCCTCGGCGTTGCCCTGCTTATTTTTGGGGCCGGTTTTGGTTTGTCCGGGTTTTTCAGTGGTGATCGGGCAGATACGGTGGCGATCTTATCGGTCACTACCCTGGGCCTTGCCGCATCACTGATTCCATCGCTTAACCGCATAAAGGGCTCTTTTCAACTGGGTATGTACTTTATCTATGTCTTCTGTCTGGTGGTGGCCTCGAAGGCCGACATGGCCGGGCTCTTCAGCAAGGGGAGTTTGGACTTGCTAACGAATATGATGCTCTACATTGCCCTGGTTATTTTTGGATCCTTGCTTTTACATGCCCTGCTTTCGTGGATTTTCCGGATTTCTGTGGATGACTTCATCATAAGTTCGACCGCGCTGTCGAATTCTCCGCCCTTTGTGCCTGTAGTAGCCGCGGCCATTCGCAATAAGGAGGTCGTGGTTCCGGGGATGATTATTGGTGTAATCGGTTATGCAATAGGAAATTACCTTGGAGTAGCCGTGGCCTACCTGCTTCGCTGAGTTTTTGCTGTAGAACATCCCGAAGGCTAGGGGCAAATGCCTATCTTCGTGGCATGGGATTGCTACTTAAAAATGTGGCCGAGCTGCTCATGGTGGAGCAGGAGCCACGCGCTTATGTGTCCGGTGAGGAGATGGCCCGGGTCGGGCGAATCGAAAATGCCTGGCTCCGTATTGAAAACGATCGGATCGCGGATTTCGGGAGTGGAGCGCTCCCGCCGGAAGCGGATGATGAACTCCTCGATTGCGGTGGCGGCATGGTGATGCCGGCCTATTGCGATTCCCATACCCATCTGGTTTACGCCGGAAGCCGGGAAAGGGAATATGAAGACAAGATCAGAGGGCTTTCCTATGAAGAAATTGCCCGGAGGGGTGGGGGGATTCTGAACTCAGCTGCACTCCTTTCCAGGACTTCGGAAGATGCGCTCTTCGAGCAATCGCTTCCGCGCCTGAAAGAGATCATTGCCTCGGGAACGGCTGCTGTAGAGATCAAGAGCGGCTATGGACTGAATCCCGCAGATGAGCTTAAGATGCTTCGGGTGGTTAAACGTCTCAGGGAGGAAGGACCGCTTGAGATTAGGGCTACCTTTCTGGGTGCTCATGCCGTGCCAGCCGCCTTTAAGGACAAGCAGGATGCCTATGTCGATCAGGTGGTAAAGGAGATGATTCCGGCGGTGGCAGAGGAAGGGCTGGCCGATTACATTGATGTATTCTGCGACAGGGGCTTTTTTACGGTGGGGCAAACCGCACGCATCCTTGAGGCAGGAGCCCGTTATGGGATGCAGCCCAAGATTCACGCCAATGAACTGGATTTTTCAGGGGGGATACAGGTCGGAGTTGAGTACAGGGCCCGCTCGGTAGATCATCTTGAATATGTTGGACAGGCCGAACTCGATGCCCTCAGGGGAAGCGGGACCATGGCCACCCTTCTGCCCGGAGCCTCTTTCTTTCTGAACATCGGCTATGCACCAGCCAGGAAGCTGATTGATGCAGGCCTTCCCGTAGCCCTTGCTTCGGATTACAATCCGGGTTCCTCTCCGACAGGCAATATGGAGCTGATCATGTCGCTGGGCATTACCCAGCTGCGCATGTTGCCTTATGAAGTGCTGAATGCCGTGACCCTGAATGGCGCCTATGCCATGGGGCTGGAGAGCAGCCATGGAACGATTCGCCGGGGAAAGAAAGCCTCTCTGATTGTCACACATCCCATGCCTTCCTTTGGGTTTATGCCCTACAGCTATGGGTCGAGCCAGATTGCGAAAGTGATTTTGAACGGAAAGATTGAACACGAACGATGAAAAAACTGATCGAATGCGTCCCCAATTTCAGTGAAGGGCGGGACATGGCAGTGATTAAGCAGATTACCGACCAAATCGAGGCGGTAGAAGGGGTGAAACTACTGGATGTGGATCCGGGAAAGGCGACCAACCGGACGGTCGTAACCTTTGTAGGGGAGCCCGAGCCGGTGCTGGAAGCTGCCTTTCGGGCAGTGAAGATGGCCGCCACGCTGATCGATATGTCGAGGCACAGTGGGGAGCATCCCCGTTTTGGGGCAACAGATGTTTGTCCCCTCATACCCGTGGCCGGGATTGGCATGGACGAAACCGCGGAGCTGGCCCGCAGGCTGGCTAAACGCATCGGTACCGAGTTGAATTATCCGGTGTATTGTTACGAAAACGCCGCATTCAGCGATAAGCGCAAGAACCTGGCAAGTGTACGCTCCGGTGAATACGAGGGGCTGGCCGAAAAGCTGAGCCAGGCAGCCTGGAAACCCGATTTCGGACCGGCCCGGTTTGTGGAGAGAACGGGTGCTACAGCTGTGGGAGCACGGGATTTTCTGGTGGCCTACAACATTAATCTAAATACCACTTCGACCCGGCGGGCCAATGCCATAGCCTTCGATGTTCGCGAGCGCGGTCGGGTTAAGCGGGAAGGCGATCCGCTAACCGGTCCCATCCTGAAGGATGAGCATGGAAAACCGGTGATGATTCCGGGCAGCCTGAAGTCGGTGAAAGCCATTGGCTGGTTCATTGAGGAATACGGGGTGGCGCAGATTTCTATGAATCTTACGAACATTGCCATTACTCCCGTTCATGTTGCATTTGATGAGGTCTGCAAGCGGGCTCAGGCACATGGCCTGAGAGTTAGTGGATCGGAACTGGTTGGGCTTATTCCCCTGAAGGCCATGTTGGAGGCGGGACGTTACTTCCTCCGCAAGCAGCAGCGCTCGACCGGTGTTTCGGACCGTGAACTGATAAAGATTGCGGTAAAATCCATGGGCCTGGACGAACTGGGCCCCTTCGACCCGGAGGAAAAGATTATTGAATACAAACTGGCCAGGGGCCAGGCTGCAGAGCTGGCCGATCTGAGTGTACGCGGCTTTATGGAGGAAACGGCTTCCGAGTCGCCTGCACCGGGGGGAGGCTCGGTCAGTGCCTACATGGGAAGCCTGGGTGCAGCCCTTGCCACCATGGTTGCCAACCTTTCGTCGCATAAACGGGGTTGGGACGAGCGCTGGGAGGAATTTTCCAACTGGGCAGATAAGGGCAAAGCCATTCAGGAAGAGCTGCTCTTCCTGGTGGATGAGGATACGCGTGCGTTTAATGGCATTATGTCGGCCTTTGGGATGCCGAAAAAAAGTGAGGCAGAGAAAGCCGAAAGGAAGGCAGCCATTGAGGCAGCGACCATGGTTGCCATTAAAGTGCCCTTCCGCGTGATGGAGACCGCTTTACGTGGTTTCGAAGTGGCCAGGGCCATGGCCCGGCAGGGAAACCCCAATTCGGCTTCGGATGCCGGTGTTGCAGCCATTGCGCTTCAGGCCTGTGTTGAAGGGGCCTGGCTAAATGTAAGGATAAATGCAGCCGGGCTGGCAGGAGGCGAGGAACTGGGCACCCTGATGAAACAGGCGAAGGAGTTTCGCGGGCTTGCTGCCAGGGAAAAAGAGGAAATTCTTTCAGAAGTGAATGAGAAAATCGAAAAGGAGTCCTAGTCTGTAGAAAAGAAACACTATTTTCGTCCGAATGCAAAAGGGGCTCATATTGGTGTTTCTCACCATGTCGTTGATGACTGTAAAGGCACAGCAGGGCTTTCGCAGCGAGGCTTCGTTTAATCGCAGGTTGGACAGGGTTTCATCCCTGCGCCCGAATGCGGAGTTGGAAAGGGCAAAGCGATTCGCCGACAGCCTGGGCATCCCGGTCCGGTTTGAAGGCCCCGACGGACGAGTTGCAGCCATCCGGCGAATCAGCCCGAATGGCCAACCGGTTTATATAGCTACCGACAACGCAATATCGGCAGCTACGATCTCGACCAATAAGCTCTGGCCTGAATATGGTTCGGGCATTTCTCTGAGTGGTGAAGGCATGGTCCTTGGTATCTGGGATGCCGGTGCCGTTCGTGATACACATCAGGAATTTGAAGATCGGGTGAGGCTGGTGAATATTACGGGTTTTGATGGCCATTCCACCCATGTGGGCGGAACCATGGTAGCTTCCGGGGTAGTCCCCGAGGCCAGGGGAATGGCACCCGGGGCCAGTCTGGAAAGCTACGACTGGGAATCTGATCTCGCGGAGATGCGGATAGCTGCAGCGGCCGGCTTGCTGCTGTCGAATCACAGCTATGGAACCATCCTGGGTTTTAACTACAATTGGGAAGAAGAACGCTGGGAGTGGTATGGCGACAGGAGTGTAAGTGAAGAGGAAGACTATCTCTTCGGTTTCTATACAGAGGAAGCGCGGGATTACGATCAGCTTGCACACGACTTTCCCTATTATCTCATTGTGAAATCTGCCGGAAATGACCGGGGCGATGAGCCTTTCGGATCGGATTACTATATCTGGGGGAATAGTGGTTGGGAAGTCACCAATGAGGAAAGGCCAAAGGATGGCGGCCTGAACGGTTTTGGCTGTATCGGTCCGGTTGCTTCTGCCAAGAACATTCTTTCGGTTGGGGCCGTCAATGATCTGGAAGATGGATATTCTGGCCCCGAGGGGGTAATTATCACCCCCTTTTCGACCTATGGCCCCACCGATGACGGAAGGGTGAAACCCGATTTGGTGGCCAATGGGGCCGGACTCTACTCCAGTTACGACGAATCAGATGAGGACTATTCCAGCAGCTCGGGTACTTCCATGTCATCGCCAAGTGCCTGTGGGTCTTTGATTCTGCTTCAGGAATACTATCACCGCCTGCACGGCAACTATATGAGGGCAGCCAGTCTGAAAGGTCTGGCGATTCATTGTGCCGATGATGCCGGCCGGCCCGGTCCCGATTACGCTTTTGGCTGGGGGCTGATGAATACCTTTACAGCAGCCCGACATCTTTCGGATACGACTTCGTCGGGGCTTGTCGAGTTCGAACTGCAGGATGGCTCATCTTACGATCTTACTCTTTTCTGCAGGGGAGGGGAGGACATTAAGGTGACGCTCAGCTGGACCGACTTAGCGGGTGAGGTACCCGAAGCCGCTTTGAATCCGACCGACCGTATTCTCGTGAACGATCTGGATCTGCAGATTGAACGCAGCATAGACGGCAAGGTCTTCATGCCCTGGGTGCTGGATCCCTTAAATCCTGCAAAAAATGCCCAGAGAGGTGACAATGTGCTCGACAATGTAGAGCAGGTTCTCGTTTCTTCCCCGGAGCCGGGATTTTACAGAATCAGGGTTGCTCATAAGGGCATCCTCGCTGGTGGGAGTCAGAATGCCACCTTGCTTATCAGTGGGTTGGCCGACGAGTATTTTGCTTCGGGAACCACCACGCTTAGCGAAAACAACGGGTCCTTTATTCTTTGTTCATCGGAAAGCTATCTGCCCGACATGGAAGCAGCCTGGCTTATTTCCCCGGCCAGTGGCCAGGCACCCACGCTCTCGTTTAGTTCCTTTGAAACGGAGGAAGATGCCGATATTCTTGAGGTCTATGATGGCCCGGATTCTTCAGCACCCCTGCTGGCTACGCTTTCGGGCGACCAGTTGGGGAACAGTGTTGTTCTGAGTGCAAGTGGCAATGCCCTGTATGTGCGTTTCAGCTCGAATGAGAGTGTCCAGTTCGGGGGGTTTACAGCAAATTGGTGCAGCCAGCCTCCCGAAGGTGATTTCCGGATCGAGGGGGAGACCTTCCCCTGCGTGGGCACAGAAGAATCTTATCTGGTTAGTGGCCAGGAAGGGACCATGTATCGCTGGCAGTCTCCTTCGGGTTGGGCGCTGCCCCGGGACAGTGCTGCCTTTGCAAGGCTGCAGATTGGGAATACAAGTGGTTCGGTCTCTGTTGAGACCTATAACCATTGCGGAGAGGGGGCAAGCTTTGGCCTCATGTTGAATCCTGTCCAGGTTGTTCCCGCACTGTCTTCTTTCTCAGGTGATACAGTCTTATGTGCAGGCACTATGGGCCGGATCAGGGTTGATTCCATTCCCGGTGCTGCCTATGCCTGGAAGCTCCCGGAGGACTGGCTGGGGCAAAGTGTCGCCCCTTTTATCGATTTCATACCCGGGGTAAACTCGGGCCAGCTCAGGGTGCAGAGTTCAAATGCCTGCGGATTGGGCGACACCCTGAATATTGCGGTTGAGGTGAGAACGGTGCCCGATCCTGTAGCCATTGTTCCGGTCGAAGCGTTGGTGTGTAAATTTACAACTGCTCGCTTCACCTTTAATCCAAGGGAAAACGAGTGGTACAGATGGAGCGCCGGTCCCGGCTGGACCATATTGGGAGGGGAAGATGCCGATACGGCCGCGATAGAAGTGGGGGGGTTCTCGAACTATATCTACCTGGAAGCCAGTAACGAATGCGGAGCCAAGCTTTCCGACCATTTTGTGATGGCCCGGAGCCTTCCGGATGAGCCCAGGCTTTCAAGTGGCAGCAGCAAATACGATGGAGTGCGCCTGCTTGAGCTCACAAATTCAGATGCTTTTCAGCAGATTATCTGGTACAGAGATGGGGTGCTTGTGGACAGTTCAGGTGCATCTTCCTACCTGGCATTCGTGCCCGGTAACTATGGTGTGAAGGTCAGTAACAACGAAGGTTGCAGCCTGATGCTTGACGAAGACAAGTGGATCGATGCGAGTGCCTCGGATCGCTTATTTGCTGCCTATGCCGGGAGGAAGGGTGAGCTGATGGTTTACAATAGCCTGGAAAAGAATGCTTTGGTTCGGGTGTACAGCCTTAAAGGAGCACAGGTCTATTCAGGAGAGGCAGCCCCCGGGTACAGCACCTACCGTCTTAAGCTGGCCGGTGTTTACATTGTTGAGCTAAGCATTCAAAAGCATTCGGAGCGGAGCATCGTCTTTCTCAGTAAATGATGTTTCCCTCGTGTTTGTGTTTTACAGTAAGTGTTAATTTCCGTTAACAATCCCTTTTTTTTATAAGTTTGTACTTCAAACGTATAGAGGACGATTTTTTTTAACCTAAAACCTTAATCTATGAAAAGATTATCGACGTTTTTTGCATTTCTGTTGGCAGCAGGAGTTTCGCTCATGGCGCAGGGAGTGCAGATTTCAGGAACGGTAACCAGTGCTGCAGATGGATCGGCTCTTCCGGGAGTCTCTGTTGTAGTAGAGGGTACAACCATTGGTACTGTTACCGATTTCAATGGTGCTTTTGAGCTCGAGGTACCAGAGCGTGCTAAGCGGATCGTGTTTTCCTTTGTGGGCATGGCCACCCAATATTATGAGCTTGATCCTTCCAATGCCGCTTCCATCCAGATTGTGATGAAAGAGGACCACATGGCACTGGACGAGATTATTGTAACGGGGTATTCCCGTCGTCTAAAGAACTCCATTACCGGTTCTACCGTACAGGTCAGGGCCGATGATTTCCAGGATGTTCCGGTAACATCGATTGACCAGGCCCTTCAGGGTAAAGTGGCAGGTCTTACGATCGCTTCAACCTCAGGTACTCCGGGTTCTTTGCAGAATATCCGTATTCGTGGTACGGGTTCAATTGCGGCCAGTAATGAGCCGCTCATCGTAATTGATGGTGTACCGGTAATCAACGGCAACAGGTCTGGCAGTAAGGACGTGTCTACGCTTTCGGCACTCTCTTCTATTAACAACAGTGACATTGAGACCGCTACGATATTGAAGGATGCTTCAGCAACCTCTGCTTATGGTGCACGCGGCTCCAATGGTGTAATCGTGATTACAACCAAGAAAGGGCGCGCAGGCAAGACCCGGTTCAGTGTGAACAGCTCCTATGGTTTTCAGAACAAGGCGACCAGGGGCAAGGATGTTCTGACCGGTGCCCAACGTGAGAAATTGTTTTACGATGCTGTTTTTAACAGTTACGGTGCAGCCGAAGGGTTTAGCAGAGAGGAGACCCCTGCATGGGCACAGGCCAATCTTGAGTTTGCAGAAATCTACAGTGACTGGCGTTCCAAAGGTGCTCTCGAAGAGAATTGGGAATTGGCGATGCGCAATAAAGATGCGGCCCTGGCCAACCTCGTTGTTTCGGCTTCGGGTGGGGATAAAAAATCCAGTTTTTATGCTTCTGCCGGTTACAATAAAACGGAGGCAACGGTGGTAGGTGCCGAATACCAGCGTGTAAGTGGGGCCCTGAACTATAGCAGGGACCTGTCAAAGCGGATCCACTTCTCCTCCTCCAACAAGGTGTCGAACACCAGGCAGGATGGTTTGATTCTTGAGCAGAGTGCCTTTTTTGCCAATCCACATCTGGCAAAGTACTTCATGAGTCCGATTCTTCAGGCCAGAAACGAGGACGGAACGGCCAAGACCGACAATCCGACCAACCTCTACAACTGGCTGTACCTGAAGGACCATGATGTTACCTATAACAACATGACCAGGGCCCTGAGCAATAACTACCTGGAGTGGGATATTATCGATAACCTCACCTTTAAGACCCTTATGTCGGTCGACTTTATTCTGTCCGACTATAAAAGCTATTCGAACCGGAATTATGGGGATGCAGAACCGGAGAATGGAACATCTGACCGTTCTTTCGATCAGAACTTCAACTATGTACTCCAGAATTCACTGGCCTATAATCTCTACCTGAACGATCATCACCTGAACTTTCTGGCCCTTATGGAGTACCAGAAGAACAAGCGTGACTACATTTGGGCCTATGGAGAGAATTTTGCAACCGACGGGCTGACCAACGTTGCTTCTGCCGGTGCAAACTTTGATGCCACTTCATCTTACTACGACTGGATGAACCTGTCCTATCTGGGGATGGTGAACTATAGCTACCAGAGCAAATACATTGCAGATGTAACCTTCAGAAGGGAAGGCTCTTCTAAATTTGCTACCGACCAGCGCTTTGGTAATTTCTGGTCTGTTGGTGCTGCATGGAACATCATCAAGGAAAGCTTCCTGTCCGATGTTTCCTGGCTGAGCAACCTCCGGGCACGAGCTTCCTATGGTATTTCCGGGAACTCAGATCTGGGGATCAACAAGTACCAGGCCCTTCTGGCCTATAATGCCGACTATTTCAACCAGGGTGCTGTATATCCGAAAGAATTCGGGAATGCCTTCCTGACCTGGGAGAAGAACACGAACCTCGACCTTGGTCTTGACTTTGGTTTTGTCGATGGACGTTTGTACGGTTCGTTTTCTTACTACACCAAGCTTACCTACGACCTGCTTCAGGAGGTTCCGCTTACCCGAACCTCCGGGCACAAGAACATCACACAGAATGTAGGTTCAGTCGTGAACAGCGGCGTGGAGGGAATTCTTAATATCGACGTGGTTCGTTCCAAAGACTTCAATCTGAACCTGACAGCCAACTTCGCGACGGTAAACAATGAGGTAACGGAACTGGCCAAGGATGCTGTCGGGAAAGACATCAATATCGAGACCGGATACCGGAAGATTGAGGTTGGACATTCCATCTATGAGTGGAACCTGAGAAAGTGGGCCGGTGTTGATCCCGACAACGGTGACCCGCTCTGGTATCTGAGTGCCGACAGTGACGAAACCACCAACGACTATAATGCGGCAGAGAAGCAGTACCTCGGTAAGAGTGCCCTGCCTACTTACACCGGTGGATTTGGCATGCATGCCGACTATGTGGGGTTCTTCTTCGATGTAAACTTCTACTTTGCCGGTGGTCACATGGTTTATGAGGACTGGTCAAAATACACCCACGACAATGGTCTTATTACCACTTACCTATTCAACGGGGTTTCCGGGCTGACGAACAGCTGGACCACCCCGGGTCAGGTGACGGACTATCCGAAGATGCTCTACGACTTTAGCCCTAACTTCGCTGCGCACCCTTCTTCCCGTTTCCTCTATGATGGCGACTATATCAGAATGAAGGACCTGGTCTTTGGCTACAACCTGCCCCAGTCCCTTCTTAAGAAGATCAAATTCAGCCAGATTCAGGTTTATGTCAGGGGCACCAACCTTTTCACCTGGGTGAAGGACGACAGGCTTGAGTACGATCCGGAGGTGAGAGCCGACGGGTTTACCTACCTGACCACCCCCCCGACAAAGTCAGTCATTTTTGGTGTAAACTTTAAATTCTAAGGTCATGAAGAAAGTATTATTGAATATATTCCTGGTTCTCGGAGTAGCTGCCCTGATGACCTCCTGCAGTGAGGAATCTCTTGAGCCCTCCATGGCCCAGGTGAAGATTGTTGAAGGGTCAATCAATACCGTGGAAGACGTGCAGGGCATCCTGTATGGCGCCTACGACCGCATGACCCAGCATGAATACTATGGCAGGGATTTTATCATCTATGGTGAGATCAGGGCAGACAATGCCTTTGCCAATGGAAACTCGGGTCGTTTTACCAATGTGGGCAGAATGAAGATGACCACTACCGATGCTTTTGCAACGGGTACATGGACAGCTATTTATGAGGTGATTGCCTCTGCAAATATTGTGATTAACGTGGATCCCGAGGCCATTGAAGGGAATGCCGACCAGCTGAAACACTACAAGGGTGAGGCCTATGCCATCAGAGCCCTGGCCCATTTCGACCTGCTGAAGCTCTTTGGACAGATGCACGTAACCGGTGGGAACAATGCAGGGATTCCCTACATCACCGAGTACAAAGCTAAGGACCAGCTGCCTCCCAGGAATACGGTGGACGAGGTGAAGACCAATATCTACAGCGACATTGCATCTGCAATGTCGATGATGTCTGAGAGCCTGAACGACCCTTCACATTGTTATATGAGTACCTGGGGTGCCCAGGCCCTGAAATCGAGAGTTGCGCTTTATTTCGGAGACTGGAACGATGTTATTGCTGCAGCTGAGGCGGTGATCAATTCAGGAGAATACGTCATCATTCCCAAGGATGAGTTTATTGGTTCCTGGGTTAAAAAGGGCAGTGCCAACTCCATTTTTGAACTGGCTTACAGCACCACAGACAATAATAACATCAATGGTTTGTCGCAGATTTACAGGGGTGCTGCCTATGGCGACATTCAGGTGCTGGAAGATCTGCAGACCATCTTTGATGAGGATGATGTGCGAGCCGATACCGCTTACATGATTGGCCTGGGTGCAGAAACCGGTCTCCTGCGTAACAAAGGGAAGTATCCCTCCGCCGACTATTCAGACAATATCAACCTGATTCGCTACGAAGAGGTGATTCTGAACTATGCCGAGGCCCTGCTTGAGTCCGGCCAGGCCCCCCTGGCGCTTACCCAGCTGAACCTGATTACGGCAGCAAGGGGAGCTGATCCATGGACGGAGGCTACCAAAGAGAATATTCTGACGGAAAGAAGACGTGAACTTTGCTTTGAGGGCTTCAGGCATGATGACCTGGCCCGCAATGGCATGGACATTCCTCTGGTAAGTCCGTTTGAGCAGACCCATGGAGGGCCTGCCTATGGTGCCTACAACTTTGCTTTCCCGATTCCCCAGAGCGAGATGAATGCAAATTCAAGCATCAGCCAGAATAAGGGTTACGATTAGAGAGCTATACAGGACCCGATCCTGAAGTGATAAGAGGGGGGCCGCTTTGCAGGCCCCCTTTCTTGTTTTTTTGGGCTGTTCTAAGACCAGCATCGCGTATTTGTCCCGAAAAAAAAACAGGATTTATTTCAGGGATGTAATTGGAATTATTCGACGAACCGGGGCCGGGAAACCGGGTGTTTTGGGCTGAGAAATGACAATTGTCATATATTTTATAATGCCCTGTAAAACAAGAAGCTGCAGCTATATGTTTTTCAGCATTTCTTTAACTGTTGGAGGTTTTTTTTGAAAAAACATGTAGCTGATCAAGCTGGAAGCCGCGCCATGATTGGGTTTTAGGAGGGGTGCGAAAATTAACTTTTTTTCATATCTTGGTGCCGAAAAGCTTGAATTGCTAATTTCTTATTGAACCTAAAACTTTAATCTATGAAAAGATTTGTTTTCGTAATGGCACTGCTTTTGTTTGCGGGCATTAGTGCTCTGCAGGCGCAGGGGGTGCAAATTTCGGGTAAGGTGACCAGTGCCGAAGATGGTATGGCCCTGCCTGGCGTATCTGTTGTGGTAAGGCATACCACAATAGGTGCGGTAACAGATTTTGACGGGAATTACTCGATCAATGTTCCCGATGCTTCCGCAACACTGATGTTCAGTTTTGTGGGCATGCTTACCCAGGAAGTGGCACTGGATGGTCGCACCACGGTAGATGTGGTGCTGGAGTCCACTTCGACCGAACTGGATGAGGTGGTTGTGACCGCTCTCGGTGTATCCAGGGAGAAGAAGTCGCTGGGCTACTCCGTTCAGGAGGTAGATGGCAGTGCTGTCAGCGGTACGGCACAGTCCAATTTTGCTTCTTCACTTTCAGGTAAGGTTTCCGGTGTGCAGATCAAGGCGCCAAATACCATGGGGGGGTCCTCGAACGTTCTGATCCGTGGTAGTACCTCCATCACCGGTAACAACCAGCCGCTTTATGTGGTAGACGGGGTGCCTATCGACAACAGCAACTACGCAACCGGTGCTGATGGTTTTGGCGGATTTGATTATGGGAACGTGGCCCAGGACCTGAATCCAAACGACATCGAGTCTGTCTCGATTCTGAAGGGGGCCGCCGCTTCTGCGCTTTATGGTTCCCGCGCTGCGAACGGTGTTATTCTCGTGACCATGAAGAAGGGAAAAATGCGTAAGGGAATTGGTGTTACGGTTAATTCCAACCTGATGGTGGGTAAGATTGATCATTCCACCCTGCCACAACAGCAGTTTGAATATGGTGCCGGATATGGCCCCTTTTATGAGGATCCCTCCAGGAATTTCTTTTACGGCGATGTTGACGGGGATGGCAACAACGACCTGATTGTGCCTACAGCGGAGGATGCCTCCTGGGGTGCGGCCTTTGATCCGGATCTGATGGTCGTTCACTGGGACGCCCTCGATCCGCTTGCCGATAACTATGGGGAGAAGCGTCCCTGGGTTGCTCCGCCGGAAGACCATCGCATGCCTTCTTTCTTCGAGACAGCCAGTACCTGGGTCAACTCCATTGCTTTTCATGGGGGAAATAAAAATGGCCGTTTCCGGCTGTCTTATACCAATCACGACGAGAGTGGCATTCTTCCCAACAGTAAATTGAATAAGAACGCTGTCAATTTTTCGGGGAGTTATAACTTTACGAAGAAGCTGACGGTGAGTGCGAATGTCAGTTATACCCATCAGGATGCCCTTGGCCGCATGGGCACGGGTTATGACGGTGCAAACGTGATGCAGTCATTTGGACAGTGGTTCCAGACCAATGTCGATTTCGAGCGTCTCAGGGATTATGAATCCCCGGAGGGGCTTCACCGTACATGGAACTATGCTTACTGGCTTCCCCAGTACCTGAAGCCGATCTATTTTAACAACCCTTACTGGGTGCGTTACAAGAATTACCAGGACGACTATCGCGACCGCATGATGGGCTATGTGGCAGCCGATTATAAATTCACCGACTGGCTGACCCTGACCCTTCGTTCAAGTGTGGATACCTACCACGACGTTCAGAACGAACGGATTGCTGTCGGCAGCCGCGGGCTCCCCAGTTTTACGACAACCCAGCGCAATCTGATGGAGAGCAATACCGATTTGATGCTGAAGTTCAATAAAACCATGGGAGCGATCTCCCTCAACGGTTTGGTAGGTGTTAACTACAGGCATCGTCAGCAGCAGAGGATTACGGGTAAAACCGTGGGAGGTATGGTTGTTCCGGATTTCTATTCGGTCACTAACTCGGCTGCACCATACGAGGTTTCTGAGTATCTGGGTATCCTTGGAGAACAGAGCGCCTATGCCAACCTTTCTGTAGGTTACGGTGGCTTTGCCTATATCGAAGGTACGGCCAGGGTTGACCAGTCCTCAACCTTGAAGAGCCTCAACCCCGATGCCGAGGACACCTATTTCTATCCTTCCATTGCAGGGACCCTGCTGATTCACGAGCTGGGCGGGATGAAGGATGTGGCCTGGATGGACTACATGAAGCTGCGTGTGAACTATGCCCAGGTAGGCGCCGCTACTGAGCCTTATCGCACCATCTCAACCTATACCCAGAATACCAACTGGAAGCGTCTTGCACTCTACTCATTGCCAAATACCCTGCAGAACCCGGATCTGCGTCCCGAATATACCAGGAGCCTGGAGGCCGGTCTTGAGATGTTCTTCTTAGATAGCCGTATCGGACTTGACCTGGGTGTGTACAAGACGAATTCCTTCGACCAGATCTTACCCGTTCCTGTTTCCCGGGCTACCGGCTACAGCAAAATGTACGAAAATGGCGGTGAGATGGAGAACAAGGGGGTTGAAGTAGCCCTTCACCTGGTTCCGGTAAAGACCCCGGATTTCAGCTGGAATCTGGACCTGAACTGGTCTGCAAACAGAACCATGGTTGTGTCACTGGCAGAGGGAATTACCAGCCTGCAGCTGATGTCGGCCTGGGACGTAAAGGTCAATGCCATTCCCGGACAGCCTTACGGGACCATCCGTGGATCGGACTATGTCTGGACCAATGGCAAGAAGACCGTTAAGGACAATGGCTACCTGATGATTGGCGACGATCCCCTGGCCATTCTGGGTGATATCCAGCCCGACTGGAACATGGGTATTGCCAACCGTTTCAGCTGGAAGGGACTGTCCTTCTATGCCCTGATCGACATGCAGCAGGGTGGGGACATTTATTCCATCAATACCAAGTATGGGCAGGCCACCGGTGTATATGCCGAGACAGCTGGTCTGAACCCGAAAGGGAATCCCAAGCGTGATCCGGTTGCCGATGGGGGCGGAATGATCTTCGAGGATGCTGTATTTGCAGATGGCAGCCCCAATGATGTCTATGTGCCCGCCTATCGCTGGGGACGCTTCTGGTACTACAATAACAGCCCTACAGCCCGCTATGTCTTCGATGCCTCTTATGTGAAACTGCGTGAGCTTTCGCTCTCCTACGCACTGCCTTCGACCATGCTTGGTGACTCCTTTATTCGCGGGGTCAATATCTCATTGGTTGGCCGCAACCTGTGGATCATCAGCAAGAAGGTCGATCATTTCGATCCCGAAGTTATCGTGACTTCAGGGAATGCCCAGGGGATTGAACAGGGTGCTTATCCGAGTGTGAGGACCTTTGGTGTGAATGTGAAGCTCGATTTCTAAATGTTATAGTTTAATAGAACGATTATGAAAATGAGAATAATATATCCCTTGATGCTGGCGCTTGGTGTGCTGGTATCGGCCTGCGAGCTTCCGGATAACATCGACATGAAGGCTGCTCAAAATGTAACTGCAGGAGAACTGATGACCGATGCCCTTCGGAATTCTCTGGCCCTCATTGATGATATGAGCCAGAACACCAACATAGGCCGCATGTTGTGCCAGTATATTGGAATGACCCAGTACACTGACCCCAGCCGTTATGTCTTCGATGTTCGGCAGATTCCCGATCGCTACTGGGACAGAGCCTATCTTGTGCTGAACGATTTCAAGGAGACGAAGAAACTGCTTGCTGAAGAGGTTGGAGATGCCTCCTTTATGAAGGAAAATGCCAACAGGGGTGCTGTTGTGGAAATTATGGAGGTGCTGACCTATCATAACCTTGTCGATTACTTCGGCAATGTGCCCTATACAGAAGCCCTGGGTGGAGCAAGCAACAAGACCCCGGTCTATGATAACCAGGAGGAAATTTACAATGATCTGCAGGCTCGTCTGACTGCAGCCATTGCAACCCTGACCACCAATGCTGCCTATGGTTCCTGGGGTGATAAAGACCTGGTTTATGAAGGAGATGTGGCTATGTGGAAGAAGCTTGCAGCGACCCTGAAGGCCCGCCTGGCCATGCGTGTGGCCGATGTGAATCCCACACAGGCCCAGTCCGAACTTACGGCAGCCATTGATGCAGGGATGCTCGAGGCCGGTGAAAGCATGCAGCTTTCCTGGATCGGGGTTAACCCGCATAACAACACCATTTACACGATGTTTGAGGGTGCCCGTACCGACTATGCCCCGGCCAATACCATTGTAGATAAGATGCTGGAGCTCGACGATGCCAGGCTTTCCAGCTATTTCAGCACGGTGGATACCTCTACTGAGGTCGGAGTCATAAAGCCTGCCTATGTTGGCATTCCTTATGGTGCTATTACCGTTCCTTACAACAGCGTTTCGCATTTCTCGGCTCCGATGTTCAAAGCAGACTTTCCCGCAACCTTTACCTGCCATGCCGAGGTTGAGTTCCTGCTTGCCGAGGCCGCTGCCCGTGGGATGACCGTACCCGGTACTGCCCAGGAGCACTATGAGGCCGGTATTGCCGAAAGCCATGCCTTTTGGGGGGCCGAATATGACGCAGCTGTTTACCTTGCGCATCCCGATGTAGCCTGGGATGATGCCCGGAACAAGGAGTTGATCGGCATCCAGAAATGGCTGGCACTTTACAACCGGGGGAATGAAGGCTATGCCTCCTGGCGTTGCTTTGACTGGCCCGTGCTGAATGTGCCGATGGATATGGAATATACCGACATCCCATTCCGCATGCCCTATCCATACAATGAGCCCGATCTGAATGCTGTCAACTATGCAGCTGCAGCTCAGGACATTGGAGGAGACCATGTGCGTACACGGATTTTCTGGGATGCTGTGGAGGGAACTGATACACCTTCACCTGCTTTCTAGCCGGCTTTGCAGCCGTTCTACAGGGCGCGCCTCCAAATGGGGGCGCGCCTTTTTTTTTGCTATCTTTGGGCACTTATTTCCCGAGAAAAGCATTTGCTATGAGTGACTATTCCCTTACCCACCTTCGAGAACTGGAAGCGGAAGCAATTTACGTGATACGTGAGGTGGGCGCACAGTTTGAGAATCCCACCTTACTTTTTTCAGGCGGAAAGGACTCCATTGTGATGTATCATTTGGCGCGAAAGGCCTTCTGGCCCCAGCTTGTTCCCTTTCCCTGTCTGCATATTGATACCGGGCATAATTTTCCGGAAACCCTGGAATTTCGTGACCAGCTCATGGAGCGTACGGGTGGCCGTATTATCGTAGCCCTTGTCCAGGACAGTATCGACGCGGGCAAGGTGGTGGAGGAGACTGGCGTGAATGCCAGCCGCAATGTCCTGCAAACGGTCACCCTGCTGGATGCGATAGCGGACAACAAATTTGATGCTGCCCTTGGAGGCGGCCGCCGCGACGAGGAAAAGGCCCGTGCAAAGGAGCGCTTCTTTTCGCACAGGGACGATTTTGGTCAGTGGGATCCCAAAAACCAGCGCCCCGAATTATGGAACATTTTCAATGGGAAGAAGCACATGGGAGAACATTTTCGGGTTTTTCCACTCAGCAACTGGACCGAGATGGATGTATGGCAATACATCTATCTTGAAGGCATTCCTATTCCTAGCCTGTACTATACCCATAAGCGTGAGGTCTTCAACCGGGATGGAGTATGGCTTGCCAAGGCTCCTTTTATGCAGCTGAAGGATGATGAAGAGGTGGTTGTGAAGGATGTTCGTTGCCGGACCATCGGCGATATTTCCTGTACCGGACTTACGCTCTCAGCTGCGGACAGCCTCGAGGATATTATTCAGGAGGTGGCGGCCGCACGTTCTACAGAAAGGGGAGGGCGCTACGATGACAGGCGTTCCGAGGCTGCGATGGAAGACAGGAAGAAGGAGGGCTATTTTTAGGATAAGGAACAGAAAAAGGAAAATGAATATGAGCAAGAGGGAAAATCCTGCACCGGGATATCTGGATATGGAATTACTGCGTTTCACCACAGCGGGAAGCGTTGACGATGGTAAAAGCACCCTGATTGGACGATTGCTGTATGATTCGAAGGCCATCTTCGAGGACCAGATGGAGCAGCTTGAAGCAGCCAGCGAGAGAAGGGGTGAGGAGCATGTGAATCTGGCCTTGCTGACCGATGGCCTGCGTGCCGAACGGGAACAGGGGATTACCATAGACGTGGCCTACCGGTATTTCGCTACCCCTCGCCGGAAGTTTATTATTGCCGATACCCCCGGCCATGTGCAGTACACCCGGAACATGGTAACAGGGGCTTCGACGGCCAACCTGGCCATTATTCTGGTCGATGCCCGTAAGGGCGTGCTTGAGCAAACCATCAGGCATTCCTATATTGCTTCCCTGCTGGGCATCCCGCATATTGCAATTTGTGTGAACAAAATGGACCTGGTCGATTACAGGGAGGAGGTTTTCAATGGTATTCGTAAGCAGTTCGATCCCTTCAAACAGTCCCTGAACCTTGCCGATGTGCGTTTCATTCCCATTTCGGCACTCAGGGGCGACAATGTGGTGGAATCGGGTGAGAACATGGCCTGGTATTCCGGTCCTACGCTGCTTGAGCTTCTCGAAACCATCGACATACGGAGCGATGCCGATCTGAAGAACTGCCGTTTTCCGGTCCAGTATGTGATTCGTCCTCAGCGCGAGGAATACCACGATTACAGGGGCTATGCCGGGCGTATTGCAGGCGGGGTATGGAAGCCCGGAGAAAGGGTAGCCGTTCTTCCAGGAGGCCTCGAAAGCACGCTGGAGTCTATCGATACGATGGGCGGCACCCTTGATGAGGCCTTTCCGCCACAGTCGGTAACATTCAGGTTAGCCGACGAAATCGACATCAGTCGGGGCGATATGATTGTTCCGGCCAATGACCGGCCAAAGATCGGACAGGAAGTGGAGCTGATGGTTTGCTGGTTGAGCGAGAAAGCGATGGTTCCCGGGGGAAAGTACATTATTCGGCATACAACCGCAGAACTCAGGGGAATTATTCGTCACGTTGAATTTAAGGTGGACATCAATACCCTGCAAGAGAACAGGGAGGACAAGTCGGTAAGTCTTAACGAGATTGCCAGAATCAGCATAAAGACTTCCAGGCCCATTTTCTACGATTCCTACAAGCAGAACCGCATTACCGGAAGCCTGATCATTATTGATGAGGCAACGAACAATACGGTGGGTGCAGGGATGATTCTTTAGTTTGTTTCCTGTTCGGGCAAAAGTCTTTTTATGATCCGGAGGCGATGGCTGTATCTTCCGGCTACTGTGTCGAAGATGCCTTGCTGGTCGATGCGGTCTATGCTCACTTCCCTGTGGCAGTGGACGACTTGCCCTTCACCCAGAATCATTCCCACATGGGCAATCTCCCCGTCTTCATTGTCGAAGAAGGCGAGGTCTCCTTTGCGTACTTCGTGCATGAAATTTACCGTTTCTCCCAGCATGGCCTGTTGACCGCAATCCTGGGGTATGCCGACTCCCATGCAGCGGCAGAGGGTCTGAACAAGCCCTCCTCCATCGAAGCCATATCCGGATCGGCCACCTTGCACATAGGGAAGGCTGAGCCACTGTCGACAGATGCGCTCAGGATCTGTATTTCTTCCTGTAAGGCTCAGGTCCCCATCGTATTCGGGAACGAGTGAAGTATTGCCAAGTTGAAGGGAATGGCCAATCGGAACGGGCCATATGGCACCTGCCGGGAGCATGAGCACCTGCCTGCCTTCCGGTGTACGCAGGGCTGCATGGGGAGCTGTTACAATGCGATGTCCGTTTTCGGAGGCCCCGTCACTCAGTAAATCGTCTCTTAGGCCAATCTGGTACTTCTCCTCCATCCAGGCATCGGTATTGTCAAACGGCCGTACTATGTGCAGCCAGGCGCCTGCTTTTTCAAGGACGATGAGTTCTTCGCCAAATAGTTGCTGAGAAACAACGCCGGATCGGATGTCGGCATCAGCGAAGAGGGGGACCTGCCCCAGGGTGCAAATGGCATTGGTCATATTCCGGGACGATTTCTTAGGCTAAAAGTACGTTTTATCGCCGAACAATTTTACCAGGAGCCGGTTGAATGTTGAAAAACTTATTTTAATTTCACTTCATGAATTTGTTCAAAGGCCTTGCCAGGCTTTGGAAGGCCATTCAATTGGTACTGCTCTACTTAGTCGCTGCGATCCTGGTGTATTTTATGTTTCCGCGGGAAGGGAAGTTTCGCTATGAATATACCAGGAACAAACCCTGGATGCATGAGACCCTGGTAGCCCCTTTTGATATCCCTATCTATAAGCCGGAAGCCCAGATAGAGGCTGAAAGGGATAGCCTCCTTAAGCACATCCACTATTATTTCGTGCATGACAGCCTTGTGGGGGACAGAATGGTGCAGGCTTTTGAAGGCGATGTTTCGACCCTGGGTATCGCGGCTGCCCGTTCCGACGGAGCTGTTGATCCCCTGGTTTTTAGTATGAATGTGGTCAGTGATATCCTGAAAGACATCTACAACAAGGGGATCGTCGAACGCCATCCCGTGCTGGAGGGGCAGGAGGCAGATCAGGGCATGAGCATTATGGTTGTGAAGGATGGTGTGGCGGGTGAAGAGCGTCTGAATGACCTCTTTCGCACACGCAGCGCTTATGACTATCTGCTGGCCGAGATGGAGCGGATCAATCCCGGAACCCTGGCCCTGAACAGCCTGGTGGCCCTGAACGACTATTTGCGTCCAAATGTCAGTTATGATGAAGAGATGAGCGACCGGGTTCGCATGGCAAGTCTCGATCAACTGACGCCTACCCAGGGGATGGTTCAGGCTGGCCAGAGAATCATTGCAAGGGGCGAACTGGTTTCGGGGCACAATTTTCAGGTGATAGAATCGCTGAGGCGGGAATATGAGTCGAACCCGAATGTGGGCAAGAACTATCTCCTGGTTCATGCGAGCCAGTTCATTCTGATCAGCTTGATTTTTATTTCATTGCTCTGGTTTGTCTATTACTTCCGGAGGGATGTTTTTGAAAGCCGAAAGCAAAGCTTTTTCATTCTGGTTTTGATTGTCTCCATGGTCGGACTTACCATGGCTGCTTCGACGAATGATGCCGTTAGTGTATACGTGATTCCCTTTGTTGTGGTGCCCATCTTCCTGAAGACCTTTTACGACATCCGTTTTGCGCTCTTTGTACATCTGATTACCCTTTTGCTTGCCGGGTTTTGGGTACCCAATAGCTTCCAGTTTGTGCTGATGAATCTTCTGGCCGGCATCGTTGGGGTTTTTGCAATGCGCTCCTATTACCGTCGGGGAATCCTGTTTTATACAGCTACCTTTGTAATGGCCTCCTATTTCCTGGTCTATATTTTGCTTACCCTGATGCAGGAGGGGGACATTCAACAGATCGACTGGATCACCGTTCTGTGGCTTGTGGGGAACTCCTTCCTCATTCTGACGGTCTATCCTTTGGTATTCATCTTTGAACGCATCTTCGGCTTTTTATCAGACGCCACCCTCTTTGAACTTTCCGACACCAACCAGCCTCTGCTGCGGGAACTGGCCGAAAAGGCACCGGGGACCTTTCAGCATTCAATGCAGGTTGCAAATCTGGCAGAAGAGGCCATATTGCAGGTGGGTGGCAATTCCCTCAGCATTCGGGCCGGCGCCCTGTATCACGATATCGGAAAGATGAACAATCCTCAGTATTTTATTGAAAACCAGAATATTGCAAACAATCCTCACGGGGAGCTTGATAGCAAAACAAGTGCGAAAGTGATTATCGATCATGTCATTCAGGGGGTTGAAATTGCCAGGAAGCATAAGTTGCCCGAACAGATCGTGGACTTTATCCGAACCCATCACGGAACCAGTACGGTGCAGTATTTCTACCGAACCTATTTGATCGACAACCCCGGGGAGGAGGTGGATATCCGTGAGTTTACCTATCCTGGCCCAAAGCCGTATTCCAGGGAAACGGCTGTGCTGATGATGGCCGATTCGGTGGAAGCTGCTTCGCGGACTCTTAAGAGCTATACCCGGGAGTCGATCGATCAGCTTGTAGAGGGGATTGTAGCACGTCAGACCGAAGAGAAGCAGTTCGAGGAAGCAACCCTGACCTTTGCCGATATCACCAAAGTAAAGGCCATCTTTAAGAACAGGCTGTCGAACATCTATCACTCCCGGATAGAGTACCCGGATGCGCCCGCCGATAAGAAGGCGAATTAGTCGATCAGTTCGATGATGTCTGTATTCGGGTATTCTTCGGGATTGAAGCGGAACATCGCTTCGTCGAGTTGCTGCCTGCCTTTGATTTCCTCCAGCAGCATGGTGTACTCAATGCCTTCCTTGTGCTTGAGTAAAAAGGCTTCAAGTTTAAGGCTTTGTGGGTTCAGGAAAATCTTTAGCATTGAATAGGGACCACTCGGATCCAGGGGGTAAAGCTGAATCTCGATTCTGTCCTTTCCTCTGAAGGGGCGTTCCCCGATCAGCTGGTATTTAAAGTCCTGCTGACAGGCTTTGATGATGCGGATGGGCACAGCCTGAAGATAGGCCGGATCTCCGGGGTCGGGTACACTGATATAGACCTCCTCTGCTTCCGCGTTGTGGGAATAGAGCTTTTCACCATCAAAGTGCAAGACGTACTCATCCACTGCCATTTTGTATTTTGTCCCCTTCATCCAGATACGGCCCTCGCCCTCGGAGGAGCTGCCCCGCATAACATCTTCCCGGATATAGTTCATCCGGATCAGGTATCCTTCTTCCATGTTGAACTGCTCCGAGAGGGCCTGAAGATAGGGCTCGGCCCGGGGATCCCGTTGCGCATTCAGGCACAATGAAGCCGGGATAAGGAGCAGGAGGATGAGCTGCTTTTTTCGCATTGCTTTTGTTTTAGGATAGTTTGCTCAAAATTTGTTCCAAACTGTATTCGTCCTGTACGAGTACCTGCCGGGCCTTGCTGCCCTCAAAGGGGCCCAGTATCTTTGCAGCCTCCAGCTGGTCGACAATGCGGCCGGCTCTGTTGTAGCCAAGTGAAAGCTTTCGCTGGATCAGGGAAGTGGAGCCCTGCTGGTGCTGGACCACCAGCCTTGCGGCTTCTTCGAACTTGCTGTCGCGTTTGTTCAGGTCCACCTCGGGTCCCTCACTCCCTTCTTCCTCGACCGGTGTCAGCATAAAGGCATCCGGATAGCCCCTTTGACTGCCAATGAAATCGGTTAGGGCTTCAATTTCAGGCCCGTCAACAAAGGCACACTGGATGCGAAGAGGCTCGTTTCCACTCAGGAAAAGCATGTCACCACGTCCGACTAGCTGATCGGCTCCGGTGCTGTCGAGAATGGTTCGTGAGTCGATTGATGAGCTCACCCGAAAGGCGATCCGGGCAGGGAAGTTGGCTTTAATAACGCCGGTAATAATATTGGTGGTCGGGCGTTGAGTTGCAATGATTAAATGAATGCCAATAGCCCTGGCCAGTTGGGCGAGACGGGAAATAGGGGTTTCGATTTCCCGGCCTGCCGTCATAATCAGGTCGGCAAATTCGTCGATGATGACCACAATGAAGGGCAGATAGCGGTGCCCCTTGTTGGGGTTGAGTCTTCGGCTGATGAATTTTCTGTTGTATTCTCTGATGTTGCGTACCTGGGCTGCTTTGAGCAGGTTGTAGCGCTCATCCATTTCGCCACAGAGGCTGTTTAAGGTGTGAATAACCTGCTGGGTGTCGGTAATGATGGCCTCTTCTGAATCGGGCAACTTGGCCAGGAAGTGACGCTCGATTTTGCTGTAGAGGGAGAGCTCCACTTTTTTTGGATCGATCATCACAAACTTGAGTTGGGCCGGGTGTTTCTTATAGAGCAGGGAGGCAATAATCGCATTCAGCCCGACCGATTTGCCCTGTCCTGTTGCACCTGCCACCAGGAGGTGAGGCATTTTGCTCAGGTCAAAAACAAAGGTTTCATTGGCAATCGTCTTTCCGATTGCGATGGCCAGATCCATATCGGCCTCCTGAAAGCGCCTTGATGCCAGTATCGATTTCATGGAAACGATACGAGGCTGCTGTTTGGGAACCTCAATTCCGATGGTGCCTTTTCCGGGGATGGGCGCAATAATCCGGATACCGAGTGCCGAAAGGCTCAGGGCAATATCGTCTGACAGATTCTTAATCTTCGAGATGCGAATGCCCGGAGCGGGTACGATCTCGTAGAGGGTAACCGTGGGACCGATGGTCACTTTTATCTTGTCAATTCTGATGTTATAGTTCCCAAGGGTTTCAACAATGCGCTTCTTGTTGGAAATCAATTCCTCATTACTCACCGTTGTCTCTCCCTGATCATGGTCCCTCATCAGACTCAGCGGTGGAAATTTGAAGTGGGGCAGATCAAGGGTGGGGTCGTATTCTCCAAGGGCACCTTCGTCTGTGTTCACTTCATCGGGATCGTCATCAGTGGCATTTTCCACTGTCATTTCAATCTCTGCACTTTCAGCACCGGTGTCGGCCGCTGTTTGTGCGAATTCTCCACTCCTTTCAACGGGCTCCCTGCCTGGCTCAAAGGCCTCATTCTCCCCGGGGCTTTCTTCATTTGCTGTGCCATTTTGTTTTGGGGATTCGGGGAAAAGCCCTTCGGCCTCATCGGCTTCCGCTTTTTCGCTTTCTTCAGGTCTTAGTTCTCCGGTTTCGACTTCATCCGGCCTGTATTTGTTTTCCTGCAGCCTGGCTATTCGGGCTCTGAGCCAAGGTAGAAAAGGGGTGGAGAACAGCAGCAATGCCGCATAAAAGATGATGAGGACGAACACCGATCCAAAGCCGCCTATGCTGGCCCGCATCCAGCGGCTGACAAAGTAGCCGTGCTGGCCTCCGGGGCCTCCTCCCAGGATGCCATTTCCATCGCCAAAGGCAAGGCCGAGCGTGACCGAGGTCAGGATGGCCATGATCAGGGTGTTGCGGATGAACTTCCAGGTCCGGACCAGTCTTAATCCGAACAAACTGGCCGCCCAGGCCAGAAGTATTCCCGGCAGCAGGAGACTGCCAAGTCCAAACCAGCGATTGATGAGAAGATCGGATAGCCAGGCACCGAGCTTTCCTCCCTGGTTTTCCACCATCGTCTCGGGTCCGGAGAATACCTTTTCCCAGACGAAATCCTGGTCGGTTTTCCAATGTACCAGATAGGAGATCAGGGAAAGAAACATGAAAATGGCTGCCAGCAAGAATACAATGCTCAGGATGTATCTGAAGCTGTCTTCCCTGAAGAAAGCTATCATTTTGCGCAGGGTTCTGACCAGCGGATTCGTTTTCTTCTTTTTTTTGGCCATGCGTGTTTAGCTAAGTCTTCCAAGATAAGGATAAGGGAAGCAGGACGGCTAATCTTTTGTAAACAGGCTGTTAATAATGTCCTCCATGGATGCTTTGGAAACGGGCTTATAGCCTGCAGGGACTTTTAGCAGATCGCCGGAGATGTTTGTAAACTCGTAGGCTTTACAGGTGAGTAACATATCTAGCTCGCTCAGCCTTATACGGAAAACAGTGAGTGGCTTGGACAGCTCCTGATAGGGGGTGTTGATATTTGGCCTGCGAATGGAAAAATCATCTGTAAAGTAAAAATCGAAGGATCCGTCATCCATCCGGGCAATGATGTGCTCGGAATCCAGTCCGCCAATTGTCTTGTGCAGTCCGGTCCTTGAAAAAGAAAGCTTTTTGGGAGAAATCACCCCCGCAGGCAATTCACCCGGCTTGCCGCTATAGTAGACCTTCGTTCCAAAGAAGTGCAGCATTGTGGTAACCTGCCTGCGTTTCAGGTCAGCGACCTGGGTGAGTGAGAACTGTTTGAAAAAGCCTTCTATCCGGGTGTAGATGTAATGCCTGGAGAAGTATGCTTCCATTTGCTTCGGAAGAATACGCGTGGGGATCTCACCGGCTTTGTCTTCCAGGTAGCTGACCTGGTAGTTGAGGTGATGCACCTCAATGGTTTCCGGCAGCGGGGCCGGCCTGCGGCATCCGCCGGGCACAAAGACCAGCAGGGCCAGCAGCAAAAGGGGACGGGTGAAATTCACAGGAGTGTTGTTCACGCAGGCAAATGTAGGAAAATTATGGCAGCCGGCATATTCTATAGCAGTTGTGAATATGTTTTACAATCTCCGGCCGGGTCCTTGCGCTGAATCCGGATTGTATAGCTTTGTTTTCATCAGCTTTAAGGACTAGCATCATGGATAAACTTGCCGTTGTTGCCCTTGGCGGAAATGCCCTTTTACGGGATGATCAGCAGGGTACAATCGACCAACAGGAGCAAAATACAAGCGATACGCTCGAGAATCTGGTTTTTCTGATCAGGGAGGGGTACCGGCTTGTCATCACCCATGGAAACGGGCCCCAGGTGGGAAATATTCTGCTACGGAACGATGCAGGAGAGAGTGTTTACGGAATTCCACAAATGCCGCTGGATATCTGTGTGGCTGATTCTCAGGGGGGGATCGGCTATATGATCGAGCGTATGTTGCGGAACATTCTGCATAAGCACCACATCGACCGGGAGGTGGTAACCCTCTCGACCATGGCCCTGGTCGGGGAGCATGATCCGGCCTTTAAGAATCCCTCCAAGCAGGTGGGAAAGAGCTATACAAGGGAAGAGGCCGAAAGCATAGGCAGGGAGAAATCCTGGTTGTTTAAACCCGCAAAGAAGCGGGAAGGGGCCTGGCGCAGGGTGGTTCCATCTCCGGTACCCATTCAGATTCTGAATGAAAGGGTGGTCCGGAACCTCGCCAATCAGGGGGCCATTGTAATTGCCGGTGGGGGAGGTGGTGTACCGGTTTACAAGGATAGTGAAGGCAGAATCCGGCCTTCGGAATCGGTCATCGACAAGGATCTGGCCTCCGCACTACTGGCGGAACGTATCGGAGCCGATGAGTTTTACATTTTAACCGATGTGCCTTATGTCTATGTGAATTACGGGACTCCTCAACAGAAGCATGTGGAGTTTCTGGATCATGCCGATACCACGCGCCTGCTTCAGGAGGGGATGTTTGGTGAGGGCGATATGGCTCCCAAGATTCGTGCCTGCCTGCAATTTATAGAACGGGGCGGAGAGAAGAGCGTGATCACGGAGGCCTTCAAATTGGAGGACAGAAGCTATGGGACCAAGATTACCATGGCTTATGACTGATCTTTTTTTACTTTAGCAGCTCATTTAAACCAATCGTCATGGCCTATAACCTACGCAATCGCAGTTTTTTGAAACTGCTCGACTTTAGTCCGGAAGAAATTCGCTTTTTATTGCAATTGAGTGCCAGTCTGAAACAGGCGAAGTATGCGGGGACCGAAGTGCAGCAATTAAAGGGAAAGAACATTGCCCTTATTTTTGAAAAGACCTCTACCAGGACGCGCTGTGCCTTTGAGGTTGCTGCCATGGACCAGGGTGCCGGGGTAAGTTATCTGGGGCCTTCCGGTTCTCAGATCGGGCATAAGGAGTCGATGAAGGATACGGCCAGGGTCCTTGGACGCATGTATGATGGCATCGAATACCGGGGGTTTGGTCAGGAAGTGGTGGAAGAGCTTGCCGCCTATGCCGGGGTGCCGGTCTGGAACGGTCTGACCAATGAATTTCATCCCACCCAGATTCTTGCCGACTTCCTTACCATGACGGAGCACAGCGATAAAGCCCTGAATGAAATAAAACTCTGCTACCTGGGTGATGCCCGGAACAACATGGGGAACTCGCTGATGGTCGGGGCTGCCAAGATGGGGATGGATTTCAGAGCAGCTGCTCCAAAAGCGGTTCAGCCCGATGAAAAGCTGGTTGAAACCTGCAGGGAGATTGCGCTTGAAACCGGAGGATCTGTGCTGATAAGCGAGCAGGTGGAAGAGGCCGTGAAGGATGCCGACTTTCTGTATACCGATGTATGGGTATCAATGGGCGAAGCGGAAGAGGTTTGGGCCGAACGCATCACGATGCTTAAACCCTATCAGGTGAATATGGAGGTGATTCGGCAATGCGGCAATCCGAATGTTAAGTTTTTGCATTGTCTTCCTGCCTTTCACAACCGTGAAACCAGGGTTGGTGAGGAAATCTATCAGAAGTTTGGCCTGGAAGCTCAGGAGGTTTCGGAAGAGGTGTTCGAATCGAAGTATTCCATTGTCTTCGATGAGGCGGAAAACCGCATGCACACCATCAAAGCTGTCTTGCTTGCTACGCTGGCCTAGCTCCTCAGAGCAATTGCTTGATATAGAAGAAGAGAATGGCCGCACAGGTCATAAACTTCAGTCCCACCCCCAGGAGGAAACCCACAAAAGAGCCCCAGGCGGCCCTGAGTGCGGCTTTTTGGTCCTTTCCACTGGTAACTTCGCCGATAAAGGCCCCCAGAAAAGGGCCCAGAATTATGCCAAGTGGTCCGAAGAAGAGACCAACTATCACCCCAATGGATGCCCCCCAGACTCCCCGCTTCGATCCCCCGAATTTTTTGGTCCCCAGTATCGGTACCACGTAATCCAGAATGGTTACAACTACAACGATAAGCAGCAGGATCCAAAGGGCATTGTTGTACTGATCGGGGGCATTCCCGATGTATTTTGTCCAGCGTAAAAGCAGAAAGCCGCTCCAGGATATGGGTGGTCCGGGCAGAACCGGGAGGAAGCTCCCCAGAAAGCCAAGGACGACGAGTAGGATTCCCAGTATTGCAAGTGTGATGTCCATCATTGTCCGAAAGTAAATATTTTATCGTACATTTAATAGAAATGCGCGTTGCATGGAGGCAAATGAAAACCTTTATGAGAAAATCCGGGAGATTCTTGGCGGTCAGCCGGCGAATCTAAAGGTGCTCGAGCAGCAGATAGATATGGATCTGCAGCTGGCCTATTTTGATCATGCATGCAGGCTTCGGGAAGATTTGGATGAAGCCTGGGCCCTTGAGCATCTTTCATGCCTTCAGGAGCCCTCGTATTCGAAAGACCTTAAGCGAGATATTCTTGCGCGCTGTGCCTGCATCGAAGATGTGGATTGCTACCGGGCCATCGAGCGCTTTCTCCAGGAAGGTGAGGAGGAATTGCGGGACTGGGCCTGTCTTGCCCTGAACGAAAGCCGGATGCGACTGGAAAGTAAGTTACTGGATGAAAGTCAGGTTTTTATCTCTACCGGCCTGGGAGGGAAGGCGGAAAAACTGAGGTATTTTGTCGTTTTGATGTCGCGAGCGAATCAGGATTTTTCAGCCTTGCATCGCAGGGTGATTTCGAGTGAGTTTGAAACATGCCTGAAGCAATTTGATGCGGACATTGAGCAACTCGAGTTTTCAGGTCCGCTCGCTTCTCTGCTGGTTCTCATACCCATGACCCGGCCCTTAGATTCGGTGTTTAAGGCCGCCATTGATGAGTGCAATTTATATGGCGGTTTCCTGGATGACGCCTTCATTGTGACAAACGTCCGGACGCTGTCATTTGAGGAAGTCAGGGAAATGCTGGAAAAAAAAGCCCGGAAGGATTAGCTCAGGCACCCAGGTCCTCGAACTTTACACTGGTAAAGTCTCTTTCGTCCTTTTCTTCCGCAGCTACAGCATTTAGCTGTTCGTCTTCATCAGGCTCAATGGGCTGAGGGTTGGCTTCACGGATGTATCCGATCATTTCGCTGAGGCATTCCGCGAATTTGTCGAAGTCTTCTTTGTAGAGGAAGAGCTTGTGCTTCTCGTAAAAATGCTTTCCGTCTTTGTTGAAGCGCTTTTTGCTTTCGGTAATGGTTAGGTAATAGTCGTTGCGGCGTGTGGCTTTCACGTCGAAAAAGTAGGTCCTCTTCCCGGCCCTAACAGCTTTTGAGTAGATTTCTTCTCGGCCTGCGGCATCGTTTACATACTCATCATGCCGGGCATTTCCTTCATCAATCATTGCTTCAGATTTGCTAAGGGGTTTGTTAGTCAATTTCAAAAATGGAAATTATTTGTCACATTTTCAAATTTTGCCCCATTTAAGTATGGTGCTAAACCTGCTGTCGAACAGTTGTTTTCATCAAAGAAAATAAAGTGTAAATTTGCAGTGTTCAATGAAGCAGAAAGAGGTTCTTTTACACATGATCAGCAGGAGACAATTACGCATTAAGGCACTTCAGTCCTTGTATGCATACTACAAGAACGGCAGAGGTGAGATTGCAAGTTCAGAGAAGGCACTGCATGACAACATTAACAAGGCTTATGAGCTCTATCACTACCTCTTGATTCTGGTTGTGGATGTGGCGTTGTATGCCGAATCGAGGATCGAAATCGCGCGAAATAAGCGCATTCCGACCAGAGAGGACTTGCACCCGAATACCCGCTTCATCGATAACAGGCTCCTTTATCAGATTCGCAATAATACCAGCCTGCTTCGCTTCGTCGAGCAGCACAAACTGAATTGGAGCTGCTGTCCCGAGTTGCTTAAAGAGTGTTATGGCAAGCTTGTCGAAAGCGATTTCTATCAAAGCTACATGGAGGCCGAAGAATGCAGCTATGCGGCCGATAAGAAGCTGATCACCGATTTCTACACCCATGTTGTTTATCCCAGCGAACTGCTTTCCTCTCTTCTTGAAGAGCAGAGTATATACTGGAACGACGACCTTGAGTTCATTATTCATATGATTCTCAAGACGATCAGGAAGTACAGGGAAGGTGACGGAGACGATCATCCGCTTATGGCGCTTTATAAGAACAGCGAAGACAGCGAGTATGTGCTTGAACTATTCAGGCAGACCATTGTTCATAGAGATGAATATGTAGACTACATCAAACAGAATACCCGTAACTGGGATCTGGAGCGTATCGCATTTATGGACATCCTGATTATGCAAATGGCATTGGCCGAGTTAGTCGCCTTCCCCTCGATTCCCACCAAGGTTACCCTGAACGAATACCTCGAAATCTCGAAATTCTACAGTACCAGCAGGAGCAGTGTATTTATCAATGGCGTACTCGATAAGGTTGTCCTTCAGTTAAAGGAAGAGAAAAAGTTTCAAAAATCAGGGAGGGGCCTCGTAGGTGAGAATGAATAGTTTCCAGTGTATCCCTTGTTTGCTTTCTGTTTTGATGCTCTTGTTTTCGGGGTGTGACAGCCGGAACAGCAGTCTTTCAGGAGCCGGGCCGGCTGAGGCAACTGATGATGACCTGGCCCGGGGAGTGCCGCTTATCGTTTTTGATACAGTGGTGCATGACTTTGGGGAAATTATTGAGGGAGAGGTTCTGATGTGCTATTTCGATTATGTAAACAAAGGCGATGCACCCCTGGTGATCACGGCAGTGGAAGCCAGTTGCGGCTGCACGAGTACCAAGTGGAGCGAGCTGCCGCTGGCCCCGGGCGGGAAGGCGAGTCTGCGGGTGGTGTTCGACTCGAAAGGACGCAGCGGGAGGCAGTTTAAGGAAATAAATGTATTTACAAACAGCAGCAGGGAGAGTATCGATCTGCTGCTTAAAGCAAGCATAAAATCTAGTGTTTAATCTAATATGTAATTATGAACAGTTTTTTTAGTTTTCTGACCGCTCAGGCCACTCCGGGTGCCGGTGGTGGTGCAGGTATGTCATCCCTTGTATTCCTTTTGCTCATCATTGTGGTTTTCTATTTTTTTATGATCAGGCCGCAGGTAAAAAAGCAAAAGGAGGCAACGAATTTCAGGAATGCTTTGAAGAAGGGTGATAAGGTGGTGACCACCGGAGGAATCTATGGTAAAATCAATGATGTAAAAGAACGCAGTGTTACACTGGAGATCGCTGACAAGGTCGTTGTTAAAGTGGATAAGACCGCTGTAATGGCCGAACCCGCCGAGGCAGAAGCAAAGAAGTCATAAAGATTTAAGCAGCACAGAGTGGAGCATGGATTTTTCCCACGCCTGGTCAAAGTGACCGAAGGGCAGAAGCTTCAGCTTCGGAAACGGCTTTTGCTGTTTTCCGTTTTCCTCCTGCTTTCTGTCTTTATCTGGATTCTCAATGCTTTGAGCAAGAACTATAACACGGTTATTGAGTATCCGCTGATCTATACCGATTTTCCGGAGGACCAGGTTTTTGTGGGGGAACTGCGGGAGCATCTCGATCTCCAGGTAGAATCACATGGTTATGCGCTCCTGCGCTATAAGGTCTTTAAGAAGCCCGTGCCGATTAGCTTTAAGGTGTCGGGTTTTACCCTGCATCGCAGGGAGGGGAAGCACTCCGAAGCCTATATCCTGACACGATACCTGAAGGACCAGATTTCGGGGCAACTACCCGAGGAACTGAAGCTTATTGAGGTGGAGCCCGACACCCTTTTCTTTCGGTTTGCGGGACGGATGACAAAGCGACTCCCCCTGAAGCCGGGCTTTTCTTTCTCTGTCGATAAGCAGTTCACAGTGATGGACGGGGTTCAGCTCGACCCCGATTCGGTTGTGGTTACCGGGCCCGATATCCTTTTGGATACCCTCTCCTGCGTCCGTGTAGGGCATGGTGATCTGGGGGAGCTGAGCCGGAATTTCAGTGATAAGATGCGGCTTCAACGCCATCCCGATATCGAGTATGCGCGTTCAAAAGTGCATTGCCGGATCAAGCTCGAACGCTTTACCGAAGTGCAGCTCTATGTGCCGATTGAGGTTGAGCACCTGCCCGGGGACATGAACCTGCAAACCTTTCCCTCGCGTGTAAAGGTCAGCTGCAAACTTGGGCTGAGTAAGTACGACAGGATGAATGAAGGTGTTTTCAGGGCCGTGGTCGATTACAGGGATATTGAAGCCCAGACCAAAGTGCTGGAGGTTCGGCTCCTGAATGCCCCGGCCTACCTGATATCCTACCAGTACTATCCTGCAACCGTTGAATTTTTACAGTCGAGGGTGCCATGATGCACATTGGTCTGACAGGAGGGATGGGAAGTGGAAAGAGCCTGGTCTGCACAGTGCTCGGGCGTATGGGTGTGCCCGTTTACTATGCCGACCAAAGGGCCGGATTCCTGCAGGATCATGACCCGGGGCTGCGGAAGGACATTGCGGCCTTGCTGGGGCCGGAGGTTTATGATGGATCCCGGCTCAATCGGCGCAGGGTTGCTGCGCTTGTTTTTTCCAATCCGGATCTGCTGGCCCGCCTGAATGCGCTGGTGCATCCACTTGTCCGTTCCGACTATCTTGAATGGCGGGAAGCCTGTTCCGGTGTGGCTTATACGGTGGAAGAGGCCGCCATTTTGTTTGAAAGCGGGGCAGCTGATCTCATGGATAAAACGGTGGTGGTTACTGCGCCCGAGGAACTGCGTGTGCAACGGGTGATGCGCAGGGACGGACTTGGCGAAGAGGAGGTTCGGCTCAGAATGGCCCGTCAAATGACCGAGCAGCGTCGTATCGAACTGGCCGACGAGCTAATCGTAAACGACGGGCAGCAGCTTCTCCTGCCCCGGATTGTTAAATTGCATGAGCAATTCATGCGTCAATAAAGAAGAATACATGGCAAAATTTGGTAAGTGGGTTGGTCTTGGCCTTGGGTGGGCCCTGGGAGGCCCTCTTGGTGGCATACTTGGCCTGGCGCTGGGTTCCATCTTCGATTCAGGAACGGATGCCCCTGCAGGGCAAAGCGGTTCTAAAGTCAGCGGACGAACCACCCGGGGCGACTATGCAGCCTCTCTCATTGTGCTTATCGCCGCTGTTATGAAGGCCGATGGCCGGGTGATGAAGAGTGAACTCGACTATGTGAAACGCTATTTCGTTTCCCGCTTTGGGGAAGAAACGGCATCGGAGGCCATCGTAATGCTCAGAGACATTCTTAAGCAGGACATCCCCTTGCGGGATGTATGCACCCAGCTTTCCCAGCGCCTCGATTATTCTTACCGGCTCGAGATGCTCCATTTTCTCTTTGGGATTGCTTCCGCCGACCAGAATGTGTGTGATTCAGAAAACGATGTCCTCAGCCGCATTGCGGGCTATATGCGCCTTTCCGATTCGGATTTTCAGAGTATCCGGGCCATGTTTGTGAGCCAGAGCGATGCAGCCTACAAGATCCTGGAGATTGAGCCATCGGCAAGTGATGATGAAGTCAAAAAAGCCTACAGGGGTATGGCCATGAAGTACCATCCCGACAAGGTGAGCCATCTGGGTGAGGATTTCAAAAAAGTAGCCCAGGAGAAGTTCAGGAAGGTGCAGGAGGCCTACGAGCAGGTAAAGAAGGAGCGGGGAATTATCTAGAAGTGCTATATTTGCACCCATTCTGAAAAAAATCTTGAAGATATGAGGACGATCAAGCTGAAGGACATTCTGTCGATAGCGGGCAAGGGGGGACTGTTTCGATTTCTGGCTCAGGCCCGCAACGGGATCGTGGTTGAATCACTGGAGGACCGCAAGAGGCATGTGGCACCTGCCACAGCCAGGCTGAGCTCTCTCGAGGACATTGCCATATTCACCACTGAGGCAGAGCTGCCACTTTCGGATGTTTTCATGGCCATCTACGAAAAGGAGGACGGGAAAGCCTGCCTTTCTCACAAGTCTTCCCCGGAGGAGCTGAAAGCCTATTTTGGAACACTTGTGCCCGACTATGACACCGAGCGTGTATATGTCTCGGATATTAAGAAAGTGCTGCAGTGGTATAACCAGCTCCAGGCCCAGGATATGCTCGAGCCTGTTGAAAAAGAGGAGGAGGCTGATGATAAGGCCGATGCTGACCAGGAGCAGGCAGCGGAAGCTTCCGGGGCATAGGCGCTGGAACGGTCTTTAATCCAGGCCCTTGGCTTCTTCCCAGATGCGATCCATTTCCTCCAGGGACATGTCCTTTAATGAGCGGTGCTGTTCAGCGGCTTTTTTCTCAAGGTACTTAAAACGCTTAATAAACTTCCGGTTTGTCCGTTCAAGGGCCGTTTCCGGTTCGATGTTGTAGAGCCTGGCCGCATTTACGATGGAGAAGAGGAGATCGCCCATTTCTTCTTCGATCCGTTCCTGATCGGATCCATTCACGACTTCGTGTCTGACTTCACGCATTTCCTCGTCGATCTTGTCCCAGACCTGCTCCCGGCGATCCCAGTCGAAGCCAACAGCCCTTACCTTGTCCTGAATCCGGTGGGATTTGATCATTGCAGGGAGTGAAACCGGAACCCCGGCCAGGACCGAGCGATTGCCTTCCTTCATCTTCAGTTCCTCCCAGTTTTGAATCACCTCGCCGGAATCCTTTACCTCTCTTTCGGCAAATACGTGTGGATGTCTGAACACCAGTTTGTTATTGACCCCATCCAGAACGTCCTTGATGTCAAAGGCCCCTTTCTCGCTTCCAATTTTGGCATAGAATACAATGTGGAGTATGAGGTCGCCCAACTCTTTTCGGATCTCTTCCAGATCCTGGTCCATAATCGCGTCGGCCAGCTCATAGGTTTCCTCTATGGTTAGGTTTCTGAGGCTGTCGAGGGTCTGCTCCCTGTCCCAGGGGCATTTTGTCCTGAGTTCATCCATGATCTCGAGCAGGCGCTTGAAAGCCTCCAGTTTTTCCTTTGTACTATGCATTTTCCGGGTCTTTAAATTCCACCCTGATGCTGGAACGGGTGGTGAGATTGTGCAGCCCGCCGGCATTGCCTTCGCACATTGCGATTTCCAGCAGTCCTGCAGCATTGAACAGGGCCAGTAAATCGCCTGGCGGACAATCGTGGTAATGCCGGCTCAGTTTTCTGATGATGTTCTGTTTACTCTGTACCAGGATCTCAAATGGCCGTCCCTTTCCCACATGCTCAAACAAGGCCTTTGAGATGTTTGAAATGGCATTTTCGTACGAATCCAGGTAGATGATTCGGCCGCTAATGCTTCCACTGGTGATGACAGGGCGCAAGGGCGTCCTGCTTTCGATGTTTTCAGCCTGCTTCCCCAGGGATGACAGCTTTTGTCCCCTGGCCAGGGCACAGGCGGCAGGTGCCAGGGTCTCCAGCGCAGGGAAGCTGCCGCCGTCGTGATCTAAGACAACAACTTCTTCGGTCTCGCCTTCAGCCATCAGGCTCAACATCCCATTGTCTGCACAAAGAAAGTAGTGTCCATCCCTATAGGCTGCGAGCTGCCGGCCGTTGAAGCTGCCGGTAGTCACAGCGCAGAGGTGGATGCTCCCGGCAGGACAGTACTTGTAACTGTTTCGGATGAGGAAGGCCGCCTGGTTGATATTGAAGCTGTCCACCCTGTGTGAGATGTCGATCATTCGAAAATCAGGGAAGCCCGAGAGCAGGCTGCCTTTAAGCGCTGCCACATAGTAATCATCAGCTTTCCAATCGGAGGTGAGCGTGACTGTGTGCATGGTTTGGCAGTCGGGATTTTCTTATTGGAATGTCGGAAAAAACAGCTTATTTTGCGTTAGCAAAAGTAGCGATTATAATTCAATCTATGGCTGAAAAGCTGATCTATTTGGACCTTGTGAATCCGGTTGATTTCTTTGGAGTAAACAATGTTCGTTTCGACAGATTCATCCTTTTTTTTCACGATCTGAAGATTGTTCCAAGGGGGAATGAGATTCGGGTAAGTGGTCACCAGGCCCGGATCGACGAGTTGGTGGAGAAGGTGGACTTATACAAGACCCAGGTTCAGCAATCGTCCCAGCTAAGTCTGGCCGATATCGATGAGCTGCTTGGCCGGCCGGTCGGAGAGCAGACCGAAGGGGAGAAGATTCTTCTGCATGGCGAGAAGGGGCGAAAGATCAGGGCCCTGACCGTGAATCAGCGCAGGCTGGTCGATGAAGGCAGGGCAAATGATCTTCTGCTTGCCGTAGGACCTGCCGGAACCGGAAAAACCTATACGGCCATTGCCATGGCAGTCCGGGCACTGAAGGAGCGCGAGGTGAGCAGAATTGTACTCACCAGGCCTGCAGTTGAAGCCGGAGAGAAACTGGGCTTCCTGCCCGGCGACCTGAAGGAGAAACTGGATCCCTACCTCCAGCCCCTTTACGATGCGCTGCGGGATATGATTCCGGCCAAAAAACTGGCCCAGTTCATGGAGGATGGAACCATTCAGATTGCTCCCCTGGCTTATATGAGGGGGAGAACCCTTGATCATGCCTTTGTGATTTTGGACGAAGCCCAGAATGCGACTTCCAGTCAGTTTAAAATGTTCCTCACCCGCATGGGCCCTCATGCCAAATTCATTGTTACCGGCGATGACACGCAGGTTGATCTGGCAGCCCGGCAGGATTCCGGTCTGCTTCAGGCTATGCACATCCTGAAAGGCATCAGGGGGATCAGCATCATTGGTTTTGATGAACGGGATATTATCCGGCATCGCCTTGTACGCTCAATTGTACAGGCCTATGGACGGGTGGAAAAGGAGCCGATAAGCAAGGAAAAGAAATTCAAAACAAGATAAGCATGGCGAATGCACTAACAGGAACCAGCTTTCAGCTGGAAGGACAAAAGAGTTTGTACACCGGAAAGGTGAGAGATGTATACAACATCAATGACGAATACCTGGCCATGGTGGTCTCGGACCGGATCTCTGCCTTCGATGTCGTGCTTCCCAAAGGCATCCCTTACAAGGGACAGGTCCTGAATCAGATTGCTGCAAAGTTTCTGGATGCGACGGAAGACATTGTTCCAAACTGGAAGATTGCCACGCCCGACCCCAATGTGACTGTGGGCCGTTTTGCCGAACCTTTCAAGGTGGAGATGGTGATCAGGGGCTATCTGACCGGACATGCCTGGAGGGAGTACAAGACGGGAAAACGAAGTATTTGTGGCGTTCCCTTGCCCGAAGGCATGAATGAGCACGATCGCTTCCCCGAGCCTCTGCTAACCCCGACCACCAAAGCCATGGTGGGACATGATGAGGATATCTCCAGAGAGGAAATCTTGTCAAGCAGGCTGGTCGGGGAGGAGGATTATATCCGTCTCGAGGACTATACCCGCAAGCTCTTTGCCCGAGGTACAGGGATGGCTGCTGAGATGGGGCTTATTCTGGTCGATACGAAGTATGAATTCGGAAAGGTCGACGGGGAGATCGTTCTGATCGATGAAATTCACACGCCCGATTCCTCGAGGTATTTCTATGCCGATGGCTATGAAGAACGCCAGAGAAAGGGAGAGCAGCAGAAACAACTCTCCAAGGAATTTGTCAGACAGTGGCTCATTTCAGCGGGTTTTCAGGGTCAGGAGGGCCAGGAGCTTCCCGAAATGCCTGATGACTTTATAGCGGAGGTGTCGGATCGCTATATCGAATTATACGAACGCATCACCGGTGATCGTTTTGAAAAGGCCGATACCACCAATATCTCAGCGCGCATTCTAAACAATATCAATGGTTTTCTATCGAAAAAATAGCCTGATTGTCCTTGCAGCGGCTCTGTTGTGCCTGCTGCTTCCTGCTCATTCCCAGGAAGGCGGGTCGCCGGCAGTTCGGGTCGAACGATCAACCAACAAAGTCATTCTGGACGGGACCGTTTATTTCATTCATGTGGTGGAACCCGGGCAGACCCTGTATTCGATCTCCAGAGCCTACAATGTGAGTGAAAAGCAAATTGCTGTTGAGAATCCCGGGGCCATCTCCGGCATCCAGATTGGCCAGGCTCTGAAAATTCCTGTCGCTGCAGTCGGCCAAGCCGCGATCGATACATCAGAACCGGCTCCCTCAGCCTCAGGGAAGTTTCACCTTGTGCGGGAAGGAGAGACGATTTACAGAATCTCCAGGCAGCTGGGAGTTTCGGAAGACGATATTTTGCTGGCCAATCCGGGCCTGGATCCGGAGAACCTTCAACTTGGTCAGCGGATCCTTATTCCCGGGCCTAAAGCGGGTGCAGGAGTGGAAAAACCGGCTGAGGATGAAGCCCGGGAGCCTGCATACAACGATGAAGGGTTTGCCCATCACCGGGTAAAACGGAAGGAGACCCTTTTCTCGATATCCCGCTTCTATGGGGTTAGTATACAGGATATAAAGGCCGCCAATGCTGAGTTGGGTTGGGGAGGCCCCAAAACCGGTCAGGTCTTGCGCATTCCACTTCCACAATTGGTTGAGCAGCCCGAATCCCATATCGAAATTCCGGAAAGCACGGGGGATGAAGCCCTTTCTGAGGAGTCCCCCCGTGATTACGGCTACCAGGAGCTGGCCTTTTTGCACAGGGATTCGGAGCGTAACTACAGGGTGGGGGTGATGATCCCGTTTGATTACAGTGAAGCTCCTCCCCCCGACACCCTTCTCAGGGATGTTAAGACGGAAGCCAGGCGCCAGCGTATTATCGAGCGCTACCGACTCGAACAGGCAGAACCTGAATCGGTGCGCTTTCTCGAGTTTTTTCAGGGCAGTCTGCTGGCCATTGATTCGATGCGACGCAGCGGCATGAAGCTCGATGTTTATTTTTACGATACCCAGAAAAGCATGGCCAGAACAAGGGCCTTGCTTGAGCAGCCGGAGATGCTCAAGATGGATCTGATTATTGGCCCCTTTTACACCTTCAATCTGGAGATCGTTTCGGCCTTTTCCCGTAAGCACAAAATCCCGATGGTTACGCCCTTTTACAACGAGCGTACCTTTATCGAAGAAAACCCCTACCTTTTTCAGGTTACGCCCTCCGTTGAGGCCGAGTATCGCGACCTGGCAAGGTTGGTAGCCAGCAAATACAACTGCAATATCGTTTATGTAAGGGAACCCGATTCGCTTGATACGGAAAAACACGCCCTTTTGCAGGCCCTCATCTTCGAGGGCTTCGAAAAATTCAGTCCCTCCGAACCGGTGACCTTCAAGGAGCTTGTTCTCGATGTGAATCATACGGGTGAGATTGTGCATTCTCTTACTGCCGGGAAGAAGAACATTGTGCTTGTGCCTACACGAAATGAAGCCCTGGCCAGCAGGGTGGCCAGTTCTCTTTACTTTCAATTGAAGAACTTCGATATTGAGCTGATTGCCTCTCCATTCTGGCCGGGCTTTTCCAGCATCGATTATCGCTATTATCACGAGCTGGGGCTGGTTTACTACACCCCCTTTATGAAGTCGTACAGCTCCCCGGCGGTGCAGGATTTCCTTGGGAAGTACCGCTCCTGGTTCCATACCGAACCCCAGGCCACGACCCGTAAGGGGATAAACTACGGGATTGCGGGCCATGACATCACTTTCTATTTCTTAAAGGCGCTGGATGTTTATGGGCCTCGCTTCATTCTCGAGTTAGACGATTTCTCCCCGGGTCTGGTCCTGACCCCCTATCAATTTGAGCGGGTCTCAAAAGCAGGAGGCTTTGAGAATACAGCCTTTCGCTTTTATCAGTTTACCCCCTCCCTTGAGCTTCGTTCCCTGGCCCTCCCTGACTATCCGGTCGAACACTATTTCTTTAAGCCGATGGACAATCGTCGCGGTCGGAGCTATTTGAATTTCAGACAGAAAAGACCGTTTCATTGATGAGGGTATTTTTCATGCTGCCAGGCCTGCTTGGCCTCGTCCTTGCAGCAAGTTCATGTAAAAAGAGTGACAGGATTGATGAAGATCCGATAGTCGTGGTGGTATCCATGGATGGCTTCCGTTGGGACTATTGCAAGCAGGCCGCTACCCCCCACTTCGACAAACTGGCGGAAACAGGGGTGCGTGCAAGCAGGATGATTCCCTCCTTTCCAACCAAGACCTTCCCGAATCACTACAGTCTGGCTACCGGGTTGTTTCCCGATAAGCACGGCATCATCAACAATACCTTTTTTGCTTCCGATCTGGGTGATTTGTATCGGATAAGAAATCGTGAAATGGTCAAAAACGGAGCCTGTTACTTTGGAGAGCCCATCTGGGTCAGTGCGGAAAAACAGGGGATTCTTACAGCCCCTTATTTCTGGGTGGGAAGTGAGGCTGTGATCGGGGGGATTAGGCCGAGCTACCAGTATTTCTACGACGGGAATGTGCCCTACAGCGACCGCATAGAAACCATCCTTAAACTGCTGGCCCTGCCTGCAGAGAAAAGGCCCGGCCTGCTCATGTTGTATTTCGATGAACCCGACGCGGTCGGACATCGCTATGGGCCCGATGCCCGGGAAACCCGGCTTGTGATCGAAGAGATGGATGCCCTTCTTGGAGAATTGATGGAGGGGCTTGATGCCCTGCCCTGTGCAGCGCAAATCAATCTGATCGTGCTCTCCGACCACGGGATGGCAAGCATTTCTCCGGAGCGCTATGTCAACATCTATGATCATGTCGACACTGTGCTTATCGATGACCTCTATGGCGGGAATCCTGTATATCTGATTGATGCGGCAGAAGGTATGGCCGATTCCGTAGCCGGCCTGCTGAATGCTGTGCACGGGCTTGGTGCCTGGGCGGAGGCCGATATCCCCGCTCATCTGCACTATGGAAGCCATCCCCGTTTTCCCGATGTACTTGTGCTTGCCGACAGCCTCTGGAGTGTGGGAACCCATTCCGATGCATCGGCCTATCGGGGTGGCGCACATGGCTATGACCCGCGCTTTACCCGGATGCATACCATCTTTTTTGCAAAAGGCCCTGCATTTCGTTCCGACGGTTTTGTCCATCCCCCTTTCTCCAATGTGGAGGTTTATGGCATGCTTTGTCATATCCTGGGAATCGAAGCCGCAGCCAATGACGGGGACCTCGACCGGGTAATGGATTTGTTTGCTCCTGAAGAATAGCGGCTAAAAAAAACGACTGTCCCCCTGGGAGAGACAGCCGTTTTATGCCTTGGGTGCGCCCTATTCCGTGGCCCGCTCGAGCCGTTTTAGTATCGAGAAGATGAAGCCGGCAGAGAGCAGGCAGGTGACCACAAAGATGGCCCAGAGCTGCCAAAGCTGAACCCGCTCCCAGAAGAAGCTGCCCACAAAGAGGAGCTTGTTTCCTACGGCGGTAGCCAGCAGCCATCCACCCTGCATCACACCCTGGAAGCGCACAGGGGCTACCTTCGATACAAAGGAGAGGCCCATGGGGCTCAGGAAGAGCTCGGCAAAGGTGAGAATGAGGTAGGAGGACATCAGCCAGTAGGGCATAATCCTGGAGCTGTCCGGAACAGGTTTTACATCCACCACCTTGCCTGCATCATTGAGAACCTGCAGGTCGACCGGGCTAACCAGTTTCAATGAGCCCACGACCATGATCACAAAGCCAAGCGCGGCGATAATCATTCCAATGCCGATTTTCTTTGGCGTGGAGGGCTCCTTTCCGCGGGCGTTCAGCCAGGCAAAGGCTCCCATAACCACGAAGGTGAGGGACACAATGAAGAGGGGGTTAAAGGACTGGAATACCTCGGGGGCAATGGGGTTACTGGCCTCACCCATGCTGTAGAACCAATAGCCGAATCCGCCACCGGCTATGGTCATGACCGCACCGCTGATCTTTGTATTCCTGGGTGACTTCGGGTTCACCAGCAGTACGATGCCCGCAATGAAAACGATTATTGAAAGAATGTTTTTAAGCGTGAAGAACATATAGGTGAAGGGATCCACCGTTTTCACCGTATAGTCTCTGGCGAAGAAGGTCATGGTAAGCCCGTTCTGGTGGAAGCCCATCCAGAAGAAGATCACCACAAAGAAAACCAGCAGCAGGGCAACGACCCTTTGCTTTTCCTCTTTGGTGGCAATCATGGCTATCCAGCTTACGAAACCAACGAAGAGGCCGATGGCCGAACCGGTGGCAAAGTCTTTGACAAAATTGACCAGGACAGCGGTGACGGCACCTGCTACCAGGGCTACCGGAATGGCCAGGGGCTTTTCGCGCAAGGTGATGTTCTGTTCACCGGCAATTTTTTCACGTTTGGGCAGGTATTTGTGGAAAATCAGGTAGGCCAGCAGCGATATGACCATGGCCCCCGCAGCGATTCCAAAGGCCATATTGTAGCCCTTGGAGAAGACCCCGATATAGGAATCGGCAAAAGCACCGAGGTCACTTACAGGGCCGTTTAGACTTACGGCATCGGCCAGTTGCTGAAGCACGGAGGTGTCCTGCAGCGTACCATCCTTGTATTGGTGACAGAGTGCCGGCAGGGAGCCATCGTGCAGATAGCCGTTCGTTTTCAGCCACCAGTTCCGGATGCCCATTGCAGCAAAGGGAGCGAAGAAAGCCCCGACATTGATTCCCATGTAGAAGATCAGAAAGGCATTGTCCCTTACCTTGTCGTACTTGGGGTCGTCGTACATCTGTCCGACCACCGCCTGGAGATTCCCCTTGAAGAAGCCGTTTCCAATGGCTATCGTAAACAGGGCGGCAACCGTCATGGGAAGCGTGAGCCCGGGAACAGCCATGAGTGCATAGCCTGCAAACATGATGACCTGGCCCATGGAGATCACGGCCGTGTATTTTTTTGTGGCATCGGCCACAATGCCGCCCACCAGTCCAAGGGCATAGATGAAGAAGTAAAACCAGCTGTAAATGTCACCGGCCCGTTCTGCACCCAGACCAAACTTGGCCTGCAGAAACAACACGAGAATGGACATCATGGTGTAAAAACCGAAACGTTCACCCATGTTGGCAAAGAAGGCGACATAAAGTCCTTTGGGATGTCCTTTTAACATGGAAATAGTTTTAGATGAGTATTGAATTGCTAGTGCCCACAAATATAGAAATAGTTTTTTCTTAATTTTGATCAGAACAGCATCTTATGAAAATCTTCAGGGCCTCGGATCTCAGGTCGATCGACCAGTACACCATCGATCATGAACCCATCAAATCCATTGATCTGATGGAACGTGCTGCCGCTCAACTCACAGGCTGGTATGTCAGGCACTTTAAAACCGATCGCAGGGTATTGGTCTTTGCCGGTCCCGGAAACAACGGGGGAGATGCCCTGGCCCTGGCGCGAATGCTGGCCGACAGGCAATACAGGGTGAGATGCTATCTGCTCAAATTCGGCAAATTATCGGAGGACTGTGCCATCAACCGCCTGCGTCTGATGAACCAGTCCCTGGTCGAATTTTCAGCACTTTCGGAAGGGGATGAGCTCCCCGAAATTGAGGACGGGGATGTCGTTGTCGATGGCATTTTTGGTTCCGGGCTGAGCCGCACAGTGCGTGGCTTTCCGGCCGCCGTTATCAGGCACATTAATGAGAACGCTGCCCGGGTTGTCTCCATTGACATTCCCTCCGGGCTTTTTGGTGAGGACAACCGGGGAAATGATCCGGAGGCCATTATCAGGGCTGAGTATACCCTGAGTTTTCAGCAGCCCTTCCTGTCTTTCTTTTTTGCCTGTAATGCCGGTTTTGTCGGGCGATGGACCATTCGGGATATCGGCCTGCACCGGGAGGCGATCGCACAAACTCCCAGCGAATACCATCGCATTACAAAGGCTATGGTAGAGGACCTGATTCCGGTGCGCAAAGCATTTTCCCACAAGGGGGACTATGGGCATGCCCTGCTAATTGCGGGCAGCCTTGGAATGATGGGAGCAGCCCTGCTTTCGGGCCGTTCGGCCCTTCGGGGTGGCTGCGGGCTTCTTAGCCTGCACGTTCCGCAACGGGGAAATGATGTGGTTCAGACAGCCCTGCCCGAGGCCATGGTGAGTCTGGACAGCGCCGATGATTGCTTTACAGCACTGCCTCAACTGGAGGCATACTCGGCCATAGGTGTGGGCCCCGGTCTCGGGCGGGATCCATTGAGCAGGGTGGCCCTTCTTCAGCTCTTGAACTGTGCCCCTGTGCCCCTGGTCCTGGATGCTGATGCCCTGAACCTTCTGTCGGGGGATCCACATTTTATGGAGCAGATTCCGCCCGGAAGCATTCTTACGCCGCATCCCGGTGAATTTGACCGCCTGGCAGGGCCCTCTGAGGATGACTATGCGCGTCATTTGAAGCAGCGCGAACTGGCCTCCCGGCTGGGGCTGTACATTGTCTTAAAAGGGGCCTATACAGGAGTGGCTACACCTGAAGGTGCCTACTATTTCAATTCGACAGGGAATCCGGGTATGGCCACAGGGGGAAGTGGCGACGTCTTAACCGGTCTGATTACCGCCCTGTTGGCCAGGGGGCTCAGGGCCGGTGATGCAGCCCTGGCCGGGGTCTTTCTGCATGGTTTTGCCGGGGACCTGGCCGCAGCTGCAAAGGGCAGGGAAGGAATGATTGCCGGAGACATTGCAGACCAAATCCCCGCAGCCTTCCGTTCATTATTGGGGGAATAGTCCGGCCTTGTCAGGCCCCCCGCTTCTGTTGAAAGCTTTATTTTATTGACCGCTTTGCTTATGTTAATTTCGAAGCAAGAAATTACAGTCTTATGAAGAAGATACTTATCCCTGTTTTTACCAGCCTGTTCTTATGGGCCTGCGCTTCTACCGACGAACTGCAGCTTCGTCTCACGCCTGTGGGCGATGAACCGGAAAATACCCGGGGGAGCTATAGCTATGCCTTACCCCGAACTGTGCTGATGGTGGAGATCAGCATGCATGAATTGCAGAAGATTCCCGGTCCTTACCGCGATTATGCAAAGAAATACCTCGACATTGATGAGGTCATCCGGGAACGAAGCACCGAATGGAAGATCGAGGATGTGGCTGTCACAGCTCATAGTGAGATGGATCCCCGGGAGGCCTACAGCCTGAATCTCCTTTCCGGGTCCTTCAGCCGGGATATGCTCCAACCATTCATTGAGCAGGGGCTGATTCTGTCGGGGGCCGAAACCATTGGCGTTCTGGCCCCGGGAAAGGCCTTGGGTGCGGTCGGTCGGCCCGACTATCTCCGCTATACCGATCTGGGTATTTACGGAAATTTCAACGAGCGCAAGGAGACCATGTACAAAACCATTGTTACGGATACCTCATTTGTTCAGGTTCCTGTGAGCCGCACAGTGGTGGAGGAGAAAAGCACGGCTGTAAAAGCGCGCGAAGCGGCCGAATTCATCCTCGATCTGCGCTCGCGGCGCTTCGATTTACTGACAGGCGAATACGATATTTTTCCCGAGGGAGAGGCCATGCAGGCAGCCATAGACCGGGTCGATGAGCTGGAGGCGTCCTATCTCAGCCTGTTTACGGGAAAGGTCATTGCACGGCCCGATCGCATGGTCTTTTTTGTGGTACCCGGGGATGGTTCGGAGATGAGCAGCCATCTGCTGGGGCATTTTTCGGGCAGTTCAGGTTTTGTGGCAGCAGAAGGGGAGGATACCCGGGCTTTGCGCCTAAGCCTTATTCCCCAGCAAAGTTTTGGAGCACTGATAAATACCTCGGGAAGGGCAAAGAACCCGGGAGGATATGCCTACAAAAACACCCTGTGTTACAGGGTGCCTGATGTGGTTGGACTGAAGCTGATGCTGGGATCGGAAGCCCTTATGTCCGGGCGTATTTCTGTTTACCAGGCGGGCGAACTGGTTTATGTCCCGGTCAGGTAGCACCCGCAACAGCCGGGCTGCCCCGGCGGTGAAAGACCGCCGGGGAGAATGGCTTATTTTGCAGGAATAGCTTCCAGTACGGCGACCAGAAAATCCCAGAACTTTTTCACTGTGGCAATCTCCACCTTCTCGTCGGGAGAGTGGGGAAAGCGAATGGTGGGTCCGAAGGAAATCATATCCAGGTTTGGATACACTCCGCCCAGGAGGCCACACTCAAGTCCGGCATGGATGGCTTTGATCTCGGGAATCTTCCCAAATCGCTTATGGTACACTTCCCTGCAGGTTTTCAGAATGGGAGAGTTCATATTGGGCTTCCAGCCCGGATAAGCCCCACTGAGTTTAACATCGGCATTGATGAGATGGAATACAGCGGCAATCTTCCAGGCGGTGGCTTCTCTGGCCGAATCGACCGATGAGCGGGTAAGGCACATGGCTTCAAAACGCCCATTTCCGATGCGCACGATGGCCAGGTTATTGGATGTTTCCACCAGGCCATCCATTGAGCAGCTCATGCGTTGCACCCCATTTGGGCAGGCAAAGGCAGCCCGAATGAAAGCATATTGCTCATTTTCCGGGACCAGTTTTTCCGGCATATCTGTTTTCGTTGCACGGAACAAAAGATCGGGTTCGGTTTCGGCAAATTCCTTTTTGTACATCCCGGCATAGTCGGAAACGAGGGTCGAGAATTTTTCCTCAAGTTCGTTTTTAACAAGGACAAGGGCATGCGCCTCTCTGGGGATGGCGTTCCGCAGGTCGCCACCGCCTGCAGAAGCCAGACGGATTTGCAGATCCGATTCGGCCTGCATCAGAAAGCGGTAAAGCAATTTATTGGCATTGGCCCTTCCAAGCACGATATCCATGCCCGAGTGGCCTCCCCTGAGCCCTGTGACTTCAAGCCTGAAGGCCTTATAGCCGGTGGGGACGGCTTCCTCGGTGTAGGACTTTGTAGCTGTTACATCAATTCCTCCGGCGCAACCCACATAGACCTCCCCCTCATCTTCCGAGTCGAGATTGATCAGGATCTCTCCCTCAAGCAGGCCGGGTTTGAGGCCGAATGCTCCGGTCATTCCGGTTTCCTCGTCAATGGTGAAGAGGGCTTCAACCGGGCCGTGTTTCAGTTCCTTCGATTCGAGCACGGCCATGGCAGCAGCCACTCCGATGCCATTGTCACTACCCAGGGTGGTGCCATTGGCAGTGACCCAGTCGCCGTCGATCAGGGTTTCAATGGGATCCTTTTCGAAATCGAAAACCCGGTCGTTGTTCTTTTGAGGTACCATGTCGAGGTGGGCCTGAAGCACCACCCCTTTGCGATTCTCGTACCCCGCGCTTGCAGGCTTTTTGATAATGACATTGCCAACCTCATCGACGATGGTTTCAAGGCCGAGCTTCTCGCCGAATTCCTTCATGTACTTAATAATGGCTGCCTCTTTCTTTGAAGGCCTCGGAATCTGTGTCAGGGTATGAAAATGTCCCCAGAGCTCCCTGGGTTCAAGCATCTTTATATCGTTCATATGCTAAGTGTTAATTGGTTATTCACTCTTCTGTATATTGGGATCTTCCAGGCCATAACCTTTCTTGTTGCTTTCGGCCCTCAGCAGGAAGGCAAAAACGAGGGCCAATACCCCAAAGCTGGTAAAAATCATCATGGGCAGGGTGTAGTTATAGGTGGCCACTTCGACCCCTTCTTTCATTACATGGCCGGTAATGCAATACTTTTGCAATACCCAGCCGATTAGTGCGGGAACGCCCATCAGGCCCCAGTTCTGTACCCAGAAGATGAGGGAGTAGGAAGAGCCCAGGTAGCGTTCGGGAATGATTTTGGGCACGGAGGGCCACATGGCTGAAGGTACCAGTGAGAAGCCTATCCCGAGTATGATCATCAGGAAGATGGCAACGATCCAGTGGTTGAGGAAGGGAAGGGAGAACATGCTGTGTACAAAGATCAGCAGGAAGGCGCCGATGATCATGATGGTGGCACCCTTTCCTTTCCGGTCGTATATGCTGCCGAATACCGGTGTCAGTAAGATGGTTCCAAAGGGAAGCATGGCGGGAATCAGCCCGGCCAGCTTTTCCGATACCTCAAACTTCTGTATCATCAGATCGGTGGCAAACTTCAGGTAGGGGAAGACCGAAGAATAGAACAGCACACAGAGGATGGCAATGTACCACCAGCCGCGGTTGGTGACGATTTTGGCGATGTCGCTTACCTTGAAGCTTTCCTCCTCTTCTCCCTCGTTCATCCCTTCTTCAGAGGCTTCCAGTTTCCTGTCCATGAAGGTGTAAATGATGAAGGAAATCAGCCCTATGCAGAGGAGGATGAGGCCCAGGAGAACGGGTTTGCTCACGTGCCCCATCGATTTGGCCAGGGGAAGAGAAACCCCAATGGCCAGTCCGGTACCCATCCGGGCAGTGGCCATTTCAAGGCCCATAGCCAGCGCCAGTTCCTTGCCTTTGAACCATTTGACAATGATTTTTGAAACCGTGATACCGGCCACCTCAACGCCCACGCCAAAGATGGCAAAACCCAGGGCAGCCATGAAGACCTGGGCCTTCGTTTCCCACCACAGGATGTTCCAGACCACTCCATCGAGGGTCGAGGTCGATACCGCCCAGTATTTTAGTCCTGCTCCAAGTACCATGATGATGGCGGCCATGAGCCCGGAGAACCGAACACCCATTTTGTCCAGGATGATGCCACCAATGATCAGCATCAGCAGGAAGACGTTGAACCAGCCATAGGCACTGGTGAAGAATCCGTATTCGGCACTGTTCCAACTCAATTGCTGCTCGAGAAGGCCTTTAAGCGGAGCCATAACATCGGTAATGTAGTATCCGCAAAGCATGGTGAATGACACAATGGCCAGGGCGGCCCATCGTGCGGCTTTTGAGTCTCTTAAGCTCTTTCTGATCGCTTCCATCAAATCGGTTTTTAAGTTAGCGCTTCTAAAATTAGAAAAAAATAGATGCCACGGAGGCTATATTTACTATTTTCACAGCATGATGAAAAAGCGATTAGTTCCGGTTTTATTGGCTCTGCTTGGCTTGAGCACCAGTCTGTTTTCCCAGGAGAAGATCAAATGGTACAGTCTGAGTGAAGCGCTGACCCTGGCAAGGACCGAACCACGTGTGCTGGTCATTGATGTTTACACCGATTGGTGTGGTTGGTGCAAGCGAATGGATGCCACGACCTTTTCTGATCCCGGCATTGTCGAGATGATGAACAAGCATTTCTATCCGGTGAAGCTGAATGCAGAAGCGAAGGAAGAGCTTGTAATAGGTGATCGCAGCTACAGGTTCGTTGACAGCGGGAGTCGTGGTTACCACGAACTGGCTGCCATTGTGACCAAAGGCAGGCTGTCCTATCCAACGATTTCTTACATGGATGCGCAGGGCAGGATCCTGCAAACTGCCCCAGGTTACAGGGGGGCAGAGCAATTCAGGGTCTATCTCGAATACTACAGCGAAGGGAGCTATCGGCACAGCTCTTTCGAGGACTATGTAGCCGGGAAAAAGGCTGCAAGCCCTAAGAACTAAGCCTTTGGTCTTCGTAGCCGGCAGCCATCATTCTCAGTTCGGCGGCCAGTTTTTCCCGAAGACTCAAAGGGCCCAGGATTTCGGCGTCTTTTCCCAGGCTCAGTACCTTCGATTTGAATTCATAGGTGGGGTGAAGCCGGAAACTGAAAACAACGAAGTCCTCGCCCTCCTCTGCGATGTTCTGTGAGGGATGCCAGGGCATGGTGATCAGGTATTGGGCTTGGGTTTTCTGAACCCGCATTTTGATGAGTTCGGGGGCCCCTTCAGGTGCAATAATCCCCATCGCATACCTAAAATAGCCGGCTGCATCGAAATCAGGGGCACGGTATTCAAGCTCCGGGCTTTCCTGCAGATCGCGGATGCGATCGAGGGCATAGGTTCGCAGCTGTTCCCTGAAGGCGTTCCATGCCACCAGATACCAACGGAACTGGTATTCTTTCAGAATGTAAGGATGGAGCTCATTGAAATAGGGCTTGTCCTCGTAAAAGGGCAGGTAGTAGAGCCGAAGCACCTTTTGTTCTTCAATGGCCCGGGCTATGGGCTCCAGGTATTCTATTCCCCTGGGTTCGGGAACGGTGTCGAACTGAATAAAGTCCCGGTCGCCATAGTGCTTGTGCAGCTCTGCAATGGCCGAATGGATTTCCAGATGTCGTTTGGTGTATGCCATGGGTATTCCAGTTATTCTGTAAAGCTAATCATTAGTGCTTATGAAGAAAGCAGCGATTTCTTTTCTTTCGTTGTTTTTCCATACGGGTTGTTGAATGAGGGGATACTCTAAAGCATATTTCAGCTTTTCTCAGAAATGTGTTACTTTGAGTTTCAAAGCAAAATGCATGTCTCAGGATAAATACTGCAGGCTTTTAATCAGAAACAAGGCCGACAGTGCACTCAATCTGGTTTTGCAGGGAACAAATGTGAAGGTTGTGAGGGCAATGCGTATTCGTTGTTGTAAACGCCTGAGACTGGAAAGAGGGACATACGTGATGGAAGCCTGGTTGAACAGGGGGCGGATTCATGTAGAGGCGCAGAACATCCCCCATCTGAGTGTCGAGAAGATTTCCAGCAGAGATGATGTTTCCCTGCGCGGACGAAAGATTGTAGCCGATTTTGTGAACAAGAGGGCCCGGCTTCAGATCGAAAAGAAATAAGTTATTTCTCCGGGCTGTAATTCAGGTTGGCAGCCAGCCGTTTTTCGGCTTCCTTCCGGCTTAGGCCCTTCCTCCGCGCATAGTCTTTAAGCTGGTCGGCACCGATCTTTCCAACGAGAAAGTACTTTGTATTGGGTCGGGCGAAAATCAGTCCGCTCACACTCGCTGCCGGTCGCATGGACCAATTGTCGGTGAGCTCAATGCCCCGTTTTTCTGCCCTAAGTAAATCGAAAAGCACTTCTTTTTCTGAATGATCGGGGCAGGCCGGATAGCCGTGGGCGGGTCTGATGCCCTGGTATTCTTCGGCAAAAAGGGCCGGGAGGTCCAGGTTCTCATCCGGGGCATAGCCCCAATAAGTGGTCCGGATTTTTTCGTGCAGCAGTTCGGTAAACGCTTCGGCCAGCCTGTCGGCCAGTGCTTTCAGCATGATGGCACTATAGTCGTCATTGGCTCGTTCGAATTCTTTGACCTTTTTTTCAATGCCCTTGCCGGCAGTTACAGCAAAGGCTCCGATGTAATCGGGCATGCCGGAGGAGGCTGGTGCAATGAAATCCGACAGACAGAGATTCGGACTGTCTTTCCCGCGATCGGTCTGGTTGCGGAGATTACAGAATGTGGCTATTGGCTTTTCTCTTTGCTCGTCGGCATAAACCAGGATATCGTCACCCGAGGACTGTGCCGGGTAGAGGCCGAACACAGCTTCGGCACTGATCCATTTCCCGGCAATGATCTGGTCCAGCATTCTGCGGGCATCATCGTAGAGCTTTTCGGCCTCTTTTCCATAATGGTCATCCTTCAGGATGTCGGGAAATTTTCCTTTCAGCTCCCAGATCAGAAAGAAGAAGGTCCAGTTGATATAGGGGACAATTTCCTCAATTGGGTAGTCGTGGAGTATGTGGTGGCCGGGTTTTGCAGGAGGAACAGCAGCTTCGCTCGCCCAGTCTGTCACGAGCTTCCTCTTGCGTGCCTCTTCAATGGGCAGGTGGGAGAGGGTTTTTCTCGAACTGTCGTATTTCTCACGCAATTCCCTGTAATCGTTCCGGGTGGCTTCTATGAAGGCATCCCTGCTTTTGTCGGATAGCAGCTGACTAACAACCCCCACGCTTCGGGAGGCGTCCTTCACATGGATTACGGGCCCGGAATAGGCCGGGTTAATACGCACAGCGGTATGGATCCTCGAGGTGGTTGCCCCGCCAATCAGGAGGGGAACACTCAGCTTCTGACGTTCCATTTCTCCGGCTACATGGATCATTTCCTCCAGTGAGGGGGTTATGAGTCCGGAGAGGCCCAGGATGTCGGCCTTGTGGGCCACTGCTTCCTCCAGTATTTTTTCCGTCGGGACCATTACGCCCAGGTCGATCACCTCATAGTTGTTGCAGGCCAGTACCACAGCAACGATGTTTTTACCGATGTCGTGTACATCGCCCTTAACCGTAGCCAAAACCACCGTACCTGCCGAATGGGCGCCTTCACCTTCGGCCTTCTCATTTTCGATAAAGGGCAGTAGCACAGCAACGGCCTGTTTCATTACCCGTGCACTTTTTACCACCTGCGGAAGGAACATCTTCCCTTCCCCGAAGAGGTCCCCAACCACGTTCATGCCATCCATCAGCGGACCCTCGATGACTCTCAGGCCGGCCCTGGCTTTCCGGTGGGCCTCCAGCGTATCTTCTTCGATATGGCTTGTGATGCCTTTGATCAGCGCATGTTTAAGTCTTTCCTCCACGGGCTTTTCGCGCCATTCATCCCGCCTTTGCTCCTTTTTCCCTGTGTCGTTGAGCTCTGCTGCAAAATCGAGCAGCCGTTCCGTGGCATCGGGTCGCTTATTGAGCACCAGGTCTTCGGTGAGCCTAAGCAGTCCGGGATCGATCTCATCATAGACCTGGAGCATGCCCGGGTTTACGATGCCCATGTCGAGTCCTGCTGCAATCGCATGATACAAGAAAACCGAATGAATGGCCTCCCTTACAATGTTGTTGCCGCGAAAAGCAAAAGAGAGGTTGCTGATTCCCCCGCTTACCCTGCTGTTTGGCAAATGGGTTTTTATCCAACGGGTTGCTTCGATGAAGTCCACGGCGTAATTGTTGTGGGCCTCAATGCCCGTACCAATGGATAGCACATTTGGATCGAAGACAATGTCCTCGGGCGGGAAGTTTAGTTTTGAGGTGAGAAGATGGTAGGCACGCTCACAGATTTCGATGCGGCGCTGGTAGGAGTCGGCCTGCCCCTTTTCATCGAAGGCCATCACAATGACTGCTGCACCGTAGCCATGGATGGTGCGGGCCTGTTCCAGGAAGTGGGCTTCGCCTTCCTTCAGGCTGATCGAATTAACCACAGACTTCCCCTGTATGCATTTCAGGGCGGCCTCAATGACGTTGAACTTCGATGAATCGACCATGATGGGAACCCTGCTGATTTCGGGTTCGGACAGCAGCAGGTTCAGGAGGGTGACCATCTCTTTCTCTGCATCGAGCATGGCATCATCCAGATTCACATCCAGAATCTGGGCCCCATCCTCTACCTGTAGACGGGCAATCTCCAGCGCCTCCTCGTATTTTTTCTCTCGGATAAGGCGCGCAAACTTACGGCTTCCCGCCACATTGCAGCGCTCCCCGATATTGATAAAGTTTGCCCCCTTATAGGCATTGAGGGCTTCAAGTCCGCTCAGCCTCAGTCCATGCCTGCCTTTGGATGGTGTTCTGATTGGCAGGCCTTCTATGGCCTTGGCCATAGCCCTGATGTGATCGGGGCCGGTTCCGCAGCATCCTCCTACAATGTTGACAAAACCCGATTCGGCAAAGTCCCTGATTTTTTCGGCCATGATCTCCGGGCTCTCATCATATTCACCGAATTGGTTGGGAAGACCGGCGTTTGGATGTACCGACACATAGCGGGTCGATTTGGACGAGAGTTCTTCCAGATAGGGACGGATCTCACTGGCCCCCAAGGAACAATTGAGGCCGATTGAGAGCAAGTCCACATGGCTGAGCGAGTGCATGAAGGCCTCCAGGGTCTGGCCTGAAAGGGTGCGGCCGCTTGCATCGGTAATTGAGCCGGAAACCATAATGGGTTTTTTAAGGCCCGCTTCGGCCAGGACCTCATTGACAGCCATTAGTGCAGCTTTGGCATTCAGGGTGTCGAAAACGGTTTCGATCAGAAAGAGATCCGCGCCCCCTCCCAGCAGGCCCTCGGCCTGGGTGCGGTAAGCCTCCTTCAAATCGTCGAAACCCAGGGCGCGGAACCCCGGGTCGTTTACATCCGGTGAGAGGGAGGTTGTTTTGTTTGTTGGCCCGATTGAGCCCGCAACAAAACGGGGCCTGGAAGGGTCCTTTGCTGTGCAAGCATTCGCTGCTTCTTTGGCTATACGGGCAGCTTCCATGTTGATTTCTCCGGCCAGGTCTTCCAAACCATAGTCGGCCTGAGATATCGAAGTGGCATTGAAGGTATTGGTTTCGATGATGTCTGCTCCGGCTTCCAGATAGGCATCATGGATGGCTCTGACAATGTCTGGTCTGGTGAGGCAGAGCAGATCATTGTTGCCCTTCAGATCGAAAGGATGATTGGCAAAGCGGGTTCCCCGATAGTCTTTCTCCTCAAGTTTATAGGACTGGATCATGGTTCCCGTTGCACCATCGAGAAGCAGGATCCGGTCTTTCAGTAAGGAAGAGATACTGGGCATCGGCTGATTTTTCGCGCAAATATACAGTTTTCTACGCGCTCTGCACCCATGCCGCTTCAGCAGGCCTACCCGATTTTGTAAGCTTTTGCTCCGCATGTGCTGTTTCTTCCCAAAAAGCCTTTATGCTATCGCTCAGGGCCTCCTCTTCGAGGAGAAAGCCATCGTGGCCGTAAAAGGAATCAATTTCCCGGTAGCTTCCCTGGCTAATGTGTGCCAGGAGCTTCACCTCTTCAGGTGGAAACAGACGGTCGCTGCTTATGCCAATCGCCAGAATGCGGGCCTTGATCCGGCCAAGGGCTTCTCCCAGAGAGCCCCGGTCCCGGACCACATTATGGGTGTCCATCAAGCGGGTTAGTGCATGATAGCTGTAGGCATCGAAGCGTCTGACGAGCTTCTCACCCTGGTAATTCTGATAGGAAGCGGCCGGCAGATCCGATATCTGCGAGTCGTTACGCTCCCGTTGTGTTTCATTGTAGGCCTGGTCGGTACGGTAACTCAACAATGCAATTGAACGGGCCGCTTTCAATCCATCACTGCCGCCATAGGGTCTGTCTTCAAGATAACTGGGATCGGCCTCTATGGCCAGTCGCTGTGATTGATTGAAGGCCGTGGCCCAGGGGGTGATTTTGAGGGAAGCTGCAATAAAAACCAGATGGTCGATAAGCTCCGGAAACATAATGCTGTATTCCAGGGCCTGAAAAGCCCCGATTGAGCCACCAATAATGGTAGAGATCTTCCTGATGCCGAGCTCTTTTCGTAAGACTTCATGCGCTCTGACGGTATCTCTGATGCTGATGGCGGGAAAGGAACGGTACCAGGGCAGCCCTGTTGAGGGATTGGTGCTGAGCGGGCCCGTTGTACCGTAGCAGGACCCGATGATATTGGCACATACGATGAAATGCCTGTTGGGGTCGAAGAGCTTATGCTCGCCCAGCAGTCCGGGCCACCATTCATGAATGCTGGCGTTGGCCGTAAGGGCATGGCATACCCAGATCACATTGTCGGCATTCTCATTCAGCTTCCCATAGCTTTGATAGGCGATGTTGAGCCCGGGAAGGAAGCCGCCCATCTCCAGCCGGAAGTCGGCTTTGTGCTGATAGACCTGTGTTTTCATAGTGCCTCGATGGCCTGTTTAAAGTCGGCGATGATATCTTCAATGTGTTCAAGCCCCACCGATACCCTGAGTTGTCCGGGTTCAACACCCGCTGCTTTCTGGGCTTCGGCCGAGAGTTGCTGATGGGTGGTTGCTGCCGGCTGTATGATGAGGGTACGCGCGTCTCCCACATTGGCAAGGTGGCTCACCAGTTTGAGTTGGTCGACCAGCCGGGTGGCAGCGTCCTTGCCATCTTTCAGGGTGAAGGTGAGAACGCCTCCTCCTCCTTTGGGCAGATAGCTTTGTTGCAGATGGTGGTGGGGGTGGTCTTCGAGTCCGGGGTAACTGACCTTCTCGACCTGGGGCTGTTCTTTCAGCCACAGGGCCAGGGCCAGGGTGTTTTCGACATGCCTGTCCATGCGAAGAGAGAGGGTCTCCAGCCCCTGCAACAGGAGGAAGGCGTTGAAAGGGCTCTGGCTTGGCCCCAGATCCCGCAGGCCTTCTACCCGGGCTTTGGTGATGAAGGCAATGTTCCCGAATGGGCTTTTGCTGCCGAACTGCTCCCAGAAGCGGAGGCCATGATAGCCCTCACTGGCTTCGGTAAATTGCGGAAACTTCCCATTGCCCCAATCGAAATTTCCGGCATCGACGATGACCCCTCCCAGGGAATTTCCGTGTCCTCCTATCCATTTGGTAGCCGATTCGACCACGATGTTGGCACCATGGTCGATTGGCCGGCAGAGGTAACCTGCAGCCCCAAAGGTATTGTCGACGATGAGGGGAATGCCGTGGCTCTCGGCCAGGCGGCCAAAGGCATCCAGATCGGGAATATGAAAACCGGGGTTTCCAATGGTCTCGACATAAAGGGCCCGGGTGTTTTCGTCGATGTGCCGCCTGAAGTCTTCGATATTCAGGCTGGCGCTGAAGCGCACCTCCCAGCCCAGCTTTTTGAATGAAGTGGAAAACTGGGTATGCGACCCGCCATATAGAAAGGGTGAAGAAACAAAGTTTTGGCGGGCTTGCAGGATGGTGCTGAAGGTGAGGAACTGGGCTGCGTGTCCCGATGCTACCGCAAGAGCAGCAATGCCTCCCTCAAGAGCGGCCAGGCGTTTCTCAAACACCTCGTTGGTCGGGTTCATAATGCGGGAGTATATATTTCCAAAGCTCTGCAGCGCAAAGAGCCCGGCTCCATGAGCCGAATCCTCGAAGGTATAGGATGTGGTTTGGTAAATGGGCACGGCCCTTGAGCGGGTTTCAGCATCGGGCTGGTGACCGGCATGGATCTGAATGGTATCGAAATGCATGATGGAAGAATGACTAATACAAAATATGGATCCCCCCGAAAAGGTAAGTGGCAAACCTGAACCTTTGTTGGAAACTCCTATGCAGTGTAAATGGGGAAGGATGAAAAGACCTGCACGCTTACCGAAGCTTCCGGCCGGGCATGGACATAGGCATCATTGGCATGATGTTTTGCTTTCGTATATATCCGATGGTCTTTTTCATTGCAGATGCTGTGCACCAGGGCACAAATATAGGGCCCGCCCGGGGAATATCCAAAACTGCTCGAAGCAAAAAGGCATGCCTGCTCAGCAGACATGCCTTTAATACATTGATTATATGCTTTTTATACCTTAGTGCTATTTTTTGAAGTTGTAGGTGAGCCCGAGGCCAAAGAGTTCCTTGAATTGCAGTCGCGGCTCTGAGCTGTCCAGCTCGCCATCGTTATTCGAATCGTAGGCGAATTCAATGTCACGGTCGTAGATCATCTGGGTTACAAGGGAGGCCGATAGGTACTCATTTATTTTGAAGGAAAGCAAAAGATCCCAGTTTACATCAATGTACTGCGGATTTTCCAGATAGTTTGAGAAGAGGTCGATCTTGGTATCGAGCAGCACATTTTTCAGGATCTCTTTCTTTAAGCCCAGCTTGAGGTAGCCACCCAGTTCGGCCCTTGCATTTTTGCCCGGTTCAACGCCGAAGGCGCCTGCCGTAGCAAGCTCTTCGTCCTTCACGAAGGTAAATTTACCTGTGACAGGCGAAAGGAAGAGGGAGAAGACTTCAGAGGGTTTGTAGTCCATACCCGCCGAGATGTTCAGGTAACCGGGGGCCATGAAATTCGAGATTTTGTTCCGGTCGGCATCTCCGGGTTTGTCGTAACCCGGTGCAAACTGGGTCCTGAAGCTGAGAAGTCCTGTGTAGCTCCATTTTCCGCCTGCTTTAAACCCCAGTTTAGAAGAGAAATCGATTTTGTCATCACTCTTCCGGGTGGGGTCTTCCCCCTGGCGAATGAGGCCGTAACCCAGATTCAGGTCGTTGTTCCAGTTCAGTGTGCCATTGTCATAATTGGCCGACAACTGCAGCAGGACATTACCCGACAGGCTGTTGTCTCCACCAGCTGCCCAGTTGCTTAGGGAAAGCTGAGAAAGATTCAGGGCGCTCAGCCCACTGTATTTCCAAAGGGTATCTGCATCCTGAGCCTTTGCAGGAATCAGTAAGCCAGCCAGTAAAAGGGCCGGCATAAGTTTTAGCATTCGCATCGTTTTCATAGGTTTTGAGGTTTAATTAAGTCATCTAAATTTTCAGGGGCGATCCATTTCTTCTGTGCCATGCCTTTCACAGCAGTTTTTAAATCGCTCCATTGTCAGATAGGTATTGGCCATAAAGGCCTGTTTCATAAAGGGAGCCATCAGGGCCATCAATCCCCTGAACCGGAAACTGTGAGTAGCCTGCCAGAGGGTTTGTTCGCCCGGAGCATCTTCAAATGCATTGACCACCTTGTTGACCAGGCCAGGCGACCGGTATTCAGCAATAAAGCGTTCAGGCAATTCATTACAGATGACCTCTTCCTTTACCCGAAGGTCGCCCTTTCTCCCGGCATAGTGCAATTCGGACCTGGAACCGGTTTGCCCGAAGGCTCCTTCGGTCATGACATGAGACTTCAGCCCTTCCTGCCATTTCGGAAAAAAGGAGGCATCGGTAAAAAGCTTCACGACCCTTTGCGGGGCAAGCTTGATTCGGACTTCGGCACGGTACTTCATATTAGTTGCATAACAAAAACGGGGCAAGTTTGTTTTGCATTGTACAAAGATGTAAAATTTGTTACGCTCGCCAAGGCTAGGCTTTGAGCAGTTTCCTAATCTGCTCCATGTTTCGTTGGTTAGTCACCGTTTTCGCCTCGGGGGTATAGAGAAAATCGAAGAGGTCCTTGTGAATTTCTTCGACCTTGGGACGTACGACCTTAAAGGTTGGATTCATCATTTTGTTTTCCAGGGTGAAACCATCGGCCAGTATGCCAATGCTTGCCGGCACCCAGCGCTGGGGAAACATATCTCCGTACTTTCCACTGCGTCGGTATTCTCTGATCTCTCTGTCGATTAGGTCGATACATGATTCGACAGCCTCTTCGGAGGCAGGATCCAGGCCCTTTTCCTTCAAATGCCTGAGCAGGGCCGTCCGGTCGGGATGAATCAATGCTACGGTATAGGGGTTCTGGTTGTTGTGCAGCAGGCATTGAGAGATGTACACGCTCTGGTCGGTGAAGCTCTCTTCAATCCCTTCGGGACTGTATTTTTCACCGTCATCTGCAATAAGCAGGCTTTTGTACCGGCCGAGTACATAGAGGAAGTTGTCGGGATCCATGTAACCCATATCACCGGTATGGAGCCAACCGTCTTTAATCGTATCAGCAGTAGCTTCCTCGTTTCGCCAGTAGCCTTTCATTACGTTTTCGCCCTTGATAACGATTTCGCCCTTTTCACCCTGGGGCAGCTCCTTTCCGCTCTCATCGCAGATCCGGATCTGGATGGCCTCAGGCACCAGTCCCGATGAGCCCATCTTGTAAGCGTTAACACTGTTTGCACTGATAATGGGGCTTGCCTCTGTGAGGCCATAGCCCTGGTACATCGGGATGCCTATGGCATAATAAAAGCGTTGCAGCTCGATATCGAGCAGGGCTCCGCCTCCTACAAAGAATTTCATGTTCCCGCCCAGGCCTTCTCTGACCTTCTTGAACACAAGGGCATCGAAAAGGGCGTAGAGGGGTTTCAGCAGAAACCTGAATCCTTTTCCCTTGTCCCAGCAGATTCCGTTGTAGGTATAGGCTACACGCAGGCCGGCCCGGAAAAGCGACCAGGTGAATTTGCCTTTCGATCTGACTGCCGACTCGATGTTGTTCCGGAAGTTTTTCGCAATGGTTGGAACACTGAACATCGTGTTGGGTTTGAGTTCCCTGATATTCTTGGAGATGTTTTTTGTGGTTTCGATGCTATTTCGGCCCATCTCAAGGGCGGCCATGCTTGCACCAACCGACATGACGGTAAAGATTCCGGCCGTATGGGTAAAGCTGTGATCCCAGGGAAGGAAGAGGAACAAACGGAAGTGCGAGGGGATGGTGATAACCGTAAGTGCCTGTTCCGTATTTGCGGTATAGTTTCGCTGGCTCAGCATGATGCCTTTGGGATCGGCCGTGGTGCCGGAGGTATAGCAGATGTTGGCAATGTCATCCTGGTCGACTGCCTCATAGACCTTGCGGAATGAAGCAAAATCCTTTTCGAGTATCTCTTTTCCGGCCTGCATGATGTCGTCTGCGAAGAGTTCACCTTCTTCGGGCTGCTCAATCGGATCCAGGACGATGATTTTTTCGAGATCGGGCAGATTGGCTTTAATTTTGCGAATCTTGTGCAATTGTCCGCCCGAAACCACGATCATTCTCGACTGGCTGTGCCTGATCCGGAAGGTGAGGTCGGCCGGCTCGTTTAACTGAATGGAAATGGGAACATTGATGGCACTGAGATAAAACATGCTCATCTCGGCCACAACCCACATGGTCCGGCCTTCGCACAGCAGGGTCAGGCGATCGCCCTTTTTAATACCCAGGTTCATCAGTCCGGCAGCAAACTGGTAAACCTTGTCCTTCATCTCGTTATAGCTGGTGGGTTGGTACTCCCCATCACGTTTTTCCCACATATAGGGTTGGTCGCCGTATTTTTGGACCTTGTCTTCAAAAAAAGTTACCAATGAAGCCATAGTATAAAACTGACAGGTTTGATTAACGTTCGATGATTTGTTCACGATCGGGCCCGACAGACACAAAGCTGATAGGCACCCTGAGCTCTTTTTCCAGAAAACGGATATAGCTATTCAATTCCCCGGGAAACTGTTCAACACTCCTGACGGCTGTAAGGTCGGTCTTCCATCCCGGAAGTTCGGTATAGACTGGCTTGACTTCCGCATCAAGGTTATAGGGGAGACGGTCGGTGATTTCCCCCTTGGTTTCGTAGGCCGTGGCCACCTTAATACGGTCGAAATGATCCAGCACATCTGTCTTGGTCATTATGAGTCGGGTAACGCCATTGAGCATTACACTGTACTTCAGGGCAACCAGATCGAGCCATCCGCACCTTCTGGGCCGGCCGGTGGTGGAACCAAACTCCCTTCCGAGTTCGCGCAGCCGTTCTCCGTCTTCGTCGAAGAGTTCGGAGGGAAAGGGTCCGCTGCCCACCCTGGTACAGTAGGCCTTGAAGATGCCATAGACCTCCCCGATAGCAGAAGGGGCTATTCCCATCCCGGTACAGGCGCCTGCACAAATGGTATTCGATGACGTAACAAAAGGGTATGAGCCAAAATCGATATCCAGCAGGGTTCCCTGGGCTCCCTCGGCAAGTACGCTCCGGCCATCCTCCAGGAAACGGTTAACATCGTATTCTGTGTCGCTGCGATGAAATTTCCGGATCAGTTCTATGCCTTCGAAGAATTTTTCTTCTTCGTTCAGATTGTATTCGTAATCGTAAAGCTTCAGCAGGGACATGTGCTTCTTCTTGAGGGCTTCGTAACGCGCCTCAAAATCGTGATCCAGATCACCGACCCTGAGCCCGTTCCGTCCGGTCTTATCCATGTAGGTGGGCCCGATCCCCTTTAGGGTGGAGCCAATCCTGGACTTGCCTTTAGCGGCTTCGGAAGCCGCATCCAGGATGCGATGGCTTGGCACAATCAGGTGGGCCTTCCTGGAAATCCAAAGATTTTTTGTGAGATCGATACCCAGCGATTCCAGCGATTCGATTTCCCTTTTGAAGACGATGGGGTCCAGTACCACGCCATTTCCGATGATATTCAGTTTATCGGCGTGAAAAATACCAGAGGGTATGTTGTGAAGAATGTGCTTATGGTTGTCGAACTCCAGTGTATGCCCTGCATTCGGGCCACCCTGAAACCTGGAAATGATATCGTATTGGGGGGTGAGAACATCCACTATTTTACCCTTGCCTTCATCTCCCCACTGGAGACCAAGTAATACATCAACTTGCATGTGAGATTGATTTTTGTACTGATCGTGCATAAAAACGGCCGCTTCCCGGCATGGTCCAGTGTGCAAAAGTAAGAAAAAACCCAAAGGCCATGAACCCGGTCGGCAAAATGGTCAACTATTTATTTTCGGATAACTGCTCCTTTCTGCGGCCGTAGATGTAAAGTGAATGGTGGCTGGGGCTGAAGTTATTCAGTTCGCAGGCGGTGCGGATGATTTCTTCGATACGGGGGTCACAAAACTCAATGACCTGTCCGGAATCCAGATCGATCAGGTGATCGTGCTGCATGCAGCGGTAGGCTTTTTCGAACTGCGCAATGTTCTTCCCAAACTGGTGCTTAATCACCAGATTACAGTCCAGCAGCAGCTCAATCGTGTTGTAGAGTGTGGCCCGGCTGACCCTGTAGTTCTTATTCTTCATGAAGATATAGAGGGACTCAATGTCGAAATGGCCGTCCCGTGAATAGATTTCATCCAGAATTGCATAACGCTCGGGGGTCTTTCTGTGCCCCCTTTTTTCGAGATACTCAGTAAAGATTTGCTTTACGGTATCTTTGGTCTCCTCGTAGGTCATACTTAGGCCGCGTAAAAATCACCTTACGAAGATAGCAATAATTTTTATTTAGAACAGATAAGGATGAGGCTAGTCTTTCACCTCGACCCGATGAACCGAATCAAGGCCTTTTAGTTTCATCAGGTTCATGATGAGATTGTTCAGGTCGTTGGTATTGTGCACGTAAAGGTCGATGGTTCCGGTGAAGATGCCGTCGTGCCCATGCAGGTTGATGGTGCGCATGCTTATGTTAAGCTCCTCGGTAATGGCATTGGTAATGGAATTGTAGATACCGAAGCGGTCCCAGCCCTTCAGTTCTATGCGAGCCAGGTAGGAAAGCACCTTGTGCTGGGTCCATTTAGCCGCCACCAGCCGGTTGCCCTGGCTCGACATAATCTTGATTGCTGTCGGGCAGTCGGTTCGGTGAACCATCAGGTTCCCGCTTTCCTGCTTCACTGCAACTACCTCGTCACCGGGAATGGGGTTGCAGCACTTGGCCAGGAGATAATTGCTTTCATGCTCTTCGGTAGGTTCATGCAGGATCAGGGTCTCTTTTGAGTCGAATTCGGTACTGGCTTTGCTCTTCTTCTGCCCGCGGCCTAAGGAGAGGTCCCAGACCCTGACCCACTTGTTCTTTGTGTTTTTGCTCAGAATATCCTGCAAGTCGTCGAGGCTGACCATGCCCGCGCCAATTTTTGAATAGAGCTCGTCCTTTTGGGTCACGCCATAGGCGGGTCCGAGTTTCTTCAGAATGCGCGAGCTGGGCGTCAGATTTAGCTCCTTTAGCTTATCGATAAGGATCTGCTTGCCCACCTCGGTCCTGTTTTTGGTTTCCGATTTGAGGGCGTTTTTAATCGAGGCCTTGGCCTTCACGGTGGTTGCGTTCTGGTACCACTCCAGGGTGGGCTTTTGAACACTGGTTGTGAGCATTTCCACCTGGTCGCCGCTCGAGAGCTTGTGGCCCAGAGGAACGAGTTTATGGTTCACCTTCGCGCCGATGGCCTTGTTGCCAATCTCGGTATGGATCTCATAGGCGAAATCAAGAGCCGTGGCCCCCTGGGGAAGGGTGATGATGTGTCCCTTGGGCGTGAAGACCATGATCTCGGAGGCAAACAGATTCAGCTTGAAGTCGTCCAGGAATTCCATGGCATTGCCCGATGGTGATTCCAGGGTCTCCCGTATGCGTTTAATCCATTTGTCGAGTTCCGACTCGGGTGAGCCCTTCTCCTTGTATTTCCAGTGCGCGGCAAACCCGCGTTCTGCAATTTCATTCATTCGTTCGGAGCGAATCTGCACCTCCATCCATTTTCCGTTTGGCCCCATGACCGTTGTGTGAAGGGCCTCGTAACCATTGGCCTTGGGGGTCGATACCCAGTCCCTGATACGTTCGGGCTTTGGGGCGTAGATGTCGGTGATGATGGAGTAAATATTCCAGCACTGGGTCTTTTCGGCAATGCCCTCCTTGGGTTCGAATACAATCCGGATGGCAAAGAGGTCATAGATTTCTTCGAAGGTCACATTCTTCTGGTGCATCTTCTGCCAGATCGAATAGATGGATTTGGGCCGCCCCGAGATGTTGAACTTAAAACCGTTGTTCAACAAGGCATCTATGATGGGCAGGGAAAAATGGTTGATCAGGTGCAGCCTTCGCCCTTCCGTCATTTTGATTTTTTCGGCAATCTCGTTGTAAACCTCCGGGTAGCGGTATTTGAGGCTGAGGTCCTCGAGTTCCGATTTCAGGGCATAGAGGCCCAGGCGGTGTGCAAGGGGAGCGTAGAGGTAGATCGTCTCGCCTGCGATTTTCATTTGTTTATGCCTGGGCAGTGCCCCCAGGGTTCGCATGTTGTGCAGGCGATCGGCCAGTTTGATAAAGATTACCCTGACATCTTCGGCGAGGGTAAGCAGCATCTTTCTGAAGTTTTCGGCCTGCAGGGAATTCGACTCCTTATCGAAGACCCCTGAAATCTTCGTAAGGCCGTCCACAATCGATGCCACTTTTTTTCCAAAGGCATTCTCGATGTCTTCCAGGCTCAGGTCGGTGTCTTCCACCACATCGTGCAGGATGGCGCAGACCGTGCCCGTTACACCGAGCCCGATTTCCTCGTTAACGATAAGCGCAACTTCAAGGGGATGAACAATGTAGGGCTCGCCCGACTTTCGGCGCATGCCCTGGTGGGCATCGTGTGCCATCTTGAAGGCCTTCCGGATGAGCTTCTCATCCTGGGCGGTCTTGCAGTACACACAATTCCTCAACAGCTTTTCGAGCAGCTCATTTACCCTTTGTTCTTCCTTGCTTGAGAATTCGGACATTCCTGCAAAAATAGGAATTTTTTATCAGCGATAAAGCACACTGACCGGCCCATTCAGGCGGGAACTTTTTCCGCTGTAGTCGGTGAACTCCACGACATACATATAGACCCCTTCCCTTACATATTCTCCTCCCTGGAAACGGCCGTCCCAGCCCTCTCCGGGCTCACTGCTTTCATACATCTTCCTGCCGGCCCGGTCGAAGATGAGCATGCTGTAGTCCCTGGGTGCAAAGTCCATGTGGGGCCTGAACCGGGCGTTTATGTCCCCACTTTTAGGCGTGAATGCGTTTGGCATGCTGATCCTGGAGGGCAGCTGCAGTCTGGCCTTATTCGAGCGGCTGATGCCATAGCCCTCAGGCCCTTCCTTTTCAATGGCCTCGAGGTAGTAGATGAGCTCGCCTCTTCGGCTTCCATCCATCAGCGAACTGAGTGTTTCGGTCCATTCCGTGGAACCCGCTGCAATTTCCCCGACCAGGAGGCTTGTCCCATCGCCGGATTCGCGGTAGATCCGGTACGATGCCAGTCCATTTGGAAACTCCTCATAGGGCGTCCATGTCAGAACGCTGTTCTGCTCTGCCAGCGAGGCCTCCAGTAAGATGTTGTTCCCGGTATTTGAGCTGGCAATGACACGGGCATCGATACAATCCGGCGGTTTGTACAGGGCCTGGACTATGTAGCTGTAGCTTTTGCGATCCGTTGGCAGCTGATCCTCTATTTTATTTAGTCCGTCGGCCGCCGACCAAAGGGTTTCGATTTCGTTGTAGGCCGCGGTCGGAGAGTTGCTGCGCATGAGCCTGAAATTGTTGAGCTCTCCGCTCTCCCTGCTGAAAATGCTTATTTCGACCCTTGTGGCATCCAGGACATTTACCTCGTCGATGCGCAGCTCGGCCGGGGGAGGAGGGTATTCGGGAAGCAGGCTGTCGACCGGTGAATAGGACGTGATTCCACTCAGGTGGACGCAGGCTATACAGTAATAGTTCAGGCGGCCTATCTCTGCTTTGGTGTGCAGAAAATGATCGCTGGCCGGATGCACAAAACCAAGGGTATCGGAACAGGCGGCCGTATTTCCACCCAGGATCAGGTAGCCGGCAACCTTGTTTTCCCAGCCCAGATAGGGGCTCCACTGAAGCTTTACGGCAGGTTCGCAGGCATCGAAAGAGGTCTTGAGTTCCACCGCCCGGTGGATGTTGTCGGCAAAAAGGCTCTCGTTCCCTGCCGAATCAACGGCCGTCACTGCGTAAGTCAGGTTTTCCAGTCCGCTGGTTAAATGCACATATTCGTATACGGAGCCGGGGATGGTAAATTTTTCCACAAAGCTTTCATCGTCCTGCTGCTGGTAGATCTTGTAGTGCTCCACATCGGTGTCCTCACTGGCTTCCCACTGGATGAGTACATCCCTGGTGGGATGGAGAACCGTGACACGTTTGATGTCGGGAATGTCGGGCCTGTCGCCGCTCTGGGCATGCAGGCCGGCCCTGCTTCCAATGAGCAGCACTAAAATGAGGAGGGCCAGTTGCCCGGTGTTGCAGTTGATAGCCTTCATACGCTTGAAAAACGAAGCAACGGCAAAGATAGTACATTTCGGGGGGCTCTTTGCTTTTGAACTGATGGCTAAAATGCTAATTTTGTTCTGCTATGCCCGAAATTGCATTTCTCAGGAAGGTAAATCACTTTAAAGCCAGGTACTTAAAAGGACATCAGTTCCTTTATTTGCTTGCGGCCATTGTGGGTTTCGGGGTTGGATTGGCTGCGGTGGTGATTAAGAATCTGGTTCATTTTACCAGAACCAGCCTCTTGCAGTTCTTTCAGGGGGAACACAACAGCTTCTACCTTTTTGTTTCGCCGCTTGTGGGCATCGCTTTGGTTGTTCTTTTTATTCGCTACATCAATAAAAGACCGGTGGGGCATGGAATCCCCGGTGTGCTCTTTGCGATTTCCAAGAACAACGGAATCATCAGACGGCATAATCTCTACTCTTCGATCATTACTTCCACCCTGACCGTGGGTTTTGGTGGCTCGGTAGGTCTGGAGGGGCCGACTGTGGCAACCGGAGGGGCCATTGGCTCGAATATCGGCAGGCTCTTTAAGCTGAGCTATAAGGAAACGATCCTCCTGGTTTCATGCGCCTGTGCAGGCGCCATGTCGGCGATTTTTAAAGCTCCCATCGCCGGAATTGCCTTTGCCATGGAGGTCATTATGATTGACCTCACGATGTATGCGACGATTCCGTTGCTGATTGCCTCGGCAACTGCAGCCATGACCTCCTATGTTTTTTTGGGTCAGCACACCCTCTATCCCTTTCGGCTCATGGAGGAGTTTCAGATGGCCCAGATTCATTACTACCTTGTTCTGGGTGTATTGGTGGGTTTGCTTTCAGCGTATTTTACCAGGAGCTACATCAAGGTGTCCGGTTTTTTTGAGGGCTTTCAGAGCCCCTGGAAGCGCCTGCTTTTTGCAGGGGGGCTGTTGGGTATTGTTCTCTTTTTCTTTCCTCCCCTCTATGGTGAGGGCTATGATGCCGTAAACCAGGGGTTAAGGGGCGAATACCTGCATTTATTCGAGGATACCTTTTTTGAATCCTGGCAGCACAGCTTTGTGCTCACAGTGCTTTACCTGCTTCTGCTCATCGGGATTAAGGTCATTGCCACGACCCTGACTTTTGCAGCCGGGGGCATTGGAGGGATTTTTGCGCCTTCCCTGTTCATGGGCGCCAATATGGGGCTGCTTTTCGGGCTTGTGTTGCATCGGATGGGCATCGATGTTTCTATCAGTAATTTTGCACTTGTCGGCATGGCCAGTATGATTGCAGGTGTGATTCAGGCCCCCCTGACGGCCATCTTTCTGGTGGCGGAAATTACGGGTGGCTATCAGCTTTTGTTTCCCCTCTTGCTTGCATCGACCCTGTCGTTTGGAACGGTGCGTTTATTCGAGAAGAACTCGGTTTATACCGTACAGCTTGCCAAGCGTGGCGAGCTGATGACCCATCATAAGGACAGGAACATCCTCCTGATGATGAAGGTCACCGATCTGATCGAAACGAATTTTATAAGCGTAAACGCCGACGACAGCCTGCGCGATCTGATTAAGGTGATTACCCAGTCGAGCCGGAATATCTACCCTGTAGTGGACGATGATCAGATTCTCAAGGGCATTGTAAAGCTCGACGACATTCGCCACATCATGTTCAACCAGGAGATGTACGACAGTACCAGAATCCGCGACCTGATGGTTACGCCGGAATGGACGGTGAAAAGCAGCGACCAGATGGAAGAGGTGGCGAGGGTTTTTAGCGAAAGCGGACGTTACAACATCCCTGTATTGGAGGAGGGGAAATACCTTGGTTTTGTATCCCGGGCCAGGGTGTTTTCGTCCTACAGAGAGATGCTGAAACACTTCTCCGACGACTGATACCAGCCCGCTTTTGTGCTTAAGCGGGGGGAAGAAGGGCTAAGCCTGGAAAGCCTCAACCGCCTTTCGTACCGAGCCATGTAAAAGGAGAAGTCTTTTGGCTTCCTCTTCGGGGAGGCCGGTTTCCTCGCAAATCATCCGGGTGCCACGTTTGACCAGCTTCTCGTTGGTCAGTTGCATATCGACCATCTTGTTTCCTTTCACCCTTCCGAGCCGGATCATGGTGGTGGTTGTAATCATATTCAGAATCAGCTTCTGGGCAGTCCCCGACTTCATGCGGGTACTTCCTGTTACAAACTCGGGTCCGACAAGGGCCTCTATCGCTATGTCGACCTCGGCGGCCAGTTTGCTGTTTGGATTATTGGTGATGCAGGCCGTAAGCAGTCCGGCCTCGCGTCCATCTCTTACTGCACCGATTACATAGGGTGTCCGGCCCGAAGCGGCAATGCCTACAATGACATCATCCCGCCCCGGCTTGTATTTTTCCAGGTCGCGCCAGGCCCCCTTCCAGTCGTCTTCGGCCGATTCCACTGCCTTCCTGATGGCCCCGTCGCCTCCGGCAATGATGCCGATCACGATGTCGAAAGGAACGCCAAAGGTTGGAGGAATCTCAGAGGCATCCAGGATGCCCAGGCGTCCACTGGTTCCTGCACCCACATAGAACAGGCGTCCCCCCTTTTCGAGGCGCTTCACAGCGCCTTCCACCAGTTGTTCAATCCTGGGAATAACCCTTTGTACAGCCACCGGGACCGCACTGTCTTCCCTGTTGATATTCTCGAGCAGTTCCCTGACACTCATCTTGTCGAGATTGTCGTAGCGGGATGTCGATTCGGTGATGGAGACCATCTCCCGTTGCTTTGCTTCAAGAAGCTCAAGATGATAGCGGCACAGCCCGTCGATGGGGGCTGCGATAATGTTGGTGCTTTTCAGATCGAGTGCTGCGAGGACTTCCTGTAGTACTTCCCGGAAATGATAGGCAATGGAACCCGCAAAGCCCAGCGGGTAGCCATGATAATTGTCATAGCGGGCAATGTTTTTTTCGATGAAGGCCCTGAAGGCATCGCTGACCAGCGCCCTGATTTCGGGTTCATGAATGTGGCGGGCTGCAACTTTGGCCATCGAGGCCAGGTAGCGGTTGGCATGGGGCTGCTTGTAAACCCGTTCGAGTACCTCATCGACCCTGATGCCTTCCTCCTGCATGATCTTCTCGGCAAGCTTCTCATTCAGGTTTCTTTTGAGCAGGGCATTCACCAGCCTTTTTCCGATGTCGGTACCACTGCCCTCGTCTCCAAGCGAATACCCCAGAGCAGGGACCTTGTCTCTGATAGCCCCATCCCGGTAGATGCCCGAATTTGATCCCGTTCCAAGGATGCAGGCAATGCCTTCACCCTGCTGAAAGAGGGCACGTGCCACGCCGGTCAGATCATCCTCAATCACATATTCGGCATGCACACCAAATCGCTTTAGAAGATGCTCCCGAACCACCGCTTTCATTTCATCGTTCGCAAGCCCCGAGCCATAGAAACAAACGGTGTCGATCTCATTTTCTTTAGCTCCCAGGTCGAGGCTTTCGAGTTCGTTTTTTATTTCATCAGGCCTGGCGTGGTAGGGGTTGATTCCCTTTGTATTTAGGCTGTATTCCTTCTGTCCGTCGATCAGTCGCCAGTTCGTTTTGCTTGAACCACTGTCTGCAATTAAAATCATAAGCCTCGAATCCTGTTTTAAAATCAGATGAATGATGTATGACAAATTTAATACATTCCGGCATTCCTAAAAAATGTATATTTACGTCCCAAGCTATTATATGGAAGACATCTTTCAGAACATAGGGACCAAACTAACCCTAAGCCAACGAATCGAACGAACCCTTGAAAACGCCATTCGGGAAAAGAAACTGCCTGTAGGCTCAAAATTACCCACAGAGCGGGAGATGTGTGAGTCTTTTGGTGTGAGCCGTACAGCGCTGAGGGAGGCCCTCAGGCGTTTAAGCGCAAGGGGCTTGATCAATATCCACAAGGGCAGTGGCATGTATGTGTCCGAGCTGAATATTGAGGATGCCATCAAGACCCTGAATTTGTATTACGATCTCAAGTTCGACCGGAACCTGATTGCCCAGATCATTGAAGTGAGGCAGATGTTTGAGCCGGAGATTGCGCGCTATGCAGCCAGGAACAGGACGGATGAAGACCTGGCGGAACTTCGGGGGAATATTGCGCAATTCAGGTCCTGCAACCCCGATAACACCCAACTTGAGTCTGACCTCGACAACCGCTTTCATCTGGCCGTTTCGAAGGCTGCTTCAAATCCGATTATCCAGATGACCATGGAACCCATCTATATGTTGCTGCCCCGTATGCGTAACTACATCTATGCCAACATTGAAGGGGAAAAAGAAAGCACCCTGGGCTTTCACCTTGATTTGCTGAATGCCATAGAGGCCAGGGCAGAGGACGAGGCCTTTAAGGTGATGAAGGCTCACCTGAAGCGTACCAGAGAAATCTATGAATCGCAGATGGACCTGCGTAACAGCTGATGTTTTCAGTTTTCTAAACAAAGCAGCACTTCCTTTGTTATTGGGGCATAGATTGCCGATATGTCGAAGAAACTGTGTAAAGATATGGATGAACTTGCAGACAGAGTGAAGGCTGGCCCTGTAAGGTTCTATTGCCGGAGATGTTATTTGAAATCCCCTAAGGAAAAATGGTGTTGCAAGGCCACGAGAATAAGCGGGCAATGATTCTGGCTGCCGGCCTGGGTACCCGGTTGAGGCCGCTGACAAACAACAAGCCAAAGGCGCTGGTCGAATGGCAGGGCAGGCCGCTGATCGACCATGTGATAGCCTGCCTTTCATCCTATGGTTTTCGTGAGATCGTAATCAACGTGCACCATTTTGCCGATCAGCTCATTGCCTATATCGAATCGGGCAACTGGGAGGGGGTGCATATCACAGTATCCCATGAGGAGGATCTCCTGCTCGATACGGGGGGAGGCCTGAAAAGGGCGGCCCCTTTTCTGGAGAAGGGGCCCTTTCTGGTTTACAATGTCGATATTCTGAGCAGCATCGACCTGGACCGGCTCTGGCACTATCATCTGCAGGAAGGCGGATTGGTCACTTTGGCCGTGAAGGAGCGTTCAACCTCCAGGAGTTTGCTGCTTGATGAGAGCGGTTGCCTGAAGGGGTGGCGCGACAATCGCAACGGAGATGAGATACTGGCCTGCTCCGATTCCAGGGGCCTCAGGCCCATTGCCTACAGTGCCATACAGGTGATGAATCCGGCCATTTTTGAGCTGATGCCCGGGGAAGAGGTGTTTCCAATCATGCCCCTTCTGCTTGAACTGGCTAAAAATTATCGGATTACGACCTTTCGTCACGATGCTGATGACTGGGCAGATCTGGGGCGTCTGGAGGCCTACTCGTAATAAAAACAGTCATGAAAGAAGCAAATACAGAGATTGAGCTGCAAATAGACCAATGGAACAAAGAGCTGGACGGGAAGGATGCCATGGCGGTCCTGCGCCATTTCATCGGCCACTTTGGCGATCGTTTGGTTCTGTCGACCAGTTTGGGCATGGAAGACCAGGTGCTGACCGACATGGTGATGAAGATCCGGCCCGAAACGACCGTCTTTACCCTGGATACCGGGCGCCTCTTTCCCGAGACCTACGAGCTGATCGACAGGACGAACAAGTTTTATGGCATTCGGATGCTTAGCTATTTTCCTGAGGCCGCAAAGGTCGAAGAGATGGTGGCCGAACAGGGGATCAACCTCTTCTACGACAGTATCGAAAACAGAAAACGCTGTTGCAGGGTGCGAAAGGTGGCTCAGCTGGCCAGGGCTTTTGAAGGCCGCCTGGCATGGATCTGCGGACTGCGAAAAGACCAGTCTGTGTCCCGCTTTTACAACAAGCTGGTGGAGTGGGATGCCAACAATGGCCTCGTGAAGATAAACCCCCTGATTAACTGGACCGAGAAGGAGGTCAGGGCCTATATCATGGAACACAAAGTGCCCTATAACCTACTGCATGATAAGGGATATCCAAGTGTGGGCTGTGAACCCTGCACCCGTGCAATAGAGCCCGATGAGGACATAAGGGCCGGTCGTTGGTGGTGGGAAGAAGAGGGCCAAAAAGAATGTGGTTTGCATAAGCACTGATCAGGCTTCAATAACACCCGATCCCACCAGTTCATCGCCCCTGTACCAGGCGGCAAACTGTCCTGCGGCAATGCCCCGTTGGGGCTCGTTAAAAAGAATGTACAGTCCGTCTTCTCTTTGGTGCAGGGTGGCCTTCTGCAAGGCTTGCCGATAGCGAATCCGGACCATATACTCCCCCTTCTCCCCCGCCTGTAAACGACTATCGGCAAGGAGCCAGTTCAGGTCTTCATCCGAAACCTTCAGTCCTGGCCGGTAGAGCCCGGGATGGCGCTGTCCCTGTCCCACATAAATCCGGTTCTTTGTGACATCGGTCCCAATGACAAAAAGCGGTTCGGCCTTGCCGCCCACCTGCAGGCCCTTGCGCTGTCCCGGGGTGAAGAAATGGGCCCCCTGGTGTTTCCCCACCCACTGGCCGTCGGCCTTGTCGTATTTCCAGGGTCGGCAACGTTCGGGGAGTTTGTCGCCTTCCCTCTTTTCCAGGCGATAGGCTGGAAAATCGGCCGGAATCTCAAAAATATTTCCTTCACGGGCCCTGAGCTTTTGCTGGAGGAAAACGGGCAGGCGGACCTTCCCAACAAAACAGATGCCCTGAGAGTCCTTCTTTTCGGCAGAAGCCAGGCCCAGGGATCGGGCTATTTCCCTGACCTCCGGCTTCAGCAGTTCGCCTATCGGAAAGAGGGCAGGGGCAAGCTGTTCCTGCGACAATTGGCACAGGAAGTAGCTCTGGTCCTTGTTGGGATCGGCACCTGCAAGCAGATGGTAAACCGGGCCGTTTGGGCTCTCTGAAACGCTTTTCCGGCAATAGTGCCCGGTGGCCACAAAGTCGGGCTTATAAACCCGGGCGGCCTCCAGGAAGGCATCAAATTTGATCTCTCTGTTGCACAGGACATCGGGATTGGGGGTGCGGCCTTTTTCATATTCGGCAAACATATAGTCGATTACCCGTTTTCCATAGCTCTCGCTCAGATCTACCACATGAAAGTCAATGCCCAGTTTTCTGGCCACCAGCTCGGCAAAAATCACGTCCTCGTCCCAGGGACAATCCCCTTCCAGCACGCCGGTTTTGTCGTGCCAGTTGATCATGAACAGGCCAATTACCTCATATCCTTCCTGCTTGAGCAGGTGACCGGCAACACTGGAATCGACCCCGCCCGAGAGTCCCAGGACTACACGTTTTGCCACTTCAATTTGCTTTTGCTGCAAAAGTAGCTATTTTCTGCGGCTCGATTTATCTTATCTTTACAGGATGTCTCCGCTTCATGTTTACAGGGCCTCTGCAGGTTCGGGAAAAACCCATGAACTGAGCCTGCGCTACCTGGAGCAATTGCTCCTTAATCCACAGGTATACAGGCATATACTTGCGATCACCTTCACCAATAAGGCTGCCGGGGAGATGAAGCAGCGTGTGCTTAGCCAGCTCCATGATTTGTCGGCCTGGATTCCGGGTACCGAGTCGGGTACTATGAAGAAGCTGGAGGAGCTGACCGGGCAGAAGCCTGAGGAAATTGCAAGGGCTTCGGCGGGCCTTCTGCAGGCCATACTCAATGATTACGGGGCCTTTTCAGTGGGGACCATCGATCGTTTCTTTCAATCGGTTATCAGGGCTTTTGTGCGGGAAATCGGCATCCAGCCCGGCTATAACCTGGAAATGGACAACGACAGGGTTCTGGACCTGGCCATTGAGGGCATGTTCAGAAAGCTGGATCAGGATTCGGAACTGGAGAATTGGCTGGTCCGTTTTGCCGAGGAGAAGCTCGAATGGTCGCAGAACTGGAATTTCCGGCACGAACTGGCAGCCCTCGGGGGCCAGTTGTTTCAGGAGAGCTTTCAGATGCGTTTTCCGGATGGCAACATGTCCTCACTCTCCAGAGCGCATCTACGCGCTTTTGGGGAGAAGCTTAAACGGATCAGGGAGGAGGGGGTGAAAGAAATGGGCCGGATTGGCCGGGAGGCGCTCTCGCGCATGACTGAAGAGGGCCTGGAGCCGACGTCCTTCAAAGGGGCTTCGAAGTCGCCCGCCTCCCTTTTCCAGGATGCTGCAGAAGGCAGAGAGATCGGTTTTACGAGTAGCAGAAAGGAGGCTCTTTTTTTGGAAGACAAGTGGTTAAAAAAGGGGGCAGATGCTTCGATACAGGCCTTTTGCAGGGATGAGTTGATGCCCCTGTACCGGGATTTGTACGATGCGCAGGTTTTGCTGAACAGTACAGGCCTGATCAGGAAACACTTTTACAGTCTGGGCATACTGGAGGATTTGCAGCGTGCGATTCAGGAATACACAAAGGAAAAGAACCTGTTTTTACTGTCCGATGCCAGCCGTTTTCTGAAGGGCATTATCGGGTCGAACCAGCTGCCCTTCGTGTTTGAACGCACAGGCAACCGCTATACCCGGCTCATGCTGGATGAGTTTCAGGATACCTCCAGGTTTCAATACGAGAATCTTAAAGCCCTGCTCGACAATGCCCTTGCTACGGGAGGGTTTTCGCTCGTGGTGGGCGACCTTAAGCAGTCGATCTTCCGCTGGCGGAATTCCGACTGGAAGATACTGGGGAAGGAATTGTTGCCGGATTTCAGTCACCAGGAACGCCACAGTCATACCCTCGAAAGGAACTATCGAAGCAGGGAGATGCTGGTGCGCTTCAACAATACCGTGTTTCAGCTGGCCCCCCACAGGCTTGCCTTAAAGATAGCTGAGGAAGCAGCCGATCTGGTGCAGGTCCGTGAAAATGAGCAAAATCCCGGGAGATCCATTCTCCTTGCCTATGCAGATGCGGTTCAGCAACTGAGGCCCGGTCGGAGCGAGGATTACGAGGGAGGCCTGGTTCATATTGATTTGATCGAAAAAGAGGGGGAGCTGACTTTCACCGAGCAGGCCCTCTCCCGCATTCCGAAATGGGTAGACGAGGTGATGTCCTGCGGGGTTTTACCCGGTGAGATCGCCATTCTGGTCAGGGACCGGAAGGAGGGAAGCCTTGTGGCCCGCAGCCTGCTCGAAGCAGAGGCAAAAAATCCGGATGCTGCTTACCCCTTTATCTCGAACCAGTCGCTTTTACTTGCCGCAAATGATGCTGTCTGCCTGCTGGTGGCAGGCATGGCCTATCTGCAGCGGCCCGGTGACAGATTAAACAATGCCCGGCTGAAAAACCTGCTCTTTTCCCTGGAGTGCATTCGGGATGTTGACCAGGAAAGCCTGCTTGATGCCGATAATGAACCAGCCCGCTTTTTGCCAGAGGAATTCGGCAAATTGAAAGCCGAATACAGACAACTTCCCCTGTATGAACTGTCCGAAAGCCTGATTCAGCTCTTTAGCCTCCATCAACGTACACAGGATCTGCCTTATTTACAGGCCTTTCTGGATCTGATTCTGGACCTGGGAAGGCGCGACCACTATACGATTCACCGTTTTCTTCACTACTGGGAGCAGCACGGCACATCACACAGTATTGTCGCGGGAGAAGAGGCTGATGCCATTCGCATTCTGACCATCCACAAGGCCAAGGGGCTGGAATTTGAGGCCCTGCTCTTGCCCTTTTGTAACTGGGAGATCAGTACAACTGGCCAAAAGTCGAATCTCCTTTGGTGCAGCACAGAAGGAACCCCTTTTACAGGCCTGCCCTGCCTGCCTTTAGCTTATGGAGACGCATTGAAGGACAGTAAATTCGCTGAGGACTATTTCAGGGAGCGGGTTCAGGGCTATATGGATAACCTGAATCTGCTCTATGTCGCTTTTACCAGGGCCCGTTCGCTTTTGTACGCTGCCATGCCTCGAAGGAATTCAAATGAACTCAAGAGCGTCGCCGATCTGTTTCAGGAGCTCCTGCAGGAGGTTCCCGAAAAGGGACCTTCCCTGGATTCGCTCTCGAACTATCAGAAAGAAGGGCAGATTCGGATTGGTGATCTTCCTGTGTGCAGCAGAGGGAATACCAGGCAAAAAGAAGCGCATATCAACAGCCACCCACTGCGGCCTGTTCATCAGCTCCCTGCTATTCGCCTGCGCAGCGATGCCTATTTCATGGATCCCTCCGGGGACGAGGGCAGGGAACAGGCCTATGGAAGCATGATGCATCAGCTTTTTGCGGCCATAGATGTCAGGGAGGACCTCGAGCCGGTGTTGGATCGCTATTATCAGCAGGGCCTGATCGATAAGGATGAATGGAATGAGCTTTATGCCCGGATTTCGCAAATGATGGATGAGAAACCCGAGTGGTTCGATCGCCAATCGGGCTGGCAGGTATACAACGAAAGAACCATAGTGGCCGGGGGAAGCTCGTACCGTCCCGACAGGGTGATGATAGCAGCCGATCGGCTTGTGGTGGTGGACTACAAGTTCGGGAAGGAGAAGGCAGCGCACGAAGCGCAATTGAGGCAGTATATTCATTTACTTAAGAGTATGGGACATTCGCATGTGCAGGGCTGCCTCTGGTACCCCGACTTGCATAAAATTGAGGAGCTTAGCTGATGGCCTATCCCTGGGGAACAGATCGGAGGTTCAATGCCTACAGTGCATACTTCAAAAAGCACTTTGGCGGGCGAGTTCAGAAGGTAAGCGTGAATGCAGGCTTCAGCTGTCCAAACAGGGACGGCAGCAAGGGCTATGGAGGATGCACGTATTGCGACAACACGGCCTTTACTCCGTCCTACAACGACCCGGTCATGCCGGTTGGGGAACAATTGCTCAGAGGCATAGACTTCCACCGCAGGCGTTATCGGAAGGCAAAGCATTTTCTGGCCTATTTTCAGTCCTTTAGCAACACCTATGCACCGCTCGACAGGCTCAGGGGCCTCTACGAAGAAGCCCTGGCTGTTCCGGGCATAGTCGGAATCGTCATAGGCACCAGGCCCGATTGTGTGGACGAGGCCCTGCTCGACTACCTGGAAATCCTTTCCCGTGAAACCTATCTCGTGCTTGAATACGGTCTCGAATCGCTGCACGACTCCAGCCTGAAACGCATGAACAGGGGACACGATGTGCGTGCATCCAGGGCTGCCGTGTATGCCACTTCGGCCAGGGGAATCCGGGTAGGGGCCCACCTCATCATTGGCCTGCCAAAGGAAGGCGAGAAAGAGCTTATGCAGAGCATCGGGGAGCTGGCCAGATGGCCCTTACACAGCCTTAAATTCCACCAGTTGCAAATCATCAGGGGCACAGCCATGGAAGAGGACTATCTGCAGCATCCGGCCGATTTTCCGGAGCTTCCACTGGATCGCTATCTCAACCTCATGGTGAATGTGCTGGAGCACCTGAACCCTCACTTTGTGGTGGAAAGAATTGCCGGGGAGGTGAATCCCGGCAAGGCCCTGCTTAAGGGATGGGGGTTGCGCTATGATGTGGTGCTCAAACGCTTCGAGGCCCTGCTCGCGGAAAGGGACAGTTTTCAGGGGAAACACTTTAAACCAGCAAGCCTGTGAGACCCTTCCTGAAATCCATTGCTGCTTATCTGGCCCGGTTTGAGGCAGAGACCCTGTCCGGCATGAAAATTTTGATTCCGAACCGCCGTGCGGGTGTCTTTCTGCGCAGGCATCTGGCTGAAGAAATGAAGAAAACAGGCTGGATGCCGGATATTTGTTCGGTGGACGAGTTCATCGATGAGCTGAGTCCATTCCGGCGTCCTCCCGAAGTTGAACTGGTTTTCACCCTCTACCGCCTCTATGAAGCCCGTGCCACAAACCCGGAACCGCTTGAGACCTTTTATTTCTGGGCCGAAATCATGCTTCGCGACTTTGACGAAATCGATAAGTACCTGGTCGATGCGGGAGCTCTCTTCCGCAATATTGTGGATTTGCGGGAGATTGAAGAGCCGACGGCCGGTCTGGATGAGCGGCAGATTGCTTTTATCAGGCAGTTCTGGGGCAGCTTTCTGGAGGGTGACGAGACCCGGGAGAAAACCAGGTTCCTGGAGATCTGGACCCTGCTTCCTCAGCTCTATCAGGCGCTCAGAGACGAACTTGAAAGCAAGGGGCTTGCCTATCCGGGCATGCAGTACCGTGCGCTTGCCGAAGGGCTCGAAAGCTTTTCCGCTAAAATTCGGCCTGAGAGGGGCTTTGTGCTTGCCGGGTTTAATGCCCTCAATGCCGCCGAACAGCGTTTGTTCAGCTACCTGAAGGAGCATGGTGCCCGCTTTTTTTGGGACTATGACCTGCAGTATTGCGGGGATGAGGGGGATGAAGCAGGCCGGTTTCTGCGAAAAAACCTGCAAGCATTTAAGCCCGAGGAGCTTGGAGATGATTTTCAGGGACTTTCGAAGGAGAAGCAGATCAGGCTTATCGAGTTGCCGGGCGATGTGTTGCAGGCCAAGTTCCTGCCCCGCCTGCTCGGAGAAGGGGCCTGGTCGGCAGAGAGGGATTGCACGGATACAGCCATAGTGCTCTGCGATGAGGATCTCCTGATGCCCGTATTGATGTCACTTCCCGGCGAAGAACTGGAGGTGAATGTGACCATGGGGTATCCTCTGCGGTCAAGTGCGGCCTTTGGCCTGATCGATGGCCTTATTCAGCTCCAGCTTAACACCAGGCAGGCCGATTCGGAAGGGCCCCTGTTTTACTATGCCGATGTTGAAAACATCCTGCGCCATTTTTACCTTCCCTTTCTGCTCGATGATCCCGCAAAGGGGAGGGCGATTCTAAAGAGGATGGCAGATGAGAACCTTGTCCTGCTGTCGGGAAGCATCTTTGAGGGAAGCGGCCTTGAATACATCTTCAGGGCACTCGGCGACAAGGACAACGGCGTATCCTATCTGAAGGAGGTTGTGCAACGCTGTCTTTCCTCCATGAAGTCGTCGGAAAGTGAGCAGGCTACAGCCCTTGATCGGGCCTCTGTCCTCCAGCTCATTGTGCACCTGAATCAGCTGCTTGTTTTGCCGGAACCGGTATCCCGGCTAACCCTGCAAATGCAGTTCAATCTGGTCAGGAAGATGTTGTCCGGGCTGCGGATTCCCTTTGAGGGGGAGCCTCTGCAGGGCTTGCAGCTGATGGGGATTCTTGAAACCCGGCTGCTCGACTTCAGGCACCTGATTGTGCTGTCGATGAATGACGACATCATGCCCGGCCGTTCTGCGCCCCAGAGCTATGTTCCCTATGCTTTACGCCTGGCATTTGGAATGCCTTCGAGGGAGGACAGGGAGGCCATCTATGCCTATTATTTTAAGCGTTTGTTGCAGCGGGCCGAAAGGGTCGATCTGCTTTTTAACGGGAAAAATGAGGGACTCCACTCAGGGGAGATGAGCCGCTATCTGCATCAGCTCTTCTACCGGCACGGCCTTCAGGTCGAACGTCCCGGAATGAAGTTGAAGGCGGCCTTTGCCCCCGGGCTGTCGTTTGGACACAGTGAGTGGCTTGTCCAAAAGCTCGAGCGCTATCGCGACGGGGGGGAGGATGCCCGCATGCTTTCCCCGTCGGCCATTAATACCTACCTTGATTGCCGGCTGAAATTCTATCTGCGTTATCTGGCAGGGATTGGTGAGGCCAGGGATGTGAAGGAGGAGCTGGATGCACAGGGGTTCGGGACCCTTGTACACGATGCCATGAAGCAGCTATACGATGGGTTGAAAGACGAGCAGGGTGTGATTACAGCTGAAGCCCTGCATCAGTTGAAGGACTCGGATCTGCCCGAAAAGTCCCTGCGCGCCTGTTTTATTGATTTGCATTTCAAAGGCAGGAAGAATGCCCGGATTGAAGGAAGGAACCGGCTTATATTCAAGGTAATGCTTCGATACATCCAAAAGATTATCGAGCATGATACAGGCAGGGCCCCATTCAGGATCTTAGCCCTGGAGCATACAGTGGAGCGCCGGATCGGGCTGGAGCTTCCCGGAGGCGAGTTTCCGGTCAGAATTTATGGCACGATCGACCGCATCGACAGAACCGGAGGGATTTTGCGTGTGATTGATTACAAAACCGGGAAGGCAAAAACGGGCTTTAAGGATGTTTCGTCGCTTTTTGAACAGGATTCGGCTACCAGAAACAAGGCGGCTATGCAGACTCTGCTGTATTGCTGGCTGGCAGGGGAAGACTATCCGGGTGAGGCCATTGCGCCCGGGCTTTATGTGGTGGGCGATTTATTCGGAGCGAGCTACGATCCGCTTCTGAAGGAGGGGAAAGGCAGGAATGCGGTGCAGGTTCATGATTTTCGCGAGCTGGAGGAAAAATTTCTGGAATCCCTTACCAAAACCCTTGTGTCGATATTTGATCCAACAGTTCCTTTCGGTCCCGTAGAGAGCACTCAGGCCTGTCGCTATTGCGACTATGCCGGGCTGTGCAGACGGGAGGGCTTATAAAGCTAGTCCCCTGAAAGCAAATCGGGACGAAGTTTCCTGGTTCGTTCAAGTGCAATTTCCTGCTTCCAGTCGGCAATCCTGGCTGCATGGCCGGAAAGCAGGATGTCGGGAACCCGCCAGCCATGATAGTCGGCCGGCCGGGTATAAACAGGCGGGGCCAACAGGCCATCCTGGAAGCTGTCCGAAAGGGCCGAGCACTCGTCCGAGATGGCTCCCGGCAAGAGCCGGACAATGCTGTCGGTCATCACCGCAGCAGCCAGTTCGCCACCGGTTAGTACATAGTCGCCAATGGAGTATTCATTGGTAATGAGGTGATCCCTGATGCGCTGGTCTATGCCCTTGTAATGCCCGCAGAGTATGATGAGGTTTTCGGCCATTGCCAGGCGATTGGCGGTTCCCTGGTTGAAGGCTTTTCCGTCGGGAGAAGTATAGATTATTTCATCGTATTCGCGCTCCTGACACAGCTTCTCAATGGCCCTGTGAATGGGTTCTATGCACATAACCATGCCTGCTTCGCCACCAAAGGCATAGTCGTCGACCCGCCTGTGCTTGTCGGGGGAGAAATCCCGGAGGTCGTGAACGACTATTTCGACCAGTCCCTTGTCCCTGGCCCGTTTTACGATGGAATGGTCGAGCGGGCCCTTGAGGAGGGAAGGAAGCACCGAGATGATGTCTATGCGCATGGACTCTTCTTTTCTGCGAAGATAGCATAGATTTTATGGCAAAATAGAGGCAGGTATTCGAAAAATGAGTAATTTGGAAGGACGCGCGCACCTTAATCCTCTACCTGTTATGAAAGAACAGCAAGAAAACCCTTCCCGAAACCCGCTCGATCATTCCCCTGAAAACCCTGTAAAAGCCGAGAGCAGTGCCGATGGCCGGCTTGTAGATGATCGTGAAGAAGAACAAAAAAATGCCTCATATGACGATCACGTTGATCATGCCGAGGTGAAGGAAGAAGCCCTGGAACAGCAGGCTTCCGCGGAAGCCGAAGCAATAGCTGAAGCCGAAGCAGCGGCCGAAGCAGCCGGAGCTGAAGATGCAGTCGTCGGAGCCGAAGCAGCCGGGGCTGAAGATGCAGTTGTCGGGGCCGAAGCAGCCGAAGCAGCCGAAGCTGAAGATGCAGTCGTCGGGACTGAAGCAGCCGGGGCTGAAGATGCAATCGTCGGGACTGAAGCAGCCGAAGCTGGAGATGAAGCAGCGGTCGAAGCAGTCGGAGCTGAAGATGCAGTTGTTGGGACCGAAGCACCCGGGGCTGAAGATGCAATTGTCGGGGTCGAAGCATCCGAAGCTGAAGCAGCGGTCAAAGCAGCCGGGGCTGAAGATGCAATCGTCGGGACTGAAGTATCCGGGGCTGAAGATGGAGTTGTCGGGACCGAAGCACCCGGGGCTGAAGATGAAGTTGTCGGGGTCGAAGCAGCCGGGGCTGAAGATGCAATTGTCGGGGCCGAAGCATCCGGAGCTGAAGATGCAGTTGTCGGGACTGAAGCAGTCGGAGAAGAGCCGCCGGAAGAGGGCCTTTCAGATACCGAAAACAAGGAAACAAAAGAAGAAGCCAGGGTTAATTTTTCCCTCCTCAGCAGGGAGGATCTGGTGAAGTTGTTGCGTGAAAAGCTGGACCATCCCGGTAAGGCCAACATGCGCCGCGATGTGGAGGAGATCAAACAGGCCTTTGAAGACAAGCGGAGGGCCATTGTAGAAGAAAAAAAACAGGCCTTCCTGGAGGAAGGGGGAAGCATCGAAGACTTTCACCCTCAGCCCGATCCGCTTGAAGCGGAAGTAAAGGAACTCATGGGGAAATACCGTTCCTTGCGGGCCGAATACAGCAAACAACTAGAAAAAAGCAAGCAGGACAACCTCCGGAAGAAACAGGCTATTCTTCAGGAATTCAGGGACCTGATGGAAGGTCAGGATAAGTTTGAAACCACCTTCAGAAGGTTTAAAGACCTTCAGCAGCAATGGTTTGCAACCGGACAAGTGCCTCAGCAGAATGTAAAGGACTTGTGGAATTCCTACAATTATTTTGTCGATAAGTTCAACGACTACGTCAGGATCAACCGTGAGCTTCGGGCCCTCGATTTGAAAAAGAACCTCGAATTGAAAAACCAGCTCTGTGAAAAGACCGAGGCCCTGGCTGAAGAAGGAAATGCAGTACAGGCATTCAGGACCCTGCAAAAGTACCATGCGCGTTGGCGTGAGATTGGGCCTGTTCCCCGGGAGCAGAGGGATGAAATCTGGGAGCGTTTTAAGAAAGCAAGTTCGCTGATTAATAAAAGGCATCAGCAATACCATGTGCAGATGCGGGAGTCGCAGGTGGAAAACCTGCAGAAGAAGGAGCTTCTCTGCGAACAACTTGAAGGCATTGCGGGTGAGGAGTTTTCCTCTCATCGCGCCTGGTCGGAGAAGACCAAAGAGGTGCTTGCCCTGCAGAAGTCCTGGAAGGGCATAGGATACGCGCCGAAGAAGGATAACAATGCCATCTATGCCCGCTTCAGAAAGGCTTGCGACCTCTTCTTCAATAACAAGGCAAAGTACTATGCAGAAGCTCATGAGGAGCAGAAGGCAAACCTCGAAAAGAAAGTCGTGATTGCCGAAAAAGCCGAGGCGCTCAAGGACAGTGAGGATTGGAGGACCACAACGAATGAATTGATTCGTTTGCAGAAACAGTGGAAGGAAATCGGGCCGGTTCCCAGAAAGGATTCGGATAAACTCTGGAAACGTTTCAGGGCAGCCTGTGACGCTTTCTTCGATCGGAAAACTAAGTTTTTCCAGGGCGACGACAGCTCCTTTGAGGAAAACCTGAAGGCCAAAGAAGCACTTATCGCTGAAATGGATGCTTATGAGCTGGTGGACGACCGGAAGCAGAACATTGAAGCACTTGAGCAGTTTCAGGAACGCTATTCCGCCATAGGCTTTGTGCCGGGAAAAATGAAGGAGGCCGTTAAGGAGCAGTTTCGAAAGGCAAGCGACCGGCTTCTCGAGCGGATGGGACTCAGTGAAAATGAAAGGAGCGCCTATCGTTTCAAAAACAGGGTGAGGGGTATTCAGCATGCACCCCGCTCGGGCATGAAGATGAATTTCGAGCGTGATAAGCTGAGCAACAAGCTCCAGCAGCTAAAGAGTGAAATTGCTGTCTGGGAGAACAATATAGGTTTCTTCAAGCAGTCGGACAGTTCCAATGAAACCATTGCAGCCTTCCATGAAAAGATTGCCGATGCCCATGAACGGATTAAACTTCTCGAGCAGAAGATCCGGATTCTGGATGACATGGAAAATGCAAATTAAATCTTACTTTTACGGAGTTTTAATCGCTGAGTTTTTCCACTATGAAGTATGTGTTTGTGACGGGTGGAGTGACCTCCTCTCTTGGTAAAGGTATTATTTCTGCTTCCCTCGGAAGGCTGTTACAGGCCAGGGGATTCAGGGTGACCATTCAGAAGCTGGATCCCTACATTAATGTGGATCCGGGCACCCTCAACCCCTATGAGCATGGCGAATGCTATGTCACGGACGATGGAGCAGAAACCGATCTCGACCTCGGTCACTACGAGCGCTTTTTGGATATCCGGACCTCGCAGGCCAACAATGTAACCACGGGCAGGATTTACCAGTCGGTAATCAACAAAGAGCGACGGGGCGACTATCTGGGAAAGACCGTGCAGGTGATTCCCCATATCACAGACGAGATTAAGCGCAGCGTTACCCATCTGGGTCGAAGTGGCGATTACGATATTATCATTACAGAAATTGGAGGTACGGTTGGCGACATCGAATCCCTGCCCTATGTGGAGGCTGTCCGGCAGTTGCGCTGGGATCTGGGCGTGGAGAATACGGTGTTTCTCCATCTTACCCTGGTGCCCTATCTCTCGGCTTCGGGCGAACTGAAGACCAAACCTACCCAGCACTCGGTGAAGGTATTGCTGGAAAACGGGATTCAGCCCGATGTCCTGGTTCTCAGAACCGAGCATGAACTAACCCGGGATATCAGGAAAAAGGTTGCCCTGTTTTGTAACGTTGAACTGGATGCAGTTATTCAGTCGATTGATGTGTCCACGATTTATGAGGTCCCGCTACTGATGCAGGAGGAGGGGCTCGACCGGATTGTGCTCAAGAACCTGAAGATGGAGATAGGTGAAGCACCGGCCCTCGCGGGTTGGAGGTCTTTTGTGGGGAAGCTGAAGGCCCCCGGAAAAGAAGTGAATGTTGCGCTGGTGGGTAAGTATGTGGAGCTTCACGATTCCTATAAGTCCATTCTGGAGTCGCTTATTCATGCCGGTTCCGTGAATGGGGTTAATGTCAGGGTCGACTGCCTGCATTCAGAAATGATCGTGGACAAGCTGGAAGAGAAATTGTCCGGATATGACGGCATTCTGGTGGCTCCCGGTTTTGGCGACCGCGGAATCGATGGGAAGATTGCCGCTGTCAATTATGCGCGCACGCACAAGGTGCCCTTCTTTGGCATCTGTCTTGGGCTTCAATGTGCCGTCATTGAGTTTGCCCGGAATGTTCTGGGATATGCCGATGCACATTCTACCGAAATGACCAATATGTCGAAACATCCGGTTATTGATCTGATGGAGGAGCAGAAAGGGGTGACAGAAAAGGGGGGAACCATGAGGCTGGGTGGATATGCCTGTGCCCTTAAAAAGGGATCGCGTGTGCAAAAGGCTTACGGCAGTGAAATGATTAGGGAACGCCACAGGCATCGCTACGAATTCAACAACGACTATCTGGAAGTTTTCCGGGAGGCGGGCCTGGTCCCCACCGGGATCAATCCGGAAAGTGGATTGGTGGAGATCATGGAATTAAAAGATCATCCCTGGTTTGTGGGTACCCAGTTTCATCCGGAATATCGTTCGACCGTTCTGAACCCGCACCCACTTTTTGTGTCTTTTGTCCGTGCAGCATCTGAGGGTAAACAGAAAAGCTAATCCGCTCCCTTTATTGCCGGCTCGTTTCTATGCTATTTTAGCCGAAAATTCATTGACTTCCAGGCTAAACTTTTACTTTTGTGCCAGATTTAAGCTAAGTACATACTTATGGATAGAAATACGATCGTAGGGCTGGTGCTAATTGGTGCTATTCTTGTGGGCTACAGCATATTTACGAAACCCCAGCGCGAAGCCCAGATGGCAGAACGCCAGCGTCTGGATTCGATTGCCAGGGTGGAGGAGGCCAGGGCTGCTGAGTTGATGCAGGCAAAGAAGGCCGCTGCAGAGGCCAATGCAGAGGCCGGAGATTCGGCCTCCATCCGGCGGATGAACGAAGAGCTGGGCAATTTTGCTGCAGCAGCTGTAGGTGCAGAGGAAAAGCTTGTTCTGGAGAATGATGAACTGAAGATCAGTTTTTCCACATTGGGGGGACGGCCCTATACCGTCGAACTGAAGGACTACCAAACCCACGATTCCTTACCGGTCTATCTTATCGATGGGGATTCTACCATTTTTGCTTTGCAGTTTTTTGCCGACAACAGGGGGATTAATACCGGATCGCTGTACTTTGAGCCCCGGCTCAGAACCGGAAGTGATGAGCAGGGCAGGAATTTCCAGGAGCTGACCATGCAGATGGATATTGATGAGGCGACAAGTATTGCCTATATCTACAGGCTTTTCGACGGGGACTACATGCTCGATTTCGACATTCGCCTGAAGGGCCTGGACAAGTACAGAACCGACCGCATGCAGTTTGATATGGACTTCTATGCACCCTCTCTGGAAAAGGGTTTCCAGAACGAGGCCACCTATACCACGCTCTATTATAAGTTTTTTGAGGGGGATGTTGAAAACTTTAAAGCCCGTTCCAGGAGCGAATTTCAGGAGGTGACCGAGAATACCAGAATTAAATGGGTGGCCTTTAGTCACCAGTTCTTCTCGACCATCATTATGGCCGACCAGTATTTCAACGGAGCCTTCCTGAAACAACAGCGCTTCGATGATGGCCCTTATGTGAGGCGCTATAGCTCGTCGATTGACATGCCCTACGACCGGAGCGGCGATCAACTCATCGGAATGCAATTGTATTTTGGCCCCAACAACTTTACCAGCCTGAAGAGCTATGGGGATGAAGACCTGGAAGATGTGGTAACCGTAGGAGGCTCATTGATTCGCTGGATCAATGCCTACGTTGTGATTCCGATTTTCAACTTTTTGAACCGCCGGATCGCCAACTATGGAATCATCATCCTGCTTCTTACCCTTATTATCAAGATCGCACTCTTTCCCCTGACCTACCGGTCCTTTAAATCGCAGGCTGTAATGCGGGTGTTGAAGCCGCAGGTGGACGAGATCAGTAAGAAGTACCCTAAACAGGAAGATGCCATGAAGAAGCAGCAGGCGACCATGGACCTGTACAAGCGTGCAGGAGCAAATCCCATGGGAGGCTGTTTGCCCATGCTGCTGCAGTTCCCGATTCTTTATGCCATGTTCCGCTTCTTCCCAACCTCTATTCAATTGCGTCAGCAGAGCTTCCTGTGGGCCCACGACCTGTCCACCTATGACTCCATTCTGGATCTGCCTTTCAGTATTCCCATGTATGGCGACCATGTGAGCCTCTTTACCATTCTGATGACGGTTACGACCCTGATCTCGATGCGCTGGAGCAACCAGGCCAATGCCGGGAGCAGTTCTATGCCGGGTATGAAGACCATGATGTACATTATGCCGATCATGTTCATGCTCATCCTGAACAATTTCTCGGCCGGTCTGACTTACTACTACTTCCTGGCCAACCTGATCACCATTCTGCAGAATGTGATATTTAAGCAGTTCGTCGATGAAGAGGCCATTCTGAAGCGCCTGAATTCGAAGAAGGCCAAACCCGCCAGGAAGTCGGGACTGGCACGGCGGCTGGAAGAGATTCAAAAGCAGCAGCAACAGGCCGCAAAGGCAAAGCGGAGGTAGAAAAGGTTTTGGGCCGGCACTTTTTCAGGCCGGCCACCCTTAGTCCGTTTCGTTTTGGGCCGCATGGATCCGGCTTTCCCATGGCTATGGGCCGGCCGGTTTTGGCTTGTTTGTTTGGCAGGTGCCGCTGTCAGAAAGAAGGTGACAGGGGGTTAGGGGAAGCGATAGATTAGTTTTCGCGCAGCCGGGCCATTTTGAGCGCCGTAACCGCAGCTTCGTCACCTTTGTTGCCATGCTTTCCGCCGCAGCGATCAAGCGCCTGCTGAAGATTCTCGGTGGTCAGAATACCAAAGACGAAGGGGATGTCGTAGTCGAGATTGAGCTCGGTGATGCCCTTGGTTACGCCCTGACAGATGTAATCGAAGTGCGGGGTGTCTCCCCGGATTACACAGCCCAGACAAATTACGGCTGCAGGGGAATACTCTTCGGCCACAACCCGGGCCCCGTAGGGGAGCTCAAAACTGCCGGGCACAGCCTTTATCCCTATATTCTCCGCCTTTACGCCATGCCTTTTCAGGGTAGTCAGGCAGCCCTCAAGCAAGGCCGCTGTGACTTCCTCGTTCCATTCCGAGACACAAATACCAATCTTGATATCGGCTCCGGAGGGCACCCTGGCCGGATCATGCTCCGACAAATTTCTCAGGCTGGAGGCCATCGCTATTGTTCAAGCTTTGCTTCGACCCTTCCAATGTACTTCCTGATCTCACGGCCCTCCGTTGTCTCGGGAAATTCCGATTCGATCCTCTTGTAGGTCTCAAGTGCGGCATGAAGGTCTTCTATTTCCTCATAGACGATGCCCATTTTTTTCAGCAGAATGGGCGAGGAAAAGCTGTTTTCGTATTTATCAACGCCATGCCTGTAGGCCGTTAGAGCTTTGTCATATTCACCGAGTTCAACGTAGGCATCACCCAGTGTGGCGTACTTGGCAGCGCCTACCAGCAGGTCGCTGGTCTTGTACTTGCTAAGGTAATCGACGGCGGCTTCATGATCGCCAAGCTGGTGAAAGCATACCCCTGCGTAGTAGTGCGCAATTTTGGCGGATTTCGTCATTTTGTAGTCCTCCATGATGCTCAGGAAACCGGGGTAGGTGCCAAAGCCGTTCAGTGCAAGGCTGAATGAATCGATCTCAAAAAAGCGTTCGGCATAGTACATATCGGCTGCTGCTTTTTCGTTCTTGGGCTTTAGGTAAAAGCGATGGCCACCGACGGCAACAAGGAGAACTGCCAGTAAGGCGACCAGTATGAAGGTCAGTATACGCTGATTGTCTTCAATGAATTGTTCGGAACGGGTTAGAGCCTGTTCTATTCCTTCGAGGTTTTTGTCGGTTTGCCGGGTATTTGTTTTTTTCGCCATTTGAGCGCAAATTTTAGATTCTCAAAAACTTCCGCAAAAGTAATCCTTTTTCGGAGAAATGCGGTTCGCGGGGCACAAAAATCGTATTTTTGCGTATGCAATTGAAATCCCTTTCCCTTGTCAATTTCAAGAACTACGAACAGGTAGATATTCCGCTGTCGGGTAAAATCAATTGCTTTGTGGGCGAAAATGGGGTAGGCAAGACCAATATCCTGGATGCCGTGCACTACCTGGCTCTTTGTAAAAGCAATTTTAATCCGGTCGATTCCCAGAATATCCGTCATGGTGCCGAGTTTGCTGTCCTTCAGGGTGTGTTTGAGCGCTTCGAAAAAGAGGAGCGCATCTATTGTGGGATCAGCCGGCAAAAGAAGAAGCAGTTTCGGAGGAACAAAAAGGACTATAAAAAGCTGTCCGAACACATCGGACTCATTCCTTTGGTAATGATTTCTCCTGCGGATACCGGACTCATCAATGGGGGGAGTGAGGAGCGCCGTCGCTTTCTGGATGGTGTGATCTCGCAGTACAGCAAGGCCTACCTCGACAAGTTGATTGGCTATAACAGGGCACTGGCACAGCGGAATCGTCTCTTGAAGGATTTTGCATCCGGCCACAGCTTTGATGAGAGCATGCTGGAGCTTTGGGATGAACAACTGCTTCGCTATGGCAGTGGGGTTTACGAGGAGAGGAGGGCTTTCGTGGAGGAACTGCTGCCTGTTTTTTCAAGCTTTTATGCGCGCGTTTCCCAAAACAAGGAAGAGGTGGAACTCAGCTACGAGAGTCAGCTCAATCGACTTGGCTTTGAGGAAGGACTCAGGCAGAGCAGGGAAAAGGACAGGCTTTTGCAATACACCAGTTTTGGGGTGCACAAGGATGATCTGGGTATGCAGCTCGGTGACTTTAAGTTGAAGAAAGCCGGTTCGCAGGGGCAGCAAAAGACCTTTTTAGTGGCCCTGAAGCTTGCCGAGTTCGAGTTTATCAGAAAAACTACAGGCATTAGTCCGGTCCTGCTGCTGGATGATATTTTTGATAAATTCGACAGCAGCAGAGTAAGGCAGATCGTTGGCCTGGTTGCAGAGCAAACCTTCGGCCAGATCTTTATCAGTGATACGAATGAGTCGCGGATGAGGGATGTACTGGAAGAAATTCAGGCCGAAAGACTGATCTACCGGATACAGCCTACGGGAGACCTGGAAAAAGTGTTGTTGTAATGGAACGAAAGGACTTTAAACGCATAGATTCACTCCTTGATGCCTTTGTGAAAGCGCATCATCTGGAGCAGGGACTGGCCGAATACAGGCTCAAAAAGGCCTGGCCCGAATTGCTGGGAATTACCATTGCGAAGAAAACCAGGAAGCTCTACATCCGCGACAAAAAGCTCTTTGTCGAGCTGTATTCTTCGGTGGTCCGGAATGAATTGGAGATGATCAGGCCTACCCTGGTCTCACGGTTGAACAAGGAAGCCGGAATGCAGGTGATCGACGATATAGTTCTGCGCTAAGGCTGCAGCACCTGCAGCGGTCCTGTTAGAAGCGCTCGAAACCGGAGAAAAAGAAATTTGCTTCCAGTTGGGCATTCTCGTCGGAATCGGACCCATGCACGGCATTGGCACGCATCGATTGGGCGTAGATTTTTCGGATGGTGCCTTCTTCAGCCTTTTCCGGATCAGTTGCACCGATCAGCTTTCTGTAGTCTTCCACTGCGTTTTTCTTTTCGAGTATGGCCACCACGATGGGGCCGGAGGTCATGAACTCGACAAGGTCCTTGTAAAACTCCCTGTTCTCATGCACTTCATAAAAGCGTTCGGCTTCCCCTTTTGTAAGGTAGAGCATTTTCATTGCACAGATCCGGAAGCCTCCTTCATAGATCTTATTCAGGATGGGGCCAATGTAGCCATTGGATACGGCATGAGGTTTGATAATTGTAAAGGTGAGATTTCCTGCCATTGCTTTGGGTTTTTATTGCATAATAACAAATAATATCCGGCTTTGCTTACTCAGGATTAATAATTTTTAATTTTGCCTCAACAAATCAGGCCGAATGCTAAGCACTGAACAAATAGGAAAACTGAGGACATGGGTCGCTGAGGCGGATAAGATCGCGATCCTGGCCCATGCCAATCCCGATGGGGATGCCATTGGTTCGAGCCTTGCACTTGGAATGGCCCTGCAGCAGCAGGTGGGGGAAGTGAATGTGATTATTCCGGATGGCCTGCCCGATTTCCTTCGTTGGCTGCCGGGTATTCAAATGTCGACCACTTACATCTATAAAGCGGAAAAGGCCGCTGCAGCCCTGGAAGGCTGTGACCTCATTTTTTGCCTCGATTTTAACGATCCCGGGCGCTTGAAGGGGGTGGCGAAACTGCTCGAGGCATCTGATGCCCGGCGTGTGATGATCGACCATCACCAGGACCCGAAATCCTTTTGCGAGTTGACGATATCGGAACCGTGGCGCGGGTCGACCGGTGAGATGGTGTATGAATTCATTTGCGAAGTCTTTTCCGGGGATGTGATCACCAGGGATATAGCGACCTGTCTCTATGTGGCCATTATGACCGATACGGGGAATTTCAGCTATGGGAGTTCCTATCGGGAGGTTTTTACGATTGTTGGTCAACTAATGGACTATGGCATCGATAAGGACCAGATTTACAGCCGGGTTTACGATGCTTTTTCAGAAGACAGAATGCGTCTGCAGGGCTATTGCATGCAAGAAAAGCTGGTGGTACTTCCTCAGTACCATACCGCTTATATCAGCCTGAGCGATGAAGAGCTTAGGCGCTTTAAGCACCGAAAGGGCGATACGGAAGGTTTTGTGAACATCCCCTTTGCCATTAAGGGGATTCGTTTTTCAGCGCTGTTTATCGAAAAGAGGGACCGGGTCAAAGCCTCTTTCAGATCGAGGGGCCGTTTTCCGGTAAATGAACTGGCCGCAGCACACTATAACGGCGGAGGGCACATCAATGCTGCAGGAGGCGATTCTTTCGAGAGTCTTGAGGAGACGGTTCGCCGTTTTGAATCCATACTTCCACACTATGCGAAAAGCCTTTCGGAGCAATAGGATCCTCCTTTTTGTTTTCCTACTGCAGGCCTGTCGGCCTCCGGTGCAGGAGGATGTGGCCGGACAGCAGGAAGCCGACCCCGTTCAGGAACAGTTTGTGAGGGCAAACCAGTATGCCCGGATGCGCCACCAGGACCAGATTGCGGCCTTCCTTGAGCGTACCGGCTGGCAGGCCACCACCAGCCCTTCTGGTTTGTGGGTGGTACATGAACGGGTAGGTAAGGGAAAGCGAATCGCGAATGGCAGCCGGGTTCGGTTCACGTACAGGTGTTCGCAGCTCAATGGCAGCTTCTGTTATGCTTCCGGCGAAGAAGCGGTTACCGCGACCATTGGCCAGGGAGGTCTTATGGCCGGCGTGGAAGAGGGGCTGCAGGAGCTCAGGGCAGGGGCTGAGGCCGTGTTTTTCATTCCTCCCCATCTGGGCCAGGGTAATTTTGGCGACAGGGACAGGATTCCGGGGAATGTTGTACTGATCTACCGGGTGAAGGTTCTGGAGGTCTATTGATTCGGTAGAATTGTTAATTTTACACACTGCAAGAATAGCTTATGATGAGTACAAAAACATATCAACACTGCTTATTGGTGATCCTTGGCATGGCGATACTTACACCATCCTGCCAGAGAGGAAATGAGAATGAGGGATCCGAACAGGAGGAGCGTTTTTTTAAGCTTTACATGGACGCACACCATCCCGGGCTTGAGCCGGATGGCAATGGCCTTTACTACATCGAACACGAAGCCGGAAGTGGCCCGCAGCCCGGTGCAGAGGAATGGGTGCGCATCAACTATGTGGGTTATTCCATTCCGGATGAACGGGTGGTGGATACCCACCTGGAAAATGTGGCATTGGATAACGGAATCGGAAAGGATGGTGCCCTCTATGGCCCATTGAAAATGCAGGTCGATGCGAAATCGGAGGGTGTTTCACTTGGGCTCCAAAAAATGCGTGCGGGTGGAAAAGCCAGCTTCTTCTTTATGAGTGACCTGGGTTATGGCAGCGGCGGCAATAAGATGATGCGGAGTATTCCGGCCTATACCTCCTTGAAATATGAAGTTGAGCTGCTGGAAATTATTCCGGATATAGAGGCCTATGAAGCGCAGCGGATTCTCGATTATGTGGATACCATTCCAGGCATTGATACCATCCAGGATCCGGCCAGCGATGCCCTTATGTACTATGTGGTGGATATGTCCAATGATACGGGCAGTGTGGTAGCTCCGGATTCAATGGTGTATGTCAACTACAAAGGACACTTGATCGATGGACGGGTCTTTGATGAAAGCAAGGAGGGCAGCCCCCTGAAGTTTCAACTGGGCGTAACCGAAATGATTGAAGGTTGGGATTTGGGCATGCAGCGATTTAAGGCCGGAGAATCGGGCCGTCTGGTCATTCCCTACACCCTGGCTTATGGTAAAGCAGGCGACTTCAAGGGGCCCTATGTTTCCATTCCGGCCTATGCCACCCTGGTGTTTGACGTAGAGGTAACAGAGGTTAAGGCTGCTTCGAAAGATAAGGACAAGGACTAGCCCGGACTAAACGGGTTTGGGAAAAGGATTTCTTACAACTAGTCACGGGTTCCCAGCCCTGTCAGCATACATGCAGCAGGCAGGATGGTTAAGCACAGGAAGGGATATCGACGATCAGAGACGTCTCCGGACTCAGCGGCCTTTGAGTGTTTTCCACGGCATTCTACCCCGATTACAAAAAACGATTTAGCAGAAAGATTGCGGGCCTCTTGTGCAGATCGGGTCTCGATTTTTTCCAGTCGGCGATGCTTTTAGTACTGATCATTTCACTGTCGAGTGTCAGATCGACCGCTATACAGAGCCTGCTGCCCGGCTTGCAGGTTCTGATCAGGTCTTCCAGGAGCCCGTTGTTCCTGTAGGGAGCTTCAATAAATATTTGTGTGCTGCCGTTTTGTTCAGCTGCTTGTTCGAGGGCTTTGATTTTCAGTGCCCGTCCGGTTTTTTTTACAGGCAGATAGCCATGAAAACAAAACTGCTGGCCGTTTAGTCCCGAGGCCATCAGGGCCAGGGTAATGGAAGAAGGACCGGTTAACGGCACCACCCTGATCATTTGCCGGTGCGCAAGTTCCACGACCAGGGCACCCGGATCGGCGATTCCCGGAAGACCGGCTTCTGAAAGCAGGGCGGTATCCTGTCCCGCTTTCAGTTCTTCCAAAAAACGGGGCACCTCGCTGGCAGGGGTGTGCTCATTCAGGAGGTGGAAGCAGAGGCTGTCGATGTCGATGGATTTATCGATCTGCTTCAGAAAACGTCTGGCATTCCGGAGGTCTTCAACGATAAAGACTTTCGTTCTGCGTGCTATCTCACCCACGATGGGCGGAAGGCTCAGAGCCAGATTGGGGTTTCCCAGGGTATTGGGCAACAGATACAGCTTGGGGCTCATGGGGACTCGGTGTTGATACGACTTCCTAAAATTAGTTATATCTTCGTGTATAGCTCTAGCAGAACGCATTTACATTGAAAATAACCTTTTTAGGAACAGGAACCTCCCAGGGAGTGCCCGTCATCGGCTGCAGCTGTCCGGGCTGTCTTTCGGCCGACCGGAAAGACAAGCGCCTCAGGTCTTCCATCATGCTGGAGTCCGACGGGCAGGTCATTGTTGTGGACACCGGCCCGGATTTCAGACAGCAAATGCTTCGGGAAGATGTGAAACAACTGGATGCGGTCCTTTTCACCCATGAGCATCGCGATCATATCGCCGGGCTGGATGATATCAGAGCCTTTAATTTCATCCAGCAGAAACCGATGGACATCTATGCCGAAAAGCGGGTCTTGCGCGCCCTGGTTAGTAGTTTTCCCTATGTTTTTGCTGAGAAGAAGTATCCGGGCGTGCCACAGGTGATGCTGCACGAAATTGAAAACAAGCCCTTCATGCTTGGGCCAACCCGCGTTGTTCCGATACGAATGATGCATTTCAGGCTGCCGGTACTGGGTTTCAGGATAGGTGAATTTGCCTATCTTACCGATGGGAATTACATCAGCGAGGCCGAAAAGGAAAAGCTCTTTGGTGTAAAATACATGGTTGTGAATGCCCTTAGAAGGGCCAAGCATATTTCCCACTTCACCCTTCAGGAGGCGGTTTCCCTGATCACCGAGCTTAGCCCGAGGCAGGGCTTTTTGACCCACCTTTCTCACCAGATGGGGCCCAGCGCAAACCTGAAGGCCGAATTGCCCCCGAACATTATGGCTGCTTACGATGGCCTGGTTCTCGAGCTATAGGGCCTGGTTTTTTGCAGTTCCTTTCCCGACGAAATAAACAAGAGCGCGGCAATGAGCCCGGGCACAAAGAAAATGATGCCGGCCAGGGCCAGGGCCCGAGGCAGGGAGTAGATGTCCTTAAACCAACCCAGCAGGGGACCTGTAAGGGCAAAGATGAGCCGGATAATAAAGTTTCGGACCGATAAGACGGTTGCCCGGATATGGGATTCAGTAACCCGGTTGATGTAGTCTTTGAGCACGGGTGTTGCATAGCCCCTGACCAGGTAGAAGAAAAACAGGATGGCCAGCCCTGCCGCCACATTTAGGACACAGAGCAGCAGGTAGCAGGCCGGAATACAGGTGGAAATGAGCAGGATGGAGCTCCGCTGTCCAATCCTTGATTCGAGTTTGTGGGCCGTGTAAGACGACAGGGCTACGGTGAGGTTCAGGCTGGCCCACAACAGGCCGAACCAGGCAATGTCGATCTTACTGTATTCAAAATAGGGTTGGGCAAACCAGGCCATGGTGAGGGTGGCCGTTCCCGTTACCGCACTCAAAAAGATATTCCGGCTGAGTATGCGGTCACCAAATACCGCAAATTGCGCGATCCGAAGTATTTCTGTAATCCCCTTCCGTTCAAGGACTCTGTGGCGCGCCGGTTCTTTGAGGGTAAGGGCAGCAGGTACAGCAATAAAGGCCACAAAGGTTTGGGCCAGAAAGGGCGAACGCAGGCTGATGCCTGCCAGCAGGCCACCCAGGATGCCGGCCAGGGCTTCTGCCAGGTTGCCCATTGAGCTGATGCGTCCCTCAAATCTGGAGTAGCTCTTTTCCTTTCCCGATTCGAGCAGCGAGTCGTAGAGCAGGGCCGAATCCGCTCCCGATACGCAGCTTTGACCAATACCCAAAAGAATTGATGCGATCAGAAAACCGCTAAAGCCATGGCTTAAACTGTAGGTGCTAAACCCCATGACCCCGAATACGGCTCCGAGCACCAGGGTCTTTTTGCGTCCGATGACGTCGGCCAGGTAGCCCGAGGGGATTTCGAGGATGACGATGGCCACCGAATAAATGGCCTGCAGCAGCATGATGTCTTTCATCGATAGCCCGTTGCTCTCGAAAAAGGGAACCACAATGGGCATGTAGAGCATGAACCACTTGGCGGTCTTTATCAGGTAAAGCCTGGGGATGTTTGGATGAAGGGAGCTGGCCAATGGCTTATTTTGGCGCAAAACTAGGAAATGCCTTTTGATTGACCTGAAATGTTTAAGAAAACATTTCGGGAACCAGGCTCAGTGTCTATCTTTGGCAGGACAATCTTTGGATAATGGGAATGACTGTGATAGAGAAGATTCTGGCGGCCCATTCGACCAGGGAAAGGCTGAAGCCGGGCGACCTGATCGATGTTTTTATCGATGCCCGTGTGGCCCGTGACTTTGGTGGGGCAAACGTTGTTAAGCACATGGACGAGCACGCCCTGACCCTGGCCGATCCGGAACGGACCTTTTTCACCTTCGACTGTAATCCCACCGGGTCGGACCAGAAATATGCGGCCAATCAGCAGCGTTGCAGGCAATATGCCCGCCGCGAGGGGGTCAGAGTTTACGATATTGATCAGGGAATCGGGACCCATGTCCTGATTGAAGATGGCCTGGCTTTTCCCGGATCGACGGCTGTTTCTACAGACTCTCATGCCAATGTCCTCGGGGCCGTGGGGGCCTTTGGGCAGGGGATGGGCGATAAGGACATTGCTGCAGCCTGGCACAAGGGTTCCATTTGGTTCAAGGTGCCTCCCAGTGATAAAATTGTACTGGAGGGCAGCCGGCCGAAGGGGGTCACAGCCAAAGACATTGTGTTAAACCTGCTGTCGGTATTCGGGGCCAGCAGCTTGCTGGGCAAGGCCGTGGAACTGGAGGGTGAGCTGGTCGATCGGTGTACGCTGGACGAGCGCATTACCATCGCTTCCATGGCTACGGAGATGGGTGCGATTGCCCTCTTGTTCCCCCCCTCGGCCGAGGTGCTGCACTACTGCGAATCCCGTTCGGGACGAAAGATAGCGCCTGTCGTTGCAGATCCTGATGCGGAATATGCTGCTGTGCACCATATCGATGTTTCAGGCTTTGTCCCCAGGATTTCTCATCCGGGAAAGCCGCATGATACCAGCGCACTGCCCGCCGAAAGGATCTGGATCGATTCGGCCTTTATCGGAAGCTGTACGAACGGGCGGATTGAGGACATGAGGGCGGTTGCGGCTGTTCTCGAGGGGAAGCACGTGGCACCTGGCGTTGTTTTGAAGATTGTTCCGGCCACCGACAGGGTCTGGCAACAGTGCCTGAATGAGGGCCTGGTTTCCCGTTTTAAGAGGGCTGGGGCACTGCTTTCCAATGCGGGTTGTGCGGGTTGTGCGGCTGGCCAGGTGGGCCAGAATGGCCCCGGAGAAGTGACCATTAGTACCGGAAACAGGAATTTTCCCGGTAAACAGGGGCAGGGCCGGGTCTACCTGGCCTCGCCTGTTGTTGTGGCGGCCTCTGCGCTTGCAGGCTATATTGTTGATCCAAAAGCGCTTCCCGCGGATCCTCCGGAAAGGCCCGTTGAGGAATTCAGGCGCAATGCTGAGAAAAGTGCTTCCAATCCGGTTACAGACAGCTGTAACGGGGCCACGGCAGACAGGCCCGAGACCCTGCGTGGCCGGGTATGGGTCATCGAGCGCGACAACATCGATACCGATATGATCTTCCACAATCGCTATTTATCCATTACCAAAGTGGAGGAGATGGGGCCCTGTACCTTCGACAACCTTGAGGGCTACGAAGACTTCTCGTCGAGGGTCGAATCCGGGGACATTGTTGTGGCAGGGAAGAATTTTGGCTCGGGAAGCTCCCGCCAGCAGGCCGTGGACTGTTTTGTAGCCCTGGGGGTCCAGTGTGTGGTTGCGGAATCCTTTGGTGCCATTTATGAACGAAATGCCATCAATGCGGCCTTCCCGATTATGGAAGCCCGGGATGTGGAGGCACTGGCCCTTGAAACGGGCGATGAACTTGAAATCGACCTGCACAGCGGTGCTATGAAGAATCTCAGCAGGGGCGGTCAGGGCATGGCCCGGCCCTTCTCCGAGGTGCAGATGGATATCTATAAACGCGGAGGGCTCTTTTAACCGGGGCTCTACCGATGATTGTTTCACGTGAAAAAGGACAGACTATGAGACTGATTATACCGGAGGGTTATAAGCCCCTCATTAGCTTAAAGGAGACCGAGAAGGCGCTGGAGATGATGAAGGACCATTTTGAGTCGGGGCTGGCCTCCGATTTGCGCTTACGCCGGGTGACTGCCCCCTTGTTTTTATTGCATGGTACCGGCCTGAATGACGATCTCAGCGGGGTGGAGAAACCCATCAGGTTCCGGATTAAGGATATGCGAAACGAGATGGCAGAGGTGGTTCAGTCGCTGGCCAAATGGAAGCGGATGATGCTCCGCGACTATGACATCCGGTTGGGTTATGGGATCTATACCGATATGAATGCGCTGCGGCCCGACGAAGAGCTGGATAACATGCACTCTGTGTATGTCGACCAGTGGGACTGGGAGAAGGCCATTTTGCCGGAGCAAAAGAACCTGGACTTCCTGAAGAAAACGGTCGAGCGGATCTGGGATAACGTAAAACGGAGCGAATTCTTTTTGCATACCTTCTATCCTGCCGTATCTCCCTCGCTGCCCGAGGAGATCACCTTTATACATTCGGAACAGCTTTATGAAATGTATCCCGGGCTGCCTCCCCGGGAGCGCGAGTCGAAGATTGCTGAGAAATACGGAGCTGTATTCATCATCGGGATCGGTTATGACCTGCCCGATGGCAGGCCGCACGACAGGCGGGCTCCGGATTACGACGACTGGAGTACGGAAACGGTCGATGGTTTCCGCGGGCTCAATGGCGACATTATTGTGTGGAATGAAGTGCTCAAATGTGCAGCCGAGATTACCTCAATGGGCCTTCGGGTCGATAAGGATGAACTAATGAAGCAACTCGAGATTACCGGCGATACCGATCGCGTGGAGTTTTTGTTTCACAGGCGTTTGCTAAACGATGAACTGCCATCCTCCATCGGCGGCGGTATTGGCCAGTCGCGTACGGCCATGCAGCTTCTGAAAAAGGCCCATATCGGAGAGATTCAGTCGGCCATCTGGCCGGGCGAAATGGTGGCTCATTGTCGAAAGAGCAATATCCGGCTGATATGAGAACCTTTGTTGAGAAAGTCCTTGACGCTCCTGTCGGCGCCATTGTGTTTCGCCGCCCCGACCTCATTCTTTCGCACGACAATACGGCCAGCATTAGAAAGACCTTTGCGAAGATGGGTGGCAAGGCCATTAAGGACCCGTCTCAACTGGTGGTTGTTCTCGATCACAATGCGCCCCCCACAAATGCGGACCTGGCCAATAGTTATCAGGCTATCAGGGATCTGGTTGCCGATCAGGGAATTGAAAAGTTTCACGATGCGGGCAATGGAATCTGTCACCAGTTGATGGCAGAACATGCCCGGCCGGGCATGCTCATCGTGGGCAGCGATTCACATACCTGTACATCCGGGGCCTTTAATTGTCTGGCAGCCGGGATCGACCGGACCGAGGCTGCCGGGCTCTGGAAGCGTGGTGAAACCTGGTTTCGCGTGCCCGAGACTCTGAAGATTACACTAAAGGGTTCGCTGCAGGAGGGGGTCTTTGCCAAGGACCTCAGCCTCTGGATTATTGGAATGCTGGGTTCGGCCGGTGCAAACTACATGTCGATTGAGTACCATGGTCCCGGCCTGGCCACCCTGGGTATGGCCGACCGTATGACCCTGGCCAACCTGGCCTCGGAAATGGGGGCCAAGAACGCTGTTTTTCCGCCCGATCGGGTGCTGACGGACTTTCTCGCTTCCGATTGTGAGGGGATATGGGCAGACGAAGGGGCATCCTATGCCCGGGAAATAGAGATTGATCTTTCCGGGGTATTTCCCCTTGTGGCTGCTCCCCATCATGTCGACAATGTAAAAGCCCTCTCCGAGGTGGCAGGATTGGAAATCCAGCAGGGGATGATTGGAACCTGCACAAACGGACGTATCGAGGACCTGAGGGAGGCCGCAAAGGTCCTGGATGGTCAGCAGGTCAGGCCCGGATTTCAGTTGTTGATTGTTCCGGCCTCGAGAAAGGTTTATCGCCAGGCCATTGCCGAAGGCCTCATCGACCTCTTTCTGGAAGCCGGAGCCAATGTCCTGAGTGCTTCCTGTGGCCCCTGCCTCGGGACAGGCCAGGGTATACCTGCAGATGGAACCAGGGTCCTGTCCTCGGCAAACCGTAATTTCCTTGGCAGGATGGGGAACAGGAAAGCCGAGATTTACCTTGCCTCGCCACGGGCTGTCGCCCTTTCGGCTGTCCATGGAGTGATTACGGATCCGCGCCCGACAGCGGGAACCGAGAGCTTTGCTTTTGGCCATGTCCGGGAAGGAAAGCCTGCCATCTCCCCGGACGATCCCCGACGTGTGAAAGGGGTCTGGGACTATAGTGATGCCGACAATATGAATACCGATCAGATGTTTGCCGGAAACCTCACCTACAGGGTGGCAAGCTCCGATCCGGAGGCCATCAGGCCTCACCTCTTCGAGGGCTTTGATCCGGCTTTTGCAAGGGAAGTCTGTGCTGGCGACATTCTGGTGGCCGGCGACAATTTTGGCTGTGGCAGTTCCAGGGAACATCCATCGGTTGGTCTGGCCCACGCAGGTGTTCGTGCCGTCATTGTGAAATCGGTGAATCGGATTTTTTACCGCTCGGCCATCAACCAGGGTCTGCCTGTGATCGTTCATCCCGAGGCCGTGTCGGCCTACAGACGGGGCGACAAGGTACTTGTTGACTTTAAGCAGGGATTGGTTTATGTTGGTGGGCAGGAATTCAGCTTTGAAGCCCTGCCCGAAAAACTGATGGAAATCCTGGAGAAGCGTGGCCTGGTGAACTGGATCCTTTCTCTCGGGGACTGAGTCATCCCGGGGCACTGGGAATTCACCTGCAATTTACTATCTTTGCATCGCTTTTTATCCGGGGAGCTCTTTAGTCCCGGTTCAAGCTGGTCCTGTAGCTCAGTTGGACAGAGCAACAGCCTTCTAAGCTGTGGGTCCCAGGTTCGAATCCTGGCAGGATCACAAAAAAGCCGCCTGGCATTTGACCAGGCGGCTTTGTCATATCCGGGAAAGAAGGCTATTCTTTGGCAATCCGGAGGATTTTATTTCCGGCTTCAGTACTTACTTTCAGTAAATACAGGCCCCTGTTTAATTTGCTCATGTCGAGCTCCAGTTTGGCACTTTCTCTGAATTCAAGCAGCTCCAGTGCCTGTCCGTTTACGCTATAGATCATCAGCCTGATATCCCGGTATTCATGACCAAGATCCAGGGTGATCCAGTCATGTGCAGGGTTCGGATAGACTTTTATATCGAGATTTCCGCTCATTGAACGATCGATGCCAACACCCGAAACGCTTACGCAGTCGGAGGTGTCTGTACATGATCCCTGGGTCAGAATAAGCGCAAAATTTCCATTGGTCCCGGTAACCAATACCCGGTCGGTGGCACCGCTGATCGGGGCCCCATGGTCGCAGTCGTACCATTGATAGGTGCCTGTCAGGTCTGTCGACAGGGTGTCGCCCGATTGATGAATAGCAACGGGTTCTGGCTGATCGTAGCTCACCTCTACCGTGCAGTTCATGCGATTGCCGTAGCCGTCATCGACCGTGTAATTCACGGTGGTAACACCCGCTTCAAACAGCACATTGCTGGCATCCCCTATGCCCGTGCCGCTCGTAGCCCCACTCAGTACATAGGTCACTACCGGTGTTCCGCAAGCGTCATGGACATCCCTTAGGCCGATGTCGGTGACCCTCCCGTCACAGGTGATGACGTTTTCCGGACATGTGGCTGTGGGTGCAGTGAGGTCTTCTACGATCACATGCTGGGTCTGGGAACTGGTGTTCCCGTTTCCATCGTCATAGGTCCAGGTGAGGGTATAACTGCCCTGTTCCGTGTAAACCACCGGATCCTCCGTGCTTCCTGTAAGGCTACCTTTGCAGTTGTCGGTTGCTGTGGGCGGCGTCAGTATGAGATTGCATTCGCCAACGGCATCCTCCAGACTGGTTTCATCTGGCACCGGGGCCGTGACATCCCTGATGTTCACGGTTTGGGTCTGGCTGCTGGTATTTCCATGGCCGTCATCATAGACCCAGGTAACGGTGTAGCTGCCCTGAACTGTGTAGCTCAGCGAATCTTCGGTTGTTGCGCGAATTGTTCCAACACATTCATCCCTTGCCGTTGGGGGGGTGAGTGTGACTGAACACTCTTCGTTGATCTCGGGCAAACTGGCCACATCGGGTACGGGAGCCTTGCTGTCCGTTATGGTTACGGTCTGGGTTTGGGTACTTGTGTTCCCGTTTCCATCGTCATAGGTCCAGCTCAGCGCGTAGCTCCCGGGTTCACTATATACCACGGGGTCGCTTGTTGTAGCTGTAATGCTGCCTGAACAATTGTCGGTGGCCGTGGGCGCTGCGAGTGTGATGCTGCATTCGGCCACAAGCGGCTCCAGGCTGGCTTTGTCCGGAACAGGTGCTGTCAGGTCCTCGATATAAACATTCTGGGTCTGGGTGGTTCTGTTTCCGCGTCCATCATCGTAGGTCCAGGTGACAATGGTCCGGCCCTGGGTGGTGATCGGGAACTCTACATTGGCGACCCCTTCGATTTCGCCCAGGCAATCGTCTTTGGCCGTAGGGGGCATGGTTACTTCTACCGAGCACTCATCTCTCAGATCGGGCAGGCTGGCAAGATTTGGCACCGGCGCAGTCTGGTCGTTCAGAATGATTCTTTGGGTCTGGGTCGAGATGTTTCCGTGGCCATCATCAAAGCTCCAGCTAACGATGGTCGTATCCTGAACATTCAGGGGAAAGCTTACATCGGGCACCCCTTTTATTTGGCCGCTGCAATTGTCAGTGGCTGTCGGTATTTCCGGGCTTGCAACCGAGCATTCGGCTATTATATCGGGCAGACTTAAGGCATCGGGCACAGGTGCCTCGGTGTCGGATATGATAAGGTTCTGGTTCTGGCTTATTGTATTGCCGTTGCCATCGTCGAAGGTCCAGGTGATCACTGTCGTTCCCTGCTTGTTTACCGGGAAGCTTTGCTCCGTTGTCGCAGTGATGGTATCGGTGCAATTATCTATGGCCCTGGGAGGCGTGACCGAAGTGATGGAGCAGGCATCTGTGATATCCGGGAGTTTGTTGACAAGGGGTACCGGATCCGATACATCATCGACAATTATGATCTGGGTCTGCGTGCTTCTATTTCCATGGCCATCGTCAAAGCTCCATGTAATGGTGTCGCGGCCCTCGCCGGTAAAGGGAAACAGGGCATCCGTCGTGCCTGCTATGCTGCCGATGCAGGCATCAGTAGCCGTGGGGGGTTCGGGTCTGCCCACTGCGCATTCACCTGTCAGATCGGGCAGGCTTGCAAGGTCCGGCAGGGGGGGACTGACATCATTAATGACAAGGGCCTGGGTCTGTGTGCTGATGTTGCCATTCCCATCGTCGTAGGTCCAGGTGATGATGTGCCTACCCTGTGTGTTCATCGGGAACCGGCTTGTTGTTGTGCCCTGAATACTGCCCGAACAGTCATCTGTGGCCGTAGGAACCGGGGGTTCGCTTATCGAACACTCGGCACTTAATACGGGAAGCGTATCCAGATCGGGCACCGGCGACCCGGTATCAACCACCCGAATGGTGATCGAACTCGGGCAATCATTCGGGTCGGTGCTTACAGCTGTAAAGGTTGTGGTCGTCGCAATCTCAAATGGGACACCATTCCGGACCCCATTGTCCCAGGAGACAATGCCTCCTCCGGGAGATGTGGCACTGAGGGTAAGCAGCGTGCCCGGGCAGAGCTCTGATGCCGGAGAACGTTCTATATTCATCGGTGTGCAAAGAAGGGTGATGACCACCAGGCCATCTCCATTGTTTGCTGCAGCTGTGGCTAATACATTGTTGGAGGATGACCAATACGAGCCGCCGCCACCGGCGTTAGGGCCGGATTTTGAATAGCTGCCGCCCTGGCCTCCGGTGTAGCCACCGCCACCGCCACCGGCATCATAGCCGGCTCCGCCACCCCCGCCAAATCCACCGCCGGAATACGCGTCACTATAAGGTTTTCCACCTATGCTTCCATTTGCAGGACGATGGCCACCTTCTCCAAACTCCCCGGCCGGGACTGGTTCACCGTCCGAAAGCCAGCCGCCGCCGCCCCCACCATACCATCTTTCGCTTTCACCCTGCGCCCCGCCACTTCCGGGATGGCTATTGTACACCAGGGTGCTTGTGCTTTGTCCATGCATGTATTCGGCAAATGGAGCACTTGTATTGTCGGAGGCACCTCCGCCTCCTCCGGCAGCCTGGATCAGGCCATTGCTGTCCCAGACATAGGAAGCGCCTCCGCCTCCACCGCCTTCTGTGTTGTGGTCGTCGCCGTGCTGGCCAACAACGATGTAAAGCTTTTGGCCGGCCGTGAGTTGGTATTCGGCACTAATCCTGGCGCCAAAACCGTAATCTGTAGCGCCTTTGCCCCCCCTGGCCCCATCGGTCCGGATCTGGTATTTCCCGCTAAGCGGAACGATCCATTCCTGAATGCCCTGGGTATTGATGCTCACCTGGCCATCGAGCGGGCCTCCGTTATAGCCGACATTTACCTGGGCCTGAGTGGGGCCGAAGCGCCCCGTGGCACCACAGGGACTGAATACATAGCTTTGAGCCGGGGCCATGGTCGATAGAAATAGCGCCGCAGCAATCAGAGAGAATTTACTTAGGTTTAGGTTTTTCATTGTTCGGGTATTTGAACGATGCTTTGCTGTGGATTGATAATGCGATTTGTTCCCATTCCTCACGGAGCGATATGGAGGGCAGGGCTTTTCCGGCTCTACTGTACCAATAGCCGGCATTCCCCAAATCTCCCTCTACACGATGCAGATAGGCATGCACCCATGCTCCCGTGGGACCGGAGTCGTTTTGAGCGATGGTATGTGCGGCATCCCAGTCACCTGCTGCTTCCAGAAGCATTGCTCTGAGCAGGGGATGAATGTCGTCGGGAATCGGGCCCTTGTCCCTCCATTCAAGCAATTGCTCCAGTGTACTCATCTGCCAGTCTCCGTTTTGAAACCGAACCAAGATAAGAAAAATGAAAGTGCAAAAACCGAAGAGATATCCAATATTGTTAATATCTTGAAAATCAGTCTAAAATAACTGCCATGCCGGGCTGCTGTAAGGGATTGCAGCTTTCGGTGCAAGTGCGGGGAAAAGCGAAGGCTGTGATTTTCGGGGCGGGATTTGAAAGTCGTAGCTCCGGTTCCCGGGGCGCCCGGATTTTTATATATTTACATAAAATCTCTAAAATGATTCCAGCCTTTCAGTTTTCATCGCTCCCGGAGATTTCTTTTGGTGCCGGTAGCCGTCACAAGCTTCTGAAACTTGCCGGGCAGTGGGGGAAGAGCATCCTTTTGGTCAGTGGTTCTGCTGTGCTCAGGGAATCGGATTTTGCCAAGGTGCTTATTTCCGACATGAAAAAAGCGGGTTATCGCCTCATCCATGAAGTGATTAGCCGGGAACCTTCGCCAAAGGATGTAGATGAGATCGTTGAACGTTCGAGACCGGAAGAAGTCGATCTGGTTATTGCTGTAGGCGGGGGGAGTGTGATGGATGCCGGAAAGGCCGTGTCTGCCATGTTGCCTGTAGAAGGCAGTGTGAAGGACTATCTGGAGGGAGTTGGTCATTTGCAACATCCGGGTACCAAAGTGCCTTTTATCGCTATTCCAACCACGGCAGGCACCGGGAGTGAAATGACCAAGAATGCCGTCATTTCTGAGGTTGGTGAGTCGGGGTTTAAAAAGTCGCTTCGTCACGATCATTTCATTCCCGACCATGCCATTATAGATCCGGAACTGAGTCTGTCCTGTCCACCCGAGCTGACAGCCACATCGGGGATGGATGCCTTCAGCCAATTGCTGGAATCCTACCTTTCCTCGGCTTCTAACCCCATGACCGATGCCCTGGCGCTTCAGGGATTAAAGCAGATTAAGAAATACCTTCTGAGGGCTTATCTGGAGGGGCAGGACAATCTGGAAGCACGCGCCGGCATGTCGCTGGCAGCCATGTTCTCGGGCATTACCCTGGCGCATGCCGGGCTTGGACTGGTGCATGGCTTTGCCTCGCCCCTTGGTGGATTCTTTCACATCCCCCATGGCGTGGTTTGCGGGACCCTGATGGCACCTGTGTTTGCAACGACCATCGATAACCTGCTTGACCAGCCCGAACATCCGGCCATGCAGAAATTGCTCATTGCCAGCAAGGTATTTGCCGATTTTAAGTATAAGAAGGAAGAAGAGTACCTGCAGTCCTTCAAGGACAAGCTCATTCACTTTACGACATTACTGGATATTCCGGGGCTTGATGCTTTCGGCTTTACCGAGGGCGACATTGACCGCGTGCTGAGGCACACGTCCCATAAGAACCATCCGGTTGAACTCACCAGAGCGCAGCTAGAAGAGGTCCTGCGAAGCAGGATTCAGGCAGGAGTGAGCAGCTGATAGATGGTATCGCTAAGGGTCTTGACTTTTTCGGCCTCAATGCTGAAATAGTGTTCGAAGATTTGCTTTTCCTCAAGGCTCTCGGTGAGGCTTCCGTCCATGTAACGCTTATAGGAACGGGTTTTCCAAACCTCGGGGTTGGTGAAGGGGTTCAGCGTAGGGTCGTAGTTTTCGGCACGGCCATCTTTGTAGAAGCGCACGGGATACTCATGGTCCTTGATGTAGATCACCAGGCTGTCGTAGTAGAAGGAAAAGTATGCGAAGCCATCCAGCCAGTTGTTCGCTATGGAGTAGAACTCATCGGTGACACCGGGCTGGATCCAGTCTCCTTCTGTATAGTCCGAGGAATAAGCCGAGGCATAGATAGGAAGCGCTGTTACATTTTCAATGGCGATCCATGAAATGTCGTCGTCTTTGCAGGAAGCCAGCGCCAACAGCAAAGCTATGATAAGGGATGTCCTCATTGAATCTCTTTAGCGAGCTCGATGCCCGTATTCGACAAAAACAGACGTATGGCAATCGCAAGCAGAATAATTCCAAAAAATTTGCGTAGAATAGGCAGCCCGTTTTGTCCCAAGAGCCGCTCAAATACATCCGTCAAGCGGAGGACAAGATACACAATAATCATATTCAATGAAAGCGCGATCAGGATGTTTATGCTGTGGTACTCGGCCCGAAGGGAAAGCAGGGTAGTGATGGATCCCGCTCCGGCAATCAGAGGAAAGGCAATGGGAACGATGGCACCGCCACCCCCTTCTTCGTGCCGGAACAATTGAATGCCCAGGACCATCTCCAGTCCCATGAGAAAGAGAATGACCGAGCCGGCAATGGCAAAAGAGGAGATGTCTACGCCAAAGACCTTAAGCAAAGGTTCCCCTATGAAGAGAAAGAGCAACATGATCGAGTAGGCTATGATCGTGGTTCTCAGGGGATAAAGCGATCCGGTTTTGGATTTAATATCCAGAATAATCGGTACCGAACCCAGGATGTCGATGATGGCAAACAGAACCATGAATCCTGCCAGTACTTCCAGGGGGCTGAAATGTGTCATATTCCCATTGTTCTTTGTCGCGCAAAAATAGAAAAACTGATGAGGGGAAGCACCTTCAGGTCCTACCTGATGTTGCATCCAATGGCCTTCGTTACCGCCGGATTGGGTTTCTTCCCCTTTACCAGGGCGATGATGGCCTGCTCAAGGTACCTGCTGCTCACTCTATTGGCATCCATTGCATTGTTATCAATGGCTCCGCAATAGGCAAGCCTGAATGTTCCGTTTTTGTTTTCCAGCAGAAACACCTGTGGCGTCTTTAGCGCCCCGAAGGCTTTGCAAACAAGCTGATCTTCGTCCTTAAGGTAGGGGAAGCGGAAGCCCTTCTCTTTTGCTCTGGCCTGCATCCGGGAAAGACCATCCGCAGGGGAGTTTTTGGCCTGGTTCGGGTTAATCATGATCAGCGGGAAGCCTTCGTTGCTAAAGCGTTTGTGCAAGTCCATGATCCGCTCCTCATAGGCCAGGGAAAACGGGCAGGTGTTTGACGAGAAAATGACGATCAGGCCTTTCTGTGTCGTAAAATCCGAAAGGGATACCATTTCTCCGTTGCTTGCTTTCAAGCTAAAGGGATTTACTTTGTCACCAGGCTTTAAACCGGCAAAACTGCTTGCCATACCGGCCAGCAGGAGTGCCAAAACAAAGGCTGCTTTTTTCATCATCTTATGGGTTTTTACTATGCGAAATTAATTCTTCTTTCCGACATGGCATTTGATATATGAATTAGTTTTAGCACTTTTGGTAGCTGATTCTGAACCAAAACACATACATCATGCTAAGAACTAAATGGAATGCGATTGCATTGATCACACTTGGTGCCCTGTGCTCCTGTACGGGGACACACGATCCGAATACCCTTACCCGGAAGGAGAAGGCTGAGGGCTTTGAATTGATTTTCGACGGCCACAGTGCAGAAGGATGGAGAGGTTTTCAAAAGGATGCCTTCCCCGAAATGTGGGTGGTAGAAGAGGGAGCCTTTCATTTCAATCCCGAGCTTGAAGGAAGCCGTGGAGACATTATCTATGACGAGGTGCTTGGGAATTTCCACCTGAAGCTGGAATGGAAGATTGCCGAGGGAGGGAACTCCGGAATTTTCTACCTGGGTGATGAGACGGCCCCCTTTGGCGCGATCTTCTTTACAGCCCCCGAGATGCAGGTGCTTGACAATGATAAGCATCCCGATGCCACGAAGGGTAAGAACGGGAACCGCAAGGCAGGGTCGCTTTACGACCTCATTCCCGCCGATCCCCAGAACTTTAAGGGTGCCGGTGAATGGAACCAGGTGGAGATTATTCATGAAGACGGCCATGTGAAGCACATCCAGAACGGGGAGGTTGTGGTTGAATTTCAGATTGGTTCACCCGAGTGGTTCGAACTGGTCGCCGACTCGAAATTTCCGGGCCTGAATCGGGACTGGGCAAGGGTTTCCCGGTCGGGCATCATTGGGCTGCAGGATCATGGAGACCATGTCTGGTACCGCGGAATCAAGCTGAAGAAACTCTAGTGATTTTGGCCGAAAGGCTGTAAAATGCTTTAAGGGCGAAGGGGCTGAGCTTCTTCGCTCTTTTGTTTAAAGGAGATGATGTTTTCGGCGATCTTTTTCACCAGGCATGCTCTGGACTCTATGGATGCCCAGGCCATGTGAGGGGAGATGTAAATCCTGTCCGGGTTTTTCAGCCCCAGCAGGGGGTGGTTCGGGCCCACAGGTTCCTGGCTTAATACGTCAATACCGGCCGCAGCAATGCGGTCCTCATCCAGCGCCCTGGCCAGGTCGGTTTCATTGACGATGCCTCCCCGTCCCATGTTTATAAGAATGGCACCGGGCTTCATTCGACACAGCTCCCTGTAGCAGATCAGGTTTTTCGTTTGCGCATTCAGGGGGGCATGAATACTTAGCACATCGGCTTCTTCAAGAATCTCGTGTAAAGTGCACTGGCGATAAGTGGGATGGCTGTTTTTCCCCGAGCTTGAGTGAAAAATGAGCTCCATTCCGAAAGCCGTGGCAATCCGGGCTACCTGTTTTCCAATGGCTCCAAGGCCGATAATGCCCATTACCTTGCCGTGAAGTTCCTGAAAGGGGCGACCATGGTGGGTGAAACAGCCGCTGTTTTCATAGGCTCCGCTTTTGACAAAAGCGTCGTAGTAGGCAGGGCGGCCAATGAGGTAGAGCAGTGTGGTAAAGGTGCTCTGGGCCACGGAATTTGTGGAATAGCCGGCTACATTCATCACCTCAATACCATGCTTTTCGCTATAGTCGAGGTCGATGTTGTTAATCCCGGTGGCTGCAATGCATATCAGCCTGAGATCGGGTAGTTTGCTCAGGATTTCTGCCCCCAGATAGATTTTATTTACAATGATGACTTCCTTTCCCCTGCAACGGGAAAGCAACAGTTCCTGAGGTGTATCGTCGTAGATGTCGAGCCTGCCCTCTGCTTCAATGAGCTGCAGATTGTCCACATCACCCAGGGTTCTGGCATCGAGGAATACCATGTTTAGGGCTTTTTGCGTCATTTATATAGATTCTTAAAGATGGTTAAGGGACGTTAAAACACGCTACAAAATTAATGGAATTGGGTAGATTTATGCGATGTCCTTCCTCAAATACCTTTCGGCCCTGATGATGTTGCTTACCCTTCCGGCCCGGCTCCCGGGGCAGGAATCAACAGATTCGGCCCGGCTTATTTCTGCAGTGGTATATGACGAAGATTTCAAACCCGTTGCCGGAAGCCACGTGATTAATCTGCGCTCGGGACAGGGCGACGTTAGCGATAAACTCGGGCTTATTGAGCTCTATGCTTCGATGCGGGACAGCCTCTTTTTCAGGAATCTGGTCTTTCGGGACACCCTGGTCTGTGTGTCCTCACTGTTGTCGAAAGGCTATATCAGGCTTGCAAAAAAGCGCTATGCTCTTCCCGAGGCAAAGGTGTTTGAGTGGGGGTCGGGATATGAGGACTTTAAGCGTGCGGTCGTAAGCCGGCCGGCACCCCCGACTATGGGCGAACAACTTGGACTACCCGGGCAAACGCCGGCTTACATCCCCTTCGAGATGAACGATGCGCTTTTAAAAAGTCCGGCCATGCTTCTGACCAGGCCAGTCTCCTATTTTTACCATAAGAGCAGGCGCGCGCAAAACAGGCGAAAGGCCTATTGGCTCGAACGGAACAAGGAAAAGCAGGCCCACTTTGACCAGCTCACCGGGCCGGAGCAGGTGTCATCCATCAGCGGCCTGGAAGGAGAGCCTCTTCTTGCATTTCTTTCCTACCTCTACGCCGGGATGAGCTGTGATTACAGATGCAGCGATTACGAGATCATCAGCGAGATCCATGAGCTCTGGGACCGTTACCGCTCCTCGCAGCCAGACTAGGCCTTCACGACCGATTCTGTGTCGGCATCCCAGAACACGGTCCTGTGTTCCATGTGAGCCTGGGTAGCCATGGCTGCGGCAACCCCTTCTTCAAAGGCACGGTCGATATTACAGCTGGGTTGTTTCCCTTCGCGGATGGCATCAATCCACTCTGCAATGTGCAGGTGGGTGGTATTTACCCTTCGGCCATTGCGGTAGGTGTAAAGGAGCCCGCGTGCGGCAAAATACTGCTCCGTAGCTGTTGCCACAGTATCCACATTTTTTCGGCCCGGAATATAGGTATAGATCGGTTTTTCCGGATCGATCATGCCGTTCTTAATTTGTTCGGCATAACGGGAGCTGCCCCTGCATGCATAAATGCTGAGGGTGTTCCCCATCTCCATGTGCCCATCGTGTCCCATAATGACCTTGCCCCTGTTGCGGTTGTTAGCCAGGGTGGCACTGTAGAGCATGGTGAACTTTCTGTCGGGGTATTCCATTGCGACGTTCCAGACATCGGGTACATCCCGTATTTCTTTCACATAGTGTTCGGGCTTGTTGAAGAAATATACGCCTCCTGAGGCTGTTACCGATGTCGGAATGCCCATGCCCAGGATCTGGTTAATGGCATCAAATTCGTGGGTAAGCAGATCACAGGAAAGGCCCGTACCATAGTCCCACCAGCAGCGCCAGCGGAAGAAGCGTTCCGGGCTCCAGGGGTGTTTATGTTCGCAGGGTTCCTCAAACCGCTTCCAGTCGACCGTATTCTCATTGGCCTCGGGATGGATGTCGTAAATCCACGCACCATTGGGGGAGTTCCGGTTGGTGCAAACTTCAATCAGGTTAATATCTCCCAGCAGGCGCTTGTCAATGGCCTCTTTGGCCTTGATGTAGCTTTCTGTCTGTCGTCCCTGATGGCCGAGCTGATAGACGATCCCTGTTTCTTTTACGGCATCCCTTACCGCATAGCACTCATCCAGCGTCCTGGTAAAGCCTTTTTCAGAATAGACATGTTTGCCTGCCCTGGCTGCATCAATCACCATTTGCGCATGCCAGTGATCGGGGGCTGCTATAATAACGGCATCCACATCACTGGCTGCGAGCAAGTCTCTGTAGTCGGCATAGCGCTTGGGCTTTGGTCCCATCTGGCCATCGCTCGCTGCCCGGTTTACATTGGCTCCGGCCGCAATAGCGCGCTCGGCATGTACGTCGAAAAGGTCGCAAACAGCAGTAATCCGGATATTCAGGTCGTCCTGCTCCAGGAAGGTTTCGTATCGGCTCATGGCCGTCTCTTTCCACTTGTCCACTGTGGCCGGTTGAATAAAACCTGCTCCTTCAAGGAGTTGGGGCCCGCGAATACCAAAGCCGATGATGCCGATTCTGATGGTGTCGCCATCGTGCTTGAAGCGCTTGTGGGCTACGCTTCCCGCACTCATGTTCAGTTCTTCGGTCAGCTTATGGTTCCGAATGTGATCGAGACGGGTTTTTCGCCAGGTCCCATAGGCCATAGCCCCCAGGACAGGAACCGTAGCGAAGCCCTTTAAGACATCCCTTCTGTTCAATTTATTTTTCTTCTTCTTTTCTTGTTCTGCCATGGTTCTGCCTGTTAGTTTTTGTTAAACAAAAAGCGGTCAAGACCTATTTCTTTCCAGGTGGGGAAGAGGGTGAGGACCCAGAGCGTTAACAGCTCAATCAGGTTCTTGTTAATCCATAGGTAGCTGCCTTCGGTAGGCATGGCAAAGTCGGCCCCGATAATGGCCGGATGCGATAGATAATAGAAGGCCAGCAATAGCATTCCGGCATAGGCTGCAAGGCGCGTAAAAAGGCCTACGATGAGTCCCGCGCCAATCAGCACCAGCCCCCACTGGTTCATAAAGTCCATGACACTTAGCAGGCCAGGATTTGCGGCAATGTTGTGAAAAAACCCCTCGAACAGGCCCTTGGAATCCATCAGGTAGCCAAGGGATGACCAGTTGGGGTTGAGTACTTTCACTACACCTTCGTAAAGAAAGTGCCATCCGATAGCAAGTCGAAGGACCACGAGAGCCCAGAGTTGCCACTTGGAATAGGTTGTATTGTCCGTCATTTTATCCTGAAAATTGTGTTAAGAAATCTGTTGCAGTGCCAGCAAATCTACTAAAACTTATTGTAAATAGCAGAATGCGATAGCCCGGCTTATGTAAATTAGGATGATTCGCGATAAGGCCCTACTCATAAAAGTTTCGGAGGTAGGCTGCAATCTCGTCGATGGCCTCCGAGGCCTCCTTTAAGAGCATGTGAAAATTTATGAATCCGTGGATCATCCCGCTATATTCATGATGCTCAATCATAAAGCCCTCGTGTGCCAGTTTTTCGGCATAGGCCCTTCCGCCATCCCGGAGCGGGTCACATTCGGCGGTAATCAGCATTGCAGGTGGCATGTCAGGGGGAATCTTCGCCTGAAGGGGCGAGAGATAGCGTAAACTGTCGTTGCTTTCCCTGCCCATGTATTCCGTTTTCACCTTTCTGAGAAAGGCTTCGCTGAGGACATAGGCTTGCCCTTTTTGCATGGCAAAGTAGTGTCTGGAAGGGGTAATTGTTTCGCTGAAACTGACAGCAGGGTAAATCAGGACCTGGGCTGCGGGCTGGGGGCGTTGCCTGTCGTGGCACATCAGGCACAAAACGGTGGCCAGGTTGCCCCCTGCACTGTCACCCATTACAAAGATTCTGCTGCTGTCGGCGCCAATGCTTCCCGCATTTTCCTGGAGCCAGCTTAAAGCCAGAAAGGCATCGTTGATGGCCGCAGGGAAAGGGTGTGCCGGTGCAAGCCGGTAATCGACCGATACCACAATGCAGTCGCATTCCTTGGCCAGGCGACTGACCATGGGGTGGTAAAGATTGGCACTTCCCATGATGAAGCCTCCCCCATGCATGAACAGTATCACAGGTTGCATCCCGGACTGGCTCTGGCGCGAAGGATAATAGATTTTCAGGGGGAGGGGCTTATCGGCCGTGCCGATCAGGGTGTCCAAAACCCGTTTTTGCCTGCAGGAAATGGCCCTTAGCAACCAGTAGGGAGGTTCCTTTATGTCTTCGGGTTTCTCCATCACTTTATTGATGCGTTTTAGGATCCTGTGGGCCGAAGGCTTGAGATAGGTGCCGGGTTCGGGGGTCTCCAGTTTTTCCTTCTGTCGCTGCGTAGCCGGAAGGTATTTCTCCGGGTCCCCGGCCATGCAATCAAGCGACAGGAAGAAGAGGACAAGCGGCACCAGGCAGTATTTAAAACAGCTTTCAGTCATAGTCTCTGCTTTTCAAATCCGAATTCCTGAAGGTAGAACGGCATTTTCGCTGCCTTAAGTCTGCAATTTAAGAAATAGTCTTATTTTTGGGTGTGTTCCTGAAATACATACAGCCCTCAATTGAAATAGGGAACTTACGGATCGATGAGCCCATGACCGTGCTTACCGATCTGCTGCTCGCAGGCATCTGTTTTCTGGCCTATTTTCGTTTGCGGCAGCTGAATAACAGCAACAGGATAGGGCGCTATTTTGCCGCTTACTTTCTATGCCTTGGGCTGGGTTCCTTTTTTGGCGCTTTGCTTAGCCATGCCTTTATCTATAAGCTTCCGGTCCACCTGAAACTCCTTTCCTGGCTCTTTGTGCTTCTCTCGGTCGGTTTCCTTAGCGTGGCCAGCCTGGATATGGCCCGGCCACTCCTTAACCCTGTTTTCAGTCGGATCATTTCCAGATTGAATGTCCTGCTTTTTATTGTGGCAGCCTTTTATACCATTTGGAACCTGGCTTTTTCACCGGTGAAGTATTACACGATATTTGGCATGGTTATCATGGTGGGCCTGCTCAGTATTTTCGTTTACAGGAAGACCGGGAAAAAGGGTCACGCCCGGCTTGCCACAGCCGTTGGCATAGGGATTTTATCTGTTTTTGTATTCAGTTACGAATGGGGGTTCGGCCCCTGGTTTAACCACAACGACCTTAGTCATGTTATTTTGAGCTTTGCCACCATCCTGCTTTACAAAGGGGCAAGCCTGCTAAGCTCTTTCTATGCCTGAATACGGATGAAAAACGAAGCAGGCCGAAGCGTATGGAGCAGGCTGGGGATTTTAGTGTTCCTTTTGGTGTGTGCTGTAAGCGGACTTCAGGCCCAGAAACAGCTTGAGCTCTTCCGGCTGCCCGCATCTCCGGTTCTCGACGGCTTGCACGATTCGGAACTTTGGGCTTTGGCCGACTGCGCTACAGGTTTTGTACAGATGGAGCCCTCACCCGGGAGCCGGGCCAGCTCGATAAGCCTTTGCTACATAGGCCTGAAGGATGAGACAATCTACCTTAGTGCTGTGTTGAGCCAGGATGGCCCGATTCTGGCCAGAGAAACCAAACGCGACCAGTTGGGGAAATCCGATGACAACCTTGTATTGCTGCTTTCGCCCTTCAATGATAAGCGTTCGGGCTATGGCTTCTGGATTAATCCGCTTGGCACCCAGTGTGATTTCCGGATCAATGATGACGGGCGCAGTGTGGATGTAAGCTGGGATACCCGCTGGGAAGGCCATGCCAGTATTGGGGACAGTGTCTGGACCCTTGAGATGGCCATTCCCCTGAGCAGCATCCAATTTGACCCGGACCAGACTGAATGGGGATTGAACCTGCGCCGGGTCGAGGCTGCAAGCCTGGAAAGCAGCTACTGGTCGGGGCAGTTGAGCGACGATCTCAGGCTTTCGCAGGGGGGCATTCTGAGGGGCGTAAGTACGGGGCGTTTCAATCAAAAGCTTCGTCTCTATCCCTATGCTTCGCTGCGTTACGAAAACAACGATTTCAGCAATGAAGAAAGCGGCATCAAGCCGGATGCCGGAGTTGATCTGAAATGGCAGCCTCGTTCGAATCTGACGGCCGACCTGACCCTTAATCCGGATTTTGCCACCGTGGAGGGCGACCAGGAACGGGTGAACCTGACCCGCTATGAGATTAACTATCCTGAAAAACGGCTCTTTTTCCAGGAAGGCAACGAAATGTATAAAACGCGGATTAAAACCTTTTATTCGAGGCGAATAGGGGACATGGTCTATGGGGCAAAACTGAACGGGAAATCGGGAAAGAACAGTTATAATGCCTTAAATGCCAGAACGATGTCGCCCCTTACAGAGGGTGGGTTGCCCGGGTTTTTTAGCAGTGCACGCTATAAGCGGGATGTGCTTAAATCGTCCTCGCTTGGCCTCACGGCCGTGGATATGCGGAACGATTCGGGCTATGTGAGCTCGCTCAGTGGCGATTACGTATTGAACCTGGGAAAGACCTGGAAACTGACGGGGCAATTTGTGGCCAGTGTTCCGGGTAAGCTGCTGCCAAATTCGGCCTGGTTTGTGCGTTTTGCCAATGAAAACAATGTTTATCATTTTCACGTCAGGTACACCGAATTGGGCGAGCATTTTCGCGAAAATGTAAACCAGACGGGCTATGTCGTGGACGATGACAGACGTGAGGTGGACAGTGACCTGAGCTATCGCTGGTGGTTCAGGGACGGGCCCTTTCGCTACATCGATGCAGAGTCGAGGAACAATGTTTTTTGGGCCAGGAGCAGCGGTGTTCTGCGAAGCTGGTATGTAACCGAAGCGATTGAGTTCTATTTCCGGAACCGCTTTTCGTTGCAGTACAGCTATAACAATGAGTTTAAGCGCGACGACAAGGAGTATTACAACTACCGGCACAAGATTGGCCTGGGTTACAATACAGCAACCTATAACCATGCGAGACTGGACTATTCTGCCGGCCGGAATTTCGACCGTATGTTCAGGCGTCTCAGCCTCGCTGCCCAGCTAAAATTGTCTCAGCGCTTTTCGGCTTCCTACTCGGGCGACCTGATTCGCTTCGATCCCGATCCGGACGGGCATTCGACCCTGATTAATGTGCTTTCCCTGAATTACAATTTCACCGAAGACTTGTGGCTCAGGGTCTTTGCCCAAAACAGCCTTTCCACAGAGCGGATTTATGTTTACGGGATGGCGGCCTGGCGCTTCAAACCTCCTTTTGGCGCAGTTTACCTGATCTATGCCCACGACAGGGAGGCCGAGCTTACGGGCCTGCCGCTCAGGGCCGATGCCCTTTTTCTGAAACTGACCTATCCGTTCGAACTGCTTCGCTGATTCGGCATCAGTTGCGGGGAAGCTTTATCCGACGAAGGCTTACTTTCGCTTTTTGCCCCCTGCAGAGGGTTTCCGGTTTTCCCATTCCAGATAGGTGCGGGCGATGTTGGTGGCGCGGCTGTCGATATCGTTAAAAAGGGTGAGCAGTTCAAGATGGGTCTTGCTGCTGTTCACAGAATCCTGAATGCCTTCCAGAATGCGTTGATAGTGTTGCTTTTCGAGCATCCGGCTCAGATTGCGGTAGGACTTGTGCTTGGCCTTCATCAACACAGCCTTTTCCAGTTCGCTGTCTCCGACCAACTCCAGAGAACGCCTTAACTGCTTCGCGATTTTAGCATGATAGCCTTCGAGTTCTGCCTGGCCCCAGGTCGAAAAATCAAAGTCCTTCAGGATCCATTTTTCTGCCCTGCTGGCCAGGTTTCCGGATATTTTGTCGGCAATCTTTTCAAATTCTTCCAGGGCATAGAGAAGCCGGAAAGACTGATCCAGGTTTTCCTTGTCTCTGGCTTCGGGCGAGAGTGCCAGGAGATAGCCTTTGATGGCATCCCTGAGAAAGTTCACCTCCTGTTCGCAGCTGTAAACCCTGCTCAGGGGCTCCGCATTTTTGTTGGTAAATGGGGTGATAATCAGGCTGAACATTTCCTCGACCAGGTGGCCCATGCGCAGGATTTCCTTTCGGGCCAGGTTCAGGGCAAGTGCAGGGTTGCTGTGTGCAGGGTTGTCGAGATAGCGGGTGCGGAAGGGTTCTTCGACTTCCGGTGCTTCCCGGCCCATGATCCAGTCTATTAGCCTGGCAATCTGTCGGCTGAGGGGGAGCATGGTGATCATCAGCACCACGTTGATAATTGTATGGACATGGGCAATCAGGCGGGGCAGTCCCGCATCACCCGCGTATTTGAGCAGCAGCTGTGACAGGGTGCCTGTCCAGGCCGCAAAGATCAGCACGGAGAAGAACTTCAGCAGGAGGAAGGCAAATGCTACTTTTTTCGATTCACGATCGGATTGCAGACTGGCGATCAGGGCGGTGACCGGGGTGCCCAGGTTGGCCCCAAGCAGCAAGGGGATGGCGGCATCCAGCGTGATCAGTCCCTGGGAAGCCAGGACAATCATGATGCCGATGAAGGCAGAGCTGGACTGGATCAGGGCGGTAAAGGCTGCCCCGATAATAATGCCGGCAATGGGGTTTTCCAGCCTTGTAAGCACGGTGGTAAAAGGAGGCCAGTCCCTGAGTGGAGCCATGGCCTCCGACATGATGTCCATACCGAAAAACAATACCCCAAATCCAAAGAGGGCCGATCCGATGGCCTTGGCCTTTTCGCCTTTTGAAAAACTCTGGGTAAAAAAACCAAGAGCAATGAGCAGAAGGCTGTATTCCGTAATCTTAAAGGCGATGATCTGCGCAGTAATGGTGGTACCCAGTGCAGCCCCCAGAAGTACGGGAATGCTTTGCCTGAACTGGATGAGGCCTGCATTTACAAAACTGACGAGCATCACCGAGGTGGCGCTGGAGCTTTGGATGATGGTGGTAACCAGGGTTCCGGTAAGCGCACCGGCGATTCTGTTTTTGGTCACCTGTTCGAGGAGGGTTCTGAGTCGCTTCCCGGCCGAGTGCTGTATGCCCTCACTCATGGTATGCATGCCGAAAAGGAAGAGACCAAGCCCTCCCAGAAGCCCGCTTACCAGCAGAAAAATGCCTTTTGGGCTCAGCCCGCTAAGAAAAACAAACATGCCAAACTTCGTCCTTTCAGGTTCCGCTACCTAAATATACACTTTTGTTCGGCCATTGATTGCCTTGTGGTGATCGGCACTGGCATTTATCCTTAGCAAACCCTCTGTGTTGAGCGCATAGATCAAGTCCACGATCTGGTTGAAGATCGGCTGTCCGGCAAGTTTTAAGCCGCTCATATTTAGACAACTGTCTTTCATTAATTCTTTGTTTTCCTTAGCGACCAACGGGTCTGTTGTCCTTTTCCATCCGCGTACTGAAACCTAAAACTCCCCACCTTGCCACAAGGGAAGTGCTTTTTGATCTTTTATCTATATTTGGGCTGCCCCGGAAGCGCAGACAGCTTGTTGCCCGATTGCGGCCCCGGGCGGCCCGATGAACAATTGCCGGAATGAAAGCAAAAGAGAGTACGGCCCATCCGCTGCACGATTTCTATGCCGATATCCACGGAACCTACGACCGGATAAACCGCATATTTACGTTTGGATGTGATCAGCGCTGGCGAAGGAAGGCAGCTGGAGCCTGTTTGGAAGACGATCCCGGGGAGGTGCTCGACATCTGCTCCGGCACCGGCGATTTCGTATTGGAGATGCTTGTGCAGTCGCCCGGGGACCGTCAGTTTACGGCCTATGATTTTAGTGAGGCCATGCTTTCCGAAGCCCGGAAAAAATGGTCAAAGCTGGAGTCGGGCAGGCTTAGGGGACGGAAGGGCCCCAGTTTTGTGGAAGGAGCGGTTGGGGCCATGCCCTTTGAGGATGAGCACTTCGATGCTGCCGGCATCACTTTCGGCCTGAGGAACCTTATCTACGAGAATCCCGATTCGGAAAAGCACCTGGCCGAAATCCTCCGGGTGCTGCGATCCGGGGGGCGACTGGTGATTCTGGAGAGCAGCAAACCCTCCAGCGTCCTGTGGCGGTTTTTTAATGGCTTCTATCTCCGCTTTGTTCTTCCCTGCATAGGTGGACTCATATCCGGAAATTTCAAGGCTTATCGCTATTTGGCGCGTTCCTCGGAGAATTACTACAGCCTTGGAGAGATGGCAGCGATTATGGAAGCTGCAGGTTTTTATGTTGTAGAGCAGCACTCATTTTTTCTGGGCTCGGTGATGCTGCTTGTCGTGAAGAAGAAACCGGTCATTTGATTATATTTGGGGCGCAATAGGATGAGCCCGGAAGAAATCAATAAGTTTTGTGAGGGAAGCTTTGTCGACCTGTTGAATATCTCCTTCAAGGTATTCAGAGAGGGGCATGTGGAGGCCGTGATGCCTGTTACTCCTTCCCTTTACCAGCCCATGGGAGTGGTTCACGGAGGGGCTTTGATTTCCCTCGCCGAAACCGTTGGCAGTGCGGGTTCATTTCTTCTGGCTGACCCGCAGAAATACAACATACTGGGGGCCTCGGTAAACAGCCATCACCTGGCCCCGGCCCGATCGGGTCACTTGCATGCCGTTGCACGCATCATCTCCCGCAGTAAAACCAAGCATATCTGGGATGTTGAAATCAGCGATGAACAGGGCCGTCTGGTTTCGATCAGCAGAGTAAGCAATAGCATTAAACCACGAAAAGCCGGGGGCGACGACCCGAATCAATGAACAAAGGCCTGCTCAACATACATGAAATTTGTATTCGCAGGCAGCTGTCCTTCGTGAGTTTTCGATTGCCGGGAGAGGCCTGCTGCCGGACCTATGTACAGCAGGGTCCGGGTTGCCGGGAAGCTGATCAGTTGGATGCACTCACCGGAGCGCGTGGTTTCCTCTTTGCCCCCTTTGATACCCGGAACGGGCACCGCTTTCTGCAGATCAGACCTGATCTGGATTTTCATTCGAGTGAGATCGGCCCTTCGCTGCTCAGGAAAATCGAGCAACTGCCGTCTTCGGACGGGCGTCAATGGTCCTTAGAGAAGCCTGTTGTCACAGAACGGGAGGCCTATCTGGAGCAGGTGGAAAGCATCCGAAACAGCATTGCGACAGGGGCCTTTCAGAAGGCAGTGCTTTCGCGGATCCATGTGGTTGACGGCGATTATCTTCCCATCGTTCCGCAACTCTACCAGACCCTCTGTAAGCAGCACCCGAATGCCTTTAGCTACCTCTTCAGCGCGGGTCCGCATTTTTGGATGGGGGCATCTCCCGAACCATTGCTCAGGCTCAGAGACGGAAAGGTGTCGACGGTCTCTCTGGCCGGAACCCGGCCCTGTGAGGACTGCCACATGGATGTGAATAAGTGGACGATGAAGGAGGTGCTTGAGCAGGAATACGTGACCCGTTATATCCATGATGTACTCAGGGAGTTTCTTATCCGTGATTACCGTGTGAGTTCGCCCTATGTAAAGAAGGCCGGGAGCCTCCTGCACCTTTGCAGCGATTTCAATATGGATTTCGAAAAACTGAATGGGCGCTTATGGGACCTGGTGGAAGCCCTGCATCCAACCCCTGCAGTGGCCGGCCAGCCAAAAGAAGAAGCCATTCGATTTATAAAGGCACTGGAGGCCCATGACAGGGATTATTATACGGGTTTTCTGGGGCCCGTAAACCCGGGTGAAAGCCTCGACCTTTTTGTCAATCTGCGCTGCATGAAGATTCATCCGGAACGCCTGTCTCTTTATGTGGGAGGAGGCATCACCCTGGAATCCGATCCGGCCGACGAATGGGACGAAACCAGCCTTAAAGCCGCATCGCTTTTAAAGTATCTGAAAGCTTATATGGCTTCAAACTAAGAATTTATGCATTCAAGACAAATCCTATCCGATATGGCCGGGCTACTGAGTCAGCTGGGCCTGAAGCACCTGGTCCTTTGTCCGGGTAGCCGGAATGCCCCCCTGATCAGGGCCTTTGGTTCACATTCGGAACTGCATTGTTATTCCATAGTTGATGAGCGTTCTGCCGCTTATGTGGCACTTGGCATGGCCCGCGAGCTTGGTGAAGCCGTGGGGGTGGTGGTCACATCAGGAACTGCTGTACTCAACCTGGCACCGGCTGTGGCTGAAGCCTATCACCAGCAGCTGCCCCTGGTGGTTTTTTCTGCCGATCGCCCTCTGGAGCGCATTGCTCAGTTTAACAACCAGGTCATCGACCAGACCGAAGCCTTTCTCCCGCACTCCAAGGGTTTTTGTGAACTTCCGGTCGAGCTTGAGACCGAAGAGGAAGCCGCTGAGGTACTTCAGATCCTGGCCCTGATGATCGGGACGGCCATGGAGGGGGAGAAGGGCCCCGTGCACTTCAATGTCCTGCTCGGGGAGCCGCTGTATCAGGATATTCCCCTTGCCCGACCTGTGCCTGATGGGCTTCAGCTGCCTGAAGAGGCTTTTTTGCGGGGTGGGGAAGAAGCCCTGGTTCCGGAGCTGGAAGAAGGGCATGCAAACAGTCGCAAGATGATTCTTGTCGGAGCCGGAAGTCCGGATCCCGAACTGGAGGAAGCCCTTGCGGGATTGAAGAGGCAATGGGCCGCTGTAGTGGTGGCCGAGCACCTGGCCAACCAGCCTGCGGGAGGCTTTGTGCATCATCCCGAACTTCTCTTGACGGCCTTGGATGAGGAAGCGGCCTGGGAAGCGCTTGCCCCCGATCTGCTCATTACACTGGGAGGACAGGTGCTGTCCAGGTCGCTGAAACTGCGCCTGCTGGCCAGGGAAGGGCTCCAGGTTTGGGAGATAGGCCGCGACGATCTTCTGGCCCTGTGGGCGAGGGAGAAAAAAGGGGCAGTCAATGCCGGTCCCGGGCTTCAGGAGTGGCAAAAGAAATGGGCAGAAGCCGAGGCAGCGGCCCTGGAGCGTTCGACAGCGCTTTGCAACAGTCTGGCCTTCTCGAATTTCACAGCCATGGCAGCGATTCACAGAAAGCTGCCTGCTTCAACGGTTCTTCACTTAGGCAATTCCGCCACTGTTCGCTATGCCCTCTACAATGAGCTGAATCCGGGAGTCAGGTACTATGCCAATCGCGGAACCTCCGGCATTGACGGCTGTGTGTCATCGGCCGTGGGAGCTGCCCAGGTTTCGAAGGAAAAGCATCTGTTGGTTCTGGGCGATCTGAGCTTTGTGTACGACTCTAATGCGCTGTGGAACAGAGTTTTTCCAAAAAACCTCAGTATTATTGTGCTGAATGACGGGGAGGGCGGAATCTTCAGGTTGTTGCAGGGCCCGGCAGAGATGCCCGGTTTTGAAGAATTTCAACTGGCCTCCCATCCGGTTTCGCTGGAAGGTCTCAGCCGGGCCTATGGCAGGAGCTGTTTGAAGGCTGCAAGCCTCTCCGAATTAAGCGAGGCACTCGACCATCTTCTGGAACCTTCAACGGAGGGACTGGTTCTGGAACTTGATACGACAGCCTGTGAAAATAGTCTTATCTTTGATTCTTACAAGCAGCTATTAAAACAGGCAAATTCATGAGTGCACGCAGATGGGAGCCCATCAAAGATTTTGAAGAGATTCGCTTCGAGCAATGGGAAGGAATCGCTAAGATTACTATCAACCGCCCAAGATACTACAATGCCTTCACTCCCGATACGACCAGGGAGATGAGTGAGGCCCTGGACCTGTGCAGGGAGATGGCCGGGCTGAGGGTGGTTCTTCTCACCGGCGAAGGCGACAAGGCCTTTTGCAGTGGAGGCGATCAGAACGTAAAGAGTTTTGCCGGCTATGTCGGAAAAGACGGCGTACCCCGCCTGAATGTACTCGATGTGCAACGGAAGATACGCAGCCTGCCCAAACCGGTGATTGCCATGGTGAATGGCTATGCCATCGGGGGCGGACACGTATTGCATGTTGTTTGTGACCTGTCGATTGCGGCCGAGAGTGCCCGTTTTGGGCAGACCGGGCCGAAGGTTGGGAGTTTTGATGCCGGTTTTGGATCCTCTTTCCTGGCCCGCCATGTTGGGCAGAAAAAGGCCAGGGAGATTTGGTTCCTCTGTGAACAGTACAGTGCACAGGAAGCTCTGGAAATGGGGCTTGTAAACAAGGTCGTTCCCCTGGAGGAGCTCGAAGATGTATGTGTTGAATGGTGCCGGAAGATCATGCGCCACAGCCCCATTGCCCTGCGAATGATCAAGGTGGGCCTGAATGCAGAGTTGGATGGCCAGGCCGGTATCCAGGAGCTTGCCGGTAACGCCACCATGCTATACTATATGACTGAAGAGGCCCAGGAGGGGAAGAATGCCTTCCTCGAAAAGCGTGACCCGGACTGGGACCGTTTTCCCAAACTCCCCTGAACCCAAGCTGCATGAAACGACTGCATATATGGATCAGTGCCTTTCGGCTGCGGACCCTCCCGCTGGCCCTTTCTTCGAGCATTCTCGGGAGCTTTCTGGCCTATGCCGAAAAGCAGTTCAAATGGGGGGTGTTCCTATTTGCGGCCCTCACCACCCTTTTTCTTCAGGTGCTCTCAAACCTGGCCAACGACTATGGAGATGCCCTGAAAGGAGCCGATGATGAACACAGGCAGGGGCCTCTGCGGGTAACATCGGCCGGGCTTGTAAGCCCCCAAAAAATGCGCCGGATGATCGTGCTCTTTGTACTACTGAGCCTGCTATCGGGTTCGATTCTGATTCGGAGTGGACTCAGGGGCAGCAATGCGATGCTTAGCTTCATTTTCTTTCTGCTGGGTTTTGCGGCCATCTTTGCCGCTATAAAATACACGGTTGGCAAACGGCCTTATGGTTATGTGGGGCTCGGCGATCTCATGGTTTTTTTGTTTTTTGGCCTGCTTGGGGTGGGTGGGACCTATTTTCTGCATACGGGAAGCATCCATTTATCCATCCTGATGCCTGCATCCTCAATTGGCCTTCTCAGCATGGGAGTCCTGAATCTGAACAACCTGCGTGATGCGGAGAGCGATGCGCGGAACGGGAAGAATACCCTGGTTGTACGAATGGGGGTGTCGTGGGCGAAGGTTTACCACGTCGTCCTGCTTTTTCTGGCCCTGATGCTTGGGCTGGTTTACACCCTGCTGAACTACAAGTCGAATTATCAGCTCATTTTCCTGTTGCCCTTGCCCTTGCTGGTTTCCGATATCCAGAAGGTCATTTGCAATACGGTTCCGGTGGAGTTAAATGCCGAGTTGAAGAAACTGGCTGTGGCCACCCTGCTCTTTTCGCTTTCTTTTGGACTTGGACTGATCCTTTAGATGTTGCGCGCGAGCTGGCGATACTATCCCCTTATTTTCAGGCAGGCAGCGGGTACCTCCCGGGGCGTGTTGCACCGAAAGGATGCCTGGTTTATTCGCCTTGAAGATTCCGGGGGGCGTAAGGGAACCGGCGAGCTCTCATTCATTCCCGGATTGAGCGTGGAGGATGGCGCAGCACTTCCCGGCCGCCTGGAGGAGATTTGCAGGGGAATCTCCCGGGGAGAGATTCATGCAGGTGGCGACTTCCCGGGATTGCCGGGATTGAAATTTGCGCTGGAATGTGCACTCCTGGACCTGGAAGGAGGGGGCTGCCGTCGCTTATTTCGGAACAGCTTCAGTGCGGGAAAAACGGGTATTCCAACAAATGGACTCATCTGGATGGGGAAGCCCGCTTTCATGCGTGAGCAGATTACGGCAAAGCTCGAAGCCGGCTTTCGTGTTCTGAAACTGAAGGTCGGTGCTTTGGGCATTGAGCAGGAGCTGGCATTGCTGAAGGAAGTCAGAAAGAGCTTTTCCCCCGAAACATTGGAAATCAGGCTGGATGCCAATGGTGCATGGACCGAGGCCGAGGCTCCCCGCTGCATGCAGGCCTTTGCGGCTTTCCATATCCATTCCATTGAACAGCCTCTGGCCGCCGGACAGACCGAAGCCATGGGGCGCATTTGCCGGGAGGAGATTCTTCCGGTGGCCCTCGATGAGGAGCTGATTGGTATTGAGACCGAAACCGATATGCAGGCCCTTCTTTGCGCGATCGATCCTGCTTATCTGATCATAAAACCGGGGCTGTTGGGCGGTTTTCGTCGTGCCGAAAAGTGGATCGGACTTGCCGGGGCCAGGGGGACGGGCTGGTGGGTGACTTCAGCGCTTGAGTCTGCCATCGGGCTAAACGACATTGCCCAGTGGACCGCCGGCCTGGACACCCACATGCACCAGGGCCTGGGCACCGGGCAGATTTACACAAACAACCTTCCCTCGCCGCTCTTCCTGGATGGAGAACGCCTGTGGCACGATCCGGAGCGGGGCTGGGATTTAAGTGTACTGGATGATGAATGAGCCGTGTTTACCGGGCCGCTTTATCGTACAGGGCGAGGTTTTCGACCTTGAAGGACTGCGGGCGCGTTGTGGCCGGGAGCTGGCGAAAACTGCGCTTCCTGAATGGGCCCGTGGCGTATATCGCTTCATCCTTGATTTTCTGGATCCCGGCGAAACCGAAATGCAGCAATACACCAGTGGAACAACGGGTGAGCCCCGTCGAAGCATTCTCTCGAGGCCGGCCATGCTGAACAGTGCGGCGCGTACCCTGGACTATTTCGGGCTCGCACCTGGAGCCAGCGTCCTGCTTTGCCTCCCCATTCGTTACATTGCCGGCAAAATGATGGTGGTCCGGGCCCTTCTGGGTGAGCTGAATCTATGGATGGTAGAGCCATCGGGCCGCCCCCTCTGCGGCCTGCCACCCGCAGCCGGGCGGATTGCTTTTGCTGCAATGGTGCCCCTGCAGCTCCATAATTGCCTGGGGGATGTTGGGGAAAGGGCTGAAAGCCCTGCGCGGCCTTCGTCAGAAATGTCGTCGCTGTCTCCGTCTGACAACTCCGGGTGGCCTGAGTCGGAAAGCCCCTCGCTGTTTGCATCTGAGAGCTTTGTGAGGCCTGTTTCAGCGGATGGGGCGGGAGAACTGGAAATGATTGATTGCCTGTTGATTGGGGGAGGTGAAATCCACCCCGATCTTCGAAAACAGGCCTCAGGTCTGGAATCCCCCAGGGTGTATGAATCCTTTGCCATGACCGAGACCTATTCGCATTTTGCCCTTCGGAGGATAAATGGAGCCGATTCCGGGGAGGCTTTTCGGGCTATGGACGGTGTGAAGCTGAGCCTGGACAATCGTGGATGCCTGGTCGTGGATGTGCCCGGCGTAACCCGGGCTCCTGTGGTCACAAACGACCTGGTCGAGCTCGCTTCCGAAGCCGGCACATTTCACTGGTTGGGCCGCATCGATCATGTGATCAATTCGGGAGGAATTAAGCTCATTCCGGAGCCATTGGAAGCCCGTATAAGGGCTTTGCTGGGTGCCGATTGCCTTCTTCTGCCCGAGAAAGATAAACGATTGGGACAACGCATGGTTCTGCTGCTTGAGCGCGACAGTGCGCCCGGAGAGGCGGGAGTGCCTGCCCTGAAACAGTCCTGGATGGCTAAGTTGAAACAGGCCCTTCAGCCCCATGAATGTCCTTCGCGCATCGAGGTCATCGACCGCCTTCCCCGCAATGCTTCCATGAAGCCCGATCGTATGCGGGCTCTGCAGTTCATCAACCCGGTTTCCCCCTGCTGATAAGCCTGCTTGTTATTGTTTTATGGTACGGGGAAAAACGAAAACGGTCATATTCGAGCCGGAGCCCGGCAGGTGTTGAGCATTGTTCCGATTTGAAGACTTTTTGAGTTTCATCCGGATAATTCGTAATTTTGGCCTCTAGCATGTCTATTGGGTGTGTAACTTAAGCTAATAGAGCTAATTAGGTGCTGAATTGTTGCCCTCTTTGCCTCCTCGTTACCTGATTACTAACAATTTGTCGACCAGGAAATTTTGGTTATGAAACCACTAGCGGATGATTAATTATGGCCAATGACTATTTTCTCTGGAATAAGCTGAAACAAGGAGATAAGCGTTCGTTCGAGTTAGTCTTTAAGATGTACTATCCCCAACTTTGCCTGTTTGCCAACAAATACTGCGATGATTTTGAAGCAGCGAAAGAAGTGGTTCAGGACCTCTTTATTTACATGTGGGAAAACAGGGAGAAATTGGAGGATATGAAATCGGTGAAAGCTTATTTTTTCGCGGCTGTAAGGTTTAACAGCATTCGGAGAAACGAGGAAAAGAAGAGAAAAAGGGTTGATATACTGGAGGTTCCGGAGGACATGCTAAAAATAGATTTTTCGGATGAGATCGCCTATACCGAACTACAAGAAAAAATTTTCCAGAGCATAGAGCAGCTTCCACCGCGATGTAAAAAAATCTTTGAAATGAGTCGCTTCGATCAGATGTCTTATCGAAGGATTGCATCAACCCTGGGTATTTCGCCCAGAACAGTGGAAGCACAGATAAGTAAGGCTTTAAAACACATTCAGAAGGCCTACGATGAATACAAGGCATTCTAAATGCCGATTTTTCTCAAAAAATCAGAACCGGCATAAGGGTATATGCCGGTTTTTTACTCATAGAACTGATAACGCTTGTAAAATGATAGAGCTTGAAGCGATAGTAAACTATCTGGAAGGGAATGCCAGCCAGGAAGAAAAGGAACTTGTAAATAGCTGGTTGGAGGCCGATCCCAAAAACCTGGATTACTTTGAAAAAGTAAAGAATTCTCTGAATTCTTTTCATGCCTATACGTCGTTCAAAAACATAGATGTAGACAAAGATTGGGAATTGGTAAAGAGGAGAATGGCAGGGGCTTCGGCTAAGAATGCACGAGGCTCCCGCCATTTCTATTTAAGCCCCTTCCTCAGGATTGCAGCTGTACTGGTGTTGATCGTCCTAACAGCCGGTGCTTTGTACTTTTTTGTCAGGACACCCCAACAGACTGCCGGCTTAGATGAGTTGTACGAGCTTACAGTGCCTTATGGAGGAAAGTCCAGTTTGACGCTGCCCGATGGCTCCAGAGTGCACCTGAATGCGGGAAGCACCTTAACTTTTGCCAAAGAATTCGGGATCAACTCCAGGGAATTACACCTGGAAGGAGAGGGCCTCTTTGAGGTTGAGAAACACAAGTTTCCAATGCTTGTCCATACCTCACATATCGATATCGAAGTCTTGGGCACCGTCTTTAACGTAAAGTCCTACAGCGAGGATAACAATATAGAAACCGTGTTGTTAAAGGGGTCTATTCGGGTAGAGACCCTCGACGAAAACAACGATGTCCCCATTTATTTAAAGCCCAATGAAAAGCTGGTGTACAACAAAGTGGGTGCTCACACCAGGGTTGGCAAGAATGAACAGGAAATTGTATCGGGTGAACGGGAACAGCTTACCCCGGGGGGTGGAGCAAAGCAATCAACAAAGCACTATAACATCACATCCAATGTCGATGTGTCTGCTTCTGTGGCCTGGAAAAACGGTAAATACATTGTTAAGGGGGAAACCTTTGAAGAGCTTGCCAACATTTTAACACGGAAGTTCGATGTTAGCTTTACATTTGAAAATGAGGAAATTAAGGAGTATACATTTTCAGGAACCCTGGGCGACTATCCCATCGACCAGGTGTTGGACGTCTTGTGTCTGGCATCCCCTGTTGTTTATGATATCAAGGAAAAACAGGTTTATCTCGCAATAGACAGGGATAAACTGGACGCCTATAATAATGTGATAGATCTTAATTAATTTTTAAGGATCGGAGGTGTATATAAAAAGCGAAATCGTAAACCCTAAAGCTAAGATAGTAGCAGTTCATTGACATAGCGTTTTTCAGTTTACAGATCGTGCAAAGGGGAATCCCTGTGCCGTAAACGATGAGCGGAATATTTTTCTTTAGTAATCAATTAATTATGTGTATCGAAGGAGGCTTTAAGCCTACCCGGTACTGCTGATAGTTGATGTCCGGTTTGGAAAAAATACAGCGCCTATGAGATAGGAAATATACCCCTGAAAGAATCGGGAGGTGAGACAGCACCTCCCGATTCTAAAAAAATTAATTAAAGTCTAACTAATTTATTCGCAAAATTATGAAATTAAAATGGAGTTGCTGCATTCCTGTTAAAAAGAAGTTGCTTAAACTGTTCATGGTCGCGAATCTGCTCATTGTATGCTCATTAGTGACTGTGATTCAGGTAAGCGCTAAAGTTTATTCTGAAGGCGATGTTTTTAGCATCGACGAACAAAACATCACAATTCGGGATTTACTTGATAAGATGGAGAAATCAAGCACCTATGTCTTTTTTTACAATGACAAATACAGCCTTCTCGACAATGTTATTTCTGTCAGATACAGAAACATGAAGCTGAGTGACATGCTGGAGGATGTATTAACCGGTACCGACCTTGATTTCAGGATCCTGGAAAACAATATCGTGATACTTGTTCCAAAAGAGTTGGTCCAGAAATTCACCGTTAAAGGAAAGGTGACAGATGCCGGAGCGAACCCGCTGCCCGGTGTAAACATTGTCGAAAAAGGCACCACCAACGGGACAGTGAGTGATCTGGACGGAAACTACATCATAAGCATTTCTTCCCAGGATGCTGTTCTAACATTTTCCTATGTTGGCTTTCTTTCAAAAGACGTTGAGGTTGCCGGACAGACCAACATTGATATTGTGATGGCCGAAGACGTTACTTCATTGGATGAAGTGGTCGTGATTGGTTATGGGACTCAGAAAAAGGAGAATATAACCGGTTCGGTGGAAACTGCAAGCAACGATCAATTGGAAAACAAACCTGTTATCTCGGTTGCCCAGGCCCTTCAGGGAGAGCTTAGCGGTATTGCCATTCGCCAGCAGAATGGAAAACCCGGTACATCGACAGATATCAGGATCAGGGGCTATGGCACATTTAGTAGTGCCGGAAATGCACCGCTTGTTTTGGTAGACGGAATTCCCGGCTCAATCGATGCGGTTAATCCAAGCGATATTAAGAATATTTCTGTTCTGAAAGATGCGGCTTCTGCGGCAATTTATGGTTCTCGTGCAGCCAATGGTGTAATTCTTATTACAACGAAACGTGGTGCAGAAGGCAAAATGGAAGTAAGCTACGACGGCGCTGTTGGTTTTAGTGAATTGGCCGATATGCCTCGATTTGTAGATTCATGGATTTATGCCCAGGCCTACAATGAGGCATTAACCAATGCCGGGCAGGGGGCTGTCTATTCCGAAGAAGACATCAAAAACTTCATGGCTGGCACTGATCCGGATAAATACCCGAATGATAAGCACTATGAAATGGCCTTCGATAACATTGCCTGGCAAACCAAACACGATATTTCGATGATGGGAGGAAACCAAAACACGAACTATCGGTTTTCACTGGGATATTTGCGTAACGATGGGCTGCTTCAGAACAACAAGTATGATACCTACAGGGAAAACCTCGAGAATCGTTACGATAAATACAATTTGAGGTTGAATATTGACAGCGAGATTACTGACAAACTGAAATTAACCACCAATATATCGGGTACTACCGATAGTGAAAGAGGTCCCGCCGCTGCCACCGGCGACCGCACAACCATGCGCGTTGTTACCCGTGTCGCCCGTATGCCCTCCTCCATAGCCGCCCGTACATCAGAAGGATATTTTGGCCGTGTCGATAAGGGTTCTCCCTGGGCCGACATTGATGCCAATTCTTTCGAGTTAGACAAGAACAATTATTTTATAGCCAACTCCGATCTTGAATATGAGATTATTGATGGCCTGAAGATGACTTTACGTGGAGGCTATGTATTTGATCAGAGAAACTATAAGAAATACGCTGCCGACGAACAAATTGATGCCACAACCTATGCCGGCCCTGCAAAATTAAATGTTAATTGGAGTGCGTCACACGAACTTACCCTTGAGGCCTTGTTGAAGTACAACAAGACCTTCGGAGATCACACGCTCAATGCACTGGCCGGGTACTCTCAGATTGAAGGAAAATACGAGTACCTGAAAGCATATCGTGATAATTTCCCAACCAATGAACTCTACGAATTAAATGCCGGAAGCTCGGAAAAGCAGAAAAACTGGGGAGGTGCTTCTGAATGGGGGCTGATCTCCTATTTCTCCCGGGTTCAATACGATTATAAGAGGAAGTATCTGATGGAAGCCAATGTGAGGTACGACGGATCTTCTCGTTTCGATAAACAGAACAGGTTTGGTGTTTTCCCGTCTTTTTCTGCCGGTTGGAGAATTTCGGAAGAATCCTTTGTACGCGAAAGCCTGCCATGGGTTTACAACCTAAAACTGCGCGCTTCGTGGGGCGAACTGGGTAACCAGCAGATTGGGAATTATCCTTACCAGGCACAACTATCATCCGGAAACAACGCAATCTGGGGCGATAAAGCCTACAATGGTGTAGTCATGAATACCGTTGCAAATACCGACATTACATGGGAAACCACAGCCATCGGTGACATTGGACTCGACCTTTCGCTTTTTAAAGGCAAACTAAGCACCACTATCGATTACTTTAATAAGAATACCCGTGATATCCTTTACGGCATTACAACTGCCGGTACGCTTGGCTTGTATTCTTCGCCAACAAATGCCGGTAAAGTGAAAAATACGGGATGGGATTTTAATGTCATCTATCGGGAGAATGTAGGGGATTTTGCTTTTGAAATTGCACCGCATTTTTCATTTGTCGATACGGAGGTGCTGGAACTTAGCGATGTAGAAAAGGACATTGGAAAAGGCCTGTTTATAGGTGAACCATTAAATGCCCTGTACGGATATACAGCCGATGGCTTGTTTGTCGATGAAGCTGATGTGGACAATTATCCCACCCAGCCTTACAACGCCCAGCCTGGAGACATCAGGTACAAAGACATCAGTGGCCCCGAAGGTGTCCCTGACGGGAAAGTCGATGCCGAGTACGATCGAAGCGTTATCGGACAAAGCGCTCCAAAATACAATTACGGAGCCCGTATTTCCGGACATTACAAGGGATTTGATTTTTCTGTAACGCTTGATGGCGCAGCCGGCATGAAAAGGTATTTGTCCAACATGGCAGGCCGTGCTTTTGCCAATAAGTCAAATGTCCAGCAGTGGATGTGGGACAATCGTTGGACAGTAGAAAACCCGAATCGAGATGCGATTTATCCTCGCTTCCTTCTGCACGGTGGAGGAATGGGCGAACCCTACTCTTACCTTTCTACATTCTGGGCCTGGGATGCTTCTTACCTGAAAATTCGGTCGGCTCAAATTGGCTATACCCTGCCTAAGTCGGTAGTTAACGCTTTAAAGATCCGGTATATGCGGGTTTATCTTTCCGGACGAAACCTGTTTTGTTTCGATAAGTATTTTGAAGGATGGGATCCGGAGTTGGATGTTCAAAGGGGAGAAGGGGTTCACTACCCCATGTCGAGAACCTATGTGTTTGGTGTAAATGTTAAATTTTAAAGCCGACGAACAATGAAAACAGGTATAAAAAATGTCATTCTATTCTTGTTTGTTTCAAGCTTATTCGTGTCGTGCGAAGAGAGCATTCTTGACAAGCAACCGTTAGACCAATTGTCAACCAGCAGTTTTTGGACAACTGCCGAAGATGTTGAGTTGGCCCTCGCTGGTGTTTACAATAAGGCCAGTGCCTGGAGCCGATACACACATATTTGTGAATTCGATATGAATACCGATAACGGGACCGATCGTAAAATAAACCAGGACTTTTTGAGCTATGGAAATCTAAGCCCTTCCTCGGATAGAATTAAAGGCTATTGGAACAATTCGTATTACGAAATAGCCGGTTGCAACTATTTTCTCGAAAATGTTGACAGGGTTGAAGACATAGATGCTGCCGTAAAAGCCGAGATGATTGCCGAAGTCCGCTTTCTTAGGGCTTTTACCTACTTCAATATGAGCCAGTACTTCGAGGGCGTTCCATTGGTGACCAAGGTTTTAACCATGCAGGAATCCATTACTGTAGAATGCAATAGTAAAGAAGAAGTGGTGGCCTTTGTTTTGTCCGAACTGGATGCCATAGCCGATGATCTTCCAACTGAGAGAAGTTCAGACCAACATGGAAGAATTGTCAGAGGAGCTGCCTATGCCCTTAAAGGCCGCCTTTTAATGGCCGAAAAGCGATGGAGCGAAGCAGCCTCGGCATTCAAAGCAGTCATCGATTTGGGGGTCCATGCGATTGATCCTCAATACGCTGAGTTATTTAATGGCCTGAACGAGCAAAGCAGTGAGATTATCTTTTCGAGAAAATACCTTGCCGGTGAAATTGCAAACCGGACGCAGTTGTATTACAGGCCAAATGTCGATGGCGGTTGGCACCACATGAACCCCTATCAAAGCCTGGTAGACGAATACCTGTGCACAGATGGCCTTTCCATCGAAGATAGCCCTTTGTATGACCCCATGTTCCCGGTTGTGAAAGATGGTGTGAATTACCGTGATCCCCGACTGCTATACACCATCTTTTACCCGGGTATTTCAACCATTAAGGGAAGAGTCTATCATGGCCACCCCGATTCCACAACAGTTGTTGGTGATGTGTTTACCTATGATGCCGGGATGACAGGGTACTGCTTGCAAAAATGGGTCGACAACGATTATGCCGATGACGTTTACAGTTCCGGGGTAGACATTCCGATTATTCGCTATGCCGAGGTTTTGCTGAGTTATCTCGAAAGCAAGATTAATGCCGGTGATGCTATTGACCAGAATCTGCTTGATCAGACCATTAATGCAGTGCGTGGAAGAGCAGCCGTAGGCATGCCTGCTGTTTCGGAAACGGATCCAACGGCCTTAATGGAGATTCTAAAGCGTGAAAGACGGGTTGAACTGGCCTGGGAAGGACTTCGCTATTGGGACCTCAACCGCTGGGGCGAAGCTGCCGATAAACTGGAAAACCAAACCATGTATGGGATAAAGATTACAGATGATCCGGAAAACTACGATCGTTTTCCTGTTGGGCCAAACGGGCATTATAAAGTTTTTGAACTTCAGTATCGTTCAAGCTATTTCCCCTGGCCCATTCCGCAAGACGAACTGGATATTAACACTTCCCTGACACAGAAAGCGAATTGGAAATAGTTTTTGGTTAGATTGATAGTTTAGTGAAGAGGCCGTCTCATGGCATAGGATGAGGCGGCTTCTTTTTTTCGGGGTCAGTCCCATACATGATGTTCGGTTCTAGCCCCTGTCGGATGAGCCGGGTGCCATGACTTTCCAAAATCCTAAAAGCTGTTTGAGGCTGTTTACGGCCTTGCTGAAGGCGTGGTACAGATTGGACTAACCAATATCGAACGTTTGAATGATTTCATTCCACCTCCTTATGAACGAATATTTTCACCATATTTGATTCCCTTACCATGGTAAACATGAAGTTAATACTGAATCCTTTGTTGGTTGTAATCATTTTTGCCAGCAATGTATACTCTCAACATAAAGGGATATATCAATGTGAATCCGATACAACTGTTTTCCTAATAATTAACGATGCAGAACTTGAGATATCTGAAGTTATCGAGGAAAGACTTTTTGAAAACAGTGTTGAATCCTTTTGTTTATTGAAAAGCCCTTATGTGTATGATAATAACCTGATTAAGTTTTCATATAAGGGACATAATAAAACGCTTGAATTAGTTACAACTGATTTGATCGTTCTAAAAGATTGTATTGATTATTTCATTGAAGGAGGTTCTTTTTTCTATTGTACAAAAAAAGTAAGTGAAAAAGGAAAAGTCTTATACTATGGCAATTGGAAAGAGGGTAAAAAGAATGGTTATTGGTTATACTTTAATGATGATGAAACGATAACAAAGTTCCTATTCCAGAACGATAAAATTATGTCTAGAGAGACATTCCCATTTCGAGGGCCAAGTAACATAGATGCAAATCCTAAAACAGATAGTATTTTAAAAAGTGTGTCTGAGTAGAGAATATGCTTCCTTCACTATAGATTTTCACGGTCAACAACCACCCGTATTTTCGGCTATGAATAGCTTGCTCCTTCAAGAATAACATTTTTTCCGTCAAGCCAGGGGTATTTCTGTTTTGAGAACGTTTGCATAAGCTCCAGTATCAGGGGAAGATTTCTTTTCTTCTTCAGCTGAACTGTAATCAGATCTTCCTGGAGAATGACATCAGCTTGTTGACCTGTATCTCACAGATCACTCGGTAATCCCCCTGGCGAATGCGCCAGCCGGGTCGTCCCTTTCGCTTTTTGGATCCCGGTGGTCTGCAACAAGGCAGAGATAATCGCGGTTTTATTGGTCTCGTCGACGGTGTAGTGGATCATAAAGGGGAATACACTTAGGACGGCTTCTCGGACCTGGCTAGGCCTGTTTTGTTATCGTTTTTCGGGAATTCTTGAAATTCACTCAGATTTTGCGTAATTTTCGTGTACTGCACGTCGTGTTTGTTTATAACTAACTCAAATATAGCCATTTGAAGCGAAGGTGCGCAGCACTTTTTCTCTATTTATCTATCTTATTATCAAAATTTTTCAACCAGGAACTTCAATAAAATGACTTATGAAAAAAATACTTGCAATCAATTTGCTTTTTTGGACTATTCTAGGATACAGCCAAGAGCATTATATTGATTCGAAAAAAGATACAAGTTTTAGTTTTGTATTAACATCTGAATGCAAAAATATAATGGATTATGAGGGCATTACACAAGGCATTTCAGATAGATTTATTTCCGATGATGAACAAATCCTTGAATTGACTATTATAAAAAATTGCGGACAAACGACAGCGTTAGATGTTTCTTCTTTGATTGATTCAATTGTGATGGCACGAGCAGATACAGGAGAAATGGCTACATGTCAGTGTTTTCAAAAATGTACATTAACTATTGATAATGTTTTTAATAGGGTTGCATTCAATATGTTTGGAAATAATGAATATTTGATAAATCCGTTTTATAATGCTATTTCTGAGAAGCAATTTGAACCAGGAATTGACCTCTATTGTAATGATAATTTGATTACAATTGTTGGCGAAATGTATGGACCATTAAGGATTAGGTTGGTTAATCAGGTTGGACAAGAAGTTTATAAAAGGGATTTTTTTGGCAATTCAATAGAGATACCTGCTAAAATTAAAGGCTTCTATATTTGTGAGATAATAGCAGATAAAAGATTGATTACTAAAAAAATATTTATAAAATAACGCAAGCTAACATCCAATATGCGTAAGCCGGGTGATGTGGATAATTTAATCTTTTGTACACTCATTCAAAATCGCAACGATTTGATAAGTTGGAGCTTCGAAATTCCGGCCTCCGCATATTGCTAACCGTAATAAAAGAATGTGTCTTTTCCTTCCGGAGAAGAGCGCGCTGCTCTCCGGAAGGAAGTCCGTTGTCCGCTGCCTCCTGAGCACCTCTATCATTTAGGATATCAGTTCGCTAGCCATTTCTTTGTTTCTTTTGCCCGGTACGACATCCAATTCATGTTTAGTATATGAGCTTTATGAGTCAGGCGGTCGACCATAGCAGCGGTGAGCACCGGATGGCCGAAGATCTCACTCCACCGGTCAAAAGACGGGTTTGTTGTGATAATGGTGGATTTTGTCCAGGGAGATATCATGTGGGCTGGTCACTATGAGCTTATCAATAGCCCTGTTTACCCTGCTAAAGGGATAACTGTATTCTTGAAGGAAAATCAGCAACTCCACAAAGTCCTTTGGGGCCTAAGGGGAATTGCTATTAACGGATATTTTATAGAACTTGTTCTCAAAGCTGCAGGACTACTGTTTCGATCGACCTGAGGCTTTAGCCGGACAACAGTGAAAACAATTATTAAATAACGAATTTATGAAAGCAAATGTCTTATGTCTTTTAGTATTATTAGTATCTTCAATGGTTTCATGCAATGAAAATGGTGATAAACCCGATTCAACAGTATTAGAAGGTATTGCTATAGTTAATAAATACGGAAATGAAAATGAAGGTGATTGCGGATTCATGTTAGTATTTAATGATACTTTGTATAAACCGATTAATCTTGGTGAAAGCTTTAAGATTAATGCTTTACAAGTGTATGTTAAATTTGAATTGCTTGGTTCTGTTTTTTCTTGTGGTGATATTGCTGAACCTCCTCATGTAAGAGAACTTGAGAAGATAAAAATACTAGAAATCAAAACAGAATAGCAAACTGCCCATTACGTATTCGTCTTAGCTAATAAACCAATACCCCGGAGGCGGATGCGACCATGTCGGTGCTCAAGCAAGCCATCGGAGAGCATGGGAAGCCGGAGATCATAAACTTTGACCTGGGAAGCCAGTTCACCTGTGAGCAATGGGTCAGTTACCTGCAGCAAGAGGACATCCGGATCAATCTGGCTGGGAAAGGACGTGCAGTAGATAATATCTTAATTGAGCGTTTTTTTCGGAATTAAAAGGCAGGAAATATCCAACTAAATTCAACGAAAATCTGAAAATCTGAAAATCTTTGGATTTGCTCAAACAAATCCTGGGGATAATTTGATTCTTGCAACACGGGCAAGACCGAAGGCTTATGATCTATCTTCCCTTTTTTTCATGGATACAGAATAAAATTTCTAATAACTTCATCTAAATTTACAGGCAAATCTGCAGATTTTATTGCAAATCTTTTCACTCCCATATCCGTTAACCAATTAGTCCAGTATGCTCGAATGACATCTTCTTCATACGGGCTGCTTTTGTAGGCGTTAATTCCCAAAACTAATACTTCCAGATTGTCAAGTCCGCTATTCTTAACAATAAATCCACAATCATTTTCGCTTAGTTTTTGCTCCCAATTAGAGTTATTTAGCCCTAGTTGCTTTATTTTTTGGGTAGTAAGAAAACTTGAACGATTACCATCACTAATAACATTATCTTTATGATAAGCGTATCCATCTGTGACAATGATGAGAATATTACGATGTTCTTCACTAATGCAGTAATCTTTAATTTTGTTTTTGAAAAATCCCCAAATATCTGAACCTATGTAATTGTTATCCTGAATCGCGAGTTCATAAAGCTTTGTACTTAACTCTGTATAGTTAGAGTTAATACCCTCAATTTTTTCTTTTGTAACATTATTATTATCAAAAGAGATTCTTAATTGCTTGATTATATCATTAATATCTGTATTTCCAGGGGCAGGTTCAACAAATAACTGAATTCTATCATTCATTAAAACAATTCGTTTATGCAACATGTGTGTTTCAAATGCCTTCGTAACAGAATTTAAGTAACCGATGTCTCTTTTATAATACTCCATTGTGGTATTTGGGTGTACCTCGGGACTTATTCTGTCTGAGACATCTAGAAAAATACTCAAATTCAAATTTTGATTGATTATCGTTGGTTGAGCAGAACCTGTTTTGTTTGTTTCACCCTGCTGTTTCGTATCTGATGAGCAAAAAGAAACAAAACCAGATAAAAGAATAATAAAAAAAAACGAAGGTTTTTTCATTGTCTTATTTGATTAGGTTATGGTAATAAACAATATTCTCTGTATTTTCATTTGCTACATTATGCTTTTCAAGGTGTTGATTAGCAATTGCTTCACAGTTCTTTAATAGCTGATCCTTTTTTGTATGAGGTAGTGCTATCTCAGCAGATATAGCCATAAACCAACCTTTTACATATTCAGCATGATACAACAAATACTTCCTGTTAGGAAAAATAAATCCATCAATTTTAGCTTGCAATTCAGTAATTTTTCCATTGATTTCTGCAATTTCTTGAGTTAAATCCTGAATGCAATTGCTTACTTCCTCTTTTTTCTTGATCAAATTTAATTTATCTTCTTCTAGTTTATTAATGAATAATTTGATTTTATCTATATTCTCATACTCTTTCATCACAAAATCGAAAACCAATCCCCAAATAATGTAAACGACAAATCCGGCAAAAATAATCCCCCAAAACTCCACCTTTGTAAATGCTATTTTCAAATCAAAAGGCGCATCAATTAGGGTTTTAGTCAATTCGTATATCTTTGACTCTATTTGATATGCTAGTATTGCATCAAAAATGAACGTTACAATAAGTAATGCTGCAATTTTTAAAAATCCTGCCTTTTTGCTTTTTTGAAACATATGAATAAGGTATCCCAATCCCATAAATGCAAAAGGTATTGTACAAACAAAAACAGCTTCAAGCCAGCCATCATTTATTGCTTTAGATAGGGCATTTGCGTCGAATATACTTTCAAAAACACTTGTTGATTCAAAAATCTTAAAAAATGCAGAATAAGAAGCAGAAATATAAAATACTAACAGATATATAGTTATTGGCAATAGAATCAGTAAACCAATAAAAAATTGAGCTTTTGGTTTCTTTTTAGCTTCAATTCCATATTTCTCTGGAGCATTTTTAACATTTGAAATATCATTGTCTATTTTATTGATTTGGTTCTGAATTTCTTCTTTGTTTTCTTCCTTTATAGTTTTTAATGTAACTCTTCCATTTAGTGCTGATTTTTGTTTTTCTTTTTCTTCTTCGTAAGGAGCATTCAATCTCATTTGTTCATTTTTATCTTCCCGACATTTCTCTTTGAATTTCTCATAAATATCATTTAGGCAAGTCTTAAAAATAGCACTTGCTCCATGAGCTGTTATTGCTGCTTGATAGCCACCTTCGTAATATGTTTGCTTTTCATCAGAATTAGAATTTTTCTCATCTAAAGTATCATTATTACTACCGTAATTCTTTATAGCTATGAGTTTCTTAATTGGATTCATGATTAACTATTTAATTGATTTATAATATCTTTTATCGTTAATCCTTTTTCAACACTATCCAAAAGGTATTCTGATAGTTCATCAATATTTTCATCTATGAACTCAAATTTTCGACAATACTTTTTTAGGGTTATTTTTTCATCTTCTGTTACTATTCCATCAGCCCATATCATTCTTGCAAGATCGTAAAGATATTCAATTCTTTTTTCGACATTTTCAGGTATTACAAGCTTATCGGTAGTTGTAAGAAGAATCTTGTCAAGTTCGTTGGTTGGAATATTTCTGTCTTCTGCAAATTGATATAACATTTTTAGTTCTAATGGACTAAAATTATCATCGGTTATTGCCATTTGGTATAATCTAAGGAAATGGCTTTTCAATTCAGTTGAAAGTTCAGTCATAATAACTAGTTTTTAGTTGTACTAATGTCAATTGAAATCTGAAGTAACGATGAATGCAAAAGGCATTGGGCATTTCAAAACTTTTTACAGTTGTACCATCAATATGTTTACTAAATGTAAACATTTACTCTTAAGTAATACTACTGATGCATAAAAAATTTGAGCTAAATAAATCTCTTTGTTCTTTGATATTTTGATTCAGTATTGTCAGATGAAAAATATAAAGAGCAGGGGACTCCCCGGAGGTTTCCCTTTCATGTTGTAAATTTGTTTTAGCCAAATACTCTAAGACATGTGTAAAGTACAGAAGTAAAGTTTGTCGGACAGCCGGACCTTTGGATTGAGTGTAAAAGTAAAAAGCAATTATAAGAGCGTATAAGACGTGTATATCATTTATGTTTGGATTGAGACTGGATGGTTCTAATCAGCCCAATCTCAAAGAAACCACCTTCCTTGTATGGAGCAGAAAGAGATCAGGCGTATTTTTTACCGCGATGGCTATCGTCTTGCGAATAGCTTTTTGGCGGAGGAGCTGACCCGGGAGCAGCTGATGGCGGCCATTTCGGCGCTTTATCAGGGCATCGATGATTTACTGGCCGCCTTTCTGGAGCGTAGTCTGCGGGAGGGCAGGCCTTCGGAATGCAGGAAGGGCTGTGCCTGGTGTTGCCACCAGCCCGTATATGCGGTGACCCACGAATTGCTTTATCTGCATGCCCATGTAAAGGCTAATTTTGGCGGAGAATTTAGGGAAGGCATGTTAGAGCGTGCCAGGCTGAAGGTAAAGGAGATTCAAAACAGCGCGATGCGGGGAGTTCCGGAAACCCGTATGCCCTGTCCCTTTTTGGAGGAGGGCAGTTGTCGTATTTATGCTGTACGCCCAATGGCCTGCCGAATCTACCTTTCATCTTCCGTGGCTGCCTGCAGGGCGGCCTATGCAAACCCTGCCGATGACCAGCAGTTTGCCGAGCTCTATGCCTTTCCTCTGCAGGCTGGTCGCATGCTTAATCAGGGCTTCGTGGCCTGTCTGAAACAACTCGGCCTTAACGAAGCCGAGATGCCCATTGCCGAAGGCCTGCTTGCCCTTGAGACCAGCACCCAGGATTTCGACAGCTGGTTGGCTGTTCGCTAGGGAGGGCTTGGATGGTAGCCTAGAACTGTTATATTCGTGTATGGAAAAAATCAGACTGGGTATTGTTCGCGAGACCAAGAATCCACCCGATCGACGGGTGCCTTTAACACCAATCCAATGCAGGTTGTTGCTGGAACGCTTTCCGCAGCTTGAGATTCAGGTACAACCTTCCCCCATTCGTTGCTACAGCGATGAAGAATACAGGAAGGAGGGCCTGCAGCTGGTCGATGACCTTGGGGGCTGTGACATTCTGGCCGGGGTGAAGGAGGTGAAAATCGATGCCCTGATCCCCGACAAAACCTATTTGTTCTTTTCGCATACAGCCAAGGAGCAGCCTTATAACCGGGGGCTTTTGCAGGCCATTGTGGAGAGGCGCATACGGCTGCTCGACTATGAGTACCTGACCGATGAAAAGGGTGTGCGGGTTGTGGCTTTTGGCCGTTGGGCCGGTGTTGTAGGTGCTTACAATGCCCTGAGAGCCCTGGGTATACGTCGGAAGGCGCTGGGCCGGCAGGGCTTTGATTTGCCCGCTGCGAGTGAGAACCACGACTATGCCGAACTGATGGAACACCTAAAAGGCCTTGAGCTCGGAAAGACGCGCTTTTGTATAACCGGCGGTGGGCGCGTGGCGGGTGGCGCTTTGGAGGTGATGAAAGCTGCGGGTATAGCGGAAGTAAGCCCCGGGGACTACCTTGGCAAAGACTATCCGCATGCTGTATTTACCCGGCTCGACCCCCTGCACTATACAAAGCGGATGAACGGGGCAGCCTTTGAGTTCGGGCACTTTGTGGAGCATCCCGATGAGTATGCCAACAATTTTCTGCCCTATGCCCGTTGCACCGATGTATATATCGCCTGCCATTTCTGGGATCCGCGGGCACCCTTTATGATGACCCGGAAGGACATGGCTTCGGGGGAGGTGCCCATCAGCGTTGTAGCCGATATTTCCTGCGATCTGGCTGGCCCCGTGCCTTCTACCATTCGGGCATCCACCATTGCAGAGCCCTACTATGGTTACGATCCGGTCTCGGGAAAAGAGACAGATGCCTTTGTGAAGAATGCGGTTACGGTTATGGCGGTGGATAATCTGCCCGGTGAATTGCCCAGGGATGCCTCGGCCGATTTTGGAGAAGCCATGATGGCAATGGTTGTCCCCGAACTGCTTGGGGAAAAGGACAGCGGCATGCTGGAACGTGCCTGTATTACGGAAAAGGGCTCACTTTGCCGGGCCTACGACTACCTGCAGGACTATCTTGCCGGATAGTGTCAGATGTGGTTTAGGCGCTGTTGTCTACCTTATGAGCAGAGGGCCGCTGCACCCATGATAGCAATTTCGGGGGTCTGGCAGACTTCAATCCGGAAATCTTTTAGTGCGTGCGGGAAGGCGAAATCCCTGATGCTGGCCCACATGCTTTCCTGAAAGTAGGGGAAGGCAGCAGAGATGGAGCCGCCTAAAATCACCATGACCGGATCCACAGCCAGAATAATGCATTTGATGGCCACACCCAGGTGGGTGCCAAAGGCGGCAAAGGCCTCCAGGGCTTCCTTATTGCCCTCTGCGGCAAGTGCAGCCAGGGTGGCGCCGTCCTGCTTGTAGTGGTTTTTAAAAAAGGCGCCGGCACAGTAGTCCTCGAGGACGCCATCCAGGTAGGGGATCACCCCGAACTCTCCCGAACAGCTGTGCGCGTCGGCTAGCAGGCGACCGTCTTTGATGATACCCGATCCCATTCCCGTTCCCAGGGTGGTTCCTACAAAATCGCGGGTGCCTGCCCAGCTGCCAAAGCAGTACTCGCCCATGGCAAAGCAGTTGGCGTCGTTGTCGATAAATACCGGTAAAGACAATTCTTTGGTCAGGATCGGCCCCAGGGGCACCTCGGTCCAGTGGGGTACATTGTACACATCGTAGGCCGTGCCCTTGTCCCGGTCGACGAGGCCCGGAATCCCTATCCCCAGGGCTGAAACCTCGGGGGTTATGAGTCGTCGGGCCAGATCGGCAATTTGTGTAACGGTTTCGTCCGCACTTGTGGCCGATTGGTTGATGTTTTCCTGTAGGCGCTCAACAATCTGGCCGTCTTCGATGCGTCCAGCTGCGATTTTGGTGCCGCCTAAATCAATGCCGATGGTAGTCATAGTCCTTAGCTTATATGGTAACTGAAGTGGGTTTGCATGTGTCCTGATCAAACGGGTCCGGAATATTCCTATTCAAAAGGAAAGCCCTGCTTGTCGTCGGGCTCCCGGCCACTGTCCCATTTTCGCAGGCTTACAATCAGACCTACTCCTCCAACGAGCAGCAGAGCGAAGCCAATGTAGCGGATATAGGCTGCATTGAAGGTTAGGATGATGCCCATGATGAGCAGCAAAAAACTGAGGACCCAGAGGTTTTTATAGTCTCTCTTTTTGCCTGGTCTTTTTATGTCCGGATTCGTATTCATAGTAGAAGATATGGTATGGTTGAGCTGCTTTTTAGCCTTGGTTTAGGGGTAAATGAGTCTTTGTTAGCCGGTTTTTGCCGCTTTTAGGCGGGCTGTCATCGCAAGCGGGTCATCGGCCGCAAAGATGGTATTGCCGACAACAAAAACATCGACTCCGGCCGCTATGAGTGGCCCGATGTTTTGGGTGTTGACCCCGCCATCGATCTGGATCAGCGTGGACAGGCCCCGTTCGTCGATCATGCTGCGTAGTTTCCGGATTTTTTCGTAGGAGGCCGGGATGAATTTCTGTCCGCCAAATCCCGGGTTTACCGTCATAATCAGCACCATGTGCAGATCTCCAAGGATGGGGTCAAGGAGGCTGACATCGCTGTGCGGGTTAAGCGCCACTGTTGGCTTCATGCCCAGTTCCCGGATGTTTTGCACAGTTCTGTGCAGGTGGGGACAGGTTTCGTAGTGCACACTCAGCCAGTCGGCCCCTGCATCCCGGTAGTTCTCCAGGTAAGGATCGGGATTGCTCACCATCAAGTGCACATCCAGGGGCTTTTTAGCCATGCGCTTAATCTGGCGGATGAGGGGGAAGCCAAATGTAAGATTAGGGACATAGACCCCGTCCATGATGTCGAGGTGGATCAGGTCGGCTGCGGATTCGTTCAACATGGCAATTTCGTTTCCCAGGTGAAGGAAATCGGCAGTTAGAATGGAAGGGGCAATCAGGTGGCCGGGCATGGGTCGGATTTATAGATATCCCTAAAAATAGCTTTTTTGGAACAGATTGTCACCCTTTCGCTTGATATTCCGCGCAACTGATCAAGTTTTAGTCCCCTCCTGTACGAAAGCAGAAACTGGTCCGTTTTTTGATGGAAGATTTTTGCTAATTTTGTCGTCCCAAAAAAAATGAGTGTTACATGAAAAAAATCCGTGTTCTGACTGCCCTGGCCGGCCTGTTTATTTCAGTACTGCTCTCGGCTCAGAACTATACAGTTAGTGGCTATGTACAGGATCAGCGTTCAGGCGAAAAGCTGATTGCCGCTTCGGTCTACGACCTCTTGTCGGGGAAGGGGACCTCGGCCAATGAATATGGCTTTTACAGCCTTACCCTGCCCGCCGGTGATATTCAGTTGCGGGTTTCTTATGTGGGCTACAGCAGCTGGACCGACAGTTTCAGGCTGGGAGCCAACCTGAGTATGAATATTTCCCTGGAGCCATCCCTGCAGCTCGACGAGGTGGTTGTGACCACCAACCGGCCGCGAGACATTGTAGAGGATGCCCAGATGAGCGTGGTAAACATTCCCGTAAAGGAGATCAAGTCGATTCCCATGTTCATGGGTGAGGCCGATGTTATCAAGACCATTCAGCTGATGCCGGGGGTTCAGTCGGGTACCGAGGGCACCAGCGGGATTTATGTGCGGGGTGGGGGCCCCGACCAGAACCTTTTCTTGCTCGACGGGGTCTCAATCTATAATGCCAACCACCTCTTTGGCTTTTTTTCGGTCTTTAACCCCGATGCCATTTCCAACATTACCCTTACCAAGGGGGGCTTCCCCGCGCACTATGGCGGGCGCCTTTCCTCGGTGATCGATGTGCGCCTGAAGGAGGGGAATATGAAGGAATTCAAGGGCTCGGGTTCGATTGGGCTGATCGCTTCCAAGCTTACCCTCGAGGGGCCCATCAAGAAGGACAAAACCTCCTTCATGCTCTCGGCCCGTCGAACCTACATGGATGTGCTGGCCCGCCCCATTGTGAAACAGATTAACAAGCAAAACGGGGTCGATGGCATGTCGGGCTATTATTTTTACGACCTGAATGCCAAGATTAACCACAAGTTCTCCGAGCGCGATCGCATCTACCTGAGTACCTACATGGGTCGCGACCGGCTCTATATTAATAACCAGGAGAAGCGCATCGACAACGATACCTCCTATCAGACGAAATCCGAATCGGGGCTTTACTGGGGGAACCTGACCACGGCCCTGCGATGGAACCACGTCTATGGGGGCAAGCTCTTCAGCAACGTTTCGCTGCTTTACAGCAACTACCGTTTTTCGACTTTCGACGATACCAGGATCCTGATCAACGGAGATTACGATGTGGGTTATTCCTACGAGTACTATTCGGGCATAGAGGACCTTGGGGCCATGGTCGATTTCGATTACAGACCCTCGTTCAAGCATGCCTTTCGTTTTGGGGGAAAGTACCTTTACCATACCTTCTCTCCGGGGATCGAGACCCTTGAATCGGCCGATGATACCCTGTCGCTGGAGTTTAACGCCAATCCGATTTATGCCCATGAGTACTACCTCTACGCCGAGGACAATTTTCAGCTTGGATCGCGCATCAGGGCAAACCTGGGGCTGCACTATTCCGGCTTTTATGTGAACGGCAAGTTTTACCATTCGTTGCAGCCACGTTTTTCGGGGCGTCTTCTGCTTAGCGACCACCTTTCTGTGAAGGCCGCCTTTTCGCGCATGGACCAGTACATTCACCTGTTGACCAACTCCACCATTGGCCTGCCCACCGACATCTGGTTACCGGCCACCGGGCGTACAGGCCCGCAGAGTTCTTACCAGTCGGCACTGGGCCTGGCCTACAATCTCCGGGATTCCTGGTATTTTACCCTGGAGGGTTTCTACAAAACCATGGATGGGCTGATCGATTACGCGGAGGGCAGCAGCTTTTTTGAATACGGGGTCGGCTGGGAGGATAAGATTGAGCGGGATGGCAGCGGAAAGTCCTATGGCCTGGAGTTTCTGGCCCGCAAGGACCTGGGAAGAATCCGGGGCTGGTTGGGTTACACCCTTTCGAAGGTGGATGTGCAGTTCGAGAACCTGAACAACGGGAAGCCCTTTCCCTATACCTACGACCGCCGTCACGATATCTCCGTGGTACTGATGTATAAGCTTAACGACAAAACCGACCTTAGTGCGACCTGGGTTTATGGAACGGGTAAGTCGAGGACCCTGGCCGTTTCGCGCTATGCTGCCGACGGGCATAATTTTCGTGACAGGTCTTCCCCTTTCTGGAATTATTGGGAAGACCATAACCCCGAGATCGAATACTTCAAGGGCAAGAATGCCTTTAAGGAGCCGGCTTATCATCGTCTCGATTTGGCGGTCAACTGGCACTACCAGAAGAAGTGGGGAACCACCACCTGGAGCCTGGGGGTGTATAATGCCTACAATCGCCAGAATCCTTTCTACCTCTTTTTTGGCTACGACAATTACGGGAACCGTGCCTTAAAGCAGATGAGTCTCTTTATGATGATTCCGTCGATTTCCTATTCCTTCGAATTTTAGTCACTGCAATTAAGAAACAGCATGAAAAGAATTGTTTTATACAGCATCGGTCTCCTTGCTCTTTTGTTGAATACTTCCTGTGAGTCGGTCCTGTTTATCGAGTTGGATGAAGCCGATAAACTTATTGTGCTGAACGGGGCGATCAGCGCCGATTCCCTTGTGGCCGTGCAGGTCTCCCGCACCCGTCATATTCTCGACAATGCGCCCGTGCTTCCCCTCGGGGGAGCCAGGGTTAAGCTTTACGAGAACGGGGAGCTGGCTGAAGAACTCAGCTACAGCGACAATGCCTACTTCCGCTCTGTCGCTTTTCGGCCTTCGAAGGGCCGCTCTTACAGCATTGAGGTAGAACAGCCCGGTTATGCATCGGTTTCGGCTGCCTGCCGGATTCCCCCTGCCGTAGCCATTGAAAAGATTGATACCTTCAGTATCAGGGAAGAAAATGATGATTCCTATTACTACGGGCCCGGCTATGAAGACAAACTGGTTTTCGACATCAGTTTCAATGACCCGGCAGGGGAGGAGAATTACTACCTTCTGCGTGTGCAGGCGGACCGCTCTTACAGGAATTGGCGCGATACCACTGTGCAATACATCGATTCGCTCCTTAATGGAACCGACTGGGTTTACTTCGTCAATGATTCGACCTATCCGATATTCGACATCTACCGGCAGATTGGTTTTCCGCGGATTGAGTCAGACGAGATTGTAAGCGAGGGCCGCACCTCCGAGGGAATCTTGTTTTCCGACCAGCTGATCGACGGGAAGAACTATTCCTTCAGGGGGGCTGTCCGCCATGCGGAAATCAGTGCGGCCGACTCGGCCGTTGTGAGCATCTGCCTGCATTCGATCTCGGAGGACTATTACCGCTACCTGAAAACCCGGCAAAAGCACTACGAGGCAAAGGAGAACTATCTGGCTGTGCCGGTGATTGTTTACAGCAATGTAAATCAGGGTACGGGCTTTTTCGGAGGTCAGTCGGTAGATGTATATTCATTTACTACCTTTATTCCCGAATACGGCTGGGGCAGGGGGCTGCCGTATTACGAGAAATAGGCCCCTCCGCAAACCTGCCAGAATAAGGACATCATGATTGTAATTGAGGACGTTATTTCCCGTCGGACCAATATTCCGGTGCGTCAGGTGAAGAATACCGTCGAATTGCTGGAACAGGGGGCCACCATCCCCTTTATCAGCCGTTACCGCAAGGAGCATACCGGCAGCCTCGACGAGCTGAAGATTACCGGGATTCGCGACGAGCTCAACAAGCTAAAGGAGCTTGGAAAGCGAAAGGAGTATATTCTGAAGGCCGTTGCCGACCAGGATAAACTGAGCGGGGACCTAAAAAAAAGAATAGAAGCGTGCCTCGACCCTGTGGAACTGGAGGATCTCTACCTGCCCTACAGGAAGAAGCGCAAGACCCGTGCAACAATTGCACGGGAGAAGGGGCTTGAGCCCCTGGCGAAGATACTGATGCGGCAGCAGGAAATGCAGGTGGAGAAGGCAGCCCTGTCCTTTGTCGGAGAAGGGCTTGAAAGTGTTGAGGATGCCCTGCAGGGTGCCCGTGATATTATCGCCGAGTGGATTAACGAGAACCAAGGGGCCCGAAAAACTGTGCGCTACCACTTTGACAAGGAGGCGGTGATTTACAGCCGGGTAGTAAAGAGCAAGGCCGATGAGGAAGGGGCCGTAAAGTATAAGGACTATTTCGAGTTTAGCGAGCCTTTGCGCAAATGTCCCGGGCACCGGATCCTGGCCATGAGGCGGGGCGAGCATGAGGGCTTTCTGAAGCTCAGCATAGCGCCTGATACGCCCCGGGTGATAAAGGCCCTCGAGGAGCAGTTTGTAAAAAGCCCCTACGATGTGGGCCAACAGGTGGCTGAGGCCGTGCAGGATGCCTATAAGCGCCTGATTCATCCCTCCATTGAAAATGAATACCAGGCCTTGCACAAGGAGAAGGCCGATGAGGAGGCCATCCGCGTATTTGCCGAAAACCTGCGTCAGCTTCTGCTGGCAGCACCACTGGGGCAAAAACGGGTTCTGGCGCTTGATCCGGGGTTCCGGACAGGCTGCAAGGTGGTTTGCCTCGATGCCCAGGGCAACCTGCTCCACAATGCCACCATCTATCCCCATCCTCCTCAATCGGACCGGGCAGGAGCCACTCGAAAGATATCCTCACTGGCGCAGCAGTATAAGATCGAGGCCATTGCGATTGGCAATGGAACGGCGAGCCGGGAGACCGAGCGCTTTATCCGGATGATCCGCTTCGACCGCGAGATGGAGGTCTATGTGGTGAATGAATCCGGCGCCTCCATCTATTCTGCCTCGAAGACAGCCCGCGAGGAATTTCCCGATTACGATGTAACGGTAAGGGGCGCGGTTTCCATTGGCCGCCGGCTGATGGATCCGCTTGCCGAATTGGTGAAGATCGATCCCAAGTCGATTGGGGTTGGCCAGTACCAACACGATGTGGACCAGGGCAAGTTGAAGAAGAGCCTCGACGAGGTGGTCGGGCGTTGTGTCAATCTGGTGGGGGTGAACGTGAATACGTCCTCGACGCAGCTTTTGACCTATGTTTCGGGCCTGGGCCCGGTTTTGGCAAAGAATGTGGTGGAGCATCGCCAAAAGATTGGGGGCTTCAGCTCCAGGGAGCAGCTGAAGGAGGTGCCCCGAATGGGCGAGAAGGCCTTTGAACAGTGCGCGGGCTTCCTGCGCATCGACGGGGGTGTTCATCCGCTCGACAACTCGGCTGTACACCCCGAAAGCTACCATATTGTCGAGCGGATGGCTACCGACCTGGGGGTTGATCTGAAGGCTTTGATAAGCGACGAGAAGCTGGTGCGGAGCATTGAACTGCAGCACTACCTCAGTGAAGGGGTGGGCTTGCCTACCCTGAAGGATATCAAGGCCGAGTTGGAGAAGCCCGGGCGGGATCCCCGTGCACAGATCGAGGTTTTTGAGTTCGATCAGGATGTCCATAGCCTGGACGATCTCAAAGCCGGTATGGAGCTGCCGGGGATCGTGACCAACATTACAAAATTTGGCGCCTTTGTCGATGTGGGTGTTAAGCAGGACGGACTGGTCCATATCTCACAACTGGCCGATCGCTTCATAAAGGATCCAAACGATGTGGTGAACATCCATCAACATGTGAAGGTCAGGGTACTGGAGGTAGATGTCACGCGTAAGCGCATCCAGCTGTCGATGAAGGGCCTTAAATGAAAAAGTTTCTCTAATTTCGTACAGGAACCAAATTGAAAAACGATGAAACGCCTGTTTACGGCCGCGTTGGTCCTCGGATCGATGATGGCCATGGAATCCTGTCAAGCACCTGTATCTATGGAAGCACCCATTGCTGCGAAGAAACCCAAGGAACTGACCAAGCATGGTCATACCCGTATCGATAATTATTACTGGCTTCGCGAACGCGAGAATCCCGAGGTTATCGAGTATCTGAAGGCCGAGAACGCCTATCGGGAAGCCCTGATGAAGGACAGTGAAGCATTGCAGGATGAGCTTTTTGAGGAGATTGTCGGGCGCATTAAACAGGACGACGAATCGGTGCCCTATAAGGACAATGGCTACTATTACTATGTTCGTTTCGAAGAGGGAGGAGAGTACCCGGTTTATTGCCGAAGAAAGGGCAGTATGGAGGCGCCTGAGGAAGTCCTGGCCAATGTGAACGAGATGGCCGAAGGGCATGCTTACTTCCACCTGGGGGGTATGAGTATCAGCCCGGACAACCGCTATGCCGTCTTCGGTGTTGATACGGTTAGCCGGAGAAAGTACACCCTGCACATCAAGGATCTGGAAACCGGCGACATCCTCAGCGATGAGATTCCGCTGACCACCGGTAGCGCTTCCTGGGCGGCCGATAACAAGACCTTCTTTTATACCAGGAAGGACGACGAAACCCTGCGCTCGAATGCCATCTGGCGGCATGAGATGGGAAGCGATATCTCGACCGACGTCCTGGTTTATGAGGAAGAGGATGAGACCTTCCGCACAGCTATCTTCAAGACCAAATCCAGGGAATACCTGGTCATCTCCAATACCAGCACCCTCAGCACGGAATACAGGGTTCTGAAAGCAGATGACCCCACTGGTGAGTTCCGTATTGTTCAGCCCCGGGAGCGTGGACTGGAATACAATCTGGCACATTTTGGAGGCTATTTTTACATCATTACTAACCTGGATGCCATCAACTTCAGGTTGATGCGTTGCCCTGTCGACCATACCGAAAAGCAGCACTGGGAGGAGGTGATTGCCCACCGTCCCGATGTTTTTCTCGAGGCGATTGAGATCTTCCGGGACTACCTGGTTCTGGAGGAACGGAAGGAAGGCCTTGCCCGCCTGCGTATAATGCCCTGGAGTGGTGAAGGAGAACACTACATTGAGATGGGTGAAGAGGTTTACAGTGCGCGGATTTCTACGAACCCCGACTTTGATAGCCAGCTGCTGCGATTTAACTATTCGTCGCTGACCACCCCTTCTACGGTCTACGACTACAATATGGCGAGCAGGGAAAAAAAGCTGATGAAACAGGACGAGGTTCTGGGAGGGGATTTCGATCCGAATAACTATGAGGCGCACCGGATCTACGCCCGGGCTGATGATGGAACAGCCATTCCCATGAGTGTGGTTTGGCGCAAGGGGCTGGAACTGAACGGACAAAACCCAACCCTGCTTTATGGCTATGGCTCTTACGGGGTAACCATAGACCCGGGTTTCCGTTCCAGTCGGCTTTCCCTGCTCGACAGGGGCTTTGTTTTCGCCATTGCCCATATCCGGGGCAGCCAGGTCAATGGAAGGCCCTGGTACGAAGATGGTAAGTTGCTGAAAAAGATGAATACCTTCACCGATTTCAACGACTGCGCCGAACACCTGATTGCCGAAAACTATAGCTCGGCAGATAAGCTCTTTGCCATGGGTGGAAGTGCCGGCGGCTTGCTGATGGGCGCGGTGATCAACCTTCAGCCCGAGCTCTATAAAGGGGTGATTGCTGCCGTGCCTTTTGTGGACGTGCTCACCACCATGCTGGACGAAGACATCCCGCTTACCACCTTTGAATATGATGAGTGGGGGAACCCCAACGATAAGGTTTATTACGATTACATGCTTTCTTACTCGCCCTATGATCAGGTAGAAGCCAAAGCCTATCCCAATCTCTTGGTTACCACAGGCCTCCACGACAGCCAGGTGCAGTACTGGGAGCCGGCCAAATGGGTGGCCAAGCTGCGCGATTTGAAGACCGACGACAACCTGTTGCTCATGTACTGCAACATGGATACGGGGCATGGCGGGGCTTCGGGCCGCTTTGAGCGCTACAGGGAAACGGCTATGGAGTTTGCCTTTTTGCTTGGGCTGGCCGGGCAGGACTAAAGCAGGGTTTCGTTTAAAGCGTTCACGATGTTGCCAAAGACGAGGAGTACAAGCTACAGAATTCTGTATGCCGACACCGACCAGATGGGGGTGGTGTATTACGGGAACTATAACCGGTTCTATGAGATGGGCAGGAGCGAGTTTGTCCGGGAGGAAGGCTTCCCCTATAAACGCCTCGAAGAGCAGGGCATTGTAATGCCGGTCTTTTCTGTTGAGGCTAAGTACAGGTATCCCCTTCGCTATGACGAGCAGATCCGGATCGAGACCACGGTGAGCGAGGTGCCCCAGGTTCGGATGGCCTTCGGGCATAAGATCTACAATGAGGAAGGCGGCCTGGCTCACGAGGCCAAAGTGGTGCTGGCCTTTCTCGATCGTCATACAAAGAGGCCCGTAAGGGCTCCCGAAGCCCTGCGGAAACTGATCGCCGGATTGTAGCCCGATCTCTTTCTTTTTCAGGTTTGCTCCGATGAGACTGCTGTCGTTGGAATAAATCGTATTTTTAGTGAAGCTAAATCTGAAAAAGATGATCCGAAAACTAGTTCTCGCACTTTTGTGCCTGTTTTTGTATGGCCTTTCGCTGCCTGCCCAGCGAATCGATTCACTTGAACTGGCCGGCCCTTTGCCCGATCCGCTGCTCTGCAGCGATGGAAGCCCGATTGCCACTCAGCAGGAATGGAGTGCCTGCCGGGAGCAGGTTCTGGAAAGCTTCAGAACCCAGGTCTATGGAAAACTCGATGCCGAAGACATCCGGGTTTCCTACCGTTTGGTTTATCTGAACCGGGACGCACTGCGGGGCCGGGCTGTGCATAAAGAAATAGATGTGGTACTCTCCGGGGATGGGCGCCAGCATAGCTTTCGCATCATGCTTTTGTTGCCCCCGGACCAGGAAGCACCGGTGCCTGTTTTTCTGGGACTGAATTTCTATGGTAACCAGAGTATTTGTGACGACCCTTCTGTTAGTCTTACGAAGGGATGGTGCCACAACGATGCCGAGATGGGCATCCGCGACAACCGGGCCACGATAGCCAGCAGGGGAGTCCGGGTTCATCGATGGCCCGTTGAGATGATTCTCGAACGGGGCTATGGCCTGGCCGCCGTGCACTATGGCGAGATCGATCCCGATTTTGACGATGGCTTCAGGAACGGGCTCCATGGCCTCATGGGGAAGGAAGACCGCGAAGCCGATGACGGAGGGGCCATAGCTGCCTGGGCCTGGGCCCTGTCGAGGGTCCTGGATTACCTGGAAACCGATAGTGAGGTGGATGCCTCCCGCGTGGCGGTGATCGGGCATTCCAGGCTTGGGAAGACCGCCCTTTGGGCAGGGGCCCAGGACGAGCGGTTTGCCCTGGTGATATCGAATAATTCGGGCTGTGGCGGGGCGGCATTATCGAGACGGGAACATGGCGAGCGGGTGTCGGTGATCAACAAGGCCTTTCCCCACTGGTTTGCAGAAAATTTCCGGACCTATGGCGACAGGGAGGAGGCCCTTCCGGTAGACCAGCACCAACTGCTGGCACTGATTGCCCCCCGACCGCTTTATATCGCAAGTGCCGAAGAGGACGATTGGGCCGATCCCTATGGCGAATACCTGTCTTTGTATCACGCCGGAAAGGTCTATGCCCTCTATGGCCATGCGGGGCTACCGTCGATGGCCCGTCCGGCTGTTGACCAGCCGCTCTGGAAGGGCCCGATGGCCTACCATCTGAGGTCGGGGAAACACGATCTTACCACCTACGACTGGGCACAATACCTGGCCTTTGCCGACCTTCATCTGAAAGGGCCGGGAAAGGCAGTGGAAGAGGATGAAAATCCGGTCAGTCAGGAGTGGCTGCAGGGCAGATTGCGGAAAAGGGGTTCGCGTCTGATGTTTACCCGGGAAAATGAAGCGGAATTAAAGCGGCAAATAAAGGAAGGCGATCCTTTGGTGGCGCCGGTTTATGCCCTGTTGAAGCAGCGAGCCGATGCCCTGCTGAGCCGGCCTCCTTTGAAGCGGGAAATGGAGGGGATTCGTTTGCTTGGGGTATCCCGGGAAGCAATCAGCCGTTTGACCGGCCTGGCCATGGTTTACCGGGTCGAGCGGAAGGCTGCATATCTTACACGTCTGGAAAAGGAGCTCAATGCTGTGTGTCGTTTCTCCGACTGGAATCCTCCGCATTTTCTGGATGTGGCCGAGATGGCAACGGGGGTGGCCCTGGCGCTCGACTGGGCAGGAGAGTGGATGTCTGCCGATGTTTACAGGCAGAGCATGGATGCCCTGGTAAGGCTGGCTTTGAAGCCGGGTGTAGCTTCCTCGAAAAACAACTGGTGGCTTAAGGTCGATCACAACTGGAATCTGGTATGCAATAGCGGGCTCAGTCTGGCAGCCCTGCTGGCTTTTGATGAAGAGCCCGAGATCTGTTCACGGATCCTGCACCAGGCTGTAGAAGCCATTCCGAATGCCTTAAAGCCTTATGGCCCCGATGGAGTCTATCCGGAGGGTGCGTCGTATTGGTTTTATGCCACAACCTATCTGGCACTGGGGATTTCGGCCTTTGAAACAGCGCTGAATACCGATTTTCAATTTCTGGACAGGCCCGGGGTCAGCGAGAGTGCTTTTTTCAGCGAGATGCTTGCCGGGCCTTCGGGCGACTACTTTAATTTTTTCGATGCCCGCGTTGATCGCTACCACAGCATTGAGCATTGTGGCTTGCTGGCCTGGTTTGCCAAACGTGGGGTAGGGGCGCTTGAGCCGGACTCTTTTGCCCGGATGCCAGCCGACCAAAGGCTGGCTGATCCCCTGTCGGGGGATCCCCGCTTTCTGGCCTTTTTTCTCCTGAATCTGTCCATGCTGCCTGAGAAAGGCGAGTTTTCGCTTCCGGATGCATGGGTTGGCGGAGGGGCGGAGCCCCTGGCTGTTTTCAGGGAAAAGGATGGAGACGACGATGGTTTCTTCCTGGCCGCCAAGGGTGGAAGTGCCAGTGATAACCATGGCAATATGGACGCGGGCAGCTTTATTCTGGAGTTGGACAGCCTGCGTTGGGTGGTCGATCCGGGGAACCAGAATTACCACGGCCTGGAGCAAGTGATTGGAAACGAATTGTGGAATACGAGCCAGGGTTCGGTTCGCTGGACCCTGCTGACCAAAGGCAGTCATGGGCACAGCACACTGCAGGTGAACGGGGAGCCGCACCGGGTTAAGGGCCGGTCCAGGCTTCTGGGCTTCGATTTGAGAGGCCCCGCCCCCGTGGTGCATTTTACCCTCGACGAGGTGCTTGCCCCGCATCTGAGACAGGCCACGAGGAGCTTCAGCCGTCTGTCGGACCGCGAACTGTTGGTGCGTGATCGCTTTAGCTTTTCGGCCACGGCGGAAAGCCTGCAATGGCAGCTTATGACTACTGCTGAGGTGGAGGTGGAAGAAGAAGGCCTTGTGCTTAAAATGGAGGGGAAAGAGTTGTTGATAACTCCCTTGTTGGCGCTTCCTTTTCGGGTTGAAGTGGAAGCACTTTCTCCGCCACCCCTTCCCTATGATAAGGATATCCCGGGATTGAAGAGGGTGGTCTTTCATTTTCGACGGGCCGATTTTCCGGGGAGCGAAGGGGAGATTGTTGTGAGCATAAAGGGGAGGGGCTAGTGGAAAAAAGCTGATAAAAGCATTATTTTTGCGGGAATGATTCCATTTAAAGACTATATCGCCGAGAAGCTGGTCCTGCTCGATGGAGCCATGGGTTCGCTTATTTATGAGAAGGGGGTGTTCATCGACAAGTGCTACGATGAGTTAAACCTGTCGAAGCCGGAGCTCATTCGGAGCATACATGAGGACTACGTGAAGGCGGGAGCGATGGTTATCGAGACCAATACTTACGGAGCCAACCGTTTTAAACTGAAATCGCATAACCTGCTCGATCGCCTGGCCGAAATCAATACGACAGGTATTTCCCTGGCCAGGAAGGCGGCAGGGGACGAGGTGTATGTGGCTGCCTCCATGGGGCCTTCGGGTATGGGGATCGAGCCCTGGGGCGATCTTAGCCTCGATGAGGCAGAAGAGGGCTTTTATGAGCAGGCAGGCTATCTGCACGATGCCGGTGCCGACCTGTTTATACTGGAAACCTTCCAGGACATCCGGGAAATGGAGCGGGCCATTCGGGCCATTCGCCGGCTAAGTGACCGTGCCATAGTGGCCATGATGACGGTTACCGAGGAGGGAAAAACCCGCTATGGGACCGATTTGCACGATCTTAGCCGGAGGCTTGATGCAAGTGAAGCGGATGTGATCGGGCTAAACTGTACCGTGGGCCCAAAACCCATGCTGGATTTTGTGGAGCAGATACGCAGCCTGAGTGACAAGCCCGTGTGCATCATGCCCAATGCCGGACGGCCGCAGTATGCCGATGGCCGGATGATTTACATGAGTACACCCGAGTATTTCTCGGTCTATACCAAGCGACTGATAGACAAAGGGGTGCGCATGTTGGGGGGCTGTTGCGGGACCACACCCGAGCACATTTCAAAGATGGCCAATGCCTTGGCCATGAGGCAGACCCGTATTCAGCATTCGATCGAAACCAGGCCAAGAGCGGAGCGCGATGAGCCCCTGCCCGAGCCCGTAGCCATGGCCTCTAAATCGAGGTTGGCTGCACGTCTCTCCGGAGACGAGCAGGTGGTGCTTGTGGAAATGGTCCCCCCCCGGAGTACCGATGTAAGTAAGAGCCTGGATGGCGCACGCATGCTGAAAGAAGCAGGGGTCGATGCCATCAATATCCCCGACGGGCCACGGGCCTCGGCCCGAATGACGGGTTTGGCCCTGGCTGTTATCCTCGAGAGAGAGTTGGGCATTGAGACGGTCTTGCATTACACCTGCAGGGATCGAAACCTGCTGGGTATGCAGTCCGACCTTCTGGGAGCTACAGCACTCGGGATCAGGAATATCCTCGCCATTACCGGTGATCCGCCCATGATTGGCGACTATCCGCAGGCCACGGCTGTTTTCGACATTGATGCCATTGGTCTGGTTCATCTGATCGACAACCTGAACCATGGTATTGACATCGGTGAAAAACGAATTGGAGATCCAACGGCCTTTCTGACCGGTGTGGGCGTGGATCCGAATAGTGTGAATGCCGGAAATGAGATTCATCGCCTGCAACTGAAGAAGGAGGCAGGGGCTGAATTTGTGATTACCCAGCCTGTTTTCGACATCCCTTCGCTGGAGGCTTTTCTGGAGAAATGCGATTTGTCGGGCCTCCGGCTCATAGCCGGTATATGGCCTCTGGTAAGCTTGCGGAATGCCGAATTCATGAAGAATGAGGTGCCCGGGGTTTATGTGCCCGACGAGGTGATTGCACAGATAGCCCGGTATGCGGACAGAGACGATCAGCTTAAGGCGGGCGTTGAACTTGCCCGGGAGATGGTGGAGCGGGTAAAGCCTTTTGCAAGTGGAATTCAGGTGAGTGCACCCTTCGGACGCTATGGCCTGGCTGTTGAGGTGGCCGGGGCTTTGCTACAGGGAGCCTGACTGTAATTGATAGTTCTTATGATACAACGTTTTATTGCTCTTGCCCTGGCGGGCCTGTGGACAGCTACGCTGTGGAGCCAGGCCGATATTGAGAATCCTGCAGTTTTTCAACGAAACCAGACTGCACCCCATGCCACGCTGATGCCCTATGAAGGGCCGGAACAGGCCCTGAAGGGAGAGCGGCACGCTTCCGCATATTACCTCAGTTTGAACGGGACATGGAAATTCCATCTGGCAGCGCATCCCTCATTGGCCCCGGCAGGATTCTTTAAGCCTGGCTTTTTGCATGCCGGGTGGAGCGAAATTTCTGTGCCTTCGAACTGGCAGATGGAGGGCTTTGGCTATCCCCTGTTCAGGAATATTGGCCTTCCCCATCCCTTCAATCCTCCGGTGGTCCCCGATGATTACAACCCGGTGGGGTCCTATTATCGCAGCTTCGAACTGCCTGACGGATGGAAGGAAAAAGAGGTCTTTCTGCATTTCGAGGGCGTGCAGTCCGCCTTCCACCTGTGGGTGAATGGAAAGGAGGTGGGCTATAATCAGGGGGGCATGGAGCCTGCCGAGTTCGACATCAGCAAGTTCCTGAAAGCAGGGAGCAACAGTGTTGCGCTCAGGGTGTACCGTTATTGCGACGGTTCTTATCTCGAGGACCAGGATACCTGGAGGCTTTCCGGAATCTACCGGAATGTTTACCTGATGGCTACTCCCCGCGTACACCTGAGGGACTTTTATGTCCGAACCGATCTGGATGAGGCTTACGAGGATGCTGAACTGCAAGTTGATCTGCAAGTGGAAAACTACGGCAAGGGGCTGGCAAAGGGCTATTCCTGCGTATTGCAGCTTTACGATCCCGATGGAAAGCCTGTGCCCGGTGCCCGGATTGTGCAAAAGACTGGTGATCTCAGCCCTGAAAGGCCTGCCAGTCTGAATGCGGCCCTGGAAATCAGTCGGCCTTTGCTCTGGTCGGCGGAGAAACCCCATCTCTACACCCTGGTGATGGAGTTGCGCAATGCCGGTGGAGAGTCTGTGGAGTTCCTTAGTACACGTGTGGGCTTCAGGGAGGTGGAAATTCGCGACGGTGCCATTTTGGTGAATGGGGTGGCTGTGAAGTTCAACGGTGTAAACAGCCATATGATGCATCCGGAAACCGGTCATGCGATGGACCGGGCTACCATGGAGGCCGATCTGAAACTGATGAAGCGCTTCAACATTAATTGTGTGCGTACCAGCCATTATCCACCCAATGTCGAATATCTGGAACTGGCCGATGAGCTGGGGATGTACATTGTCGATGAAACAGGAGATGAGGCGCATGCCTACCTCGATCTTTCAGGCGATTCCATTTGGCGGCCGCAGTATCTCGATCGGATGCGTAAGATGGTTTACAGGGACCGGAACCATCCTTCAATCGTGATCTGGAGTGCAGGCAATGAAAGTGGTCCCGGCGATAACATTTGTGCCCTGATCAAAGCGGGAAAGCAGATCGATCCTTCCCGGCCCGGCTGGATGTATGGAGGAAACCAGGATGAGGATCCGGATTTGAATCCGATTTCCTGTGAAGACATTGTGGGGCCGCGTTACCTGCAGCCTTTCCGTCTGGAACAGCGCTTTGGCAAGGCCGACGACCCGCGCCCTTCTTTTATGGATGAGTACATTGCAGCGACGGGCAACAGCCTGGGAGGTCTGGATGAATACTGGGCACTGATTCGTCGCTATCCCCGCCTTACGGGAGGAGCAATTTGGGATTGGGTTAGTCCGGGAATCAGCGCTGAAGTACTCGAAACCACCGATGATTCACCAAACGGGATACGCTGTGTGCTGATGAACAGAGCCCGCCTCGAGCAGGTTGAGGGAGGGTTGGGGCTCTACCTCAGCGGGCACGATGACTGGCTCGAGGTGGCCCGCGATCCGGCCCTTGATATCAGTGGCGAGGGATTGAGTATTTCCTTCAGGCTGAAACCGGGAAAATACCGGGGATATGGGGCTTTGGTAACGAAGGGCGATTACCAGTTCGGGCTCCGGCAATCCGATGCGACCCATCTCGATTTCTATGTGAACACCCAGGCTTCCACGGATGGGCCAACCGTACTCAGTGCGCGCCTGCCCGATAAATGGGAAGATCACTGGCACCATGTAGCGGCCATTTACGATGGCAGGAAGCTGCAGCTTTATGTCGATGGGTCGATGATCGGAACCAGGGTATGCCGGGGACGCATCATCAATGCGCCCTACCCCCTGAATGTAGGGAAGAGTGCCGAATTAAGGGACAGCCACCGTGGCTATCTGAGCCAGTTCAGTATCGACGAATTAAGGGTCTTTGACCGGGCAGTAGCGCTCGACAGCCTTGCCGCAGGGAGTCCGGAATTGCGCCCTCAGGCCAAACTCTGGCTCGACTTTGAGACTGCCCGTAAAGGGCAGAAGTACTATTTTATGGGGCTTCCCGGCCGAACCTATGGTTTAGTCTGGCCCGACCGGAAGGTTCAGCCCGAGCTGTGGCAGCTGAAGAAATCGCCCCAGGCGGTGGCCTTCAGGGCATTGGATTTGGAGGAGGGGCGCTTCCTGCTGCACAATTACTTTCATTTTAGCGATCTTTCTGAATTCGATTTACGCTGGCGTTGGCTGGTCGATGGAAGGCCGCAGCGTGAGGGAGACTTCAGTTTAGCCCTGGCTCCGGGCGAATCGACCGAATACAGGCTTCCTGTTTCCGGCATGGATTTTAAGGCCGGGCACCATCATATCCTTGAACTCTCGGTCAGGCTCAGGCAGTCCACTCCCTGGGCCGATGCCGGCCATGAACTGGCCTGGGAGCAGTTCGAATTGCCTTTCGAGGCTCTTCCCACTGAAACCCAAAGCTACCCCCTGCCTGCAGTGCAGGAAGATGAGGCATCGCTTTTGATTAGCGGAGAGGGCTTTAGCCTGCGTTTCAGCAAGGAAGACGGAGCCCTGCTCTCTATGAAGTGTAAGGACCTGGAACTGCTTAAGCAATCGCCTCACTTTAATGTCTGGCGTGCGCCCCTGGCAAACGACCTGGATACCTGGAATATCTGGCATGTGGATCCGGCCTATACCCGTGAAGGTATGGGACGGGAACTGGCTAATGGCTGGCGTTCTACCGGCCTCGATCACCTGCAATTCAGTCTGGATGATATGCGATGGAACAGCATTGGGAACAGGGTGGAGGTGCTTGTCGAGGGCAGCTACCATGCCAACCGCTACGGGACGGGATTCAAAACCACGATGAGTTATGCCATTGCCGGCAATGGGGAGTTGGAAATTCGTACCCACGTGATTCCTTCGGGCGAGTTGACTACCTGGTTGCCGAAGATGGGCCTGCAATGGCAGTTGCCGGAAGAGTTTGGACAGATCGACTGGTTTGGCCGCGGGCCCTATGAGAACTATCCCGATCGGAAGAGTGGTGCAAAAGTGGGCGTTTATCATTCGAGTGTAAAGGAGGATGAGCAGGCCTACCTCATACCGCAGGACTATGGAAACCGCTGCGATGTTCGTTGGCTCAGACTGAGCAATGCAGAGGGCAGGGGCATTGAGGTTCGTTCCGACCGACCTTTCTGCTTCAGTGCCCATCCCTATCGAACCGAAACTCTGGACCGCGCACAGTACCGTTTTCAGCTGGAACACGAAGATCTGGTCAATCTCAGCCTCGATTACATGGTGAGTGGGGTTGGGGGAACAGCCAATTCGGTGCTGAATCCTTACCGGGTCCAGCCTCATGAGGCCGATTTCAGTTTTTGCATTCGCTTGTTGTGCGATTGATAACCACGTATTTAAAAAAACCTGAATTCAACTACGATATTTCCTGTTCCGCTACATTAAGCTGTAAAGCGTTCCAAACACAGCACCATGGAAAAGAGAAGAATCTACAGTTGCCCCAGATGTGCCGCTCGCATGCGCTGGATAGAGATATTCAGATTTATGAATTCTCAAAAGCATTTCTGCCCCTCCTGCGGCCTGCAGGTAAAGCCTAAATACAAGATGAGTGGTCAGATGGGATTTGCCGTAACTTTCATTGCCTTCTTTCTTCCCTTTGAGTTCTTTTTCAGATTTAAGAACAGGTGGGCACTTGGTATGGCGATGGGTTCTCTGGGCTGGCTTATAATAACAATCTTTGTTGTGGTGTATACCTATCTGACGGTAGAGTTTGAGCCCGAGGAATAAGCGGGTCCCTGATTGAAGACTCTTTTCCGGTTTAGTTCTGGCGATGTTGATCTGATTGCGCTATTATTCAGTTAAGTCTTACGAGTGTACCATATCAGATTTCAACGACCAAAGGTTCAGGGGTCGGAAAATGTCTGAACCCGTCTTTCACTAAATCTTTTCGCTATGAACAGGAAAATCAAATCGATGCTGGCAGTACTGGCCCTTTGTGGCATCATGGGCATGGGCATAAATGCCCCCCAAATGGTAAAGTCCTCAGAGATCTGGGGAGGTATTGGTTATCTGGCTGCAACAAGGGCTGGTGCAAGTCCGGGAGAGGCCTTTATGATCGGGGCCATCGGGGCCATGGATTCGGCAGTCTGGGGTTTTGCAGTGGGTTGTGCAGGTGGCCCACTAGCTGGTGCTGCAGCTAGTTTAGCTGTAGGTCTTTAAAGAACAACACGAGTCTGTATCAGGGGGGGTGCTTTGCACCCCCACTTTTGACCGGCCATGAAAAAGACCTTTCTTCTTGCCGGATTCCTGTGCTATTGTTGTGGCTTGCTCCTGGCCATATTCGGGGACTTGAGTTCGGGTACATTTAGTGCTCCTTCCGTGTCTATGCCCTTTTTCAGCGCTGAAGGGGGGGTGGACCGATGGCTCTTCTGGAAGCAGGTGATTTCAACCAACCTGTTGGTAATTACCATCAACCTTTTAGGGGGGCTTTCTCTGGGCATCCTGAGCTTTGCCACTACCCTCTACAACGGTTATGTGCTGGGCTACACCCTTCGCTACGGACTCAGCCATTTTGGTACTGCCGAAACCCTGCGCTACATTCTTCCGCACAGCATGGAGGTTCTTGCCATCATCCTCTCCTGTGCGCTTGGGTTCAGGCTTGGTGTTCTGGTGTGGCAGGAATTGAGTCCCCGTCCCCGGGCCCCAGGAATTCGCCGCAGCGAGCTTTTTGCGATTGCAGCGGCTTACCTAATCGTCATTATTGCCTCATTTCTCGAAGCCTATGTCACTATTCCAAAAACTTGAGCGCCTCTCCTGGCTGTTTGTTGTGCTGAGTACCTCTTTCTTCTTTCTTGGGATATCGCGTATCGCCAATGCCTGGCAGAGCGAATTGTTCGGAAGCAACCGGCTCCTGGAAATATCGGGCCTGGCCAATGACGCTACGGCCTTCTCGCTGCCCCTGGTCTTTTTCGTCTTCCTCTCCCTTAGCCTGCGTTGGATGCTTTCGCTGGTGTACGAAGGCCAGGCTTCGGAGGGGATCGTCCCCGACAGGGCAGAACTGCGGGAGATGCTTGCTCTGGCCTTTCTTCCAATGCTGCTCTTTTCTGCCTTCTATTACATGAATCTCCTGTTTTGTGATGCCTCCTTTCAGAGCCTGCAGGACTTGAAGAAGCACAGCTTCTTCTTTGGACTGGGCTTTGATGATTTCAGACGTCTGGGTTGGGTATGCCGGCTCGCGGTTTACGGAATCCTGGTGCTGCTTTTGCATCGCAGAAAGGGGCTGGCAATCGGGAGGGCTGTATTGGTGACTTGCCTGCCCAGCCTCATCCTCTTCGGGTTTCAGCAGCTGTTCAGCCTTCTGCTTGAGAGGACTGTATGAAAAAACTGCAGACCCGGGTGAGTTTCACCCGGAGGCCTGCAGTTCATCAGGCATTAAATGTATGTGGATCGCGCCTGCTCAGAATATGAGGGCCAGGCGGGGAACGAAGACGACTAAATAAGTGAGCATGGCCAATGCGCCCGTCATTGCTACAAAGACATTTCCGGTGTTTCGAATCTTTCTGCCCATGCTGCTGTCCGTTTCAGCATCAGCATCGAGTTGCAGGTTTGCCGCTGTTCTGCAAATGCCGGCCATCACAAAAAGCAGGGTGCTCACAAGCAGACCCAGCCACTGCGCAGCACTGAGTCCTACAATGATTCCCCCTGAAATCGCAGGGATCAGGAAAAAAAGTTGAACAATGAGGCCGGGGTCTTTCTGCAATACTTTCACGACGCCCGATAAAAGCGGCAGGTGAAGCTTAGGCCTCTCCTGCACCATTGAAGGTTGTGAGTGATAGTCCATGCTAAAGGTGTTTATTATGGCCAAATCTATATAATATTTGATGAATGACCAAATAATAGTGACGAAACCATAATTTTTTTAAAGGAGACAGCAAAGCGTTGGCCAGAAAAAACCCTTAAGTTTTTGTTTTACAATGGTTTTTTCGAAAGCTGCCGGAAAAGGGAAAGCCTAGTTCCCGTTTTTCAACCAGCGCTCGAGCCATTGATCCTGCTCCCACAGCATGTGCAGGATGCTTTCCCTGGCTGCGTAACCGTGGCTTTCTTTGGGAAGCATGACCAGCCTGACTGTAGCTCCGAGCCCTTTCAGGGCGTTAAAGTAACGCTGGCTTTGCAGGGGATAGGTGCCGGAGTTGTTGTCTGCTTCACCGTGGATCAGGAGCAGTGGCGTTTTCATTTTGTCGGCATGCATGAAGGGAGACATGTTATAGTAGACCTCCGGGGCTTCCCAGTAGTTTCGCTCTTCGCTCTGGAAGCCGAAGGGGGTCAGGGTCCGGTTGTAGGCCCCGCTCCGCGCAATGCCCGCGGCAAACAGATCTGAGTGCGAGAGCAGGTTGGCCACCATAAAGGCTCCATAGCTGTGGCCCCCCACGGCCACCCGGTTCGGGTCGATATAGCCCAGCGAATCGACGGCATCAATTGCGGCTTTCGCATTGGCTACAAGCTGCTTCCTGAATGAATCGTTTGGCTCTTCATCGCCTTCCCCCACGATGGGGAAGGTGGCTCCGTCGAGTACCACATAGCCTCTGGCTACCCAGTAGATGGGCGAGCCATAATAGGGGTAGGTAAACTGGTTCGGATTGGCAGTGGTTTGGCCGGCACTGGATTTGTCTTTGAATTCTATCGGATAGGCCCACAGAATCATGGGCATTTTTTCCCGGGCTTTCAGATCATAGCCTACCGGGAGATAGAGGGTGCCCGAAAGCGCCAGGCCGTCGTCACGCTTGTAATGAATGACTTCCTTGTGCACATGCTGAATACTGTGGAAGGGGTTCGTGAAATAGGTCAGTTGCCGAAGCTTCGCTTTTTTTATATCGCGGAGATAGAAATTGGGATACGCAGTCGGCGATTGAATTTGAACAAGCAGCTGGTTTTTTTCTGCATCATAGCGCTTGAGGCTTTCCATCTTATCCTGGTAGGCCGATTGATAGAGTCGTTTGCTTTTCAGGCTTCGGAGGTCAAGCTGGTCGAGAAAGGGGAATTGCCCTTCGGGGCTGAAGCCTGCCCCCAGCAGAAAGGCCTTGCTGCCTTTCAGGCTCAAAACGGGACTCCCGTACTGGTTTCTCCGGCTTACAAAGCGTCCCGGATCGTTGTAGCGGTCCTGGTAATTTCTGTCGAAAACAATCCGGGCATCGCCTCCTTCTGTCGAGGGGCTGAACACATAGCTGCGGGTGTTCCGGGTGTTCCACCAGCGGTCGTGCACAATGGCAATCTCATCATTTCCCCAGAGGATGCCGGCATAGCGGTCCCTGGTTTTTACCAGGAGCTTCCCCTCGCCCGAGAAAGGGGGCGAGAGTGCATAAACTGCATCCCTGAAAGGGCACTCATTTTCGGGATCCCCTCCATCCAGGGCTTCTATGTAAACCAATACTGCCGCCTTGTCGCTGCGCCAGCTCAGGCTGCGTCTGCCCCGACGAACGGCCATGAAACCTTTTGGAAGGTCCTCAATCAGAGGGGCTTTAAGCACGGTTTCAATTTTCTTGCTGTCCTTGTCATAGATGCTTGTCTCCGAAGGGAAGCGGTAGAAAGGCACCAGGTAGGAGAAAGGCTTTTCTATGCGGCTGACCATAACATAGTTGCCGTCGGGAGAAAAGCTGATGTTGCTGTACATGGCTGCTTCCAACCAACGGGAATGGCTTCCGTCCAGCCCGACCCTGTGGAGTTCGGAGCGGGCAAGTTGTTCAAAATTGTGTTCGTCGTTCTTGTCTTTCAGGAGGTCCTGATAGGTTCTGTTCTGGGCCTTTCGTCCGTCGGCAACTGAAATCGTGGGTCCACTTGGAATGCTTGTTTCTTTATCGATCAGGGGCTGGCGATCGTCCGGGAGAACCTTTACCAGCAGGGATTTGCCGTCTTCGAACCAGTTGACAACATCCCCCAGATTGGCATTCAGCTTCAGATTGCTGAGCTTTCGGGCTTCAGCCTTTTCAATATCCAGTATCCACAATTGCAGGCTGTTTTTGGCAGTGTGGGTAAAGGCCAGCATTTTCTGGTCGGGCGACCAGCTGAAATTTGAAAGCCGGGCCTTTTCGGGCAGGCCGCTCACCTGCCTGGCAGTCTCTTTGGCTGTGTTTGCCGGCTTGATCTTCAGGTTGCTGTAATAGCGCGTTCTGCTGCCAATATTGCTTTGAGGATTGATGCGCAGTCCGGCCAGGCGAAGCTCTTCTCCGGAGAGTTCTTCAATTGATTTATAGGCATCGCGGTAAACCAGAACCATGTATTCCATGGCCTGGTCGATGCTGACAGTAGGAGGAAGGTTTACATCGGCCAGCTCCAGGATTTCCTTTGCCGGTTTTTGATAGTCCAGGTTCTCCTGGGCATACAGGCCTCCCATAAAAAAGAGCAGGGCGAGTATCTGTAGTTTTTTCATTGCTTGTCTTACTATGTTTGCTATGTTCCGCTTTGCCGGCTCCGCCTGGAGCATGGCCCTGTAAAACTAGCCTTTTTTTCCTTAGCGGGACGAGTTCTACAGCTTAAAGCTAAACCCGGGCTCCGGGCTCAAGCCGCATTTTAACTACCTTTGTGTAAACAAAAAGACTTGCATTGATTTATCCCGAACATTTTGAGGCAAAGATCGGCTTTAACCGCATTCGCGAGCTGTTGAAGTCGCACTGCATGTCGGAGCCGGGCCGGGAACGGGTCGACGAGGCTGTGTTTATGCAGGACCGGGATGAGATTGACCGGGCCCTGCAGCTTACCGAGGAATTCAAGGCTATTCTGGAGGGTGATGTGGCCTTTCCCCTCGATGCCCTTTACGACAACCGGGAGGCCCTCAACAAGGCTGCGGTGGAAGGAAGTTACCTGCTTAGCGAGGAGTTGCTTGCACTGCGCAGGAGCCTGGATGCGATCAGAGCCATCCTTCATTTTTTTAAAGCCGATGAAGCGGACAAGTATCCGGCACTTCGGGAATTGTGCAGGCCGGTGAAGCTCTTTCCCTTTATCGGAGACCGCCTTCAGAAAATACTTGACAGGCATGGCCGGATCAGGGACAATGCCTCGCCCGGGCTCCAGCAGATCAGACGGAGTTTGGCCGATAAGCAGGGGAGTGTAACAAAGCAGCTTAATAAAATGCTCAACAAGGCCCGGCAGGAGGGGTGGGTCGATGCCGATGCATCGCCGACCTACCGGAACGGCCGACCAGTGATCCCTGTGATGGCCGGGAACAAAAGGAAGCTTGGCGGACTGGTGCATGATGAATCGGCCACGGGAAAAACGGTCTTTATTGAACCCGTCGAGGTCGTCGAACTGTCGAACCAGATCAGGGAGTTGGAGCACGCCGAGCGCAGGGAGATTATTCAGGTGCTGATGGCCTTTACAAAGGATATCAGGCCCTATATTCCCGAACTTCTGGAAGCCCAGGACTTTCTGTCTGTGATCGACTTTATCAGGGCCAAGGCTTTGTTTTCGCGAAGGATCCATGCGCTTAGGCCCAAGCTGAAGTCCGGACAGGAATTTGATTGGCAGGAGGCGGTTCATCCCCTGTTATACCTGTCTCACAAAGCCGAGCAAAAAGAGGTGGTACCCCTGAGTTTCAGGCTTAGCGGGGATAAGCGCATTTTGCTGATATCGGGCCCGAATGCCGGGGGTAAATCGGTTTGTCTGAAAACCATTGGCCTCTTGCAATACATGCTGCAGTGCGGGCTTCCTGTGCCCTGCAAGGCGGGCTCCGTATTCGGGACCTTTGCAGGGATTTACATTGACATTGGTGATGAGCAGTCCATTGATGACGACCTCAGTACCTATTCCTCCCATCTGCTAAACATGAAGTACTTTCTCAGGCATGCGGCCGCCGATACCCTGGTGCTGATTGATGAGTTTGGGACCGGAACGGAACCCACACTGGGGGCGGCTATTGCAGAATCGATTCTGGCCGAGCTGAATACCACCGGGACCCATGGTGTGATTACCACCCACTATAGCAATCTGAAACACTTTGCGACTTCTGCCGAAGGCATTGTCAACGGGGCCATGCTCTTCGATCATCAGCAGATGCGCCCCCTTTACCAACTGCAGGTGGGTAAACCCGGTTCATCCTTTGCCTTTGAAATTGCCCGGAAGATCGGTCTTCCCGGAAAGGTCCTTGAACAAGCCTCCGACAGGGTGGGGCAGGATCACATCGATTTTGACAGGCACCTGCGGGAGATTCTGCGGGATAAGAAATACTGGGAATCGAAGCGGCAGAAAATAAGGCAGTCGGAGAAGAAGCTCGAAGCACTGATGGAGCGTTATGAACGCGAATTGAATGAGAGTGAGAAGCAGCGTAAGGCCATTGTGAAAGAGGCCAGGCAGCAGGCCGACGAGCTGCTTTCGGGTGCAAATAAACGCATAGAGAATACCATCCGGGAGATCAGGGAGGCCGAGGCGGAGAAGGAAAAAACCAGGGCTGCCCGGAAAAAACTGGAGGACTTTAAGGAAAAGGCCAGGCTGGAGAAGGGGCGTGAGGAGCAGAAGGTAGAGGAGCGACTCAAGGAAATCAGGGAGCGGGGCCGGGTGCTCGAAGCGAAGCGTCCCGATATTCGCCGGCGATCGGCACAAAAGCTGGCCGATCTGGCCTCTTCTGATAGTACAAGCATTGCCGTTGGGGACATGGTTCGCATCCGGGGCCAGGAAAGTGTTGGCGAAGTGATGGAGATCAATGGCAAAAACTGTGTCACAGCCTTTGGCATGCTGAAAACGAACACCCGACTCGACCGACTGGAGAAACTCGGGGCCGAAGAGGCCCGGAAATACAGGACCGGGGGGCGGTCGAAAGTGGATCTGGGAGACTGGGACGTGAGCAGCCGGCGGGTTCGTTTCCGGCCGGAGATTGATTTACGGGGCAAGCGGGCCGATGAGGCCATGGACCTGGTAGTGGATTTTGTCGACGAAGCCATCATGGTAGGTGCCCGTGATCTTCGCATTCTGCATGGCAAGGGAAACGGGGTCCTGAGACAGCTGATCAGGGAGTATCTGAGGGCTGTGGATCTGGTGGAGTACTATGGGGATGAGCACGTCGACAGGGGAGGTGCCGGGATTACGGTGGTGAGAATGGAAGGCTAGCCGGAGAAAACCGGGGTATTGAGGCAAAGCAGGTATAAAGTGATCAGCTATTTAAAGCGGAACGAGATTGATGATAAGCGCTGGGATGCGGTGGTGGCCGGGTCTTCGGCCGAGACCCTCTATGCCTACAGCTGGTACCTCGATCTGGTGGCGCCCAGGTGGGATGCGCTTGTGATGGGGGATTACAGCCACATCATGCCCGTGGTCTGGTCGCGGAAATATGGCATCTCCTACCTGTACCAGCCACTCTATACCCAGCAGCTTGGGGTGTTCAGCCGGCACTTTGCCGACCCCACTGTTATTTCGGCTATGTTGAAACAGCTCAGAGGGCGATTCAGGTTGGGAGACCTGCAATTCAATGCCGCAAATCTTGTGGCTGAAAGCGAGGGCTTTTCGATTCAGGATCGCAGCAACTATGTCCTGCCATTGATCAAGTCCTATGAGGAAATCGAGGCCGGCTATAGCCAGAATGCCAAACGAAACATCAAAAAGGCCAGGGGGCAGAAGGAGCTGGTTGCGAAGCCTGTTACAGCCCTTGAGCTGCTGCGCCTAAAGCGGGAAAACGATGTGATTGCCCGCAGTGATGCCGATTACCGTTGGCAGGAAAGGCTGTTTACCGGTCTTGAGGCCAGGGGCTGTGTGGAGCTTCGGGGCCTGTTCCGCAATGGCGACCTGCTGGCCGGCTTGTGCTTTGCTTTCAGTCAAAAAAGGGCCATCTATTTGCTTTCAGCCTCGACGGAGGAAGGCAAGCAGGCCAGGGCTATGTTTTGGCTTATTGACGATTTTATTCAGGAACATGCGGCGACGGAGATGCTGCTCGATTTTGAGGGCTCGAACATCCACGGGATTGCGCGCTTTTTCAGCGGTTTCGGGGCAGAGCCCGAACTCTACCAGCATCTGCACTTCAGTCGTCTGCCGCGCTTTTTTCGAAAAAGGGGCATGTAAATGGACAGACGACGCAGGTATATCTCACGCCTTCCCGGCATACTGGGCCTTCAGGCCCTGATAAGGCTAAGCGGGCAGAAGCTGGTTTTTCCCTTTTATCATGTGGTGAGCGATCTTGCGCTTCCGCACATTTCGGGGCTCTATTCCTATCGTGACGAAGCCGGTTTCCTGACCGACCTGGAAGAGTTGTTGGGTGTATTTGAACCGGTTTCAATGGAGGAAGCCCTTCGCCCGGGGCATGGGAAAGGAGGGCGGCCACGCATGCTGCTGAGTTTCGATGACGGACTTAAGGAGTGTTACAGCATTGTCGCGCCTGTCTTGCTGCGTAAGGGCATCCCCGCAGCCTTTTTTATCAATAACGACTTTGTCGATAATCGGGGGCTCTTTTACCGCTTCAGGATTGCACTTCTCCTCGATGCACTGAATCGATGGCCCGAAAGGCTGGCCAGGGTAGCAGGTTTTCTGGAATTGGAAGAGGCCGGTTGCAGGGATGCCATTTTAAAGATTAGGCATGGCCAGGACGCATTGCTGGAGGCCCTTGCCGGGCTGCTCGATCTCGACTATGGAGCCTGGTTGAACGAACACAGGCCTTATATGAGCACTGCTCAGATTCGTTCACTCAGGGACCAGGGGTTTAGCATTGGGGCGCATTCCGCCTCTCACCCCGATTTTTCGGCACTTTCTCCCGAGGAGATGGTGGATCAGGTGAGGCTGAGCCTCGACAGGCTGCAGGCCGATTTCGATTTGCCACATCGTTGTTTTGCCTTTCCCTTTTCCAGCGACGGGGTTCCGGCGGCCATCATTGATCGCTTGCTGGATGATGGCATTGCAGAGGCGCTTTTCGGGACCTCGGGGCTAAAGCTGACAGGGCGCCGGAATTTTCATCAGCGGATTCCCATGGAGGTCAAAGACCTGAGCGCAAGGAGTATTCTGAGGACGGAGTATCGCTACTTTCTGTTGAAGGCAGCTTTGGGGAAAAACCAGCTCAGGTGATGAGCCTGGCCCGGACAGCGGTCTCCCGGTCTCAGCCTGTGAATACCACATCCCCGTCCCCATCGAAGATGGGAAGGCGGCTGCTCGCCTTATCGCTGGTGTTATATCTCCTGGCTAAATCCCCGAGCGACTGGTGAACAAAGATTTGCTGGGGCATGTTCCGGGTTGCGATAAAGCTTTTCGTCAGGTTTTTCATGTGAGGCAGCAGGGCTTCCTGGCGCAGGGTCAGATAGCTCAGCTTCTCCTCAATCATGAAGCGGACAATGTGCCTGGCCATACCGGGCAGGGTTTCGGGGTTGTCGTACCAGAGGTAGGGAATGCTCAGTTTTTTATTGTGGACGGTGAGCCAGAGCAGATTCGTGTTTGGGGAAGTGTTGTTTTGTTCGCCCGGGGGGCTGAAGCGAAAGAGCCGTTGTGCAAAGTTTTTGGCCTGATGGGAAAAGGGATAGTTGTAGGGCTTTGCTTCTTCCTGTTTCGGGGTTCTAAGCCAGGGGTATTTCAGAATCCAGGCAAGGGTGGGGGCATCGCGGTTGAACAGCGATTTCTTCAGCACGGCCTCTGCTTCAGGGGCTTGGCCTTTTTCCTTGTCGGGAGTAAAGAAGGCCAGGGGGTCTTCGATCTCCTCCACCCTGCAAAGCAAGGGATCGACCGGGGAAAAGGCCCGGAGTTTTCTTTCCCTGCTCCAATTCAGCAAGCTGTCGGCCGCCCCGAGCAGGGCCGGAAAGCCCAGCCGTTGCCCCAGCAGGCCCCGCAGGTCGGAACGTAGGTAATAGCGCCTGCCCTGCCTGAGGGCAAGCCGGACAAAATGACCGCTATTGTCAAAAAGGGCTTTCGCTGCGGGGGCATAGTTGGTGTACATTAACCGGCCCTGCCAGCGCCGTTCAGCTTCTTTAAGCAGGATGGTCGAGATGCCACGGCGCCTGTAGGCCGGCTCCACATAGGTCCCGCTGAGCCAGGCAAAACGTTTCGGTTTGTTGTCGGCATCCAGGAAGTGATCGGGGAGCAGGCTCCGGAAGGCAACCAGCCTGGCATCGATGTACCATTCGAAAAGAAGGGGGTCGCCGGGTCGGGCCCTGGGGTTGTGGAGGTAGGATGAAAGGCGTGAAGGGCTCAGGGGCAGAAGGCCTCCCGGAACTGCGGCCAGCTCTTGGATGTGTGCCTGAAGCGCTTCAAGGCAGCAGACCTTCATTTCGCCGGGGGGAGGGGAAGCGCTTTTCGCAGGGGCCTTACTCATTATGAATCAGGCGGTCAATTTCTGCTTCGCTGAGGTTGGCATCGATCAGTTTCCCATCCTCACATTTCAGCATGCGGGAGGGAAAGCGTTTGATCAGGTTGTAGTTGTGGGTGGCCATGACTACTGCCCGGCCATTGGCGGCAATGGCGGTGAGAATCTGCATGATGTCGTCGGATGTTGCCGGGTCGAGATTGCCGGTGGGCTCATCGGCCAGGATGATGTCGGGATCGTTCAGCAGGGCCCGGGCGATAACCACCCGTTGCTGTTCCCCGCCCGAAAGCTGATGGGGCATCTTGTAGCCCTTGTAACCCAGGTCGACTTTTTCAAGGACCTCGGCAATCCGGTCCTTAATTTCGCCCTTGTTTTTCCAGCCGGTGGCCTTTAGTACAAACTCCAGATTGCTGTCCACACTGCGGTCGGTAAGTAGCTTGAAGTCCTGAAAAACAATGCCCAGTTTCCGGCGCATTTTTGGAATGTCCCTGCGGCGAATGCCTTCCAGTTTAAAGCCCGAAACAAGTCCGCTGCCCTCGCTAAGCGGCAATTCGGCATTGATGGTCTTTATGAGGCTGGTTTTTCCGCTGCCTACACGCCCAATAACATAAACAAGCTCGCCTTTTCCGATCGAGAGATTCACATCTCTGAGGATGTCCTGGTCTTCGACCCGGATTACTGCGTTCTCCAGGGATAGTACCTTGTCAAGTTCCATAAGGTGTGGATTGTGCGGCTAAAAATACGTAAATATCTCATACTAAAATTAACATCACCCTGTTAATTAAAAAGAAGTTTGGCTCAATGAGCAGGTAGGAATATTCGTAATTTTATCAGGTTAATACTTGCACTATGACGAAGCAGAGAAGCGGTCTGAGCCTTTTTCTGGTATTTCTTACAGCGGCCTCATTATTAGCGCAGAAGAATCCTGCCTACGAATATGGGGACAAGGAATATCTGAAAGGCCTCGACCTGTATGAAAAAGAAAAATACGGTGCCGCCCGGGAAGTCTTCGATGGCCTGCTGAAAAGCGATCCCGCTTCCCGCTCGGTGGTTCATGCCGAGGCGGCATTCTACAGAGCGATGTCGGCTATTGAGCTCAGGAACGACGATTCCGAATACCTCGTTCATCAGTTTTTGTCCCGTTTCCCGGAAAGTCCGCATGTGGATGAGGCTGCTTTTCGGCTTGCCGACTATTTTTATGACAAGAACAACTGGGCCAGGGCCATATCCTGGTACAACCGGGTCGATCGCTTTAAACTCAAGCCCGGGGAATTGTCGGAATACTATTTCAAGAAGGGCTATGCTTTCTATAAGCGCAACGACTATTCTGCAGCCAGGGCCAGTCTCTACGAGATTCAGGAAGTTGAGTCGGTTTACAATGCCCCTGCAGTGTACTATTATTCGCACATTCATTATCAGGAGGAGAATTTCGAAACGGCCCTGATGGGGTTTAGGAAGATCTGTAATGACCCGCTGTTCGTGCAGATTGCCCCCTATTACATTGCCCAGATTCTGTACCTCCAGAAAAAGTATGATGAGGTCATTGATTTTGTACCTGCGCTGATGGATTGTGTTTCGGAAAAACGCATGGCCGAGATGGCAAAAATTGTCGGGGAATCCTATTTCATGAAGGGGCAATACAGGGACGCTGTGCCCTATCTGGAGGTCTACCAGACCCATACCGGGGCCTACACCATCCGTGACCGCTATCAGCTGGCCTTTGCTTACTACCAGATTGGGGAGTATGAGAATGCCCGTGAACTCTTTGAAAAGATCAGCTACCGCAAGTCGGAGATTGCCCAGAGTGCGCAATACCATCTGGCCGACTGCTATCTGAAGCTGGGAGATAAGAACAAGGCCAGGATCGCTTTCTCCCGGGCTGCAAAAATGGATTTCGATCCGAAAATTCAACAGGATGCGCTTTTTAATTTTGCCAAGGTAACCTACGAGCTTTCCTTTAATCCCTTCAATGAGGCGATCAGGGCTTTTGAACAATACATCAGAAGCTATCCGGCGGCCGATAACACCGATGAGGCCTATAATTACCTGGTGAATGCCTATCTGGGAACCCGGAACTACAGCATGGCCATGGCTTCCCTGGACAAGATCCGGAACAAGGATGCCAGAATCGAAGAGGCCTACCAAAAGGTAGCCTTTTACAGGGGGCTGGAGCTCTACAAGAATTTGCGCTTTGATGAGGCTGTTGAAGCCCTTGAACTCTCGCTGGAGTATAAGAAATACGATCCGGTGATGGCTGCACGGACCTACTTTTGGCTGGGCGAGGCTGCCTACCGGACCGGCGATTTGAAGACGGCCGGGATGTATTACAGGCAGTTCCTGAAAAACGGGAGGGCCCATCAGCAGGAAGAGTATGCACTCTGTCACTATTCCCTGGGATATCTGGCCTTCGATGCAGAGAACTACAGTGAGGCCCTGGATTGGTTCGGTCGCTTTTTGCGCATGGAGGAGGGAAAGCATACGGCAACTGTGGCCGATGCCAACAACCGTGTAGCCGACTGTTACTTTGTGCAGAGCAAGTACGATGAGGCCCAGAACTACTATGCGCAAACCATTGAACAGGGGGGTGCTGATGTCGATTATGCCATGTTTCAGAAGGGCTTCGGCTATGGCTTGCAGGACCGGAACCTGGAAAAGGTAAAGGTGCTGAACGATCTGCTTACCAGCTACCCGGAATCGAACTATATCGATGATGCCCTTTTTGAGCTTGGCCGGAGTTATGTGATCCTGAACAGGCCGACCGAGGCTAAGCAGACCTACGAGAAGCTGGTAGAGGACCATCCGAATTCATCCTATACCAACAAGGCCCTGAACCAGCTCGGCCTAAGTTACTACAACAACGGGGAATTCGACAAGGCACTGGCCTATTACGAGCGGGTGGCAAAGGACTATCCCGGAACTCCTGAAGCCGACAACGCGCTTACCAGTATCAAGAACATCTATGTGCGTCAGGACAATGTGGATGCTTACCTGGCCTTTGTCACCGGACTGGGACAGGACATCAGCCTGCGGGAGCAGGATTCCCTTTCCTACACGGCCGCAGAGATTATCTATATGCGTGGAGATTGTGAGGGGGCGATCAGGGCCTGTATCGACTACCTCGATGCCTTTCCCAATGGAAGATTCCTGCTGAACGCACACTACTACAAGGCCGATTGTCAGTTGAAACTCCTGCAAAATCAGGACGCCCTTGCATCCCTTAACTACATCATTGGTCAGCCCCGGAACATGTTTTCCGAGCCTGCTTTGCTGGCAGCGTCGAAGATCAATTTCAGGGAGCACAACTACCATGCTGCCGCCGACAATTATCGCGCCATGTTGGAGATGGCTGAACAGCAGGGGACTATCGTCGAGGCCCATATCGGGCTCATGAGGTGCTATTTCGAGTTGGATGAATACAACAATGCCATTGAAGCGGCCCGGGAGGTGCTGGAACTGGATAAGTTGCAGGAGGAATACATCCGTGAGGCAAACTATAAAATTGCCCGTTCCTTCCAATCCCTGAACGAAAACGATTTTGCCTTTGATTTTTACCGGAAGGTGGCCCACGAGGTAAACAGCATTGAGGGTGCAGAATCGAAATTCCGCCTGGTAGAGATTCTATACGACCGCAAAGACTATGATGCAGCAGAGGAAGAGGTCTACAGTTTTATTGAGATGAATACCCCGCACCAGTACTGGATGGGAATGGCCTTTCTGACCTTGTCGGATGTTTACATCGCCAAGGAGGACGATTTTTTGGCGATCAACTCGCTGCAAAGCCTGATCGATTACTATACCATTCCCGATGACGGGATTATAGCCAACGCTAAACAGCGTAAGGCGGCTCTCACAGAGAAAGCAGAGCGCGATATTGCCCCCGACGGAGCGGGTCTTGAATAAGCAAAACTGATGAAGATGAGAATTCTGAATACACCAAAATCTGTCCTGTTTGCATTGGGTCTGTTGCTGTATCCTGCTTCACTTTTGATCGCGCAACAGGAGGAAGTCAGGGTGGTGAAGCCCTATTCACCGACCCTTTCTGCAGCTGAGAAAATTCAGTTGCTACCCAGCCTTGATGAGGAGATTTCCTACGAAACGCCGGTATTCGAATATACCCTGTTTCCCAAGCGCTACGACAGTGAATTCAGGGTAGAACCGATTAAGGCGGCAAAGATGGTGAAGATGCCGCTTAAGCGTCTCTATAAGAGCCAGCTAACGCTGGGAATGGGGAATTACCTGACGCCCTTGGCTGAGCTGAGAATCAATCAGCTTCGTTCCAGAAAGGGCACCTTCGGGCTTGCTTTGAGGCATCATTCCATGAATGGCAAGTTGAAGCTCGACAATGAGCGGCGCGTGGATGCGGGATTCAGTGAAAGCTCGGCGCGGCTATATGGCAGCCGCTTCTTAAAAAAGGCGGCCTTTGAGTATGAGGCCGGAGCAGCCTACCACACCTATCTTCACTATGGCCTGAATCCCGCGCTGGATACCTTGCTGGAGCGGAAGCAGCTGCTGGAGCCCTATTTCCTGGCCGAGGGCCGGCTTAACCTGCATTCGACCCATGCCGATTCCTTCCATTTCAATTACAAGGCCGACCTGGCCTACCACTATTTCACACACCGCTTTTCGGAGACGGAACATGGAGCAAAACTAGGTTTCGAATTTGACAAGCGCCTGCGGGTAATTGATCTGGCTGCCGGGCTGGGTGGGGCTTATTACGGGCACTTTCCCGACTGGGATACCACCCTGGGTAGTCAGGTGCTGGTCTGGCTCAAGCCTCAGATCGCAAAGGGAAACGGAGAGTGGCGTTTTACAGCGGGTTTTAATGTCTATGCCGATGCTGTTGACCAGCTCACCAGTTTCCACTTTTACCCACGGGCCAGCTTCCAGTTCAACGTTGTACGCAAGGTGCTGGTTCCCTATTTTGGTGTGGATGGCTTTCTGGAGTCAAGCAACTACCGAAAAACCGTTGAGGAGAACCCTTATGTGGTGCCTACACTGGCTCTTCGTCCGGTCAGTCATAAGCTGATTGCCTATGCCGGCTTAAAAGGGCGTTTCTCGGATGCCCTGGCCTACAACCTGAAAGCCGATTACTCCATCATCGACGACCAGTATTTCTTTGTGAATGACAGCAGTACGGTGCTGGGCAACCAGTTTATGGTGGTTTATGACGACATTACCCTGCTGAGGCTGCATGGCGAGTTTTCGGTGCGGCCTTCCGATTCGTGGAAGATCTTCCTTAAGGGCAATTACTATCAGTACACCCTTGTCAGGGAGGACCATCCCTGGAACAAGCCCTCCTTTGATATCCGCTTTCAGGCGCGCTATAACATGGCCGATAAGTTCCTGATCGATGCCGGCGTTTATGCCATCGGAGCCCGTTACTACCAAAATTTCAATCCCCTGCTTGAAGAGCGTCTGCCTTTTGCCATCGACGGTAATCTGGCGGTGGAATACCGCTACAGCAAGCTTCTCTCTTTCTTCGTACGTTTCAATAATCTGGCTGCCGGGAAGTACTATCTTTACAACCAGTACCCGGCCTTTCGCTTCAGGGCCATCCTGGGCTTCAGCTACGCCCTCTAGTGCCTTTTCAGCCTTGCTGCCTGCGTGCTTCTTTGGGGAGTATGATGGCTGCCTCCGGCTACTAATTCGTATCTTTGGGAGAATTCAGCAAGCAGAGATATGTATTTAAGTCAGTTTAGCTACCGGGAAAATGCCGGTAAACAAATTGAGTGGCTCATCGACAATGTAAGGCTCGGTGAGATCAACCTGGTGGTCGGGAAAAACTCGAGTGGTAAAACCAGGACCCTGAATGCCTTAACCGATCTGGTTCAAATGCTCAAGGGCAGGGGAAGCATGGCGACAGGCCCGGTTTCCTATGAACTGAAATTCAGAAACGAAGACGATTTCATTCGCTATGAACTCGAATGCGACCCCAACACCATTGTCCGGGAAAAGCTCTGGGTAGGCGGTGAAGCCGTACTTGAACGCGGAGCCGAAGGGGTCGGGGTCATCAAGTACGAGGCAACCCCCGGGTCCATCTTTCTCGATTTTGAGATTCCTCACGATCAACTGGCCTGTTTTGCCAAGCGCGATCGCTTGCAGCATCCCTTTTTAGAAATCTTACACGGTTGGGCCCTAAGCCTCAGGCGGTTTGATTTTAGCGGGGATCTGGGTAAGACAAGTTATGTACTGAAGTCCGATTTTCATGAAAAGGAAGTCGACTGGAGTATGACCAATGCCTCCCTGGTGCCGCTTGTTACAGTAGCCTCGGACCGCTTCCCCGATTTTAAGGAAGGGGTGCTGGAGGATATGCGGCAGATTGGATACAGCCTTGAGGACTTTGGAGTTGTTCGCTTCTCGGAACGCTACGGATCGGAAGCGCGGGATCGTTTTGCGGTATATACTTCGGAAAGGGGGCTTGAGAAGCAGGTGACCCAGAGGGACATGTCGCAGGGGATGTTCCGGGCCTTCTCTTTGCTGGTGCAACTGAACTATTATTTTCGTTGCGGATACAAGGGTTTTGTCATCATTGACGATATTGGGGAGGGGCTCGATTTTATGAGAGCAAAGCAGCTGGTGCAGTTGTTGACTGCCAGAGCGGAAGATAAAGGTATTCAACTCATTATGTCGACCAATGATTCCTTTATCATGAATGCTGTTGACATCCGAAACTGGGCAGTAATTGTCAGGGAAGGCCATAAGATCAGCCTGTATAACTATGAAAACTCCAAAGCAATTTTCGAGGAATTTAAGTATACCGGCCTGAATAATTTTGATTTTTATGCCAGTGAGTTCTTTCGCTCGGGATTTCAGGATGCCGCGGAAGATGAAGAGGGAGAGGGTGCATGAAAAAACTGGCGATTTTTGTGGAGGGCCTGACCGAGCAGATCCTTGTACGTCAGATGCTGCAGGCTGTACTCGATCGCAAACGCATTGCCATCCAAAGTGTGAAGATTACGGGTGGACACAATGTGCGCATGTCTTTTACCGTCTTGCGTGCAGCCCATGTTGAGCGGCAGACCGAATACTATGTGCTTGTGTACGATTGTGGCGGAGAAACCAATGTGAAGGGCTATATGATGGCACACCGGCAGAAGCTGGTCGGGAATGGCTATTCGATGATCCTGGGTTTACGTGATGTTTATCCGAATTTTCAGCGGGAAGACGTTCCCAAACTCAAGCGGGGGCTGAACTATAAGCTTCCCCAGAAAGGGGCCCGCACGCAAATTCATTTGGCGGTAATGGAGACAGAGGCCTGGTTTTTGGGCGAATACAGGCATCTGCGGAAGCTGAGCAGGAAGCTAAGCCCCGAGTTTGTTGAGAAACAGATGGGCTTTAATCCGAAAACCGATAACATGGAGGAAAGGGACCGGCCAGCCGAGGACCTGAAAGCCATTTACCGTCTGGTCGGGCACGACTATACGAAGAAAAGGGATAGGCTGAATGCAGTGGTGAGTAAGCTCGATTTCAGCTATTTCACCCATGGACTGGCCGACAGGATGGAGAGCCTTGGAGCTTTTGTGGAAGGGCTTGAAAGCTTTTTCATGGAATCCTTTTAGACAGCTGGATGCAAGCGACCCGGAAAAGGGTTCAGGAATACGCTTTTCGCCTCGTTTCCCACAGGGTATTTGTTGATAACTCGGCCGGGTTTCGCTGTGTTTATACGCGGAATTCAGGTGGATTTTTTTTACTTTTATATGCGTTAAAAAGCAGTCCGGAAATAGCATGTAAATCATTGTTAATCTGCGTGATAGAAAAGAGCTGTTTGCGGTGCTGCCGGAAGTGGGGACAGCCCCGGAAGGGGCCCTGTGCGGTTTAGGATTTCCCGGAGAAAAGGATGCAGGAATGATCTGGTATTAGGGGGGTGGCCGCCAACCCCTTTGTGTATTGAAAAATGAATAATGAGATGAGTGAAGATAAAAGAGCAGAAGCTAAAGGAGCGGAAATGAACAGTGACTATTCCGCGGACAGCATACAGGTACTGGAAGGGCTGGAGGCCGTCAGGAAAAGGCCCGCCATGTACATTGGCGATGTGAGTGAAAAGGGTTTACATCATCTGGTATATGAGGTGGTGGACAATTCCATCGATGAAGCCCTGGCAGGGCATTGCAGCAGCATAGATGTCACCATCAACGAGGACAATTCCATCACAGTTGTGGATGATGGACGGGGGATTCCCATCGGAATGCACGAGAAGGAAGGGAAATCAGCCCTCGAAGTGGTGATGACCGTGCTTCATGCCGGTGGAAAATTCAACAAGGATTCCTATAAGGTTTCGGGAGGATTGCACGGCGTGGGGGTATCCTGTGTGAATGCCCTGTCGAATAAGCTCGAAGCGGAGGTTCACCGCGATGGAGAAGTGCATGTGCAGCGTTACAGCAGGGGCATCCCGGACGGCCCGGTTAAGACCGTCGGGAAGACGGATAAAACGGGTACCAGCATTACCTTCAAGCCCGATGACAGCATCTTTACGGTGACAGAATACAAATACGAAATCCTTTCCTCCCGCCTTCGGGAACTGGCCTTTCTAAACAAGGGGATTCGTCTGAATATCAAAGATCTTCGTGAGAAGGAAGACCAGGGAAACGGGAACGGAAACGGGCATGAGAACGGTTACCGGGAGGACAGTTTCTATTCCGAGGAAGGCCTGAAAGAATTTGTGGGTTTTTTGGATGCAAACCGCGAGAAGCTGATCGAGGATACGGTACACATCGAAACCGAGCGCAGCGGTGTGCCGGTAGAAATTGCTCTGCAATACAACACCTCTTTTTCGGAGAATATTCACTCCTATGTTAACAATATCAACACCATCGAAGGCGGAACGCACCTTTCCGGTTTTCGCAGGGGCCTGACACGTACGCTGAAGGCCTATGCGGAAAAATCAGGCATGCTGGCCAAGTTGAAATTCGACATCAGCGGGGATGATTTTCGCGAGGGCCTTACTGCCATTATCTCGGTGAAGGTTGCAGAGCCTCAGTTCGAAGGCCAGACCAAGACCAAGCTTGGAAACTCCGAGATTATGGGGGTTGTGGACCAGGCAGTGAGTTCTTCGCTTTCGCACTACCTGGAAGAGCATCCCAAGGATGCCAAACAGATTGTTTCCAAGGTCATTCTGGCTGCCCAGGCCAGGCATGCAGCCCGTAAGGCCAGGGAGCTGGTTCAGCGGAAAAACGTCCTTTCGGGTGCCGGTTTGCCGGGGAAGCTGGCCGATTGCTCGGAAAAGGATCCCGCACTGACCGAGATTTACCTGGTCGAGGGTGATTCGGCTGGCGGAACAGCCAAGCAGGGCCGAGACAGGGCTTTCCAGGCCATTATGCCCCTCCGGGGTAAGATTCTGAACGTGGAGAAGGCCATGGCACATAAGATCTTTGAGAATGAGGAGATCAAAAATATTTTTACGGCATTGGGCGTAAAGATTGGCACCGAGGAGGACAGCAAGGCCCTGAATCTCGACGGGCTGCGTTACCACAAGATCATTATCATGACGGATGCCGATGTCGATGGTTCCCACATTGCCACCCTGATCATGACCTTCTTTTTCCGCTATATGAACGACCTGATTAAGAACGGCTATCTCTACATCGCTACCCCGCCTCTTTACCTGGTGCGGAAGGGCAAGAACGAGCGCTATTGCTGGAGTGAGGAAGAGCGGGAGGCCTTTGTTCAGGAGATAGGTGGCGGGAAGGAAACGGGCATCCATGTCCAACGTTACAAGGGCCTTGGAGAGATGAATGCCGAGCAGCTCTGGGAGACTACCATGAATCCGGCCAAACGAACCCTGCGCCAGGTCACGATCGACAGTGCCGCAGAGGCCGACCGGATCTTCTCCATGCTCATGGGGGATGAAGTTCCGCCCAGGCGCGAGTTCATCGAGAAGCATGCAAGGTATGCCAATATCGATGCCTGATTTCCGGCTGTGTTGATTTCCGGCTGTGTTGATTAGTCGGCTTGTGGTCTTTTCCCCAGTTCATCGAAACGAAGCGTGCCGGTGAGATGTCCGGGATGGCTTTCTTCGCGAAGGTAGTTCGTAAGGGCTTGCCGGTCGGTTCCAAGCTTCCGTGAGGCCCCGGTAACCAGCCGTATCCCATCGTAGATGTAGATGGCTGCAAGCCCGGGCCGATGCCCGTACCGGGCCGAGAACCGTTCCATGAAGGCCTCCATTTCGGGGCCGGGGGCAGGCCCATAGTGCATGGCTTTTAGCTGCGCTATGGCCTCTTTAGCCTTTCCGGTCTCCTCTGCTTCCCCGGCTCCAAACTGGTAGCCCAGGGTGGCGTATAGTTCCAAATCGGGCAGCTGTTTCTGCAGCGCCAGAACCAGCCGGAGTCCTTCCCGGGAATAATAGGGCAGCACGAGGTGGCGGATGCCCCTTAGGCGAAAGCTTTTGATCAGCCCGGCTCTGGCTTTTGAGGGCCTGTTTGGGTCCGGGTATGCGGCCGGATCAATTTCATAGGCTGGCGACAGGCCTGCGGAAGCAAGGGCTTTTGTGAGGCTGCGTGTAAAGTAGCGGGTATCATAGTTCCCATCCGACAGGACTGCAACAGCGCCTCCGCCCCGGGCCCGGATGTCGGCAAGCAAGGCCTGCGACTGCTGATCATCGTCGGGCAGCATCCTCAGAAACCAGGGAACATAGGCATAGGATAGGGTCGGGTCACTGGCCCTGGCCTCAATATAGGTGGTATGGGATTTAGCGGCGACCTGCTCAGCCAGGTGGGCATTTCGTCCGTCGAGGGAACCCAGATAGGCAATGACCTCGTCTTCGTAGACCAGGCTGACCGATTCCTTGGAGCCTGCTCCCCAGGGACCTTCCGTGGTGCGCACGACCAGGGCGAAGGGGCGGCCCCCGACCAGTCCCTCACGATTGGCATCGGCAATGGCCATTTCGGCGGCGTGAATAACATCCGTCTGGCCAGGGTCGGGCAAAAGCAGCCCAATGTTGATTGCGGTCTTTTGTGCCCCGAGCGGAAGCGGGAGAAGGCCGAGCAGAAGAAGCGGCAGGATGATGCCCAAAAGCCCCCTTTTAGTCCTTTTTTTACATGACCCCTGAAGCATGCTCAGGCTTTGTATAGTCGCCTTCCAACAGCCCTGGCAAGGGGGGCAAGCTCGGCCATGAGTTTGGCGAAATCGTCCGGGAAGAGCGACTGTGAACCATCACAGCGGGCCTCTGCCGGATTGTAATGGACCTCGATGAGCAGGCCATCTGCTCCGGCCGCAATGGCAGCCTTCGACATGGTTGGCACCAGTGAGCGTATGCCGGTACCGTGACTTGGATCGACCAGTACGGGCAGGTGGGTTTTCTCTTTTAACACGGGAATGGCGTTCAAATCGAGGGTAAAGCGGGTGGAGGTTTCAAAGGTGCGAATGCCTCGCTCGCAGAGGATGACCGATTGGTTTCCCTGGGCCAGAATGTATTCTGCAGCATGGAGGTACTCATCAATGGTCGACATCATACCTCGTTTCAGCAGGATGGGCTTTGCGCTCTGGCCGGCTTCTTGCAGCAGCGGAAAATTCTGCATGTTTCTGGAGCCGATCTGCAAGACGTCGGCATAGGCTGCCACGGTTTCGATTTGCCGGGTATCCATAACCTCGGACACGATTTTCAGGCCTGTCTCGCTACGTGAGGCGGCCATGAGTTTCAGGGCTTCCTCTCCCAGACCCTGAAAGCTGTAAGGGGAGGTGCGTGGCTTGTAGGCCCCGCCCCGCAACATGCTGGCACCTGCAGCCTTTACCTGGCGGGCCGTCTCTGAAAGCTGTTCGGCATGTTCAACCGCACAGGGACCTGCGATGACCACCACCTCATTTCCCCCTATGGGAAGGTCTCTCACATAAACCACGCTGCCTTCGGGTCTGGAGCTGCGGCTCACCAACTCCTGCGCATTCCGGCTTGCGCCGGAAATGCTGCAGGTTTCTGTTTCCATCTTTGGTCCTTCCGTCATTCTTGTGCTCATTTGCTGATTTGATTTTTGAGGGTCGGTTCAGGATTTCAAACTCAGTCTTTGTCCCAGACGGCCGGACTGAAATGGAATTTACCATCAATGATCTCGGTCAGATAGATCTGTCCAACGTCATTCCAGGAAGGATCCAGTACAATATCTCCTGTGATCCCGTGCCAGCTCTTGAGATCGGTCAGAAAGTCACGAATCCTGGCCTTGTTGAGCCCTACCTTATGGGTGGCCTCCACAAAGAGGTTCATGCCATCGTAGGCATGGGCTGCAAAGATATCGGGTTCCATGCCGAAGCGTTGCTTGTAGTTCTTTTGAAAGGCCTTCAGCTTGGGATCATTGCTTTTGGGGTTGTACTGACAGGTGGTGATGACACCGTTGGCATTTTCTCCGGCTGTTTCAATAAAGAGGGGATTCACCGCACGGTCCGAGGTATAGACCGGATAGTCCATGCCCATCTCCCTCATTTTATTGATGATCAGTCCCATTTCCAGGGCATTTCCCCAGAGCACTACTGCGTCGGGCTTGGCGTTTTTGACCCTTTCCAGTGAATAGGAAAAGTCGGTGTCACCATCCTCGAAGCGGACCTCCAGTACCAGGGGATAGCCCAGGCGAAGTGCCGCATCCCTGAATTCCATAATGCCAACCCGGCCATAGCGGTTGTTCACCCTGACAGCTGCAACCCTCTTGTGTCCGTCGGTCTTGTGAACCTTCTCCACAAGCGCGTAGCTTGCCTGGCGGTCATCGGCAATGATGCGTACAACCCAGGGGATGTTGGTTTCGGTGAAGGTCGGATCCGGATCACTGGCATTGATCCAGGGAATCTCCAGCTTTAGGGCGACCCGGATGCCCACATGCGAGTTAATATCGTCGATGGTGCCCATGATGGCCCAGCAGCCTTCGTCGCCCATTTTTACAACCTCATTGGCTGCAGCTCCCCAGAGTCCGACATCGCTATGGGGCATAATTCTGTAGGGAATACCCTTATAGCCCCCGCGTCTGTTGGCCTCTTCCATGGCCAGGGTGGCACCCTGCAGCATCTGGGTTCCCTGAGGTACCAGTACACTTCCTTCGAGGGGGGCTAGCATGCCCACTCTGACTTCCTTCAGTCCTTTTGGTTCGGGCTTTTCCCGACCGGCCCCGGTGAAAGCCTGCTGCGTATGAAAATGATAGATGTAGGCATTTTCGTAGTTGCCATAGGGCAGCATCTGGCTCGGAGTATTGCCATAGTTTTCGTCGGTTTTGTTCTTCTGTGCCTGCAGAACTGCAACAGGAAGCAGGAGCGAAATCCCCAGCAGCATGAGGCCTTGAAGCCTTTTAGTGTATTTTTTCATGATTCTTTCTGTTTGATTAGTTGATGCGGGTTCCGCGGCTCAAACCATAGGAAGTAGCCACCCAGATGTGCTCATCCTGGAAGTCCACGCCAATGGTAAATTCATGGGCAATTCCATCGGGATCGGTCTTCACACTGCTTTTGCCATCTTTCCAGTATACGCGTTGGCCGCTCTTACCCGACCTTTTATAGGTCACCCATTCCTTATTGTTGAAGCTGCTGAGCCCTTCATCGGTGCAGAGCCATACCACATCGTCCTTTGCACGGACATAGTTGATGAAGTTGCTGGCCAGGCCACTGTCGTGGTCGAAGTAGCCCTTCCATGAAGTGCCGTCATAGCGGCTCAGGCCAAAATAAGTGGCTGCCCACAGGATGCCGTTCGCATAGCTCACAGCTGTCGTAATGTCGTGGACCAGTCCATCATCGGGAAAGAGGTCAATTTCCATTTCACCATCGGGATCGACATAGTCGCGGAAGGTCCTTTTGTCCTTTTGCCATTCGATAATCCCTCCGCCCCAGGCGGCGATGAAGACCTTGTTGCCACCGGCGCAAACGCTGTAGGTCCAGGGTTCGTGCATGGGCGCATTCCGCTCTGTGAAGATTTCCCATTCGTTCGTATAGGTATCATAATGTCCGGCACCACCACCGGTTGCACACCATACATCTTTGCCGTCGCAGATGACCGTATAGATAACGTCATTGGGGAGGCCGCTGTTGAACTGGGTAAAGGTTTCGAATACCCCACCCGAATAACGGTTAAGACCGGCCAGTGTGGCAATCCAGACATCACCGGTAAGCTCGCTGACATCGATCGACAGCACACCCAGATGGGCAAGGCCGTCTTCGGTGGTAAAGGTCCTGAATTTGTCGTTTTCGTAGAGGACCAGTCCATGGCTTGTGCCAATCCACACGCGGTCACCATCGGCCCTTACGCAATAGATTTTATTGGCGGGCAGACCGTCCTTCGTGGTAAAGGTTTCCCACTTACCGTATTCGGGAATGGTCCCCTTATTACTGGCGGGCTTTTCGGCCATCAGGGGGAGGGCAAGCCATAGCATCAGGCTCGTCAGGATTGCAAATCTTTTTGTCATGTCATCTAGTTTTTAGCTTTGTTTTTTCTGTGTTTACGGGAAACCGCCGATTCCAGCACATAGGGGTCATCCATGTAGTAACTGGCATCGCTGATGGATTTCAGGTATTCGACCAGATCGTTCAACTGGTCCTTGGTCATATCGTTAGCCACTCCGTGCTCATCAAACTCGCTGAACTCGGTCCAGATCTCTTCCAGTGTATTGGCTTTCCCGTCGTGCAGGTAGGGTGGAGATTCATAGACATTGTTGAGCTGCGGAACGTCGAACTTCATCGGATCGTCGGAATCGGCAAGGGTTCCCACATCGGTCATCTCCATGTTGGTAAAATAGGGGGGCGGGTGACAGGTGTGGCAGCGATTGTCCTCGGGGATCTCATTGCCATAATTGTCCACCTCCCGGAAGAAGATAGCCCTTCCCCGTTCCTGAGCTTCTGTGAGTTGATTGTGTGGATTGTATCTCAGGTTCGGAGGGTTCGGATTGTCGGTAACAATGTAGGCAACAAGGGCATCGAGCTGGTCATAGGTGAAGGCCTCGGTTCGGGTCAGAATGGTCGAAAAACGCATTCCATCCTGCTTGTAAATTGTCTGGTTCTTGCCATTCCACTTGTAGGGCGGAATATCGCCGATGTCCCGAAGGGTCTGAACATTGGCCAGGTTTCGTCCCATGTCGGCGCCTGCCATGTTGTAAACGAGACCGTCTTCGTGGGCGTCGGGGTGACAGGTATAGCAGGCGTATTGGTTTTGGAAGGTGCCGCTGGCATTGTTCAGTACCTGGCGGCCATGGCGAACGACAGTGCGCCTGCGCGGGCCTTCGAGATCGATGTGGCCAACCTGTTCAAGGCTGCCGGTTTCGATCACGGCAATGTGGTCGTTGAGCCGCTCGGCGACGTAGAGTTTGCTGCCGTCGGGTGAAATGGCCATGCCCTTGGGATTGGCTCCTACCCCGATACGGGCAATCACGTACTTACTACTCATCCCCAGATGATTGGCATATATTTTCAGCTCCTCTTCATCTGCTTCGGCCAATAGCTTACGGATGGCATCCAGGTCCACAACACTTACCTTGTTTACACCAGCATGTGATACATAGGCCCGCTTTCCATCGGGTGAGATTACGATGTCGAAGGGGTCGGAGTAGTAGGCATTCGGTTCGTCCAGCAGCAACTGGGCCATGCGTCCGCCATTGTTTCGTTCAATGATTCCCAGGCCCTGTGTCATCATCCAGCCACGTTCAATCTGAACAGCCGGGATCAGGTTCTTGGGCCTGATCAGGGTGGAAATAGCCATGTCGCCGGAAGGGGTTACCTTCACGTTCTCCATAATGTAGGCGTTTTTGAACATCTTTCGCTCGCTCACCCGCTGATTCCTGCCTTGAGTAACGGTCATTTCGGTAATGGGTTCGGTCATGTGTTCAACCGGGAGGGAACGGCGGCTGCTCACAAAGACCTCGCTTCCATCTGGTGCAACGTCGACGGAAACCGGGTTGTTCCCCATGCGGAGTCTTCTTTTCTCCAGCTGAGTTTCCATATCGAAGATCGACATGTCGGAAGAGTAGGAGTTGACCACGTACAGGTACCTGCCGTCGGGGCTGAGAGCCATGCCGGAAGGGCCGGAACCCGGTTTAAGGGTATCGGTAACTGCCATGCTTTCGAGATCGATGTGATAGACGTTGTCGGCCCACTGGTTACTTACATAAACCCCGGTACCGCCAGGATCCAGAACCACGCTGTGGGGTTTAGTGCCCACAGGGATTTTGGCTTTCAGCTTCTCCTCCACGGCATCTACCACAAGCAGCTCATTGGATTCCTGTCCAACTACGTAAAGGGTTGATCCATCGCTGGAAACCGCCAGATTGTAGGGTGAAACATAGGTTTTTTTCAGCATTTTGCCGATCACATTGTCCTTGTCGGTATAGAGGTGGCACCTCCAGCAGGCCAGGGGATGGTCCTCTGTGGCCGTTCTTTCGTTCACATGTGCCCTGGCAATCTTATGCCCTTTGGTGAGCCCAAAGCCCACTAACAAAACGAGCGCAGCAGTGATAATGATGGGTCTGATTCCTTTCATGTTGGGTTTTCCAATTCGTTTTACTTAGCCGGGGCATGCATGACCACCGGATCTTCCTTCACAGCCAGGGGTTGGATGTTCTCCGGCGCCAGTTCCAGATCGGCATGGCAGCCAATGCAGGCACGTCTTTCATTTTGACGCAGGTACATCCATGACGAGGGGCCCCTGACCACTTCGCCTGCACTGTTCAGGCTTTCGATGCGAAATGGGGTGTTGGCGTCGAGCCTGAGGTAGAAAGAGCCATCGGCCTTAACTTCTGTTTCGCCCATCAGGCCGGTTTCAGTACTTAGGCGAATCCTGGTGGCTATTGTATCACTGATGCCTTCATGCGGGGGCAACTGAGAATGGTTTATGTTCTGAGACATGAGGAGGCCGGTTTCTTTTTCCGGATTAACGGCACTGGGAAGGATGCGGGGGCGAGGGTCGAGTGCCTGAACCAGCAGAATGTCGCTCAGTTCCTCCCTGCATTCAAACAGCAGCTCCTCATGGAGCATGCCATTGTCGGGGTTGAGCATGTAAATGCCCGATTTTCCGGTCCTGTCATCGGAGAGGCTTACGTAAAGCATTTCATCTTTGGAGGGGAAAACACCGGTAAAGCGGTTGTCGGATCTTTTGGTGAGCAGCTCGCCGGTATGCAGGGGCCGATTATGATGTACCCTGGCTACCTGTCCGTGGTTGTTAATGAAATAGACATAACCCGAAGCCGATTCACGACCCGCACTCACAGGATAGCTGCCATCGGGGCAAACATGGTAACGTTCGGCCTTGGTGCCATCGCGACGCATGACCATAAAGAAGGGTGCTTTTGTTTTCCCCGGATCGCTGCCCTTGTTCACAAACAGGATCCGGCCTTCCCGGAGAAGGTTCCCGTGTGTGTTTTGTCCCAGATTGAAGCTGAGTTGCTGGGGGCAGCAGCCATCATTTTTGCTTACCCAAAGCTCGGACTTTTCGCCGTCACCTACACTGTAAACCACCGTTTCGTTGGGCAGGGACACCGGGAAACAGCAATCCTTGTCGTCCTCGCTGACCTTCCAGGCTCGCTGCTTTTTCAGGTCCATGCCCCAGATTTGCCAGGGTTCACCGACCTCTTTTATTGCCTGGAAATACAGGGTTTTTCCATCGTGCGACAGGGAGGGCGACTTGGCTGAAGCAAAGCCTTTGCTGAGCAGCTTTGCCTTGTTTGTCTGTCCCGGATCGACCATCAAAAGGCTGTATACCGGGTTTTCGGTCTGCCTCTCTTTCGACACCAGAATCAGTTTGCCCTCATGCGGGAGTTGCTTACAGGCTGCACCAAGCAGGGCTATCAGTCCAAGCAGACCGGCCCAACCGGCCTGCCTTAGGTACTTCTTCATGTACATGCTTATTCTTCCTTAATTTTAATGAACTGTCTGGCCTCCTGATTTTCGAGACGCTGGGTCTTGCCCGAGGGCCACTTTACTTCAATAAAGTCGACACTTGTGGCATCTCCCAGGCCAAAGTGCAGGCGGTGGTCGTTCTGGGAGAGATAGCCTGTCGTGCTTCTGCGGAGGGCGGTTTGTTCCTTCCCGTCGGCAGAGATGGTAACAAGGGCCCCAATTCCATCCCTGTTTGAGCTGGTCCCTTCAAGTTCAACCGTGATCCAGTTCTTTTCGTTTCCTCTGTTGTTCCGGATAAAGACTCCTTCATCGTTGAGGTTGACGATATACCCGTCGATGTCGCCATCGTTGTCGTAGTCACCAAAACATGCGCCCCGGCCCACATTCTCGGCCTGAAAATAGTCGCCCAGTTCCGGAGAATTGTCCTCGAATTTTTCCCCGTTCACGTTTGTGAAGATCTGATCCTCCTGTCCGTAAAGGTGTTTGAGTTCGCCATTCACTTTAAAGAGATCGACGTCGCCATCGTTGTCGAAATCGATGAAGGAAGAGGACCAGCCCACGTGCTGGGCAGCAGCCATTGAAATTCCGGTGGGATAGGCGACATCGCGAAAGACTCCTCCACCCTGGTTTTGGTAGAGGGAGCAGTAGGTGTCGTCCGACATGAACACGTCGATGAGGCCGTCGCCATTGAAGTCGGCAAAGTCGACCGACATTGAGATGGTGGCTTCACCAGCCTGGTTAAAGGCCATGCCGGTATGCACTCCGTAGTCTTCAAAACCCTTTCCTTCGAGGTTGCGGTAAATGTTGTTAATCATGTGGTCGTTTGCCACAAAGATGTCGGTCCAGCCATCATTGTCGAAATCGGCAGCTCCTACGCCCATGGCCCGGCCATCGGGGTTGGAAATGCCCATTTCCTCGGTAACGTCTTTAAAGCGATTCCCCCCCTCGTTGTGGTAAAGCTTGTCGATCTGGCCATCGAAAGCCATCGGGCCGGGAAAACCGTCGGGCGTGTAATAGTAGTCGTAGTCGGGGTCGTAGTTGATGTAGTTGCCCACATAGAGATCGAGCAGGCCGTCGTTGTCGTAGTCGAACCATACGGCACCTACGCTGCATTGGTTGCCTGCAACTCCGGCTTTTTCGCTGATGTCGGAAAAGCTGCCGTTGCCATTGTTCAGCAGCAGGACATTGGGTCCGTAGTTGGTGATGTAGATGTCGGGATAGCCATCGTTGTTGATGTCCCCGACGGTCATGCCCATGCCATAGCCCGTGTCTCCGGCTCCGGATTTTTTCGTTACATCGCTGAAACTGCCATCACCGTTGTTTCTGAACAAATGGTTTTGAGGCTCATAATCAAGGGCTTCGCCATCGCTGAGTCCTTCGGTATAGGAGCCGTTGCTCATGTAGAGGTCGATGTAGCCGTCCTGGTCGTAGTCCAGAAATACAGCGCCACCGCCTACGGTTTCCACCAGGTTGTCCATGTGGTGATCGCCAATGCTGTGCTTGAAACGGATGCCGTTGTCCGGTGAGATCTGCTGGAAAAAATCCCCGTTGTCTTCAGGGATGGATACTTCCGGGACATTCCCGGCCTCATGCTTCTTATCGACATTGTTACAGGCACTCATCGTGAGACCTGTAAGGCAGAGAGCAGCAATTAGATAGTAACTTGTTCTCATGGTCAGTTCAGTTCTTGTTTTTTAGGGTCTAAAGTTAGCAACTACGCTCAACATGTATCTAATTTCCCTATGGTTTGTACGACAATTTCTTCGGCCCTGAATCCCCTGGTTCCTTTCTTTTAGAAGTCGTTCCTGAGCAGCTCGTCAGGCTCTTCATCATGGTAGTCTTCGTTCCTGTCGCAGGTATTGCAGTACAGGTGATGATGGCTCGGAACCACAGGCGCGTTGTGCATCATACCCCGGTTTGTGCTAAGCTTCTTCAGGACATTGTGTTTAACGGGCATAGCCAGTGCATGGTAAACCGTGCCGGTGGCTGTCTGCGGCTTTACCTTCCGGGCTTCGGTCAGGATGTGCTTGGCCGTTGGATGGTTGTTGAGGCTATGTATGACCTGAAGGATGGCCAGCCCTTGTGGCGTCACCTTCAGCCCGTGTTCAGTAAGATCCCCTGTAAGATCGGGGAGTGCAGTATTCATGCCTTCTGCTCTAGTATGATTCCTGTTTGGGTTGTCAAATGTAGGAATCTTTCGAAGTGAAGCAGGCGAATTAACATTTTTTAACCATGGTCGGGAACTATGTTCTATTGCAGCAGCAGCGCACTTCAGGCAGGATTTCCTGCTTCAGGTTTATTTGTTCGATACGATCGCGACGCGCAGCGAAACAATGTGCGCAGGACGCTATGAATTCCAGATCCCAGGTATCGGCAAAAACGGTCCCCTTACCCAGGCCGATGCCATATTCGAGTACTGCTTCCAGAGAGGCCAGGGCAGGGGGATGGAAATCGCCCCGTTGCTGAAGGAGGTCCATGGCTCCATTTCCCGCACGTGTGGGGATAAGGCTGCAGGTATCTACCCCGCAGGCAAAGGCAAAGTCAATGCTTTTACAGGCCCATTCCACGCCCTCTTTTTCCGAGAGGAAAGGGGGCCTTAGGAGGATGTAGGCCCTGCTTCTGATCCCGTGCTGACGAAGCCGGGCGACGCTCTTTTGAAAGCTGTCGAGGCTGAGTTGTTTGTTGAGGGCCGGAAGGATGTCGGGATGTACGCACTCCAGGCCCATCCCCAGTTCAAGGCTGGGTTCAATCATGGAGGCAAAGCGCAGGCAGCGCTTGCCGGTAAAGCGGGGATGGTTCTCCACGATGAGGCTCTCATAGCCTTTTACCAGCTCTGCAATGGCTGCATAATCGTCTTCGGGGATGGCGCCCGGATCGAAGAAACTGGAACTGTTGTAGAGCTTCAGGTGAGGGGCCGGCGGCAGGCGATCCAGGGCGTAAGCGATCTGGGCGGGAATGGCCCCTTTCGGCACCGCCTCGTCCAGGGTGTTTTTCCACAGGTCGCACATCAGACAGCTGAAGGGGCATTCCTGGTTGCTCAGAAAGATTACATTCACATCCTCAACCCTTCCATTCAGGCTGTGTTCTTTCTCACGCATAAAGTGAGATGGGCGCCAGGCTTCAACCTTGTTTTTGGGGCCGCGGAGGCTTCTGATCCAGTTCCCGGAGGGCCTGAAAGCAGCCGCTTTACTCATAGAGTTGCCGGAAGGCCTTCCTGTAGGGCTGGTCATCTGCGGGAAAGCGTGCTTCAAAGGTCTTAATGGGGGCTGCCCCATGCTGAAAGCGGCGCTTCTCAAAAACGGGCATGTCCATGCCGGTGATGGCCTTTACGCCCCGGCTTACAATGTCGCCCTTCATCTGGTAAAGCTTGTGATGGTCCCAGTCTGTCATTTCGATAAAGGGCATGCCCTCGGCGATCTCAATAACATTCGGCAGGGTGTAGGGGCTGAACTGTCTAAAGCCCAACTGATCAGCGGGGGCCCAGGTGCGCATGTAGCCCCGGCTGAGGCCCCCGCTATAGGTCAGGGAGTGCTTCATACGATCGACGCCCCAGCCTTCATGATAGAGCATCAGGTTATTCAGAACGCTCCGGATGGTGAGTTCCGGGTTGTCTTCGATGGGGTAGTCCTTCAGGTTCTCGTCTCCACCATCACCGTCGAGCAGGTAGGTCCATTCCGGGTAACGCTTCCGGATGCCTTCGAGCAGGGCCAGGTTCATGGTTGCCGATTGAATGTCAAGGGCTTTGTAGTCTTCGACGACTTTGACCGTCTTTTCCCAGCTGAGGTCGGCGGATTCGAGTTCGATGGCTTCCAGGAAGAGTTCCAGCCCCAGGGCTTCCATGAACTTCCGGGCCTGAGCCAGGTCGGCACCACCTCCATCTACACTCAGGGTAAAGGCTTTGAGTCTGGAAGGGCTTTCCCCCAGTTCCCTCAGGGCATGGTAGCTTAGCAGGAAAACAGCGCCTGAATCGATGCCGGCCGAAAAGCTGACGCCAATCGGACCTTCGGTGGCGATATGCCTAAGCCATTTTTTGATCTCCTCGTAAAGCGTTCCTATATAGAGCTTTCCAAGTTGCTCCGGGTCCTTGCCAAGCTTGTTTCTTTCGGGTTCGAAAAAGCGTTCGTATACGGGGTTGGGATCGGGACAGCCCAGGAGTTCGATCTTGGTAATGTAGTGTGCCGGGGCCATGCGGGTATAGGCTGGTCGAAACTGGTGGTCGAGGCCTTCTTTGACCAGATAGTCGTAGATGGCATCGATGCGCTCTGCCACGACCAGGCAGGGGCCGTCCTCCAGTTTGGCGATGAAGTAGCGGATGGGGCGTCCGATGGAGCGGGCCATATGGATGCTTTTGCCTTCGATGGAAAGCAGTGCAAACTGGCCGTCAATTTCCCGGATGCGTTTTACATCGCCCGAGCGGACAATGTCCACAGCCTCTTCATGGCTCATGTTGTAGATGGTGTTCTTTTCGGGATGGGTGAGGTCGACCACCCGGTTAATGTATTGAAAGCTGCTCATGATGTTTGTTTTTCTGTTTCAGGACAAATTTATAAAATCCGGCCCATACCTTCTGTTAAAGTAAGGTATTGGTCGCAGTCGGGCCCGGGAAAGACCTCCCGGTTTCCATCGATCCAGGCCACGCTAATGCTGTCGATTGTGCTGCTGTTTCCCAGCCCGAAGTGGAGCCTGGGGTCGCTGGAGCTCAGGTAGGAGGTGGTCCACTGGTTGATACGTACCAGATCGCCTTCAGGCCTGTGGACAGTGACCGTAGCGCCTATGGCATGAGCGCAGCCCTCCTTTGCCTGAAGTTGAAGGCCGAGCCAGTGTCTGCCCTGGCTGCAATTGTTCTGCAGCAGGGCAGGGGTGGCCTCCAGGTCGATATGGGAAATGAGCAGGTCGAGGTCCCCGTCATTGTCATAGTCGATGGTGGCTGCTGCTCTGCCGGAGCGCGGATGCGCAAAGTAGCCTGAGAGCTGTTTGCCTACATCTGTGAAATTGCCTTTGCCATCGTTTTCGAGGAGCAGGGGCTCACTTAGAATCAGTTCTTCGGCGATGCCGTTTGCCGCCAAAACATCGAGGTCGCCGTCGTTGTCGTAGTCGAAGAGCAGGGTCGACCACTGGCCCTTTCCGTTGAAATAGGCTGAAATCCCGCTTCGTTCGGTTATGTCCTCGAAGCTTCCGTCGCCCCTGTTTCTGTATAGGGCTCCATAACGAAGATCCGGTACCAGGAGGTCGATGTGTCCGTCGCCATCCACATCTCCCATTGCAGCATGCATCGATCCGGTGGGTGTTCCGTGTGAATTAACAGCCACCCCGGCTTCCACAGCAATGTTGGTAAAATTTCCCTCATCGTTCCGGAAGAGGAAGTTCGCCTGGTGGTCATTGCCCTGGAAGAGATCGGGGTCACCGTCTCGATCAAAGTCCCACACTGCCAAGCCCATACATTTTGAGTCGGGGAAGTAGAGCCCTCTTTCTGCCGTATGCTCAAGGAAGGATCCATCGGCCTGTTGTTCATAGAGCAGGGATGCCTGGCCCTTGTATTCCGATGGGTGAGGCATCATAGTCGGGGTGATGGGTGAGACATAGTCCGGATCGAAGGCCAGGAAGTTGCCCACGAAGGCATCCAGTAAGCCGTCTTTGTTCACGTCCAGCCAGGAGACGGCCACACTCCATTTCGGAAAGCCATTCAGGCTGTCGGGTCCATGCAGCCCGGTTGATGCTGTAATGTCGCTAAAGCTCCCGTCACCATTGTTTCGATAAAAAACATTGGGTCCATAGTTGAGCAGGAAGAGGTCCTGGTCGCCGTCGTCGTCATAGTCAATGGCCCCGGCGGCCATGCTCCACTGTCGGTCGTCGACACCGGCAGCCTCCCCGCATTCTTCGAAGCGCCCCCTGCCCAGGTTCCGGTAGAGTTTATTGGGGCTGTCTTTATAGATCCTGCCATCATCGGAAGAAATTCCTTCCAGAAAGGTACCGTTCATCATGTAGATGTCCATTTGTCCGTCTCCGTCGTAGTCGAAAACAGTGATGCCCGAACCGCTGCTCTCAAGGATGTTGACATAGGTCGTGTCGCCGAAGTTGTAAAGGAAATCGATTCCTGCCTCACTGGTCACATCAACAAAGCCCCGGGCTTGCTCAGCGCAGGACCAAAGGCTGGCTGAAGCAAGCAGAAACAGGGCTGGAAGTGCCGGTATTCGTAGTAAGCCTGATTTTTGCATGGGCTAAAGATAGCGAATGACAGGCAGATAGTTAGTTTTTTTTATCTTAGTCGCCCATAGCCTCCCGGATATGCCTGAAGAAGCTAACGAAAGACCCATTGAGCTGAAAGAGCAGGAGCTTGAAGACCTGCTGGGACGTGTGCCCGGCTGGATTACCCGTAATGGTACGCTGCTCTTTGTCTTTCTGATGGCCCTGCTCCTGTTCGTAAGCTGGGTATTTCGCTATCCCGACAGCCGGGAGGCACGGATCGTCGTGACCAGCGTGCATCCACCGGCCGATTTGGAGGCCAGGATCAGCGGAAAGATCCAGGCCCTGTTTGTGGAAGACAATCAGTTGGTCGAAGGCGGAGATGTCCTTGCAGTGCTGGAGAACCCGGCATCTTACGCAGACATCGGCAAGCTGAAGCCGGCTCTTAGCAGTTTGAAGTCGGCAGAATGGGAAAGCAGGGAGGATGGACAAGCCCTTGAACAGCTGCAGGAATTGGGCGGGGTGCAGGACGAGTATGCGGCTTTTATGAAGGCTTTTCGCGATTTGAAGAGGTTTAGGGAACTGGATTATCACAGCCGTCGGATTGCCTTGCTCAGGGAAGAAACGGTACGCCAGGAAGCCTTTGCCCGGAGCCTGGCCGACCGGGTGAAGAATTCCGAAGAGGCCTATCAGCTGGCTGAGCGCGCGCATCAGCGTAATGAGACCCTTTTCAAAGAGGAGGTGGTCTCGGAGGCCGATCTGGAAGCCTCACGCGCCGAGATGCTTACGAAACGTGATACCTGGCAGGAGCTGTTGAGCATGGTGGCTGCCAATAGAATCAGTTTGGGCCGCATCGCAGAGCAGATTGTGGATCTGGAATTAAAGTTCCGTGAAGCCCAATCGGGCTATCTGAACAACCTGGAACATGCCCACAGCCGTCTGCTTGCCGCGCTGGCTTCGTGGGAACAACAGTTTTTATTGGTCGCACCGGTGAGCGGGACGGTCACCTTTACCCGCTTCTGGAGCGTAAACCAGAATGTTGAAGCGGGGGAAAAGGTCCTTACGGTTCTGCCCTCCGAGTCCGGCGAAATGATCGGGAAAATCAGTCTGCCGCTGGCCGGGGCAGGAAAGGTGAGCGTAGGCAAGCAGGTGAACATCAGTTTTGACAATTATCCTCATCTTGAGTTCGGGATGGTGAAAGGGCTGGTTCGCAATATCAGCCGCGTTCCCGAGGATGACTACTATGTGGTGGAGGTGAGTTTACCCGACGGGCTGAAGACCTTTTATGGGAAGGAGATTCCGTTCAGCGAACATATGCAGGGCAGGGCCGAGATTCTGACCGACAAAACCCGCTTGCTCGTTCGTGTTTTAAACCCCCTTCGATCGGCCCTTTCCCGCCAAAGGGAAATGTAGAAACAGCGGGTCTATTGGAAGATGTTTTATAACTTAGTTGCGGTTTTCGATTTGCGTTTACAATTGGCTGAAAAATGACCCGAATACGAAATAGCGTTTACCTGGGAATTCCCCTTTTTGGGATGGCCCTGGTAGCCCTGGTGGTTTTTGCGCCCTTTAGCTCGGACTCCGCTGATGATCAAGAGCTTCTGGTGGAAGTGGCAGAGATAGGGAAGGTGGTGCATTCCTTTCAGGGTGAGGGGCACCTGGAGCCCCAGAGCGAGGTTATTATTCTAAGTCCGGCCTCAAGCATTATTAAAGAAATCAAGAAGGAGGTCGGGAGTCACGTGGATGTGGGAGAGCCGATCATGATCCTGGATCCGAGTCCGATCCAGACCGAGGTGGAAAACATCAGGGACCAACTCGAGATGAAACACAATGCCCTCCGGAAGAATCGGCTGAATGCCCGCAGTGCCAAGGTGGATCTCGACTACAACATGCAGGTGAAGAAGCTGCGCATTGCCTCCCTCAGGTCGGAACTGGCCGATCAGGAACAACTCCTCAATGTGGGGGGGATCTCTCCTGCCCGTTTTGAGAAAACCAGGCAGGAACTTGAACTGGCAGAGAAGGACCTGGTGATGTTAAAGGAAAAAAACGCAATCAAATTGCAGCAACTCGAGGCCGATGAGGAGGGCCTCCTGCTTCAGATTGATATGCAGGGGAAGGTGCTGGCTTCAAAGGAAGAGGCCCTGAATAAAATGATTATCCGTGCGCCATCGGCGGGCATCCTGCTTTCGATCAGGGGGAAGGTGGGGGAAAAGGTGAATACAGACAGACTCCTGATTGAGATGTCGGATCTTTCCAATTTCAAGGTAAAAGGGAAGGTCGATGACGACTATTCCGAGCACATTAAGACCGGGGCGAAGGTCTATGTCAAAGTCGATAACCTGAAGCTTCCGGGTGTGGTTGGTTCAGTCAACCCTGTGATCAACGACCGCATGGTGGAATTCGATGTGAACCTGCAGGAGAGCAACCACTTTCGCCTCAGGGCAAACCTGAATGTTGAGCTGGAGGTGGTTCAGGCCGAACGGGACAGCATCGTGCGGCTGAAACCGGGGCCTGCCATAGGCCGGGGGAAGACTCATCAGGTCTATGTCTATGGGCCGAACGGGCCCGAATTGAGGGACATTGTTACCGGACTGCGTTCCGAAGAATGGGTGGAAATCATACAGGGATTGGTGCCCGGTGAGAAGGTTGTGCTGTCGGGGGTTTCCTCTGTGCAGGAAATTGAATCCCTGGAGGTCAGATGAGGAAGAGGGAAACACATCGGACGAAGGCTTATGGGTTCCTGTCGGCCATGCTTTTGCTCTTTGTTCCGGGTGGGCTGGCTGCTCAGGAGGTGGTGTCTCTGAGCCTGCGCAATGTGGTCGATCTGGCCATTACCCAGTCCTCCGCTGTGAAGTATGTACAGAATACCGATGTGAATTACTACTGGCGCTGGAAGAACCACCAGACCCGCTTTCGTCCCCAGTTGACCCTTTCCGGCGATCTGCCCGATTTTGAGAATCAGACCCGTCCAATTACCCAGCCCGACGGCTCCGTGGTCTTCAGCAAGGTGAGTCAGCTGGAAACCTCAGCGCGTCTTGCACTCTCACAACCGATACCTGTGCTGGGGGCTACTGTTTATGCCGCCTCAGGGATCGTCAGGCTGCAGGACTTTATAAACGAGGGTACGGGCTATTCCGGCTATCCCGTGAGTGTGGGGATCGCCCAGCCCCTATTTGCCTATAACTGGATGAAGTGGTCGAGGCTTACCGAGCCTTTGGTTTACGAGGAGGCGCAGAAGCATTTTATCGAATCCATTGAAACCATTTCCTACAGAGCCACGGCGCGCTTTTTCAATTATCTGAAGATTCAAACCAATTATTCGCTGGCCGAGAGTAACCTGAAAAACAGCCGTGACAATCTGAAGATAGCGGAAGTGAAGCGGGAACTTGGGAGTATCTCTGAGAATGACTTTTCCCGGATCCAGTTGTCGGTTTTCAATGCCCAAAAGGCCCTGAACGATGCGCGCATGTCATTGAAGAACGCAGACTACGAGTTGAAAAAATACATCGGCCTCGACCAGAATCAGCGCATCGACCTGGTGATTCCCCTGGATATGTTGCTCTGGCAGGTTGATCCCGAAAAGGCCCTGGCCGAGTCCCTGGAAAACCGCAAGGAGACCCCCCAGTTTAAACGGCGTCTGATTCAGGCCGACAGAGACCTGACCAAGGCCAAGCGGGCTGCCGGGATCAATGCCACGCTGCGGATGAGTTACGGTTTGTCGAATAGTGCCGACATGCTTGCCGGGGTCTATCAACAACCCGACCAGCAGCAGAATATCCGGCTGTCGTTGAGTGTGCCCATTATGGACTGGGGGCGCTCCGAGTCGCAGGTGAAGCTGGCCGAATCGAAGCGGGAACTGACGCTCTACGATGTGGAGCAGGATCGACAGGACTTTGAGCGTGGGGTGGTGGTGCAGGTGGAGCAGTTCAACCTGATTAAGTCACAGATTGAAACGGCCAAGGCTGCCGACAAGGTGGCCGAAGAAGGGTATATGATAGCCCTCAAGAAGTTTCAGAATGGCGAAATCTCGATTACCGATCTGAACATTTCACTGGCCGAACGGGAGGAGGCCAAACGGGACTATATCCGGTCGATCGAAAACTATTGGGAGTCCTACTACCGGCTCCGGGCGGTGACACTTTTCGATTTTGAGTCTATGCAGAAAATTTACTATGCCAACCCCATGCTTGGACTGGGTGGGGATTGAGGTATTATTGGATCAGATACATTTAAACCAATGGAAAACATGATGTTTTTGAAGCGCGTTTTTATCAGTGTACTGGTACTTTCATGTGCCGGATTACAAGCCCAGGAATGGGAAGAGTTGTTTAACGGAAAAAATCTCAAGGGGTGGAAGCAGCTCGACGGTACAGCCGAGTATCGTGTCGAGAACGGTGAGATTGTCGGGGTATCAAAGACCGGAATACCCAATTCTTTTCTGGCAACCAAAAAGCATTACGGCGATTTTATATTGGAATACGAGATGAAGATGGACCGGGGCTTGAATTCGGGTGTGCAGATCAGGAGCTGTGCCACCCTGCCCGATGGCCGGGAGCGTGTCAATGGCTATCAGGTGGAATGCGATGACCATGATCTGCGTCCCTGGGCCGGGGGGATCTACGAAGAAGCAGCAAGGGGATGGCTCTATCCCATGGCCTACAACATGGAGGCCATTCCGGCCAACAAACGGGGCGAGTGGAATAAGATCAGGGTTGAAGCCCTTGGACAGCATATTCGCACCTACATCAACGGGGTGAATATGGCCAATCTGGTAGATGCCGAACGGCCCGAAGGTTTTATTGCCCTGCAGGTGCACGGGATCGGAAACAAGGAAGAGCTGAATGGCAAGGAGATACGCTGGCGCAATATTCGGATTCTGACCGCAGATCCCGGGAAGTATATGAAAAAAGCGACAGCCCCCGAGGTGAGTTATTTACTGAATGAGCTCACTCCCTTACAGAAAGCGGAAGGATGGAAGCTTTTATGGGATGGAAAGACCACTGCAGGCTGGCGCGGAGCCAAACTGGATGGCTTCCCTGAGAAGGGCTGGAAAATCAAGGATGGCATACTCATGGTTGAGGCTTCAGGTGGGGCAGAGTCTGCCAATGGGGGCGATATTGTGACCGTGGACAAGTACGGAGACTTTGTTCTGGAAGTTGACTTTCTGATTACAAAGGGAGGAAACAGCGGAATCAAGTACTTTGTGGATCCGGAGTTGAATAAAGGCAAGGGTTCAGCCATAGGCTGTGAATTCCAGATTCTGGACGACCGGGAGCATCCGGATGCCGATCTGGGTGTTCAGGGAAACCGCACCCTGGGTTCGCTTTACGACCTGATCCCCGCAAATGCGCTTCTCTTTGGCGGGGATATGACACCGAAACGCTTCAATGGTGTTGGTCGCTGGAACCGTGCCAGAATCGAGGCCAGGGGGAACAAGGTAGCCCACTACCTGAACGGGGTGAAAATTGTCGAGTATGAGCGTGGCACCCAGGAATGGAAAGCCCTGGTTGCTTACAGTAAGTATGCCAAATGGCCGGCCTTTGGTGAGGCTGAACGGGGTCATATTCTCCTGCAGGATCATGGCGATGAGGTGCATTTCAAGAATATCCGCATCCTGGAACTTTAGGAGGCTGTTCCCCGGTGAAACTAGGCCCTTCCTTCCGCAAAATGGCTATATTTGTGCTTTAATTTTTCTGGAGCGTTTCGAAGATGGTGGAACAGATAATTATGAGGAGCGCTACGCTTCCCGCTGAACATTTTGACATAGATCATATTACACCGGCAGTTGGTGACTCATTTGAAGAGCAGTTACACAGCTGCATCAGGCAGCTGAACAGCTTTATCTACCCCAAAGGTGAAAGTCGCTTTTTTATCACCAGGCAGACCTTTTTTATAGCGGCCGATAACCGGGGGGAATTTGATCAGCGATCGGCGCTGATTAAGCAGAAACTGAAAGAGGGCTGTGGCAGCCTGATGCCGGCTACCAGTGTGGTGGCCCAGCCACCTGGTGAAGGTCAGGAGGTGGTTCTGGAGCTCATGTGTACCAGGGCAGTCGAAAACCTGGAGGTTCGCTACAGGGACTACGAAGGCATCCCCTATACCGTTGTGGAGCAAAACGGGATCAGGATGGTACACGCCGGAGGATTAACCGGTTTGCCCGGACAGGAGATCCTGGAGGCCTCGGAACGGGCCTTTGGGTATCTGATGAAGATTCTGGAAAGGGAAGGCCTGGCCCTGAATGACATCGTTAGGCAGTGGAACTATATCGAGCGTATCGCTATTGTGGAGGGGATAGAACTGGAACACCAGAACTACCAGGTCTTCAACGATGTCAGGGCGAAGTACTACGATATGGGTGATTTCTCAAAGGGGTTTCCTGCAGCCACCGGCATTGGGATGAATACCGGGGGGGTGGTTATCGGCTTCATAGCTGTTAGTCCGGCCAGGGAGGTCAGGGTATTGCCCATAGCCAATCCCGGTCAGATCGATGCCCACCGTTATTCCGACGATGTGCTCAGGGGAACAGCCCTTGAGGAGCAGGCCGGGAGATGCACCCCCAAGTTCGAACGTGCCAAGCTGGTGACGCTTGGGAACGACCATCACATTTATGTTTCGGGAACAGCCTCCATCATTGGGGAGGAAACCGTTCACCTGGGGGATGTAGAGAAGCAAACCGAAACCACCATTGAAAATATCAAGAAGCTTTTCACCCCGGAGAACCAGGCCGGGCTGGGGCTGGACTTTGATGTGGAAAAGATTCAGTTTTCGCATCTGAGGGTCTATGTCAAATACATGAAAGATATTCCTGCTGTGAGACGTGTCTGCGAGCGATTGCTCGACAGCAGCTCCATGCTGTTCCTGAAATCGGATGTGTGCAGGGAGGATCTTCTGGTGGAGATCGAAGGGGTTTTCAAGGTGTAAGGCAGAGCCTGGCCAGAGCGGGTCCGGCCATAGTACACCAGATTGCATCCCCGTAAACCGTAAAAAAAGGATTTATCATGGCTGTTCACATTAAGCAATTCGAGCAACTGTTTTCATGGATTTATAAGGATGATCCTGAGGTGATTAGTAAGCAGGTGTCCCGCTACCAGGTGCTGGCTGACAACTACACCAGGCATTTTGGTCCGACCGACCTTCAGTTTTTTAGCACCCCCGGCCGGACCGAAATAGGCGGAAATCATACCGATCACAATTTGGGCCGTGTGCTGGCAGGTTCCATTAACCTGGATTCTATTGCGGTTGCAGCCGCCAACAACAGCCAGGTGGTGAGGATGTATTCCGAGGGATACGAGGGCTGTTTTGAAGTGGACCTGCAGAGGCTGGAGGTTCATCCCGGGGAAAAGGAAAGCACCACTGCCCTTATCCGGGGTGTGGCAGCCCGATTAAAGGAGCTGGGACACAAGATCGGTGGTTTCAATGCCTGTATGACCAGCGATGTACTGCCGGGTTCCGGCCTGAGCTCATCGGCCTCGGTCGAGGTTCTCATTGGGAGCATCTTTAGTGCACTGTTTAATGAAAACTCGATTGCTCCTGAGCGTTTGGCGATGGTTGGGCAGTATGCAGAGAACAATTACTTTGGAAAGCCCTGTGGGCTGATGGACCAGGTGGCCTGTGCCATGGGTGGGATAGTCACCATTGATTTCATGGATCCGGGCGATCCAAAGATCCGGAAAGTGGACTTCGATTTCGCAGCCCAGAACTATGCGATGATTGTGCTGGATACGGGAGGAAGCCATGTCGATCTGACTGCCGATTATGCTGCAGTTCCTCCGGAAATGCGTTCGGTTGCCGAAGCCCTTGGGAAGACAGCCTGCCGGGAAGTCACCATGGAAGAGCTGATGACTTCTGCCAGGGAAATCCGGGAGAAGTGTGGCGACCGAGCCCTGCTGCGGGCTCTTCACTTTCTGGGTGATAACGACAGGGTGGTGGAGCAGGTTGCTGCATTGGAAAGGAATGATTTCAAGGCTTTTCTCGACATGGTCACTGCGTCGGGAAACTCTTCGTATAAGCGCCTTCAGAACATCTATTCACCGGGTCAAACTCATGAGCAGGGCGTTTCACTGGCGCTCGCATTAACCGAGGACTATATTGCAGGGTGTGGAGAGGGTGCCTGCCGGGTTCATGGCGGAGGCTTTGCCGGAACCATACAGGTATTTTTACCGAACTCTGCTGTGCAGGCCTATGTCGACACGATGGAGCCCGTTTTTGGAGAGGGTTCGGTTCATGCTTTGAAAATCAGGCCATTGGGGACTGTTCATCTGAATGCACTCATCGACCAGCATTAAGCTGGAAGGGTATACAGATTTGCCTGAGAGCAGTTGCGGGGCATGTAATGAGACCTGTTGGGGCCGGTTTACAGGCTTCAGGGGCCACACTCAGCGGATCGGTCTTTTGCACTTAAAAGCCGGCGATCATCCCGAAAAAGAATGATTTGAAGTGATAGACAAGGACTACCAGCAAGACAAGGGCAGTTAGTGTTACAGCCTCGGTAAGCTGCCAGCTGCATGTACGCATAGCCGATAAACTGGACAAGCTGTTGAAGCCGGTTTTACCATCGCTGTTCTGTGGAAGGGCTTTGATCCCAAATACGATGGAAGTTAAGCGACCCCGCTTCATGACCTCAAAGACCATGAGGGATCCGATAAAGACCAGCAGAGGTCCGATTACATAGTCGCTCAGCCCGGTATTTAGCCCCAGCCTGTTCAGATAGTAGAGGATGCCGTAATTCAGGTACATGTGGATGATGTATACCGGGTAGATCGAACGGTTCAGGTAATGCAGTGTATTGCTTTGATGGTTTAGTAGTTTTGCTCCCCAGGAAAATACGAAGAGGCACCAGCTCCAGGTATGGAGTGCACGGCAAAAGTTTGAGGCCAGGAAGGGCAGGAGAACAAAACTTTCCGATTCGTGGCTTTTGAAATAGAGCATGAGCATGACCAGCAAGGGCAGCAGGAGGCTGACAGGCCAGCGCAAACGCTCAAGCATGCTGTAGTAAAGCTCTTTTTCAAGAATCAGCATATAGGCTCCGGCGAAGAGCAGGGCGTACCAGAAGAAGCTCTTGCTGCCGAACCATTCGGTAAGGGGAACGATTCCGCTTAGCATAAGCAATAAGGCCGGAAGCAGCAGGGAAAGAAGCGGAGAGCTGAGCATGGCCCTGAATAATCGGATAAACCAATTATCGGGCCTTCTTCTCAGGTAAATGAAAAGTGGGGTAAAAAGGAGGGAATAGAGGAAGAGCGACAGAATGAACCAGAGCGGGCCGGTTCGGGCGGCTAATGGCGGTAAGCTGAAGGTGGTCCTCAGTATTTCGGGATGGAGCAGGGTTTGGAAAAAGAAGATGCCGAAAAAGAATGGTATCAGTAATCGCCGGCTTCGTTCAGTGAGATAGGCTTTCCAGCTGCGTTTCCTGAAGGCGAAGGACGTGCCCATTCCCGATATCATGAAGAGGGCAGCCAGCCGCCATTCGCTTAAGATGAAGAAGACCTTTTTAGCGCCTTCACCTCTGAAGTCCAGGACTGGCTCTGCGAGGAGCTCGTAGTGATAATAGATCAGGAGCCCGAAGAGCAGGACCCGCAACCAGTCAAGGTCATATCGCCTTTCTTTTGATTTCGGGAAGCCTTTGGTTTCAGGATTCAATGCGGTGTTCCTCTTAGGTTAGCAGTAATATTATTAAATAATCGGATAAAGCTTCACCCCTTTTATAGGGAAGATATTAACAAATAATTCTGCATGCTTCTTGCGGCCATAGGCTTTGTATGGGTGGCCGATTTGCTTTTCCCGGACTTGTAAAACGCGGGTGTTTTTCTTAAATTAAGCGGATTGATGATCGGGGTCCGGTCCGGAACCGGGAGTTTAGATGAAAGGAATTGATTGTTTAACGCATAAGACCTGACTATAAATGAGACGACGTGAATTCTTACAGAATGCGGCTGTAGGTACTGCCGCGCTGGGTTTATCATCCGCCACTTTTGGTATGACGGGAGCTGAACAGCCCCTTATGCCGGCCGGAAAAGTGGGCCTGTACAGCATAACCTTTTTGGGGGTTTGGTACAAGGGCGAGGCCCTGACCCTCGATGAAATGATGATCAAGGCAAAGGAATACGGCTATGACGGCATTGAGATCGATGGCAAGCGGCCGCACGGGAATCCCCTGGACATGCCTGGTTCACGTTGTAAGGACTTGAGGATGAAGGCCAACGATCTGGGGCTGGATATTTATGCGGTATCGGGAAACAATGATTTCAGCAGTCCGATTCCGGAACATCGTGAGTACCAGATTTTATACCTGAAGGAATTGATGCGGATGACCGCTGATTTGGGTGTTAAGCTGCTCAGGGTCTTTTTGGGCTGGCCCGGGGTTACCCTTCATCCAAGCGGAGGGAGTTATACCATTGCCAGAGAGAACTGGGTTCATAACCATCAGAAGTTCGAACCCGGGCAAATCTGGGACTGGTGCAGGGAGGGTCTGATTGAGAGCGCGAAGTATGCGGAAGACTTTGGCCTGACCCTGGCCCTTCAGAATCACAAGCCCGTGATCCACGACTGGAAGGACATGATCCGCATGATTGATGAGGTGGATTCACCTGCCCTGAAGGCCTGTCTCGATGCGCCCATCATGGAAGAAAAGACCCCCGAAAACATTAGAGAAGCGGCTCAGGCGGTAAAGGGCATTCAGGTGCTGACCCATTTCGGTGGAGAATATGGCAAGACGGCTGATGGCAGGATTGTAGATACCCAGGATCGCAGTAAGGATGGGGATAAGGCTGAAGAAAACCGTGTGGAGAACTACCTGCCCGTTTTCGTCGAAAACATGAAGAAAATCGGTTATAAGGGCTACTACAGCTACGAGCTTTGCCATCCCCTTCCCCTTGTGAACGGGAAAAGGGTCGGGCTCGATTTTGCAGAAAAGAATGCCAGGCTGGCATGTGAAATGATGAAAGGCCTCTTAAAGGCATAGAAATCTCTTAGAAAGCGTATTTTATCCGGAAGTGGGCATGTCTTGCTCACTTCCCTTTTCGCCGCCTGTGGTTTTTATCGACCCGGGTTTTGGGCTTTTTGTATTTCTTGAGCTTTCGTTTCCAGGAGCCGCCCTGGTTGGTTTTCGTATTCCTGAGCTTTTTTTCATGGAAGGCCCCCCCCTTGTTAGGGATGTCGGCATCGGGCTTGAGTTTTACTTCGGCCTTTGCCGGGTTCTCTTCGGGCGTTTGTTCATGGCTGATTTCAACTTCCTGCGGAAAAGCGAGTTCAGGAATTTTGTAGTTCATCAGGGCTTCGATGGCCTCTTTGGCTTCCCGCTCCTTTTCGGTGTAGAACAAGAGCGATTGGCCTTGTTCTTCAGCGCGGCCTGTTCGTCCAATGCGGTGCATGTAGTTTTCCGGATAGATCGGGGTGTCGAAGCTGATGACCTGTGTAATCCTGCTGAGGTCGAGGCCCCGGGCCATTACATCGGTGGTAAGCAGGATGCGTTTCTCACCCTCCTCGAACTGCCTGACCGAGCGAAGGCGGTAGTTCTGGCTTTTGTTGGCATGAACGACGCATAGTTCTGAGGTATAAACCTCCCCGAGTATTTCATGGAGCCGGTCGGCCATCCTTTTTGTGCGGACAAACACCAGTACCTTGGCGTAGCTGTCCCGGTCGCGCAGCAGATGGATCAGCAGGTTGGCCTTCGTATAGAAATTCTTTACCGCATAGGCCGATTGGGCAATATTTTCCAGAGGGGTACCACTGACAGCAATGGATATTCGGGCCGGGGCGACGAAATAGTCATCGATGAGGGCATCCACTTCTTCGGTCATGGTGGCCGAGAACATCAGGTTTTGCCTTCGTTGAGGGAGGATTTCCAAAAGATTCTTAAGCTGGTAGCGGAAGCCCTGGTCGAGCATGACATCGACTTCATCAATGACCAGCTTTTTTACCGATTTTAGGTTTAAAGCCCCGTTCATGGCCAGGTCGTAAAGCCGGCCCGGTGTTGCTGCCAGGATATCTACCCCACAGGCCAGCGCCTGGGCCTGGGTGTTGATGTTGCTGCCGCCATAGACGCCCATCACCCGGGTATTGCTATAGCAGCAAAGGCTGTTCAGCTGGTCAACGACCTGGAGCACAAGCTCCCTGCCGGGAACCAGAACAATGATGCGGGGGTGGAGCTCTTTAGAAAACTTCAGTTCTCTGAGCAGGGGGAGCATATAGGCAAAGCTCTTGCCGGTTCCGGTTTGCGCAATGCCCACCACATCTCTGCCGGATAAAATCACCTTGTACACTTCCCGTTGAACAGGGGTGGGGGTTTCGAGGCCCAGATCCTCCAGGGCCCGCTCAAGGGGCTTTGTCAGCTTGAAATCAGTAAAGTTCATCGAACTGCAAAAATAGCCCAAAAATGTCTATTTCAAGCTGCATGGCTCCACAAGGCTTAAGGAAACTGTTGTGCTTTCTTTTGAGGGCCTTTCCCGGCGGAGGCTGAAATCCAGTCCCGGTGCCCGGGGCAACCATCGCATTTCCTCCCTGAGAGCCGTGGTATTGGCCTTTCTTGCCGGCTAAGCGAAAGCATAACGAAAAAGCCACAGGCTACTATGCTTGTCGTCATTTCAGGAGCCGGGAGGGGTGGAAAAACTTTTAATGGGGGAAGAAGGCTTAGTTTTCCTGATAAGTTCGCAAATAGAAGTGTGGAAAACGGAGGCTTGTATTCGAGCTTAGTCCTGTTTACCTTAGGCCTGGGTAAATGGAGTAATGAATGAAGGTATTTCTGAAGAAAAATCCGGGCAGGTTCTTTTATAAACTCCGGCTGCGGCGCATACTGCTGGCCTATTCGCTGATCCTTTTGCCTGTCCTGGCCTTTTGCTATTTCGGCGATGCGACCAGGGTTTGCCATGCCCTGTTGTATCTGTGGATCATCAGTTTTGTATTTCTGTTGTTTGCCAAGCTTCTTTTCAGAGACTATCCGGACAAAGCGGGGGTGACGGCAGATGAAAGATTTGAATTAGGAGGGCGACTCCAGATCTCCCAGATTGATGAGATGCAGGACGAAGACTTGTTGTATCAGCTCTGCCAAAGGAAGGACTACAGCACGACGGCAAAGGCCGTTGCCGTTGGCAGGATTCGCAGGAATCAGACCTATCTCTCCGCTGTCTTGAGGAGCAATGCGGAAGATGAGATTAAACTGGCTGCTGTCGAATACTGTGAAGATCAGACCGCATTGCAGGAGGTCTTCAGGATGAACAGCCATAAGGAGTTGGGCCTGCTTGCCCTAAGGAGCATTTCGGATGCCGATTTTGTGGATCAGGCCTATAGCAGCAGGATGGATGAAATACGTGCCCATGTGATCCGTCGAACGAATAAAGAGGCACTGTTGCTAAAGGCAGCAAAGTGGGACGAAAACGATGACATTCGCTATAAGGCTGTTCTAAAGCTGCCGCCGGATTCGCCCGGCTTGTTGGGGATAGCGCTGAATGATGCTTCTGATAGAATCGCGTTGGCAGCTGTTCAGTCCATAAGCAGGCAGGAGCTGCTGAATCAGCTTGCTGCGAAGGCGGTAAACCCTGAGGTGCGCGGGCAGGCTCTTAAAGGGGTGGAGGATCGAAGCCTGCTGGAACAAATTGCCCGAAGTGATGCATCTGCTGAGGTTTGTCTGGCAGCGATGAAGAAACTCGACAAGGCTTCCCTTTACTGTGAGTTTGCCTTTGAACATAAGCACCCTTTACTTAGAGACGAAGCCCTGAAGCTGGCCAGGGAAGAGGATGTTTTCCAAAGACTTAAAGCCTTGAATGCTGCAAAGGGGCGTAGTTGCGAAAGGGATGCAAAGGACGATCGGGACCAGGTTTACAGCCTGGCCGTTTTGCACCAGGATGAAAAACTGGCACTGTGGTCCGCTGAACGGATAGAGGATCCCCGGGTTTTGAGCGAACTTGCCCTCGAACACAGCCATTCCACAGCTTTGACGCTGGCCATTTTCGGAAGAATAAAGGATGAAAAGGTGTTGCGGATTCTGGCTCTGGAACGAAGATTCAAAACCGAAATACAGCTTTGCATAGCTAAACAGATTAAGGACAAGGAAGTCCTCCGGGAATTGGCTTTGCGACCGGCTACCAAGAGTTGTGTAGTGGAGATGATTTTGAAACAGATCAATGATGAGGCCTTCCTTGGGGAGCTGGTTCTTCGTGAGGGATTGAAAACGGATACCCTGCTGAAAATCATAGATGTACTGACCTCTGCTGACACGCTCAGGGATATTTACTACAGCAAAGAGGACAGGAGAATAAAAAGGGCAGCTCTTAAACAACTGACATGCTACCTCGACGATGAATCCTTTTTTTGCAGCATAGCCACAAGCACGGAAGATCCGCTTATCAGACGTGATGCAGCTGAGAAGGTGAGCGAGGAGGGCAATCTGTTCAGGATTGGAAAGCTTGCCGAAGCGCATGAGGACTCCCTGACCAAGTCCTATCTGATTCAGCGCCTTGGCCTGCGCAGTCACCGCAAGCACTGCGATGGCTGTGCAAAGCCGGTCTCCGTATTCTCCCGGGCCGGGGAACGCTGCCCACACTGTGGATCCGTCTGGGGAAGTGAGCGGCAAAAGATCGTCACTTAGCAGCCCGGCCTCCGGTCCCGGTCTTAACTTCTTAGCCTGTCTAAAAGCTGCGGTATTCCCCACTTAAGAGGGGATTGGCCTTTTTTTCCCTAAACCTGGCTGCTTTGATGTCCCAGTGCAGGGTCTTATCCGGGAAACGGTTGGCGAGAACACCAAGCAGAATGGCCTCGGTGAGCCTTGCGGCATAGGAGAAGGGGGCGCTTGTTTTGTCCCTGTCGAGGCAGGCATCTACAAACTGGTGATAGTGGTTGGCAGCTTCGAGTTCGGGGAAGTCGATTTTTTCGTACTTCCCGTCAACGATAAGCTTTGCCCAGGTATAGTGGGGAAGCAAAAGGCGTCCTTTTTCACCGATGAACATGGCGCCTTGTTCGGGCAGAGCATCCCCATTGGGCATGTTTAGGTCGGGGTGGTCCTCAGGGGCACTCTTTCCATCGTACCAGACCCATTTCAGGGTATCGGTGGTGTAAGGGGTGCCCTTGAATTCGTAGCGGACGGTATTTTTCTCGGGATGACTGAAGCCATTGGGTTTACGGCAGCTGGTACGGATGGTGCTCGGAACATCCAGTTCGAGTGCAGTATAGGGCGTGTCGAAGATGTGGACCCCCATGTCTCCCAGGGTACCACAGCCATAGTCGAGCAGTTTACGCCAGTAGCCCGGATGATAAATCCTGTCTTTGTAGGGGCGTTCTTTTGAGGTACCCAGCCATAGTGGCCAGTTTAGGTATTCGGGTACGGGGTCACTTCCTGTAGGTATCGGTCCGTCGTAACCCCAGTCTTTGTTCGACCAGGCCCGAACGGTATTGACCTTTCCGATAATGCCCGATTTGATGAGTTGGGCGGCGGAACGGTACTCCTTGAAGGAATGGCACTGAATACCCATCTGCGTGACCAGTCCCTTGTCTTCGGCCAACTGGCGCATAGCCCTGGCCTCGGAAACATGGTGGGTAAGTGGCTTTTCACAGTAGATCGCTTTCCCCATTTCCATTGCCATCAGTGAGGCAGGTGCGTGGGTGTGATCCGGGGTAACCACCACTACGGCATCAATGGCCGGGCCCAGTTCTTCCATCATCCGGCGATAGTCAACAAAGCTTTTAGCGTGGGGATGAAGCTTTGCCGCTGCAATCAATCGTCTGGAATCGACATCACAAAGGGCTGTGAGTTCGGCCCGGGGGTGGGAGGCAATGGCTGCAAGAACTTCTTTTCCACGGCCACCAACACCAATGCAGGCAATGCGGAGCCTGGTCGATTTAATACTTGCCCAGCTGGCGGAGGGCAGGAGGGTCAGCGAGGACAGGATGGCCGACTGTTTAAGGAAATCTCTTCTTTTCATGGCGATTGATTGTGTGGGCTAAAATGCCGGATTTTATGGTTTAACTGGCTTCTAGGGGAGCTCCATGATTCTGATATTTCTGAACCAGAGGACATGGCCGTGCCCCAGGAAACCAATATGTCCTTTCTTGTTGCCAAGTCCGGGATGCTCGCGCCGGTCAACGGTTCTTTGTTCCCGGATGTACATCCCGATGTCGCCATTTACAATTTCATGGCCGTTCAGGATGACCCTGATTTTTGTGCCATCGGCAATGACGGTTTGCCGGTTCCATTCTCCTACAGGCTTAAGAAAGCCGCGAAGGGCAGGGATTACACCGTAAACCGAGCCGTGGTACTGGTAGCAGTGCAGGTCCTTATAGACCTCGGCTGTATTGTCCAGAATCTGCAGTTCCATTCCAACGTAGGCGGCATCACCGCTTAGGGGGGTCCGAATGCCCAACCCATTGTTGGCACCTTCAGTGAGTTTAAATTCGAAATGAAGAATGAAGTTTTCGAATTCGTCTTTGGTATAAAGATTGCCTCCTCCGGCATCGCCCGGACGCACCGCCAGGGTGCCGTCCTCGATCCGATAGCTTTCCATATTACCTGTCCATGCATCCAGGTTTGTACCGTCGAACAGGGTGATATAGCCATCACTGGCAGGGCATTCCTTGCTTCCTTCCTGGGAAAGCAGGATTCCGGACTGGCTCAAAAGGAGTCCGATGAGCAGGACAAACTTGTATGATCGTTTCATGGGGAGGGATTTAGTTCCCTAAAATTGCTCAAAAATCGGCAATTCTACAAACAGAGGTGCTGCAAAAGCCCGAGAAAGCCTACTCTCCTTGCTGGATTCGTTTCAGATGACAGAAAAGCAACTCGCCTGTTTTTTCATCATGCAGATGCATCCCGTTTCCTTCGCAGTATTTAAAGAAGCGGCACTTGGCGCACTGGCTGGTTTTGGTCCAGCTTCTGTCTCTGTACATCCCGTAACCCCGGGTCCATACCTCCCTGAAACTGTCTTTGTAAATATTGCCCTGGATGAAATTGTCGCGCAGATTCGGGCAGGCAGAGATAGAGCCATCAACCAGGATCGAGGCTACGTTGATGCCGGCCCGGCAGAAAAAGAAGTTGTCGCGGACCCGGCCTTCGTAGTTGCCAAGAAAGCCTTCGCAGCCATAGTTCAATTTGATTCTGCCCTCGTTGCGGACCCCTTCAATAAAGTCGAAGAGACGCTTGAAATCGCTGGCGGGGAGCTGCAGGAATTCATGCTCGCGGGCCCGGCCAATGGGGAAGACCGTAAAGATGCGCCATTCTTTGAGCCCCCTTTCGAGCAGTTTTTCGTAGAGCTCCGGAAGCTCATTTATGTTCAATTGGTTGGCACAGCTTACCACATCGTATCGCAGTCCGGGCCTGTCCCTCAATAGTTCAATGGCCCTGAGGGATCTTTTGTAGCTGTGGCGATGCCCGCGCAGGGTGTTGTGGGATTTCTCCAGGCCATCGAGACTTATGGTAAGGGCCCTCAGGCCCGATTGCAGCAATTTTGGGATGGTGGTATCGTTCAGGGCCATGCCATTTGTAACCATTCCCCAGGGGAAGCCCCTGTCGTAAATGGCCTGGCCTATCTCAAAAATATCCTTTCTCAGCATGGCTTCTCCACCGGTAAGCACGATCTGTGTTTCGGAAGGATTGAGGATGGGGGTGATCTCGTCCAGGGCTTTCAGAAAGACTTCCTTCGGCATGTCGGCAACAGCAGCATCCTTCTTGCAATCGCTTCCACAATGCAGGCAATTCAGGTTGCAGCGGAGGGTGCATTCCCAGAAGATGTATTTAAGCGTATGGAGTTTGCTTTCGTTCTCCCTGTATTTCCGGTGAAGTCTGAGCGCGAGTCTTTTCTTCAGGGGGATGTCGGTGACGCTCATTCGTTTTTTTTGAGGTCGATGTCGATGTCTTTTTCCACGCTTCCTTCATTCCATCCTTTTCCCCCGCTGAATTTCGGGTTGGTGAAGCTGATTATGGTGTCAAGTTCCTGGTAACTGCCATTGTCGGGGCCATCCACGTCTTTGAACCGGAGCGGGAAATCCTGGTCACCCGGATAGCTCTGCTGTTCAAATACGAATTTTCCCTCCTCATTGGTGTAGCCGGTGTCAGATTCCATGACCACACGGATATTGGGCAGGGCATCGCCTGTGTTCTGGTCCCGAACCTCTCCCTTTATGCGGAAGGTAGCATAGGGGCTGCCGTACTCGCAGCCAGTAGTCGTGCAGGCTGCGCTAAAGCCTAAAATGGTGAGCAATACGTTGATCAGCCGGTTGTATTTTTTGAAAAAAAAGCGCTTCATGCCGTAGTGCTGTTTACACAAAGATGCAAAATACAGTCCTTTGGTTGCCAGGTCCCGGGAAAAATTATTGTTTATGCCCGTTCAGGCTCACTTTGATTTGTTGTTTCATTCCCGTACATTTCGCATTCCACTCAAATTCCAAGTTCTGATGAGACACAAATCAGTATTTCTGCTGGCTCTGCTCACTTTCGGAATGTCCATGTCCGGATCGGCAATCGAAAAGGAGAAAAAGAATCGCGTAATCATTCTGACCGACATTGAGGCCGATCCGGATGATACCCAGTCTCTGGTTCGGCTTTTTCTTTATGCAAACGAGATCGATATCAAAGGAATTGTGGCCACCACCTCTTTCTGGCGCCGGGATAAAGTGGAGACCCCCTTCATTCGGAAGGTGATCCGTGCCTATGGGAAGGTGCAGCCAAATTTGCTTCGGCATGACGAAGGCTACCCCAGCGAACAGGCCCTCATGGATGTGGTAAAGGATGGAACCCCAAAGTACGGCATGCTCGCAGTAGGAAATGGCCAGGCCTCGGAGGGCTCCGAATGGATTGTTCAGGAACTTGAAAAAGCGGATGAGCGACCGCTCTGGATCTCTGTGTGGGGGGGAGCCAATACCCTGGCCCAGGCTTTGGACAAACTTAAGGAAACCAAAAGCAGGAGGGAGTTAAAACGCCTGGTATCCATGCTACGTGTCTATGCCATCTCCGATCAGGACGATTCAGGCATCTGGATCAGGAATAACTTTCCTGACTTGTTCTATATCGTGAGCCCTGGCGGCTATACCGAAGATGTAACCTGGAGAGGCATCAATCAGGTCGTTGAGGGGAACGATAACAGCGAGATTTCGAACAGCTGGCTTGCCGAGAATATTCAGCAGGCGCATGGGCCTCTCGGTGCAGCTTATCCCGATGTTTCATGGGGGATGGAAGGTGACACACCTGCTTTCCTTCATCTGATACCGAACGGTTTGAATGTGCCCGAGCACCCTGAATGGGGCGGTTGGGGTGGCCGCTACCTTTTGTACAGGCCCGATATTCCCAAAGAAGGGAAAGGCAAATCCATCATAGAAATCAGCCCGGAAACCCGCCCGATATGGACCAATGCGAGTGATACCTACAAGCCCTTTTCCTATCGGGATTACAGTCGGCCTGTAGGGAGGGATACGGTAAGCTTTACTGGTAACAGCGTAAGCCTCTGGCGCTGGCGTGACGATTTTCAGAATGATTTCGCTGCCCGGATGGACTGGTGCCTGCAGAGCTATGCCGAAGCCAATCATCCGCCTGTACCCGTATTGGCCTGTGAGGATCATCTGACAGTTAAGCCGGGAACGGTAGTCTTTCTCGATGCAAGTGATTCAGTGGATCCCGACGGGGACCATTTGAGCTTCCTGTGGTTCAACTATCCCGAAGCGGGCAGCTTGAAGGTGGAGCCTGAAATTATAGGCGCGGACAACACCCATGCCTTATTTCTCAGTATTCCCGAGGTAGATAAAAAGGGAAGCATTCACATGATTCTCAGGCTAACGGATAAAGGAAGACCTTCGCTTTCCAGGTACAAGCGGATTACCATTGATATTGAGCCTGATGCGACATCCGCAAATTGAGTTGCCCTGCAAGGCCGGGTTCCTTTTTTTTGGAAATCTCCGGCTTACCACTTTTCATGTATTTTGATTAAATTTCTGCAATGAAAGCATATACCAATAAGCGGACCTACACCCACTTCAAACGTTATTGCAAAAGCCTCAATCTTCGCAACGATCCGGCATTAATGGCCGACTACAGGAAGGCCCATGCACCGGGTGCGGTCTGGCCTGAGATTACCCGGGGCATGTACGACGTGGGTATTCTGGATATGGAAATCTATCTCATTGGGAATCGCCTGTTCATGATTATGGATACGGTGCCTGAATTTGATCACGAGCGGGACATGGCCAGGCTTGCAGACATGCCCAGACAGGGAGAGTGGGAGAAAACAATGTCGCGTTTCCAGCAGAGCGAAGCCGGTGACCGGGCCGATGAAAAGTGGCAATTGATGGAGCGCATTTATAAAATCGGACTTTGAAGCAAAACCGGCCACGATCATTGATGCACCGGCATTGTATTGCAGGTTCACAAACACGGACTAACTATGGAAAAAGCAAGGTCTAAACTGCTCGAAAGACAGTACCTCATTCCCTTCATTCTGATTACCTCGTGCTTTGCTTTCTGGGGTTTCGCCAATGATATTACCAACCCGATGGTTAAGGGGTTTTCAAAAATCTTTTTAATGAGCCCTGTTCAGGGTTCGCTGGTGCAGGTAGCTTTTTATGGTGGTTATTTTGCCATGGCTTTCCCCGCAGCTGTTTTCATCAGGCGCTTTACTTATAAATCGGGTATATTGCTTGGCCTGGGGCTCTATGCCACGGGTGCTTTGCTTTTTATACCTGCCTCAACAATTGGCCTTTACGGGCCCTTTCTGCTTGCCTATTTTATTATGACCTGTGGCTTGTCCTTCCTCGAAACCAGTGCCAATCCTTACATCCTGTCCATGGGTGCCGGGGAGAGCTCAACCCAGCGGCTGAATCTGGCCCAGAGTTTCAATCCCATAGGATCGATCACCGGGATGTGGGTGGCAGGCTCCTTTATTCTGGCCAGACTGAATCCCATGGATACCACCGCACGGGCTGCACTGCCCGAGGCCGAATTCGAGGCCGTGAAGATGGCCGATCTGGCCATTGTACGGGCTCCTTATGTGGCAATAGGCCTGGTTATTGTTGCCCTGCTCGTGATCATTGCAGTGGTACCTATGCCCGGCAATGCCGATCAGAACCACCGGATTGATTTCCTGCCCACGCTTCGCCGGATCTTCTCCATCCCGCGCTACCGGGAGGGTGTGGTGGCTCAGTTCTTTTACATTGGTGCCCAGATCATGTGCTGGACCTTTATTATTCACTACGGGACACGCTATTTTATGAGTCAGGGCATGGGCGAGCAGGAAGCCGAGGTGCTTTCGAACCAGTACAACCGGGTGGCTATGCTGCTTTTCATCATTGCCCGTTTTATCTCGACCTTCCTGATGCGCTATGTAAGGCCCAACCGACTGCTGATGTTTTTTGCAATCGGGGGCTTCATTCTGGTTGCCGGGGTGATCGGCTTTACATCTATTTGGGGGCTCTATTGCCTGGTTGGGGTTAGTTTTTGCATGTCGCTGATGTTCCCCACGATTTACGGGATCGCCCTGCGTGGATTGGGCGAGGATGCCAAGTTTGGTGCAGCTGGTCTGATCATGGCCATCCTCGGCGGTTCGGTTATGCCTCCCATCCAGGGTGCGCTGATCAAACAAGGGACTGTGATGAACATGCCTGCCGAGAATTTCTCCTTTGTTATCCCGCTGTTTTGTTTTGCGGTGATTGCTGTCTATGGCTATCGTGCAAGGCGATTTAGCTCTTAAGCGTAGGGCTTAAATGTTACTTCTGAGTATTAACCTTTTGACATGATATGATCCAATGAACAATTTATTTGACCTTAGCACAAAGGTGGCCCTTGTCACCGGAGGAACCCACGGCATTGGTATGGCCATTGGCCTGGCGCTTGGAAGGGCTGGTGCACGTGTATGTGTAAATGATATTGACCAGGGAAAACTGGAAGCATGCAAGGCCGCTTACAAGGCCGAGGGAATCGATGTTTATCCCCTTGTATTCGATGTAAGTGACGAGGCTTCTGTAGATGCTGGTCTTGGCCAGATTGAAAAAGAGGTGGGAGATATCGATATTCTTGTAAACAATGCCGGCATTATTAAGCGCATTCCGATTCTGGATATGCCCGTGGATGCCTTCAGGCAGGTGATCGACATCGATTTGGTGGCTCCCCTGATTATGGCCAAACGCGTTGTCCCGAAGATGATTGAGAAGAGGGCCGGCAAAATCATCAATCTCTGTTCGATGATGAGTGTTTATGGCCGAAATTCTGTTTCGGCCTATGCTTCGGCCAAGGGTGGACTGAAATTACTGACGCAGAATATGACCTGCGAGTGGGCAAAGTACAATATTCAGGTGAATGCGATCGGTCCCGGATACATTGCAACAGCGCAGACCGCAGCTATCAGAGAGGGTGGGCATCCTTTTAATGAGCTGGTAATGACCCGTACCCCCGCTGGTCGCTGGGGTGAACCTGAGGATGTTGGTAATGCAGCCCTCTTTTTGGCCTCCAAAGCCGCCGACTTTGTGAATGGCCAGGTTTTGTATGTAGATGGGGGCATTTTGGCTAATTTTGGTTATGTAAAAGGTGAAAATGAGCTGTAAAGTTTCTGAAAAACGATGAAGGAGACACTGAAAATTAAAGAGCTGAGCGGCTGTAAATATGCCTGTGTTGCCCTGGGTGAAGTGATGTTACGCCTCGACCCCGGGGAGGGCAGGATCAGCACTTCCAGGCAGTTTCGGGCCTGGGAAGGTGGGGGCGAGTACAATGTTGTCCGTGGCCTTCGCAGGTGTTTCGGTCAGCCTACAGCCATCGTGACCGCTTTTGCCGACAATCCTGTCGGAAGGCTTTTGGAGGACTTTATTCTCCAGGGAGGGGTGGATAGCCGGCACATCTCCTGGGTACCCTATGATGGTACGGGCCGAAGCGTGAGGAATGGCCTCAACTTTACGGAACGGGGCTTTGGAATCCGGGGAGCTCTTGGATGTTCGGACCGGGGACTGACTGCAGCCAGTCAGCTGAAGAAGGGCGATATCGACTGGGAGTACATCTTTGGGGAGCTTGGTTCCCAGTGGTTTCATACCGGTGGCATATATGCCGCCCTTTCGGAAACAACAGCCGATGTGATTGAGGAGGCCATGTTGGCAGCCAAAAAGCACGGAAGCATTGTGTCCTACGATCTGAATTACAGGCCTTCCCTGTGGAAATCTATTGGTGGACAGAAAAAGGCACAGGAGGTAAACAGCCGGCTGGCCAAATACGTGGATGTGATGATCGGGAATGAAGAGGATTTCACCGCATCGCTGGGTTTTGAGGTAGCTGGTGTCGATGAGAACCTGAGCAAGCTGGAAACGGAGGGCTTTAAGCAAATGATTCTGGAGGCTGTCGAAGCCTTTCCAAACCTGAAGGTGGCAGCTACAACCCTGAGGACCGTCAAAACGGCAACGATCAATTCCTGGGGAGCCATTTGTTACTATAAAGGCGAATTTCATGAGGCACCTCATCGCGAGGACCTGGAGATTCTGGACAGGGTAGGGGGCGGTGACTCATTTGCTTCGGGGCTGATTTATGGCTTTCTTTCCAAGGGGGACCCGAAAGAGGCTGTTGAATACGGTGCCGCCCACGGGGCGCTGGCCATGACCACAGCCGGTGACACCTCTATGGCTACCCTGGCCGAGGTGGAGAAGCTAAAGAAAGGCGGTAGTGCCAGAGTGGACAGGTGAAGGTATGGAAGCAGGGGACATAAAGGAAAGAAGTGAAAGCTAAAAAACAGACAGGAAAATGGAACTGAGGAAAGACGCGAAGTATGCAATGATTATTCCCACCAGTATGGGAATCAGGATCACCCCTGTGAACGGTCAACCCGTCCACAGCAGCGATCTGTTTAAAATGTCGGCCACAAGTGCAGAGTCGAATGTGGGGAGTATGGCCTCCTATTTGGGCTTAGCGGTGAAGGTACTGACTGCATTTGTGAAGGACAGTCCTGTTGCCCGCCTGATTAAGGACAATCTGGCAAGCAGGCATATGGACTATGAGGGACCGGAGCTGGAGCAGGACAACCCCTGGGGCTATCGTCATCAGATTAATATTGCCGACCGTGGCTATGGATCCAGGGGCCCCCGGGTGCAAAACGACCGTGCCGGAGAGGTGGGCCGGACCTTGAGTGTGAAGGACTTTGACCTGGAGCGCATCTTCGCTAAAGAAGGAGCGCAGATTGTTCATCTCTCGGGACTGATTGCCGCTCTTTCACCCGGGACCAGCCAGTTTTGCCTGGAAATAGCCAAAACGGCCAGGAAGTATGGTGCGCGGATCTCTTTTGATCTGAACTACCGGGCTTCATTCTGGGCGGGCCGTGAGGAGGAATTGCATCAGGTCTTCACCGAGATTGCTTCTGTTTCGGATATTCTAATTGGAAATGAAGAGGACTTTCAGCTCTGCCTGGGCATCAAGGGTCCCGAGGCAGGCGGAAAGGATCTGAGGGCAAAGATGGATGGCTTCAAGGCCATGATTGAAACGGCACGTGAAAAATTCCCGGACACCCGCGTATTTGCAACAACGCTTCGTCAGGTGGTTTCGGCTAACCAGCACCTCTGGGGAGCTATCATCTGGGAGAACGGTCATTTCCATGTCGTGGAACCCAGGGATATTTACGTCTATGACCGTATCGGAGGTGGAGATGGTTTTGTTGGAGGCATGCTCTATGCCATTCTCAGGGATTGGGCTCCCGCCCAATGGATACAGTTTGCCTGGGCCAGCGGGGCCTTTGTGGCCACACTCGAGACCGACTATGCCCAACCGGCCGATGAAGACCAGATCTGGAGCATCTGGGAAGGCAATGCCCGGGTGAAGCGTTAGGCCTGTGGGCTTAAAAAAGCGGAATGGCAGAGATTCGTCCCTGCCATTCCGCCGATACTTACTTGCTACTTATAGGGAATAACGCAGATCGGGCCCGGCAAATACAAGCTGGCTCCGGTATCGTTGAGCATCCCGGTTTCCGGTTCAATGGCGTAGAGCTCCAGTTGGTTGGACCGGCCCCCGGCCAGAATCAGGTATTTTCCATCCGGGGTGACATTGAAATCGCGGGGCCAGTAGGCCACATTCTCCAGCACCTGGATACGGCTGATGCTGCCGTCTTCTTCACGCTTGAAGACAGCCAGATTGCTGATGTCTTCCCTGTTGGTGGCGTAGATGAACTGGCCGGAAGGGTGGATGCGAACGGCAGCTGATTGATGCTTTCCCTCAAAGTCTTCGGCCACAATGGAGGCGCTGTTAAGGGGGCTGATACGGCCCTGTTCCGGATCGAACCGGCAGGCTGTAAGGCTTACACTAAGTTCGCCCAGGATATAGAGCGCTGTTCCCCCGGGGCCAAAGGCCAGATGCCTGGGTCCGGTGCCAGGGGGCATTTTAAAAAAGGGCTGAGTGGGATTGGGACTCAGTTCTCCTGTTGAGGAATCGAAGCTGTAAATCATTACTTTGTCGGTACCCAGGTCGGGGACCAGCAGGAAGCGGCCGGAGGGGTCAGTCATGACCTGGTGGGCATGCGGGCCTTCCTGGCGGTCACTGACCGGGCCGGAACCTTCTCCCTTCATGGTGGCAGTGATGTCACCAAGCATGCCATGCTCAACCACCTCAATGGCGGTGGCATGACCGGAACTGTAGTTTGCGGCAAAGACAAACCGGCCATCGGGGCTGACATGTACGTGACAGTTTTCACGGCCACCGCTGTTTCGTTTATTTAGAAAATGGAGCCTGCCCGTGGTGTCGAGGCTGAATGCGGCCACAGATCCCTGCTCTTCGTAGCCGGGAAGGTTCTCATCGCTCGAACTGTAGAGGAAGTGCATATCGGGACTGAGGGCCAGATAGCCTGCTCCGCCCGCATCCGGGAAGGAGTCGATAATGCTGAAAGCCAGATTGTCCTCATCCAGTTCGACCAGTTTTATGGGGTGGCTGAGGCCGGAATCGCCCGATCCGACAAAGAAAAGACAGCGATCGTTGTTCCGAGTTGCCTTGCTTTCGGCACCACTTAGCTTCATTTTATTTCGCGAGTTCTGCGTGTTGCAGGAAAAAGCAAGCATGAGCATTCCCGTCAGAAGAATAGCCGGAATCTTGAATGGATTACTTTTCATTGTTCACAGGGGTTTGGATGTTTTCCGAAGATAGCAAAAATGCACAGGTACAATACAAAATCGCGCTTGTTTAGGGCTGGCAGACAATGAGCGGCAGTCAAAGCGACGTCCCGACCGGGGCGATGCCATGACCGTTTGCATTAGTTCTTCCAGATCGATTCAATCTCTTCCAGGCTACGGCCCTTGGTTTCCGGTACCAGCTTAATGACGAACCAGGCAGCCAGGAAGCCTATGAGTCCGTAGATCCAATAGGAGAAACCGTGGTTGAACAAGCGTGTGAGTACACTGCTCTCGTTCAGCATGGGAAAGGTCCAGGAGATGGCCAGGTTGGCTAACCACTGCGCTGCCACGGCTATCGACATGGCCCCCCTGATGCTGTTCGGGAAGATTTCCGACAGCAGTACCCAGGTGACCGGGCCCCAGCTGACTGCAAAGGCGGCGGTGTAGCTTAGCATGAAAAGGAGGGAAAGCAGCCCCACATGCTTGAGGTGAAAGCTGAACCCCAGGGCAATCATACTCACCCCCATGGCCAGGGCACCCACAACCATCAGAGGCTTGCGGCCAAAGCGGTCGACTGTGAAAATGGCAACCACCGTGAAGCTCAGGTTTACTGCACCAACAATGATGGTTTGCAGGAGCGCTGTATCGTTTCCGGATCCCATCGAGCGGAATACATCACCTGCGTAATAGAGGACCACGTTGATTCCGACAAATTGCTGGAATACCGATAGGAGGATGCCAATGACAATGACCAGGCCCCCAAAGCTCAGCCAGGGCGCACGGCTTTCCTTCAGGCTCGCTGTAACTTCTTCCAATACCTTTTTGGCATTCTGCGGGTTGATGCGTTTTAGCAGGGCTTCTGCCTTTTCCTCCTGGTTCTTGAGCACGAGGTAGCGCGGCGATTCGGGAACAAAGAAGAGCAGAACCAGGAAAAGGCCCGCCGGGATGGTTTCCGATCCGAACATCCAGCGCCAGCCAGTGGTATTGATCCATTCGGCAGCCTGTCCGTGTGCAATAAAGTAGTTTACAAAGTACACCACCAGCATCCCGAAGATGATGGCAAACTGGTTCCAGCTCACCAGCTTTCCCCGGATACCTGCGGGTGAGATTTCGGCGATATACATGGGCGAGAGCATGGATGCCAGTCCTACCCCAATTCCGCCAAGGACCCGGTAAAAAATGAAGGACGAGATGGTGGCCAGCCCCATGAAATTCAACTTCTCGGGCATGGCCGAGCCCAGGGCGGAGAGAAGGAATAGGAGGGCTGCAAGGATGAGCCCCCTTTTACGTCCGATACTCTGGCTGATGTATCCTCCTATGGAGCCGCCAATGATGCAGCCCACCAGTGCGCTGGAGATAGTGAATCCCTTAATAGCGTTTCCAAGGGATTCGCTGAGCTCATTCCCGCCCCGAAGGAAGAAGAAATAGAGGATGCCGATTCCAAGCATCCAGAGGGCTGCACTAATCAGGCCTCCCTTGCTTTTTCCAAAAAGGCGGATCAGAAAGGAGGTGATCAGCGAAAGGATGATTAGCAAGCAGATGCTTACAATGCCCTTGTACTGGATAATGGTGGCGCTCGCCATTGCCGCATCAGCCTCGAGGGGGGTGATGAAGAATTGCCTCAGTGCGTCGGTGGCACCGTTAATCACAGCTGTATCATATCCGAACAGGAGCCCTCCGAGCGTGGCTACCAGGGTAAGGGCAAAAATGACCGGCGGAACCCGCCGGTCGCTCACTTGCATATTCATAAGGCCTATTTTATATACTGATTGATAAGTGCTTCGTAGCGTTCCTGCTGACCCGAGATCAGTGCAGGTTCTCCCTGGCTCTTAGCCATGGCAGCCAGCTCTTCCAGTCCGAGTTCCCCCTTTTCGAAACGGGCACCATTTCCACTGTCGAAGGAGGCGTAGCGCTCCCTGCGCATTTCATTGTAGGCACTGTTTTCGAGCAGGTCGAGGGTGATCTCGAAGGCGCGGGCAAAGCTGTCCATCCCAGCGATGTGTGCATAGAAAATATCGGCAAGGTCGGTGCTGTTCCTGCGGGTCTTGGCATCGAAGTTAATGCCTCCGCTGCTGAAACCGCCATTCTGGATTATCGGGAACATGCTCTCGATCAGTTCGTAGATGTTGATGGGAAACTGGTCTGTGTCCCAGCCATTCTGGTAATCGCCCCGGTTGGCATCGATGGAGCAGAACATGCCATTGTCGACGGCCACCTGCAATTCGTGCTGAAAGGTGTGGCCGGCGAGGGTCGCATGGTTGACCTCGATGTTCATTTTGAAATCGTCGGCCAGTCCGTATTTGTTCAGGAAACCAATGACAGTGGCCGTATCAAAGTCGTATTGGTGCTTGGTAGGTTCCATGGGTTTGGGCTCGATCAGGAAGGGCCCGGTGAAGCCCCTGGCCCGGGCATAGTCCCTGGCCATAGCAAGGAAACGGGCAATGTGCTCCTGCTCTCGCTTCATGTCGGTGTTCAAGAGCGACATATACCCCTCGCGACCACCCCAGAATACATAGTTTTCACCACCCAGGGCAATGGTGGCATCCAGGGCATTTTTTACCTGGGTAGCGACCCAGGGCAGCACATTGAAATCGGGGTTTGAAGCCGCGCCATTCATGTATCGGGGGTTCGAAAAGACATTCGCGGTTCCCCAGAGCAGCTTCACGCCCGAGGCGGCCTGCTTTTCTTTGGCATATTCTACGATGGTGGCCAGATTCTTCTCATAAGTGTTAGCGGAATCGCCCTCTGAAACGAGATCTATATCATGGAAACAATAGTAGGGTGCCCCAATTTTGGTGAAAAACTCAAAGGCGGCATCCATCCTGTTTTTGGCTATTTCAATGTCATTGTTACCACTGTCCCAGGGGTAGATATGTGTTCCCGGCCCAAAGGGGTCTCCACCTTTACCGCAGAAAGTGTGCCAGTAAGCAATGGCAAAGCGCATGTGCTCCTTCATTGTTTTTCCGGCCACGACCTTGTTTTCATCATAGAATTTAAAGGCCAGCGGATTGTCCGAGTCTCTGCCTTCATACTTAATTTTCCCGATACCGGGAAAGTACTCTGTGTTTCCTAATAGGTATTCCATTTGTGTACCTCCTGATTGTTTGTATCTGATTGTTACTATTGCATATTTGGTCCTTATTCGTTCCGGAGACAGGCCTGCAGAATGCTTTTCCAGTTCTGGTAGGCCGCTTCAACTGCATCCCGGTCAACTATATCGGGCTCTACAACCATGCGTTTGTTCAGGTTCCCGAAGGCTTCCTGGAAAGAGGCATAAACACCCGATCCGATACCGGCCCCATTTGCCGCACCTACGGATCCGTCGGTGTCGTAAAGTTCGATGCTTGCGCCTGAGATTCCTGCCAGGGTATCGCGGAATACAGGGCTCAGGAACATGTTGGCCATGCCGGCCCTGATCACGGTTGGATGAATGCCGATTTCCCGCATGATCTCCATGCCATACTGCATTGAAAAGACAATGCCTTCCTGGGCAGCCCTTACGAGGTGCGCGTCCTTGTGGATGTTGAAGTTGATGTTTTTAATCAGGGCTCCTACGTTCCGGTTTCCCAGCATGCGTTCGGCTCCGTTTCCGAAAGGCAGCATGACCAGTCCTTCGGCACCTATTTCTACCCCTTTGGCCATGTCGTTCAGCGCGGGATAATTCATTTCCCGTTTGCTGAGCTGCTGCTTCAACCAGGAGTATTGAATGCCTGTGCCATTGATGCACAGCAGTACGCCCAGTCGGTTGAGTTCAGGGCTGTGATTGACATGGGCAAAGGTGTTTACCCGGCTCTTCGGATCGTATTTGACCTCGTCGCTTACGCCGTAAACCACGCCTGAGGTACCTGCCGTTGCAGCAATCTCCCCCGGATTGAGCACATTTAGCGAAAAGGCGTTATTTGGCTGGTCACCGGCACGGTAGGCGATTTTAGTCCCCGCTACGAGCCCCAGTTCTTCAGCAGCAGAAGCAGAGAGCCGTCCCTGCTCAGCAAAAGTGGGTACGATGTCCGGTACCATATCCCTTTGGATGCCATAGTGATCCATTAGGAAATGGGCCTGGTCGTTTTCCCTGAAGTCCCAAAGCATGCCTTCGGAGAGGCCGGAGATCGTGGTTGAAATCTCGCCACTGAGTTTCATGGCAATGTAATCGCCCGGGAGCATAAACTTATAGACCTTTTCATACAGTGCAGGCTCGTTCATGATTACCCAGCTCAACTTTGATGCTGTAAAGTTGCCAGGTGAGTTCAGTAGCCGGGAAAGGCATCTTTCTCCGCCCAGCTTTTGCATGGCATCATCTCCGAAGGGAACTGCGCGGGAATCGCACCAGATGATGGATGGCCTCAGCACCTTATGGTCCTTGTCGATGAGAACCAGTCCATGCATCTGGTAGGCGATGCCTATAGCGGAGATGGTCGAGGGATCGACCTCACCGGCCTGCAATACATCGTTGGTGGCAAGTACCAGATTCGACCACCAGAGCCCGGGATCCTGTTCGGCCCAGCCGGCTTTGGGGGCATTGATCTTCATTTCTTTCTTCGGGTAGAAGGCCGAAGCCACCGTAAGGCCCGTTTCTGCATTGATCAGACTGGCTTTTACGGAAGAGCTGCCAAGATCATATCCCAATAAATACATCGTTTGAAGCTTTTGTTCGTTAGAAGTGAAAGCCGTAAAAATTCTTTCGGCTTTTTTCGTATTTCATTCTGTTAAAATGGTAGAAGTGGGCAGGCTTGTGGGCGACGCCTCTTTGCTTTTCGTCGAGCTGTTCGAGGTAGCTTGCTTTAAGGGCTTTTTTTCTGAAATTGCGGTTGTCCAGTTTACAGTCAAGGATGCCTTCATAGACATTCTGAAGCTGCCTCAGCGTGAACTTTTCGGGCAGGAGTTCAAAACCGATCGGCTCATAGCGAATGATTTCCTGGAGATGGCGATAACCCGTATCAATGATATCATTATGGTCGAAGGCGAGTTTGGGAATTGTTTTAAGGTCTGTCCATTTTGTCCTGCTGTGCATTTTCTGGACCCTTTCGGTTTCAGGAATACTCACAAGGGCAAAGTAGGCAGAGCTCACCACCCTTTCGATTCGGTGGCCCGTGGTCGCATAGAGCCAGTTTCGGTCGATGCTGGCCGATAGCCGATCGGGCTTTCCAAAGACCGCATACTGCTTCAGATAGATGTCCCTCAGCCCGGTGAGTTCCTCCAGGGTCCGGTAGGCCGCCATGTCGAGGTCCTCGCCCGGAGCAGGGAAGTCGCCGGGGAGTTTGTAGTCCCTGTGTGGAAGGCCTTCACTGTCGAAGTATTCCCTTTCTATCAGTAAAACTTTGAGCCTGGTGTCCCGGAAACCAAATATCACACAGTCGACGGAAATATGTGGATTGATCGACTTTTCCTGCGGACTCATGGGGCTAAAGTAGGAAAGAATAGCGGCAAATGCAAGCTAAACGTATTTTTTACGTTTAGCTAAAGCCATACATCCTGAAAAAGCGATTCACCGATTGTCCATGTTCACTTTCTTTCCCGGCATGTTCAGCTAGAGAAGGCTTTGCTTTCCCATCTGCTGAAATACACAGCCCGATCCTGTCGTCCGTGTTCTTATTTCATCAGCAGCCCGGGAAGCCAGAGGCTGAGTGAGGGGATGTAGGTTACCAGGACCAGGACAACAATCATGATGATAAACATGGGCAGCAAGGGTTTGATTACCTGTTCAATTTTCAGGTTGGCTACGCTGCATCCGATGAAAAGGACCGATCCTACAGGAGGCGTGCAAAGGCCTACACAAAGGTTGAGTACCATTACAATGCCAAAATGAATGGGGTCCATGCCCATTTGTGCGGTCACAATGGGAAGGAAGATGGGCGTAAAAATGAGCACGGCCGGTGTCATATCCATGAATACCCCGACAAACAGCAGGATGAGGTTGATGATCATGAGGATGACAAAGGGATTGTCGCTCAGGTTCAGCAATCCGGCACTGACATTCTGGGGAATGTTTTCAAAGGACATGATCCAGGACATGCCTATACTTGTGGCAACAAGCAGGAGGACAATGCAGGTGGTACGGGCCGATTTCAGAATAATGGCCGGCAGGTCTCTGAGGCCTATTTCCTTGTAGATTAGTGCCAGTATGAGGGCATAGAGCACGGCTACGGCAGAGGCCTCTGTGGCCGTAAAATAGCCGACGACAATCCCTCCGATGACAATGACCAGCATGAGCAGGGAGGGGAGGGCTGCCAGAAATTTCTTCAGTGCGAAAACAAAGTGGCTTCTGTTCCGGATTGATTTGGCTATTGCGGCTGCCAGTGCCAGGGCTCCCAGCCCGTAAAGCAGCCAATTGAAATGCTGGGTTTGCATCTGGCCATGCAGGGCTTTCAGGCCAAGCCCTGCGCCCGTCAGGATGATGGTTACAAGGAGCAGTTTAAACAGGGCGTTCACCAGGCCTTTAAAGCCTTTGTTTTTCAAAACCATCATGAACATGGCCACGAGCATGATGCCAATGCCCGTTAGAATACCCGGAATATAGCCGGCAAGGAAGAGGGCGGTAATGGAGGCTCCTCCACTGGCCAGTGAATAGATAATCAGGATGTTACTTGGAGGAATGGTGAGCCCTGTAGTTGCAGAGCTGATGTTGACCGCTGCACTGTAGCTTTCATCATAGCCCTCTTTCTTCATCTCCGGCCCCATGATGCTTCCAATGGCCGAGCTGGCTGCTGCCGCCGAACCCGAGATGGCCCCAAAAAGCATGTTGGCAATGACATTTACAAAGGCCAGCCCGGCTGGCAATCTGCCCACCAGCACCCTGGCAAAGTCGATGAGCCTCATGGCGATTCCCCCTGAATTCATGATTCCCCCGGCCAAAACAAAGAAGGGGATGGCCAAGAGGGCAAAGCTGTCGAGTCCGGTTGCCATGCGCTGGGCATAGGTGGTAAATGCGGGCATGGCATCAATCGACATCAGCATGGTAAGGATGCCGGAAATTCCAATGCTGAAAGCAATGGGTACGCCGAGGACCAGGAGGAGAATGAAACTGAGGACAAGGACAAGGACTTCCATGCTATTTGCTTTTTCTCGTTTCGGAAAAATGAATGTATTGGTAGTACATGATGAGCAGGCCGCTAAGGGGCAGGATGATGTACACATAGCCCAGGGGCAGCTGCAGGGCTGCCGATTTCACCTTTAGGACAAAGCGGCTGTAAACCAGGTTGCTGCCGCCGATTACCATCACAAAGAAGGCGAATAAGAAGACCAGGCTGTGGATGAGCATCCGGAGCCGGCGCTGGCGTTTTTTCGGAGAACGCTGGATAAGGATGTCGATGGCCAGGTGTTCTTTCTTCCCCGAGACATAGGCTGCACCCAGGACACCGACCCAGATCAGCAGGAAGCCTGCAAGTTCGTCGGTAAAGGAACTCGGGGAGTTGAGGAGTTTGCGGCTGATGACCTGCCAGAGTACGTCCAATACCAGGACCGACATGAGGGTCACCAGAATATGTGCCAGAATTTTGTTCAGATTATCTTGGAATTTCATTGACCGGGTGTTTATTCTACTTCCCTGATTCGGGTAATGAGTTCGTAAAGCCGCGGGTTGTCCTGATAGGATTCAAGCAGGTTGTTGACTTTGTCGGCAAAGGGGGCTTTGTCGGGCCGGTTGATGCTTACGCCTGCTTCCTGGACAATGCGGAGCGATTCTTCTTCGGATTCGGCCCATAGTTTACGTTCAACGGCAACGGATTCATCGGCGGCCTGTTGCAACCAGGCCTGCTCCTGCAAAGACAGCTTGTCCCAGATTTTCTGACTGATGATCAGGACATCGGGAACCATGGTGTGTTCGTTCAGGCTATAGTACTTGCAGACCTCGTAGTGGTGACTGGTGTAAAAGCTGGGGGGATTGTTTTCGGCCCCGTCTACAACCCCGCTCTGCAGGGCAGTATAGAGTTCGCCCCAGGAGATGGGGGTGGGGGAGCCCCCCTGGGCTTTTACCATTTCCATGGCGGTAATGCTTTTCATGACTCTGATTTTCAAACCCTTGAGATCGTCCGGGTGATTGATGGGACGGTCGAGGGTATAAAAACTGCGGCTTCCGGCATCGTAGAAGCACAGGCCCCTGATCCAAAAGGGTTCGGTGCTGAGCAGCAATTCCTTACCTATTGGCCCGTCCAGGACTTTAAAGGAATGGGCCCGGGAGCGGAAAATGTAGGGCAGGCCCAGGGCTTTGAAGTCTTCGGTAAAGCTCTCCATGACTGCCGCAGAAACCTTGGTAATGGCCAGACTCCCGATTTGAAGCAGCTCCACACATTGCTGCTCGGAACCCAGTTGTCCGCTCGGGTAAATATCTATTCTCAATTCTCCGCCGGAGATTTCGGCACAGCGTTCGGCCATGAATACCATCGCATTGTGCACGGGGTGGGAAGGGTCCAGTCCGTGAGCCAGTTTTAAGACCTTCCCCTGCTGGGCATTCCGGCAGCCATGAAAACACAGTAAGGTGAGGAATACACTTAGTACAATGCCTTTATGCATAGTTGTTTGGTTTATTTCCGGATTTCGCCGACCAGGGCGATGGTTCTGGCCGCTTTCGCTTTGAGTTGGTCAAATTTACCGGATTCTGTAATCGATTTTGTGATGAGTTGGGAGCCCATGCCCAGGCAAAAGGCTCCGGCACTGAACCAGGCCTCCATGTTTTCCCGGCTGGGATCAACACCTCCCGAGGGCATAATACTGGACCAGGGGCAGGGGCCCAGAATGGCTTTCAGGAAGGATGGCCCCCCCAGTGTCGACCCGGGAAAGAGCTTAACGATTTCGGCCCCAAGTTCCTCTGCTCTGTTTACTTCTGATACACTGGCACATCCGGGTATCCACAGGACTTTTCGACGGTTACACACCCTTGCCATGTCTTCGTTAAGCAGCGGGGATACAATGAAGTTTGCCCCCAGTTGCATAAAGAGAGAGGCCGTACCGGCTTCTACCACAGAACCCACCCCAAGGACCAGGCCGGGGATTTCTTTCCGGGCCCATTTGACAAGGGCTCCGAATACTTCATGCGCAAAACATCCCCTGTTGGTAAATTCAAATACCTCCATGCCACCATGGTAGCAGGCAGAGATGACCTCCTTACAGCGATTCAGGTCTTCGTGGTAGTAAAGAGGGACGACCCCGGTCTCCCTCATTTTTAATGCAACATCAAGTCTTTTCATGGATTGAACAATCGTTTGCGCATCTAAAATAGAGATTTCAGCAGAAAGATAAAAGCTTTGCCGGGTTTTGAGCCGTCATTCCGGGCCGGGCTTTGAGCCGTCATTCCAGGCAGGGTTTTGAGCCGTCATTCCAGGCAGGGTTTTGAATCGTTATTACAGGCAGGGTTTTGAGCCGTCATTCCGGGCAGGGCTTTGAATCGTTATTACAGGCAGGGCTTTGTGCCGGGATCGTGGATTCTAGTTGTTCAGGACCTCCAGCTGAATGGGATGGGCAGCGGCATCTGCTTCCCGGATCAGAAAGGATCGTATTTCCTCAAGTGATGCCCAACGTGCATCTTCCTTTTCCCAAAGGGCGTAAAAGCGGACCGGAAAAACGGTTTCGGCCCCCTTCAGTACCAGGTAGTAACTTTGGGTGATTCCCTCACCGCTATCGGCTGTTTCGTTCCAGGACAGTATGGCTGCTGAAGGAAGGACAAGTGCCATGGCCAGCCAGCTTCCGTCTTCGGCCTGCAGATCATGGGTCACCAGGGCGGAGAAGCCCTCCCCAAGGTCCCAGAAATGAGCCTCTTTGCTCTTCATGTTTACGATCCCACAGACCAGGTTCAGGTCCTTGCTCTGAGCCGGGCAGGAGACTGTGCTGCTGTAGTATCTGCTTCCTGCAGTGATCTCTATCAGGTGCTTTACATCCAGCTCTTTGTCGGCAAGTTTCCACTTAGTATAATTCAGGGCCAGACGGCTGCGAAGCGGGCCCTCAAAAACAAGCTCATAGTTTCCTCCGCCATTGTCGCCCAAACGGTAAAGCGAATCCTCGAAACTAAAAGCCATTGCCCCGGCACCCAGGCTGGTCCCTACCTTGAGAATGTCCATTCCCCAGTCAGCGGGTTCATGGTAGCTTAGCGTGCCGGGCAGGCCCACGCTGTCGAGCACCAATTCATGCCTGATCTTTCCGAAGATGTCCATGCCATTTCGCTGGTCCATGTAGTTTCTGAAGCCAACCAGCTCATTTTCCCAGGCCGGTCCTTCCATTTGGTAAAGCTCTCCGGTACGGCTGTGGTTGTGGTAGCTGATGCCCTCAAGGCGCTCGGCTGTCAGGTGTTCCATGTAGTCATCTTCGGCGACTCCCAGGCGCAGGTTGGTTCTGGCCTCTGTTTCCCCGATTGTGCCGGGTTCAGCGAAACTGAGTCCGAGTTCCCTGGATGCCCCGGCTTTCAGATCGCATAAAAAGAAGTACTCATCCCATTTTCCATCCTTGTTCGTATCATCGGCCTGGCCCGGAAGGATATGGCCGGTGTTATCGGTAAAGACAGGAACCTTTCCATCCGGGATGGCCGTCCACTCCGCTATGGTCTGGCGATTGAGGACGACCGGGGCGTCTTTCACATCCCGGTCGAGGGGGTTGCTTACCCGAAGGTGTATGGCCTCTTCAGTGCTACAGGCTGCAAGGAGCATGAGCATGCCCAGGCCAATCAGATGATGTGTTTTCATTGTCTTGATGTGTGTTTGTGTTTTCGGCTTGCTGAGCTATCGGAGTTCATCAGGCTGGAAGATGTCCATGTCTCCGTAATCGAGGTTTTCACCGGCCATGCCCCAGATAAAGGTGTAGCTGGCAGTTCCAACGGCAGAGTGGATGGACCAGGGCGGGGAAATGACGGCCTGCTCATTCCCCATCCAGATGTGACGGGTCTGTTTGGGATCGCCCATTAAATGGCAAATGGCCTGTCCTTCAGGAAGTTCAAAATAGAAATAGGTTTCCATCCGGCGGGCGTGGAGGTGGGGTGGCATGGTATTCCAGACACTGCCGGGTTTGAGTTCGGTCATTCCCATTTGTAACTGGCAGGTTTCGACAACCGAGTTTACCAGAAGCTTATTGATCTTGCGTTTGTTGGCCAGCTCGCTGCTGCCCATCTCGGCCACCTCGGCATCGGCAAGGGTAATGTGTTTGCAGGGCAGTTCTTTGTGTGCCGGGGCTGAATTGAAGTATAGATGGGCCGGCTTGCGGGCATCCTTGCTTTCGAGCAGGATTTTCCTGTGCCCCGCTCCAACAAAGAGCGCTTCTTTGTATCCCAGTTCAAAGCTTTCGGTATCGATGCTGATCAGGGCATCCCCACCTACATTGATGAAGCCCAGCTCTCTGCGATCACAAAAGTGTTCCGATTTCAGGGGCTCTATGGTTTTTAATTCAAGCTTAGAGGCCGGAACCGCTCCACCTGTAATGAAACGGTCGTTCATGGAGTAGACCATGCGAATCTCGCCGGACTTCATCAGGCCTTCCACGAGAAAATCCTTACGGAGCCTGTCGGTTCCGTATGAAAGGGCATCGTCTGGGTGATTGGAGAATCGGACTTCGTAGTGCATTGACATCTGTTTGGTTTTTTCGGTTTAAGTATCTTGAATCAGCCTTGTGGTACTTCCCCGGACAATGAGTTTAGGGGCCAGTACTACCGGCGCGCATTCTGTTGTTTTCTTTTCCTTCCCGATGCAATCCAGAAGCATCCGGGATATTGTCTGTCCCATGCGATTTGCACGCTGATCGACGGTTGTCAGTCCAGGCGACACATAGGCTGTAAAGGGTTCGTTTGCAAAGCCCGAGATGCCCAGGTCTTCGGGAACCCGGACTCGTGCCGAACGGGCTGCCTGTAAAACCCCCAGGGCCGCATAGTCTCCGGCGCAGAAAAAGGCATCCGGCCTGTCGGCCTGATGCATAAGCGAGCTGAAGGCGGCTTCCCCTCCCTTAACAACCAGGTCTTCGTTCAGAATCCATTCGGGCCGGATTTCGAGCCCGGCTTCTTCCATGGCATCGATGTAGCCCTGTTGCCTGGCCCGGTATATACCGATGTGTGCTGCTCCGGCCAGGTGACAGATGCGCTGATAGCCCTGAGAAATCAGATGTCTGACATTCTCATAGGCGCCCGTTCTGTCGTCTATGCTTACCGAAGCGATCGGGAAGTTGTCGGGTTTACGGTCGAAGAACATCAGCCTGATTCCCCTGTCCCTGACCAACTCAAAATGGGCCTTGGAACGGGTTTCCATCGACATGGACACGAGGATGGCATTGACCCTGGCATTGATAAGGGTGTGAATGGCTTCAATTTCGGAAGCCTCACGTTCATGGGTCTGGCAAATAATCAGGTGGTAACCCGATTCAGCCAGCATCTCCTCCATGCCGCCAATGACATTCGAGAAAAAGTTTCGGTTGATCCTGGGAATGATTACCCCTACCGTTTTGCTTTGACCGCTGCGCAGCGACGAGGCAATTCCATCGGGTCTGTAGTTGTGTTTTTTAGCGAGTTCCTGCACCGCCTTCCGGGTAGCCTGGCTGATTCTGGGATGATCGCGCAACGCACGGGAGACCGTGGAGGCCGACACATTGAGTTCTCTGGCAATGTCCTTTATGGTAATGGCAGCCCTCGGCATAAGCACAAAATTACAAAAAGATGCACAAACGATTGCGCATCAGATTCGGAAATTTTGAATCAACAGAATGGGCTATCTTTAGCTCAACAAAAGCTTCCTGCGATGAACCTGAAGAAAGG